>Ga0265780_10010034_pt1 | contig 11316 bp, 9 predicted proteins | sample P1T30metagenome_FD_192432 | JGI IMG/M metagenome (GOLD analysis project Ga0265780, IMG submission 192432) | Plant litter microbial communities from East Loma Ridge, Irvine, California - P1 T30 | ecosystem: Environmental > Terrestrial > Plant litter > Unclassified | place: USA: California... | reverse complement strand
CTCGCCGACAACGACCTCGCGGGCGACGACATCGACCTCGACGAGACCGACTAGCGGCGCTCCTCCGCAGTGCCCGACGGGCCGTCCGCCGCTGACCGCGGTGGGCGGCCCGTCCGTCGTCGGCCCCGAGGGCTCCTCCCCTGTCGCCCCGTGCCCGTCGTCGTCCACAGGACGAGGAGGCGCTGCCTCCGATCGCAGGACGGCCCCGTCAGGGTCGTGCCATGAACTCACCGCACAGCGCCCTCGAGCCGCCCCGTTCCCTCCTCCTCGCGATCCTCGCCGTCGTCCTCGTCCTCGTCCCGCTCTGGGCCGCTGCCCCGGCGGCGGCCATCACCTCGACCGGTCTCGGCACGGGTCACCTCTGGCGGGGCGACGGCGTCTCGTACCTCGGCACCTACCGCCTGGAGGACGGTCGGCAGGCGTTCTGCCTCGAGGCGGGCAAGTCGTCGCCCGTCGGCAATCACTACGACACCGAGACGGGCACCGAGGTGGTCGGCGTCTCGACGGCCGACCACGCCCGGCTCGCCTACATCGCCCGCACCTGGGGAGAGACCCGCGACGCCGACACCGCGGCGGCCGGGCAGCTCGCCGTGTGGACCATCACCGGGCTGAACGGCCACACCCAGCGCTACTACGCCGGCCGGGCGAACGAGAGCTGGCCGACGGTCCTGGCGCGGGCGAACGAGATGCTCGCCGAGGCCACCGCGGCGGCCTCCACCGCCGTCACGGCCTCGACCTCCGTCGACCTGCGCGACGACGGCACGGGCAGCGTGCGGTCCGACCTCACGGTCGACCGCGTGGGCGGCGGGCCGGAGGAGCTGGCGCCGCAGCACGCCGGCACCGTCCAGCTCACGGGCGCGGTCTTCACGGACGGCTCGACGGAGGCGGTGGTGCAGAACGGCGTGACCTACGAGGTCCGCGCCACCGGCGCCCTGGCCCAGCTGGAGGTCACGGCCCAGGCCCGGTTCGACGCCCTGCCCTACGGACGCGTGATCACCGCCGGCACGAGCCCTGCCGGGTCGCAGCGCATCCTGTTCTCGGGCGGCACGAGCGTCGAGGCCGCTGGCTCGGCGAGCGCCGAGGCCCTCTCGCCCCTGCCGTTCCGCCCGACGGTCGCGACGCAGACGAGCGACCTCGTCGCCGAGCCCGGCACGCACGTCACCGACCGCCTGACCCTCGACGTGCTCCCGGGCGAGGGGCTGCTCTCGGAGTGGGGCCGGCACGAGGTCGACGGCACCTGGGCGCCCGTGCCGGTGACGGTCCGCAGCAGGCTGCTCGGCCCGTTCACGCGGCCGGTCGTGCCGTCGGCCGACTGGCCGGCCGACGCCCCCGTGGTCTGCGAGGTCAGCGTCGAGGTGCTCGACGGGCCCGGCACGTACACGACGCCGGGCTGCGAGCTGCCGAGCGGGGGGTGGTTCACCTGGGTCGAGACCATCGACCCGGCAGACACCCCCGTGGAGGCGGGTCGCGACCGGCTGCAGGGCTGGCGCTCGGCCTTCGGCACGGCCTCGGAGACGACGTTCGTGCCGTGGGCGCCCGACGTCGCGACGACGGTCGTCGGGCACGACGTGGTGGAGCCCGGCTCCTGCGTCAGCGACGAGCTGAGGGTCTCGGGCTGGAACGACGAGGCCTCGGAGGCGCGGGTCGACACCGTCCTCGTCGGTCCCTTCCCCGAGGCGCTCCCCGAGGGCCACGACCTCGGCCCCGTCGACGAGATCGACGCTGCCCTGCTCGCCGGTCGGGCGACGACCATCGTGACCGCCGACGGGACCTACGAGTCGCCCTGCCTGCCGGTGGAGCGCGAGGGCCACTACGTCTTCCTGTTCTCGTCGGAGGGCTCGGGACCCGACGGCGACGACGTGCAGGTGGTGCCCGCGTTCGCCGACACGACCGTGCACCTCTCCGAGTCGTTCCGCGTGGTCGCGCCGGAGCCGCCGACCGAGACGACCGGACGCGGCCCGACGGCCCTCGCCTTCACCGGGGGCGACGGCACTCTCGCCGCGGGCGCCGCCGCCCTCGGCATCTCGCTCGCCGGGGCGCTGCTGATCGGGGTCTCGGCGGCCTTCCACGTGCGGCGTCGGCGGCGCCTCACCCGCGTGGCACGGTGACCGGAACGGTGACCCCGTCGCCCAGGTGCACGTGGGCGACGCCGGGCCGCGGCCGGGCCGACGTCGAGCTGCGGGCCAGATGAGCGCCCACGAGGTCGCCGTCGGCCGTGGTCCTCGGGCTGAGGACGGCCCCGCACCGGTTCCGTCGGAGGTCGGCGTGCCACCCCAGGAACCCGATGCCGAGCTCGACGGTCGACCCGGCGGCGAGGAAGGCCGAGGGGCCGTCCCCGCACTCGCGTACGAAGTCCGCGAGCCAGGCCGCCGCCGGGGCGTCCTTGACGAGCTCCGCGTCGTCCACGACCAGCACGCGACCGGCTGGCGCCCCCGTCCCGAGGAGGGGCGCCAGCTGGTCGGCGTGGAGGGACGTGCCGTGGAGCACGGCGAGGACCCCGGGCTGCTCGGCCAGGTCGCGGAGCGGGGACGCTCGAGGCGTGACCACGACGACCTCGACCCCCTGGGCGAGGAGGGAACGGACCATGCTGACCAGGACCGTGCTCCGACCGGTCCTCGCCGCCCCGACGACGAGGAAGGTGCCCGGGGCCTCGGCGAGGCTCGGTCCGACCGGCACGAGGTCGTCGCCGCCGATGCCGACCATCGCGAAGGAAGGCCGTGCCGCCCCGGCCTCGAGGCGCGACCAGGCCGCGTCGACCGTGAGGTCTCCCTCGAGCCGGTCGAGCCGGAAGGGCCGCCGTGCGGCGGGCACGGCGGAGTCCCGGCGGGCTGCCGCGTCGCCGGCGGTGCGCAGCAGGTCGGCCTGGACGCGCCCTTCCGGGTCCGTGCCGATGATCGCGACCTGGGTCTCGGCGCCGCTCACGGTGTCGACGCCGCGACCGGGTCCGGGCTCGTCGGGCATCGACCTCGGGTCGAGGCCCGCCAGGCCGTAGTCGGCCCGGTCGGCCAGGCGCAGCACGAGCTTCCGCTCGACGAGGGTCGCCATCCGTCCGCTGACGAGGAGGCGGTCGCCGGTGACGACGAGGTGGACGCCGACGGCAGCTCCCTCGCGGAGCAGGAGCGTCACGAGCTCGACGGGCTCGCCGAGGTCGAGGTCGCCGAGGCTCGCGACGAAGCCCTCCCAGGGGTCGATCATCACGACGACGTGGGGCAGGCGGTCGTCGGGCGGGACCGATCGCCGTTGCTCGGCGACGCTGGACCAGCCGCCCCCGGCGAGCACCGACTGCCGCCGCAGCGTCTCCTCGACGAGGCGCGCCAGCAGCCGCCGCGCCCGTTCGACCTCGGTCCGTCGGACGACCGCGCCGGTGTGCGGCGCCGCCGTGAGCGGGAGCAGCGCCCCGCTGCCGCAGTCGATGGCGTAGAGGTGCACGTCGGCGCACGACGTGTCGCGGACGATCGAGGCCGCGAGCGTGCGCAGCACCTGGGAGCGTCCGCTCCGGGCGGTGCCCGCGACGAACAGGTGGCCGTCGACGTCGAGGTCGACCACGGCCGCCCGCTGCGCCTGCTCCCGGGGGTGGTCCTCGAGCCCGACCACCGACGGCGGCACGCTGCCCGGCGGTCGCTCCGCCTGGTCCGGCGGCGCGCCCAGGCTCTCGACGGGCACGACGGCGGGGAGGGCGTCGAGCCAGGGCCTGTGCGGCGCTCCTCCCCCGCGCAGGGCCTCGGCCTCCCGCACGGCGGCGACGAGCTGCACGAGGTCCGTCGGCGCGGCCTCGTCGTCCCTCCCCGCCCGAGGCGGCAAGGGCGCGGGCTCCCCTGCCCGCTCCCAGGACAGCACCGCCGACCACGGTCGTTCCTGGCGCGCCTCCGGCTCCGCCCGTCCGCCGACCCGTCCCGCCTGGAACGGCAGGAGGGCCCCTGCGCCGAGGCGCGCCAGGGCGCGTCCCGGTGCCGACCGTGGGATGCGCGCGGCCTCGGCGGAGTCGATCACGTCGGTGCTCTCGCCGGGGTCGGTCACGCGCAGCGCGATCCGCAGGGCGGTGTTGGCGCGGATCTCGGACGAGACCACGCCCGAGGGCCGCTGCGTCGCGAGGACGAGGTGGATGCCGAGCGACCGTCCCCGCTGGGCGACGTTCACGAGGCCCGTGACGAAGTCGGGCAGCTCGCGGGCCAGGCTGGCGAACTCGTCGATGACGATGAGCAGGCGGGGCAGGGCCGGCGACGCGGAGGCGCCCGGCCGGCGACGCGCCTCCTCGTAGTCCTCCAGGTCCTTCACGGCCGCCCGCGCGAGCAGCTGCTCACGGCGGTGCAGCTCGGCACCGAGGCTCGTCAGCGCCCGCTCCACGAGGTGGGTGTCGAGGTCGGTGACCATGCCCACCGTGTGGGGCAGGGGACCGCAGTCGCGGAACGCGGCGCCGCCCTTGTAGTCCACGAGCACGAAGGTCATCGACTCGGGCGTGTTCGACGCGGCGAGCGACGCGACGAGGCTCTGGAGGAGCTCCGACTTGCCCGACCCGGTCGTGCCGGCGACGAGGGCGTGCGGCCCGTCGCGGCGGAGGTCGACCGAGAAGGGCCCCTCGAGGCCGTGCCCGAGGAGCACCTCGGTGCTCGGCGCGGTCCGTGCCCACCGCGCGAGGACGGACTCCGCACGAGGCTGGTCGAGGCCGAGGACGTCGAGCAGCCGCGACGTCGTGGGCAGCCCGGCGGCCTCTCCGGCGTCGTCGACGTCGACCACGGGGGCGAGCGCCCGGGCGACCGCCTCGTGCCATCCCTCGGGCAGGCCGTCGACCCGCACCTCCTGCACGTCGGCCTCGCGGTGGGCCGAGAGCTGGTGCGCCCGTCGACCGGCCTGGACGACGGTGACGCACTCCTCGGGGAGGGAGCGACGGTCAGCGTCGAGGCAGAGCGCCACGACGCCGACGGCCGGCCCGTCGCGGAGGACGGCGACGAGGCCGGGGAGCGCGCGCAGCCGTCGCGACCCGTCGACGACCAGCAGCACGTCCGGCGCGTCGAGCGCGGCAGCACCCGGCCCGCGGCGGGCTCGGTGCCGTGCCTCCACGACGGCGGCGAGCTCGGCCAGGCGCCGGGCGACCGTCTCCGGGTCGTTGCCGACGCGCACTCGGCAGGTCGCCTCCCCCTCCTCCGGCCGCGCGTGGGGCACCCAGCCCAGCCAGTCCCAGTGCTCAGCGGCGTCGCGCTCGGTGAGCAGGACGACCTGGAGGTCGCGGGGGCTCTGCAGCACGCAGAGCTGCGCGACCATCCACGCGGCGAGCGCCCGGCGTTCCGGGGCGCGTCCGTGCAGCCCCACGACTCCCCGGTCGGCCAGGTCGACGGTGACGGGCACGGCACGAGCGGGGCTCGCGACGGTACGGCGGTGCTCGAGGAGGTCGGGGTCGTCGAGGGTGACCCCCGAGGGCAGGTCGGCGGTGCCGATGCGCACCGTCAGGTGGTCGGGGTCGTCCCGGCGACGTTCCCAGAGGCGGGCACGACGACGCAGGGCGACGTCGAGGAGGGTCGCGGCGTCGGGGCAGCTCGACCGCAGCTCGTCCTGCCGCCGGAGCACCGCCTCCGCGGCGTCGGCGGCGACTGCGGCGCGGGTGGCCTGGTGCCGAGCGAGCGCGTCGCGGTGGGTCGCTCGTCCGTTCCGGCGGTCGTAGAGGTAGTTGCCCACCAGGACCACCGGCGAGAGCAGGCCGAAGACGAGGAAGGCCGGGTTGTCGAGCACGAGCACCATGACCACGCCCATGAGGAGGGGAGCGAGCGCCGCGACGATCGGCAGGGGCCGGCGGGGCGGTGCCTGCGGCTGGGCCGGGTAGCGGAAGGCCGTGGTCGGCGGCTCCGGCAGGAGGCGCGGCGGACGGGCGTGCTCGAGTCGCCCTCCGCCCTCGGCGAGACCGATCGCGGCCGACGCCGTCCCGGCCTCCGCGACGGCCAGCAGCACCTCCCCCACCTCGACCACCGACGACGGCGTCAGCGCGACCGTGCTCGTCAGCGGCTCGCCGTCGACCGTCACGGCCGGGACGTCGGGGTCGTCGCACGCGACGGGTGTGATCGAGAACCGGGAGGCGCCGTCGAGCTGGACGAGGGCCGCGATCGGCGCGACTCCCCCGGCAGGGAGCCTGAGGGTGGCCTCGGGCGCCGAGCCCACCACGACGGTGCCCGCGTCGACGCAGAAGACCGTGCCGGCGCCCGGCCCGCCCACGATGCGGATGCTGGGCAGGTCGGGAGGCAGGGGGCCTGCGGCGGGAGGGCCGCCGACGGTGATGACGCTGCCCTCGAGCACGGTGCCGTCGGAGATGCGCTCGTCGGGCGGCACGCGCACTCCGTCGACGGAGATCGTGCCGAGCTCCGGGGCGGCCGACGCCGTGGCCGGGGCGACCAGGGGCGCTGCCTGGCGCACGACCTCCACCAACGTGGTGTCCGGCGAGGCCTCGAGGACCACGTCGGCCGAGGCGCCGGTGGCCCCGTGGCGCAGGGTGACGGCGAGCCTCACGCCGACCGCACCACGCTGATGCCGTCGACGAAGTCTCGGGCGGCGGCGGCGAGGACCGGGACGAGCTCGGGCGGCCCGACCTCGCACGTGACGCGGAGGTCGAAGGGGCCCGACCGGAACGCGGAGACGCTCGTGACCGTCAGCCGGCCGTCCAGCTCGGCGTAGCGGAGGCCGTGGACGCCCGCACCGAGGGAGTCGGTGGTCACCGTCTCGAGGAGGGGCGGCTCGAGCGCCAGCAGGTCGCTCTCGAGGACGAGGGCGCGGAGCGTCTCGTCGCGATCGCCCGCTGCCAGGCCGAACTGGATGCGCAAGAGGCTGAGCTCGCTGCTGAGCGACGGGAGGTAGAGGAACTTGAGCTCGTTGGGCGTCTGCCACGTCGAGAGGCGGTCGAGCACCTTCGTGAGCCACTTCTTGCCGGCGCGCGTGGGGGCGGCGGAGCGGGCCACGACGTCGCGGACCGTGGCGGCGATCCAGGAGCGGGCTGTCTCGTGCCCCTGGTGCGGCCACCGGTCGGGCAGGGCGATCCAGAGCCCCGGGTCGTGCTCGACGAGCACCTCCCACCCGTCGGCAGCGTCCGGGTCGAGGTCGTCGTCGTCCGCCGCGCCGGCGTCGTCGTCGGTCGTCAGGTCGTGGTGCGTCATCGCTGTTTCCTCTCGGTGGGGGTGGGACGGTGTGCCCGTCAGGTCGTGGGTCGATCCGTGATGACGCGCCCCTGCTCGTCGAGCCAGCGAACGGTCGTCATCATCGCGTCGAAGAGCTCGACGAGCGCGTCGGCGACGGCCTCGGTCTCGCTGTCGGAGACCTCAGGCGACGCAGCGCCGTCGAGCTGCGCCACCAGGAGCGCGAACGAGATCACCGTGTCGTCGTCTCCGGGAACGCAGCTGAGGATCGTCTTGGCTCGGAGGACTCGTCCGGCCCCGGCCGAGGGCGACCTGGCGGATGGTCCGGGAGACGCGACGCAGATCGCCGGTTCTCCGCCCACAGTGAGCGATCGCGCGTCACCCGCCGTCTCGAAGGCGACGCGGGGCGGGACGTGCCGACTCGTGCCCTCGGCGGGAGCGGCCGTGACCACGATGCTGAGGCCCACGCCGCATCCCGGGACCGGCCCGGCCGTGACGTACGTGTCGAGGACGGTCCCGACCCGCGCGAGCGCCTCGGGTGACGTCGCAGCGTGCTGGGCTCGACGTAGGACACGCTCCCTCTCAGCCTCATCGGGCTCTCGGCCCGTCAGGTGGAGGACATCGCGGAGGGCGGCGATGCCAGGGAGGCGGACGACCGCAGGAGGAACTGCGAGACGGTATGAGCGAGCACGCACGTGAGGCCCTCGGGAGGTGTACGGCCGTGTCATGCCGATGCCCCCTCTGCACCGGCGTCCTCCGGGCTCCGGCACTGGTGGTGCCGCAGCCGGTAGCCCGTCACGACGAAGACGACGGAGAGGACGAAGCTCGCTCCCGCCGTGCCCCAGATGATCGTCGTCACGATGCTCGGCTCCCGAGCCGTTCCGGCGACGACATGACCGACGGCGAGGGTAGGCGCCGTCGACAGGAGCCACCCCAGAGCCGACAGATGAGGCCGGAGCAGGTAGACGTCCCTGGCAGGACGGCGGATGTACCGCACGATGACGACCGCCTGCAGGGCCAGGCCGACCGCGAAGAGCCCACCGAGGACGATCGACGGCAGGATGTCGAGGGCGACCGCGGCGGTCGGGTCTGCGCCGTGCGTCTCGGCCATCACGATCTGGAAGCGCATCGGGATGATGACGATGATGCCCAGGGCGAGGTTCCAGGAGACAGCCAGTCTCACGAGGAGCACGGATGCCCGCAGAGCGGGTCCCGGCGGCAGATCGATGCGGGTGCGCGTCACCACGCGGTGCCTGTCACGATCCGGATGGTCGTGGCCTCGCGCAGGTCGCCGAGGAGGGGCTCGGCCCACCCGGTCGACGCGTCGAGCGCCCTTGCCCCCGTCACCGCCGCGCTCGCTGCTCGGAGGGCAGTCCCGGCGACGAGCAAGCGATCCATCAGCACCGCGGTCTCCGACCCCGCACCGGCCGTCGCCGCGGCCGACTGACGGCTCCACGTGAAGAGACGCCCCAGCTCCGGGTCGCCGAGACCCCGGACACGTGCCCACGCGTCCACGGGACCGTCCATGATCGCCCGGTGTTCACCGGCGACGGCCCTCACCGCAGTCGACATCGGCACGCCACCTCGCTGCAGCTCTGCGGCACGCTCGAAAGCGAGCTTGGCGACGGAGGTCTCGGCAGCAGCCTTGACGGCCCTGCCTCCCACGCCGAAGGTCGCGACCGAGAGGACGCTGATGCCCACCTCGACGAGGCTGCCGGTGCCAGCGGCCGCACGTGCCGCTTCGGCCGCAGTCGACGAGATCATCACGGCCATGGCCGCCACGCCGATCCACGCGGTCAAGGGGAAGAGCATCGACGCGATCATCAGAGCGAGACCGATCCAGCTCAGAGCCTCCAACAGGTACTGGATCCAGGCGTCGTTCTCCTCCATCCACCGCTGGAAGGCGTCGTAGGCGGTGCCGACGGCCCCGCGGACGTCGTCCCACCAGGAGTCGTCGAGCCCGTCGGCGGTGACGTCGTCGAAGCGAGCGACGGCGGCGGCGGCCGCTGCCTCCAGGGCGGCCACGGCCGTGTCGACCCGGCGACCGTGCTCGACCACCCGGGCAGACGCCTCCTCCTCCCGTCGCCGCTGCACCCGCGCGAGCTCCTGGTAGTCGTGCTGCGCCTCCGGGCTGGTCGCCAGCAGCGCCATGCCCTCGTACTTCTCGACGAGGGTCGTGGCCGCGTCGCGGTCGGCGACGGCCTCCTCGTGCCCCCGCACCGCGGGCGCTGCCGCCTCCTGGGCCTGTCGCAGCGCCACGGCGTAGGTCCGGAGCGCTTCTCCTGCTCCGGCGTAGCGTCCGTGCACCTGTTCGAGCTGGGCCGCGATCTCGCCCGACCTGTCGAGGAACGCCTCGACGGCGTCGCTCTGCGCCCCCTCGGCGTCGAGGTGCCGGAGCGACGTCGCAGCCGACTCGATCAGTTCGGCGGTGTGCCGCAGGCGGGCCGACGCGAGGAGCACCATGTCGGGATCACCCGAGATGCCGGCCCTGGCGAGCGGGCCGTCGACCCTCACGAGGTCGCCTCGTCCACGTCGATGGCGGCCGCGAGCCCCTCGTCGGCGTCGGCGAAGCCGTCGGCGATCGAGCGGGCCGACGTGCTCAGCCCGCCGAGGGACTCGGAGAGCTCGCGCCGGGTGTCGTCCCAGCTCGTCGCGAACCTCTCGACGCGGTCGGCGAGGCGGGCGTGGCCGAGGTGCTCGGGCGAGCACGTGGTCGAGTCGGCAGCGTCGAAGGCGGCCTTCACGCCGGTCAGGGTGCCGGCGAGCCGTCCGAGCGACTCGGCGTCGAACGACAGGGTGGATCTGGGGGTCATGCACGCTCCTCAGGGAGGTGGCCGTGCCGTCGCCGACACGGCCACCGGTGGGTGGGGTCAGCGGAGGCTGGCAGCCAGCTGCTCGTCGGCGGCCTGGAGGGTCTCGGCAGCGTTCTCGAGGAACCTCGCCATGCCGTCCAGGGCGGCGATGGTCTGGCTCGCGCCCGTGTTGAACTCGCCGTAGGTCGTGCTGAACGCCTTCGACGAGCTGTCGGTCACGTAGCCCGAGGCGACGAGGTTGTCGATCTGCCCCTTGAGCCGCGACAGCTGGTCCTCGATCGAGGCCTGCCCGCTGCGCAGCTGGGTCGCCTGCGTGCGCAGGTCGTCGTAGGTCACGGTCACGTTGGCCATGGGTTCTCCTGTCTCGTGGTGTCGCCGACATGACGACCAGCATGAATATTCCACATGAGACAGACTGGTCGCGACGTTTTCCACAGAAAGGTCTCCAGATGACGAGAAGCAGGACCCCGGGGAGGCGCGGGGCCACGCCCCCGGGCCCCGTGCAGATGGGCGTCGCCGACGTCGCCGCCCTCCGCGAGCAGGGCCTGCTCTCGCGCGTCGCGGTGCTGCCGCCCCGGCCGACGGCACCGCTGCCGCCCGCGCCGACCGCAGGGCACCCGCTGACCGAGGTGCCGCCTCCGGAGCCCCTCCCGGCACCGCCTCCCGGGCTGCCCCTGCCCCTTCCGCTACCGCCGACGCCGACGCCGACGCCGACGACGACGACGCCGCCGCCGCCGACGACGCCAGACCTCGACCTCGACCTCGACCTCGACCTCGACCTCGACACGACGGTCCTGCGGCCCCGGCGCCTCGAGCTGGTCCTGCCCGACGGCCAGGCCGTGCCGGTCGACCAGACGGGGGCGATCGTCGGTCGACGCCCCCGGGCAGGGTCGCCGACCGGCACTCAGGGCGTGCAGGCGACCGTCACCGTGGCCGACGCGACGCGGCAGCTCTCACGCGTGCACCTGCGAGTCTGGGCGGACGCCTCCGGCGCGGTCTGGGTCGACGACCTGGGCTCAGCGAACGGCACCGCGCTCGTCCGCCCCGACGGCGAGGTGCCCGTCGAGCCCGGCACGCCGCTCCGTGTCACGGCCTCCGACGCCGTGGTCGTCGGCGACCACCGGTTCACCCTGCGACCGAGGCACGCCGAGTGACGACGTCGAGCTAGATCTTCTCGATCGGTGCGACCTTGATCAGCAGCTTCTTGCGGCCGGCGGTGTCGAAGAGCACCTCGGCGATGCGGCGGGCACCGACGCCGGTCACAGCCATCACGCGACCCTCGCCGAAGTCGACGTGCGAGATGCGGTCGCCCTGCTCCAGCTCGAGGTCGCCGTTGTCGCGCACCGTGCCCGTGACCCGGTTGGCCCACTCGGTCTTCGGCTTCGTCTTCG
>Ga0265780_10010033_pt1 | contig 11318 bp, 13 predicted proteins | sample P1T30metagenome_FD_192432 | JGI IMG/M metagenome (GOLD analysis project Ga0265780, IMG submission 192432) | Plant litter microbial communities from East Loma Ridge, Irvine, California - P1 T30 | ecosystem: Environmental > Terrestrial > Plant litter > Unclassified | place: USA: California... | reverse complement strand
ATCCCAAAATCAGTTCCCACCCCCCCCCCCCCCTACCATATCCTCGGTAGCCTCCAAAATGATGCAAGAACGTGGTGTAAGCACCCCAATTACCTCCGTTCCGTCATGGACAAGGGGGATTCTATGGGCTGTCATTGGGGCGCATTGGACTTTTTGCGGGTAGATGGCGAGAGCTAATGCGTACTGATAGGCAGGCAATTATCTTGTCGTTCTGGCTGCACAAGGGGGCGGCATGGCGCATGGGCTTGCCGTGGTTCGGCCGTACACGAAATTCTGGGGTGCTATGTCGTGATCGCGTGTCACTTGAGCTAGCTGTTTTAGGAAGGGATGCAGCAGAGAGAGAGAAAGAGAGGGGGAGAAGTACGCTTTTCCAAGAGACGATTCTTATGTGTATGTGGGAGATAAGGGTTGATTATATCGGTATAGATATGCTCTTAGGGGTGTTGAGATGAGATGAGATAAGGTTGGGGTGGTTAGATCGATATGTATTCCCCCTGCCTGCTTACTTACCTTGGTGTGGCGGACACTTGTATCCATACATGGAATTGACCAAGACTTCCAAGGAATTCAAATAATCTTTCCTCTGAGCCGTGGTCGGGACGCGACTCGGCAGATCTACACTATCTACGCCGTTAGCTGACCCCCAAGGAAAGGCTGGAATAGGCGCGGTAGTAGTAGTGTCAAGCACAAAGCTTACCAGCCCCCACCCCAGTTCCCCCACACCAAGTTCCTATTCATATACCCCGGCCTGCTAAACGTGTAACAGACCCAACCGCCAATTAATACCCCCTTCTAGTCTGTCCACTTCGGGTCCCTCACTCTTCCATTCAACATTATGCTGTATATTTATCCGATCATTTTCATGCAACCATACGGCCTGTCCATGATTCTTCCCAGGATATGATAGGGAATCGAGAGCGAGACGAGGTACGTGGATGATGAGATGGGCGTGGGGGTCGAACAGCATGAACCATTGCTAGGTACCGCGGGTCTCTCGTATTCTTGTATTGACCACCAAGTCTTTAATTTCGACGAGATAGACGCTAAAGAGCAGAGGGTATGGGCTGGATGGATGCAAATGCATACGTTATCGGAAGTGACGTTCATCTCAACATCAGGGGAAGCAGTAGACGAGACGTGCTAGTGACTGGGTACATCACCACGAAGAGAACATGATGGGGAGTTTGTGTACAACAAAAAACAGTGATAAGAATAATGATTGTGGATTAAAAATTAACAGCATAGCACGTAAACTTCGTAGGTCAGGTAGGTTCGTTTGTCGTCATCACATCTTCAGTCCCATGCAACTCCATTCCATATCCTCCATGCTCATTTCAGACAAAGACCCTCGTCACGTTGACTGAGACACAGCTCGGGTTCTCGGGCTTGCTTGCCCCCAGTCCCCAGGCCAAGTTGTTGTAGGTGTAGCTTCCATAGTACGTGTCGCAGGCATACCAGCGATAGAAGTTTTGATAGCTGCCGGTGCCATTGGTACCCGAAACGTAGCTTTGAAGGGTCAAGCCATCCTGCTCATCGAAAGCCAGCATTGTCGCGCCTGAATCACCTGGGGAAATGATGGGAACCGCGAGATCCGTGGTCGGGTCGTAGCTGAAAGCGGCAGATGAGGGGTATTGGGTATCATCGGAAGTCTTCAACCACCAGGTCAGGATGCCGGTGGCGAGTTCGGGTGGCGTGGGTTCCTGGGAGTAGATGGAAGTATTGAATTGGAACTCTGCGGGAGCGAGGGAACCTGGGCTGCCACCAAAGTCGCCGTCGCTGAGGCAAAGCGACTCAAGCGCTGCTCCGACGTGGCAGGCAGTAATGGTGGTGTTGACGGATCCGTCCTCGGACATGACGACCAGGTGGAAAGGCGGGGTGGTGATGTTGTAAAAGGGGTCTTGTGCACTGGCAGTGGCAGCCACCGCAAGGGATAGGGCAATCGATGATGTCTTCATAATGCTTTGTGTTTGCGGTGTGGTTGGAAGCAAGGGAATATATGCCTGTTGTCGGTCTGAAGCTGTTCTGGATGAGTGCACTTTACCGTCAGGGCACAGCCTGGCTTTATACTCTCGACGCCCTTTGGTCGCTGCCAGAGTTTGCAAGCCTCGTCGCAACCCGCTCTCTTGGGCGTCGCACCTGCACGACGGTCATGTGTGCAAGGCTAGCGGCTGTCAGGCAGTCCATGACGTTCCACTGCCCGGCAGCTTTGCCACACCCATGATTGTGCCTCTGCAGTAGGGAAGCATATGTCTGCGTATTTAGACCACTGAGCGCCCAATGTAGAAATCACCAGCTCAATCAGGTCGATTATAGAGCAGCCCCGCGCATTAGCGAACGAAGCCCGTCAAGCTGTCGCTCAAGCTTTGCATAAGTGCCGCACCTTGCGCCGGGCCCCATGGGAATAACAAGTCACCTATCCGCGTTAATACGAGTCGATAGTTCAGTACCAACGACTGGGGAAAAGCATTTCTATGGTAAGAAAGCTGTGACATTGAGCGGGATGCAACATTGAGGTCGCGGGGAATCCGCTTCGGGAGCTGATTAATACGAACCCACGCCATGTCATATATTGGCGCATGATGTGCTGATGATGTGCTGATGCTCTGTACTCGGATGTAGGTAGAGTGAGTCTATCGCACCACAACAACGGAGCATGAGGCAGCTGGGAGTTTGCTCTTTCTGGCTCGATGACGTACGACCTGAGCTTGGACATGGGCCGGACCTCGGGATGTTCTGTTAGCGTGAAGCTTATCGATTGCCCACCAGGACCCCGTCGCCGGATTGTAGCCAGCCTCATGCCACCGGAGATGGACGCTTGAACCTAGTCCGGTATCTTGTAACAATAGCCCGATGCCTTCTTCAACGTTGGTTGTGTCCTACCGGTACACCAGCCCTGCCGAGCCCATACGATACAAGTGTACCGGCGACCCTCACGCTTCGCCTCTGGACCAGGGACCAGACTACGTGAGGGACTTCACAATCTACCTCGACGATGACGACCACCAGTACAGGCCTTGGTTTCACAACCGTGCAGATGAATGCTTCCGGGTGTGCCCACAGATTTCCAGTATTGAGGGCAGTGGAGTAGGCGCCTTCGACGTACGAGCTGACTTGTTGTGCAAGCTACGAGAGATGATGCAGGTAGGATTTCATTATTCCCCCAATGTTACAAACCCTCACTGACAGCTTCTACGGACCAGGTGCGTTACTAGCGCGAAACGCGTGAACCGGCCATCTTGTCCCTAGCCACGCCGCACAAACTCTGCTCCCGCAGCCACATGTAACCCACATTGTACCTCCGATCCATTACGGATGCTCCAGCATACTAGCGACGCCTTATCTCGCTCTTATATCCACTGGCATGCCGGGAGGCGTCTAGTCCGTCATCAGAGTCTTTGCTCCGGGTGTCGCTCATATGCTTGAGTACCTTGTGGTGACCAGGCTCCGATTGCGTTTGAAGCCAGCAAATCCAGGTGATCCAGCAGAAGATGACATCGAATCCGACACTGCTTACAGCCGGATGCTCGAACAAGGCATTGCCGATGCTCTTCAAGCCGCCGTAGTCGTATGCTTTTATTGTTGTGTATCCTGACACCATCCCAGCAATTAGCGTTGTTGATACCCACATCATGTAATAGACCTTGTCAGTAAACTGCGGGTCGCTATCCAAGTATCTGGCAGGGACAATGACACGGGCTGTAGGCAGTAGCATTAGGGCGACATGCGGAGCTAGGAGCATAGGCATGAAGTGTGTAGGATGATGCCAGTAATGCTGATCGGCTAATTGCATCGCTGGATATGCAGTGGCGAAGATGGCGAAAAGATTCAGAAGCCAAGGACCGACCCAGCTATGACTTCGAGGTCCCATTTTCGGTGATCCCTGCGCTGGTGAACTGAACAGTAGCGCGAGGAGAAACAGATTCGTGGCAAAGCTAATGGCTACAATCTGGCCGAGAAGCATAAAGACCCAGGTGTACCTGATGCCGCGACGAACACCTGAATCTGTCAGTCATGCTCCAATATGTGTACCTGCTTGCATGCCTTTCTGCTCCAGATATAGTCCAAGGCCAAGGGCGAAGAAGAATATCTGGTGCGACCACCAATACCTCGTAGTCCCTACGATGACCGTCTCCCACGCTTCTCTAAACAAGCTCGTCTCTTTCAACCACAAGCCCCAGTGCTTCTGCTGCGGCTCAAGCTCGTAGTAGCTGCGCGACATCATCCATGAGTCATAACTGGCCTTGAAGTACCGAAACATGTGCGTCCATGTTGTGAGCAAGCTGCCCACGGCCAATATACTGAACAACCAGACATGCTTCTTTGGCGGAAGCTTGGTCGTCGATCCTTGAAGCGCATTGGCTCTTTGAAAGAGCTTCGAGACGATGAACACAGCAGCCGAGATGCATGTCAGCATATATGAGACGAAGATCACATAGGGCCGAGCATTGTTGTCCGACTCCTCCGGGAGTGTTTCGCGATGCACCATGCGCTGCGGCACAGAGTAATCGGGGCCGAATTCTGGCGGGGACATTGAGTGTCCAATTCTGGAGGTTTTTTTGCGAGGCCTTTTAGTATAGTGATGCAGTTTTCGCCTGCTAGGCTTGTATTGGATAACGACAGAACGTGTTAGGATATCTCGCCCTGCCAGCGACGAATGTTGGTTGAACAGCTATCTTGACGTTAGTGACGCATCGCGAAGCGGCAATTATCGGTTGTTGTGCCAATGACATGGTGGCTCATGCAGGGATAGATGCGCTCCAGACCACGTGCTGTGATGCCAAGGCGCCAGTACGATCGTCATGCCTGTGCAAGGCCCCGTCTGGGTCTCGTCGTCGAAGATTCTCGTCTCTTGCCTTGCTTCAAGACACCACCTGCTCCTGTTTCAACACTTCCAGTTGTAATCGCTGCTTTCTCCTTTCTTTGCAAATACCACTGCAGATTACTGGAGACCGACAACCAGGTCATGTCAGGCACACGGACCATTTGAGCTTGCAAACCCTTCGATTGGTCGCTGTTTCATCGTTAGCACCTCACCGCCAAAAGTAGGACGCGCAAACTTCTCAGCTCCTCCGTGCTCCAATCCATTCTCGACTGCAACCCGTTGTTAAAGAACCTCTTAACGATGGCCGATACGCCGCAGACAACTGCAGGTGCCAACCCACAGGAGGCAAGAGTTCTCGAACAACATCTGGACCCAAGCTACGATTACTCAGAGTTCGATCCAGCGACACCAACGCAGGAAGGCGGTGCAGACAGCTCGGCAAACTCAACTGACCGTCAAGTTCCAGGATCGTCGTTGCGATTACAGGGTGGCGATATCCACCGTGACCTGTACAAGATTGCAGCACAGAATAGACGCCAAAAGCTACATCAACGAGCAGCAACCTTTTCCGATGCCATTCACTTTGGCAACAACTCAGCGCCTTCGGTTTCAGATGTTGACCATGATGAGCTACCCGTTCGGGACCAGCTTGCGCCAGGAGGGCTGAGGCGGCAATTTCTGCAACGGCAAAGCAAGCGTGTTAGCTACATTTCAGAGCCAGTCACGCGAAACTTCATTTCCTTCCTCGAGCTGTACGGCCAATTTGCTGGTGAAGACCTTGAGGAATCGGACGATGAATCGGCTATCCAAGATGAAGAGGAGGAAGGCGAACGCAGGCCGCTACTTGGACGTCGACAGAGTTCCAAGAGACTGCGGGCTCAGGGTGATGCTGATCAGGTCAAGACCTTCTTCACACTTTTGAAGGCGTTCATTGGTACCGGAATTATGTTTCTGCCAAAGGCGTTCAAGAACGGTGGTATGCTGTTTTCGTCCATCACTATGATCATGGTGTCTGCCATTACAGCACTCTGCTTCGAACTACTTCTGTCGACGAGAAAGAGATATGGCGGCGCTGGTTATGGTGATTTGGGTCAGATTGTGGTAGGGCCAAAGTTCCGTGCGCTCATCTTGGTCTCCATCACGCTCTCGCAGATCGGTTTCGTGTGCGCTGGTCTCATCTTCACGGCAGACAATCTTGCGTCGTTCCTTGATGCAGTCTCCCACACCAAAGAACCTCTATCGACGAATGCGCTCATCGGTATCCAGGTCGCCGTTCTAATTCCAATGTCCTTCATCCGGAACATCTCCAAGCTTGGCCCTGCTGCTCTACTCGCGGATGTTTTCATTCTCATCGGTCTGACCTACATCTACTGGTATGACATCTCCTGGATCGCCAAGATGGGCGGTTTCCATCCTTCGGTTGAGCTTTTCAACCCTCGCGATTTCACCATGACAATCGGTTCAGCAATCTTCACTTTCGAGGGAATTGGGCTTATTCTCCCCATTCAATCAAGCATGAAGCAGCCGGAACATTTTAGCAAACTGCTTTACCTGGTCATGATTATCATTACTGTCATCTTCACATCCGTGGGTGTGCTCTGTTACGGTACTTTTGGCGAACATGTCTCCGTCGAGGTCATCACCAATTTCCCGCAAACCAGCAAGCTCGTCAATGCCGTACAGTTCCTGTACTCCATGGCCGTTCTTGTCGGCACTCCCGTGCAGCTCTTTCCTGCCATGCGTAACATTGAGCTCAAAATCTTTGGTCGCGCTTCCGGAAAGCAGAGCAACACGACCAAGTGGAAGAAGAATGCCTTCAGGACCAGCTTGGTGATTGTGTGCGGTCTAATTGCTATTCTGGGAGCTAGCGATCTTGACAAGTTCGTCGCTCTCATCGGAAGCTTTGCTTGTGTACCGCTTGTGTACATTTACCCTGCGTATCTGCATTACAAGGGTGTGGCTAGCCGTCCTTGGGAAAGATTTGGTGATGTCACGATGATGATTGTTGGTCTCGTTGCTATGGTCTACACGACTAGTATCACGCTTGCAAGATGGTCCGAGACTTAGAAGTAGAAATGGAAAAGTAGAGAGAAAGAGAGAGAAGTCGTCAGAAAAGAGTGGTGGAATGAATGGACGGTCACTGTTACATAGTTTGTTTTAAGGCATGGCGCTTTGGTCTGGAAAATCGGCGTCTAAATGGGTGGGATGGAATGTCTTGATGGCACATTATGAATAGTTAGTGCAAGTGTTATGTGTAATGTATGGCTTTGTATCCTTGTCGGACCATCTCCTGCCGTCTTCCATCTAAGGAGAGTTGAACTTGTATAACCTCCCGTCGTCGTGTTTGCAACCAAGGCCCTATCATCAATACCCTAGACCTGCATAGCAATACGACGCCAATCTCTTCACCACCCAAAAGAAACCGCACGCGCCCAAATACAACACCCCCAAAATCAGCGCAGACGACACTACAGTCCCCGTATAGATGAACACCTGGGCACATGGACCCCTCTTCCCACCATCCCCCATCTCAATCCTCGCCTCCTCCAGCAACTTGAACTGCTCCGCCCTCGTCTTCCTCCCCAACAGCCACCCTTCCATCGCATCGACGCTCTCCCACACCTCGCCCAGACCCCTCAACGCCTCCTCGCCCATATCAAACCACACAGTGCGACAAAGTGGGCACTTGTTGCTATTCGGCATCTTACCCGCGATGCAGTTCCTCAGGCACTGGTACCCGAACATGTGGCCGGTGCAACCGGGCACGCCGACGATGAGGACGGGAGCGTGGGCGCCGTGGAAGGCCTCGTGGCAGATCGCGCAGATTGTGTCTGGTTTGGGGTACTTGAAGTGCGAGGGGAAGAGTAAGAGGAGGTTTTTGGCGAGGAAGGTAGAGAGGATGCGGAAGGTGAAGGGGTAGGGTGGTGAATTGGGGTTGTTGTGGATGATTGGGTAGAGGATTCCGTTGAGGTGGTAGTACTCGTAGTCTTCGTCAATTTCTTCATTGCTGATTTGTACTGGGCGAGGTAGGCGGGGAGATGGAGGGGTTGGGTCGGTGGCGGTAGGTCGCGGGACTCGACTTGTGGATGTCTGGGAGGATCTGGGTCGTAATGGAACGCGACGGCGAGAGGAAGGACCTGCTCCGTGGATTGATCGAGAGGTCGACATTGGCTGGGTTTGTTTGTGTGAATTGAGTGGTTATACAAAGGTTTGCGAGATCAACTTGAAGTTGGGTGTAGTTGCTGTCAAAGATTCTCAAAGGTACAATTTCACCCTTTATACTGTGCAGGCGTAGTGTCGTAATACGAAAGCGGTCGAGTGTCTGCGTCATCAGAAAAGTGATTGACTGTTCATTTCCACAGCAACCGACGCGGGGTTTTCTTTCACTGTCCCTCCCTGGAGCAATGCGTGATAGAAGCCCTCGGAGCAGTCACACACAACGCTCAAGGCGCCACTCCCTCCACCACGGCCTCCATGTGCGTAGTCCGCCATACCTCATCCTCCTCCGTGCACGTAGCCACGAAGCCCTGCTTCTCCCAGAACGCAATCGCGCCAGGCAAGAAAGGATGGGTATGCAGATAGAGACACGCAACCCCATCATCCACTGCCCGTCTCCTCAGCTCAGTGAACAGCTTAGCAGCCAACCCGCACCGCCGATACCGCGGTAACACATACAACCGCACCACTTCCACAGTCTTCACGTCCCTGTAGTCAAGACGTGGGAATCGGTGGTCATAAGGAACATAGCCAATAGTAGCAATCATCTCTTCTCCATCTCTTGCAATGAGGAAATGTCCAGAAAGCACCCAGCGCGCTACGTCATCGCTGAGCTGCGCGCACAGCTTGGGAAACATGGCACGCCGCGCATTGTTGATGAAGGTGACTGTTTCTTTGATGGTGGCGGGGGTGACGGGTTGGATGTGCCAGGATGGCGAATTAGGGAGAGTAGACATGGTGTTGGGTGAGGTTTGTAGAGTTTGTCCAACGAGAGGAAATTGGATGTGCGGGGCTAGTACTGATGGGGTAAAGGTTGGGTTGTGGAAGATGGATACATGCCATGGTTGCGAGGGGGAAAAGAAGGATAGGTTGGGTATGTTCATGGGAGTTTCATCTTATCCATTAGTTCTATGGAGTATTCGTGTCTGGCTTTTCCAAAGTACATGTTCTTTAGAATGGGTATGATTATACTTTAAATTCACAGTCCTTAGGCACTCCTTGGAAACCATGGAATCATCCGCCATCTGATATATTTTCTTCATCTATTTTGAACATACAGCCATTTTGAATTTCTAGTCAGCAACTGAGAATGTTGTCCAGCCTACCAATCGTGTGTCCATCAAAAGCGCCACAACGTACTGGCTCTTGATAGTCTGGTGCGCCGCTGCCCCACCAGTGATCTCGCCCTTCAGTAGTATATAGACCATGGCAGTCGTATCCCGGTCTTCACGCAATCACCTAGTTGTCAAGCATCTCCCACTCGTCAAAACCGTCCTTGGCATTCTCCCACCCCTGTTCTCCGTCTGAATCCAAATCTAGTGGCTCGAAATCTTCTGGAAAGGCTTCGCCTTCAGTACCCTTGAGCCTTATTCCAGCAGGCCGCTTGTTCTCTACTATTTTCGACATATGTTGTTGAGACATGGCCTCCACAAGGGTCTCAGGTTCGGGTGCGATCAAGTCCAGGACGGGGTGGGGAAGAGGCTCTGAGGTTCTTTTGGGCGGTGCCGCACGGAAATGAGTGCTTTTGTCGACTTGGGGTGCCTTGGTGGTCTTGGAACGCTCTCCACGCGAGCCAGCTCCAAACAGTTCCTCGAATTTATCTATGCATCGACGCCGGTCTTGTTCCTCTTCCTGGAGGTATTGATACGAGGGTTTACCTATTGGCTGCTGATATCGAGGATTGTATTTCTGCTTGTCCCTCTTATCCTTCAATTGCTCTTGTAGCTCTAGCATCTCCTGCAGTATCTCCTGTAGTAAGCTGATCGCCCTTTGCTGAGCCTGGATGGCCATCTGAACCTTTATCTGTTCCAGTTTTTGGTCGGCGGTGGATGGGACTGATGCTGTCTGGTTTGGGGAGCTTCTGGCCGACGTAAGTGTGCTCTGACCCTTGCGGAGCGTAGGCGCAGGAGTCCAATAAGTATTTCGTTGTCTAATCCTAGCGAGAGCAGACTCTCGTGAGTTGAGCATATGGTTGCTTGCGGCCGTGAACGGGGCGCTCCGTTTTGGTAGCGCATCAGCCATTGCTGGATGAGACGGAGGCGTTGGGGCCGGACCGTGTGTGTGGCGTGCTACTGATATAGCAGGCGTACGTGCAATGCAAGGGCCGGTTCCGGATAGACACCGCTCGTCTTTTCGATCCTCAAGGCGGTCGGATGTAACGTGTGACCGCCATAAACTGCCCCATCTGCTTCCAGACGTATATTCGCTTGGGTCTCTATCCATGGTATGAAGGTGGGTATGCTTGAGCTCAATCGTTAGCACGGAAAGATGGTTTTCGTCGACGTTTAGCACGCCGAGAAAGCAGAAGGCTAGCGAGGAGAAGTGTGATGAGTCTGGAGAAGAGGAGAGTGACGGCAAATATTAAATAGAGAAACAAGGGAGAATATTAGGTAGTTACATCACTAGGCGATGGTCATCGGTGGTCTGCACCAAAAATCAGTGGTGTGAATACTAAGGTATGACTAGCTATGCAGCTGTCCTTTGGTTCTGGCTCTCGAGCGGCCTCCACATTACCCAGATACGGAGGAATTAGACTTGTATGAGTGGAGCAACTGGGTACTCAACCTTGGTTGGGGTACGCTCCAGCCCAAGACCCTATTCATGGCGGAAGCGGTGCACACAACCATTCCATGGGCACATGTAGAATGGTGAACGGCAGACGGCACCGAGAGATGTGCCTAGCGTAACATGACATTACAGTAGACTTCGCGACATGGCGTGCCCATGTCTAATCGATAGGTGAAGCGAGACAAAGATAGCCCAGCGGTCAGTGTTTATCGGCTACAGCGATGCCCTGGTTGGGCCTACGGCGTGCACCATACCGGCGATCCACGACATTGGCCGCGGGATGGCTGTCACACGCTGAGCATGCATCCAGAAGAGAGGAGGAGCACAGCAACCAGAGGAAAATGGAAAACACGGCATCTCGCGCTGGTGGGTTGTGCAGAAGTCATCCGAAAACGGAGAGGGCGGTCTTGGCGGCGCTTGGGCCAGCGCGATGGAGCCCACTTGATTGTTTGGACTCGTCCCGCGTCACAACATTCGAGGCACAAGTCATTCACCCACACCGACACCTCCGACACCCCCCCGATAACTTACTCCCCAGGATAGCTCTGCTTGCGTGCCAGCACAGATACACGACAATTGACTAACATTTCTCCGCATCGACATGTCTAGCTAACCCTGACGGCCCCTTAGCCTGACCCGAAACGCGACTGCCCTCATTGCGACGCGCTTCAACACCACACTCACCTCAACACACATCTACACACACCTACAC
>Ga0265780_10010032_pt1 | contig 11320 bp, 4 predicted proteins | sample P1T30metagenome_FD_192432 | JGI IMG/M metagenome (GOLD analysis project Ga0265780, IMG submission 192432) | Plant litter microbial communities from East Loma Ridge, Irvine, California - P1 T30 | ecosystem: Environmental > Terrestrial > Plant litter > Unclassified | place: USA: California... | reverse complement strand
AAATCTTGTTAAACGAACCGCTTTTTTTCTAAAAAAATGGTAAATTTAAGACACTTTAATCTATTACTATGAAAGCAATTTGGCGAGGAGGCATCAGTTTTGGCTTGGTAAACATTCCAATCCGACTTTATAGCGGTGCGGTGACGCACAACATCGACTTGGACATGATCCGCAAGAAAGACCAATGCCAGATCCAGTATGTCCGCGTTTGTAAAAAAGATGGAAAAGAAGTGCCTTGGGACGAAATTGCAAAAGGCTATAAAAAAGAAGATGGCGATTATGTGGTGCTTGACAAAGCTGACTTTGCGAAAGCAATGCCTGAGAAAACGCAGACGATAGACATTTTTGAATTTGTTTTAGAGAAAGAAATTCCGTCGCAGTATCTTGAAAAACCGTATATCGTTGAACCCGCAAAAGAGGCTAAAAAAACCTATGCCCTGCTTCGCGAAGCGTTAAAAAAATCAGGAAAAGTAGGCTTGGCTAAATTCGTACTTCGAAATACCGAACATTTGGGAATTTTGAAAGTCGAAAACGATGCGATTTTATTAATTCAGATTCGCTTCGACCAGGATTTGCGTGATCCAAAGGAAGCTAATATTCCAGATGATGTGAAAATCTCGAAAAAAGAACTTGATATGGCGATGTCAATCATTGAGCAGCTGACCGATAAGTTCGAACCTGAAAAATATAAGGATACATATAAAGAAGAACTCGAAAAAATGATCAAGAAGAAAGCAAAAGCCAAAGGAAAACCGGTCAAAAAAGAGGAAACTGAAGAAAAACCGAAAGCTAAAAAAGGAGCTTCTGATGATTTACTGGAACAACTAAAAGCCAGTCTCGAAGCAATAAAAAATTAGATTATGGGACTTGAGAAATACAACGAGAAAAGAGATTTCACTAAAACCAAAGAGCCAAAAGGATTAAAAAAAGCATCTAAAGGAATGCTTACTTATGTCATTCAAAAACACGATGCCTCAAGGCTGCATTATGATTTTAGGCTAGAAATTGACGGCGTTTTAGTAAGTTGGGCTGTCCCAAAAGGACCATCTGCAAATACTTCTGACAAGCGCCTGGCGGTTCAAACCGAAGACCATCCAATGGGTTATTTCGATTTTGAAGGCATTATCCCGAAAGGAGAATATGGCGGCGGCACCGTCATGGTTTGGGATTATGGAACATATCGACCTGAAAATACAGAAGATGACGTTTCTCAAGATAACAAATTGATGAAAAAACAGCTGGCAGACGGATCCATAAAAATTATTTTAAAAGGAAAAAAACTGCAGGGCGCTTGGCATCTTGTTCAAATGAAAGGCAAAGACAATATGTGGCTTTTGATGAAGTCGAAGGATGAATTTGCCGGCACTAAAGTAAAATTTGATGAAAATTCAGCCATTTCGGGACTAGATTTTAAAGGAATTGAAGAAAATGGAAATTTATATAAGTCTAATAAAGGAAAAAAAACATCAGATAACGATGCTGAAAAAGACGAAAAAAATAAATCAAAAACAGCAAAAGATAGCAAGCCAAAGGCAGTAAAAAAAGAGGAGAATACTTTTTCTGCCGCTGCTTTGGCGGAAGCTAAAAAAATAAAGGAATTTCCAGAGGATTGGCGTCCGCAATTAGCCACGCTAGCCGAAGCGCCATTTGACAACGATGACTGGATTTTTGAAAAAAAATTTGACGGATATCGCGCCTTTGCCCAGATAAAAAGCAATACCGTGAACCTTATTTCGCGCAATGGAAGTTCGTTCAACTCTAAATATAAAGGAATTGCCACAGCATTAGAAAAAATCAAGGACGACTTGATTCTTGATGGTGAAGTCGTAGTCGAAGATGCTTCCGGGAAAAGCAACTTTCAATGGCTGCAGCATTATGATGACAATCCTAAAAAAGGAACATTAAAATATTATGTGTTTGACATTTTATATTTTAATGGATATGATTTGTGCGAATTAGAGCTAATCCAGAGAAAAAAAATTCTAAAATCAATCCTTCCTACGATAAAAAACGTTGTTTTTTCTTCACATACGGTCGGGCAAGGACTAGAAACTTTTAAGGCTATTGAAAAATTAGGAGGCGAAGGAATAATTGCGAAAAAAGCGTCTTCGAAATACTATGAAAATCGCCGTTCAAAAGACTGGCTTAAAATAAAAACGAGCAAGGAGCAAGAAATGGTCATTGGCGGTTTTACCGATCCTAGCGGCAGTAGAAGCGGTCTCGGCGCCTTGCTTTTAGGTTATTATCAAGATGGTGATTTTATTTATTCAGGCAAGGTAGGAACCGGATTTTCAGACGAGACGCTAAAAGAACTTCGTATTAAACTCAACAAAATCGAACGCAAAACTACCGCTTTTAAAACGCCTCCAAAATTGCAAGCTGTACATTGGGTTTCACCTCAATTAGTAGCTCAAATTAAATTTTCAGAATGGACCGATTCGGGAAGCTTGAGGCATCCTGTTTTCGTCGGATTGCGAACGGACAAAGACGCAAAAGATGTCGTTCGAGAAAAAGAAATGGCGGTCGAGAAAATTGTATCTGAAGTAAAAACAGAAGAAAAAGAATCCAAAAAGACTGCAAAAAAAACAACTTCCGAAAAGAAAAAAAAGGCCGAGCGTAAAGCAGAACAACAAGAAAGCAATGTGGAGTTTTCCAACACAGACAAAGTTTTTTGGCCCAAAGAGAAATATACCAAGGGTGATGTAATCAGCTATTATGATTCGATTGCAGACTACATTCTGCCATATTTAAAAGACCGTCCCCAATCTTTATTGCGAACGCCAAACGGAATTACAAAACCCGGATTTTTCCAAAAAAACGTCGAAGGTCAGGTTCCTGATTGGATAAAAACACGGAAATTAAAATCGAAAACGACAGGCGAAAGCATCACCTATTTGCTGTGTCAAGATCGCGATACTTTGTTATTTCTCGCAAATTGGGGTTGCATCGAGCTTAATCCCTGGAGCAGTCGCATCGGAACCTTGAACAACCCTGACTACATTATTTTTGACCTGGATCCGAATGAAGCTGACATGAAAAAAATTGTAAAAACGGCTTTGACTTTAAAGGAAATACTTGATTTGCTTCAGGTTCCAAGCTATGTAAAAACTTCGGGAGGTAAAGGAATTCACGTTTTTATTCCGGTTCTGCCAAAATATTCTTATGATCAAACAAGGGAATTTTCACATTTGGTCAGCCAGATGGTACTAAAAAGATTGCCCGAAATTGTAAGTTTGGAAAGAAGTCCGGCTAAAAGAAAAGGCAAGGTCTATCTCGATTTTCTTCAAAATGGAAAAGGAAAAACCATGGCAAGCATCTATTCGCTTCGCCCGAGAGATGGCGCAAATGCGAGCACGCCACTAGATTGGGATGAGATCAACGACAAATTGAACTTGAGTGATTTTAATATCAAAACGCTTCCCGAACGGCTGAAAGAAAAGGGAGATTTATGGGCAAATTTCTTTGAAGATGCCATTGATCTGAAATCGATTCTGGATCGGATTTAGCAGCCATTCCTTCCTAGGAAAAAAATAATTTTTAGCAAGAATTTAGCAAAATTTTGTGTTTTTTATAGTATTTTTAAAATGGCTAAAGACCGCATAAAATCTAATATATTTTTGAAATAATATCATTTTGGACAAACCTAAGAAATCATTTACATTAAACAAATACGTCAAAAAAAGTTTAAAGATTTTAGCCTGGATTATCGGTTCGATTATTGGGCTTTTTCTGTTGATCGTGATTTTGATACAAATTCCGTATTTTCAGAATATTATAAAAGACAAGGCGGTAACCTATCTTGAGGGAAAAATAAAGACGCCAGTAAAAGTGGGACGAATTGAAATTGGTCTCCCAAAATATATCATACTTGAAGATATCTATTTTGAAAGCCAAGCTGGCGATACGCTTCTGGCTGGTGAAAAAGTAAAAGTTGACATCAGCCTTTTCAAGCTTTTGAGCAATGAAGTGGAGCTAAATTCTGTCGACTTGCAAGGCATCACAGCCACTGTAAAAAGAAATAAAGATTCAGTTTTTAATTTTGATTACATCATCGATGCCTTTGCATCCAACGAGCCAAAAGACACGACTTCAAAACCGATGAAAATTTCGGTTAAAAATATAAATCTCGATCGCATAAAAGTGCGGTTTGAAGATGCCATTTCAAAGAATGACTTGAATGCTTACGTCAATCATTTTGATACGAAAATCACCAAATTTGATTTAGATAAAATGGATTTTACAATTCCAAAAATTAATTTGGATGGATTTAAAGTCATGCTGAAACAAGGTGAGATTGTTCAGGAAGCAGCCCAAAATACTGTTGAAGTCACCGACGAAGCAGTCAAAAGAACGGATTTAAATTTAGAATTAGGCGAAATCAAACTGGCCAACATCGACGTTGGTTTTGACAACAAGTGTGCCGCCTTAAACACCGGAATCAAGTTGAAGCAATTGCTCCTAGAATTCAATGAGATCGATTTGAAAAAACAATTTATCGACTTAGAAAAATTTGAAATTGATGGTATTTCGGGCGGCTTGACTTTAGGTAAATTAGATAAATCCATAGAAGTCGACGCTCCGGCATCTTTAGAAGCGACCGGACCAAAATGGAAGGTAAAATTAAATAAAACCTCTCTCCAAAATATTGCATTTAGATTTGATGATGAAAATGCTCCGAAAGTAAAAAAAGGAATTGACTACAAGCACCTGAACCTGGCTGATGTAAAATTTCAAGCAGAAAAACTTTATTACAGCAACGATTCTATCTACGGAAAAATTAATGAACTGACGGCCAAAGATCAAAGCGGATTAGACATTGAATCGCTTCAAACCGACTTCTTTTATGGAAGCAAAAAAGCGTCGCTAAAAAATTTATATCTTAAAACGCCACAGACACTGGTGCAAGATGAAATCAATGTGACATACAACGACCTGTCTAAAATTGGCGATAATCTGGGTGATCTGGGTATTGCGGCTTCGCTACAAAACAGTCAGATCGGGTTCAAGGACATTTTGCTATTTGTTCCTAATTTAGAAAAACAAAATCCATTCAAGAGCAACCCGAATGCCATTTTGTACATCAATAGCGAAATTTCGGGGAAAGTCAGCGACATATATTTTCCAAAGCTTGAAATCAGCGGTATCGGTTCAACCGTTGTTGCCGCAAGTGGTCGAATTACAGGTCTGCCGGATGTTGAAAAAGCTTATTTTGATTTGAAGATAGACCAATTGAAATCTACAGCAAAAGACATCAATATGTTTGTTCCAAAAGGAACAATTCCTGCCAATATTCAGCTTCCATCGCAATTGTCATTGACAGGATTTTTTAAAGGCGGCCTTAAGAATTTTAATACGAATATTAATTTGGCGAGCAGTTATGGAAAGGCAAAAATCAAGGCGACCTTTGACCAGCGGAGGAAAAATTATGAAAAATATGATGCTGACGCCACGATCGACAATTTTGATATCGGCAAATTATTGAAAAATGATTCCCTCGGAAAAGTAAGTTTGAAAGCAAAAGTGAAAGGAACTGGATTGAATCCGCAGACCGCAACAGCTTCAGTCGATGGCACTTTGCTGAAAGCAGAATTTAACCGCTATACGTACAAAAATCTAAAGTTAAAAGGCGCTATCAAAAACGGAAATTTTGATGTTACCGCCGGGATGAACGATGTCAACTTGACATTTGATATGGTTGCCGAAGGAAATTTTAAAGGAAAATATCCGGCCATTAAATTAAAACTGAATACCGATATTGCGGATCTTGAAAAACTAAACCTTCATGCCGGACCTCTGAAATTGAGAGGAAATGTATTCGCGGATATTCTTGATTCGAGTCCAGAGAACTTGAATGGGAAAGTCAGGATCTATAATTTTCTGATTGTAGATTCTAAGGAAACGTATTCGTTGGATTCCATAAAAATTGATGCCATTTCTACAGCTGAAAGCGACACGATTCGTCTTCAATCGCAGTTTGCAAAGGCATTGATTACAGGAAATTTCCAATATGATCAGATTGGAACCGCTTTGACCAATTCGATTTCAAAATATTACAACACCAATCCAACAGCTCCTAAAAAAGCCAATTTGCCACAGCAATTTGATCTGACATTGGTTGTTAGAGATGAGCCGATATTGATGAAGCTGATGCCACAATTGAAAAGCCTCTCCCCTGTTTCGATCAATGCTCGATACAACAGCGTGGGCGATTCTATCACGGTAAACGGGTCAATTCCGAAAATAATTTATGGAACTACCGAAATTACAAACGGATTATTAGACATTGAAACAGATGAAAATGCGCTGATTTATAGCTTGGTACTTGACGATGTTAAAAGCGGTCAGATTCATCTGCCTTACACCAGCGTTTCAGGGCAAGTGGCTGAAAACAAAGTAAATTACACCGTTTTAATACGGGACAACAAAGAAGAAGACCAATATTTATTGGCGGGAAGTTTAAAAGCAGAAGATGGAAATACGCAGATTTCATTAGAGCCTGACGGACTTGTTTTGAATTATGAGTCCTGGGATATCGATCGTGAAAATATAGTGCAATTTGGCAAAAAAGGAATTTACGCCAACAATTTTGAACTGACCAACCAAGCCAGTTCGATCAAGATCCAGTCGCAATCTGAAAGCGCCAATTCACCGGTGGATGTGACCTTGAAAGATTTTGAAATTGCAACGATAACAAGCGCCATCCAAAAAGACACGCTTTTAGCAGGCGGCAGAATCAATGGGAATGTTTTGCTGAAAGATGTTACCAAAACAATGACGTTTACGGCTGATCTGGACATTGAAAATTTTACTTTCAAAACAGATACTGTTGGCAACATTGCGATCAAAGTGGATAACAAAACAGCAAATGTATTGAATGCAGACGTTGCCATTACTGGGGGCGATGGAAATCAGGTGGATTTAGATGGAACTTATCGAACTGACAATGCCACATTCGACTTGAACCTTGACATTGAACGATTGAATATGAAAAGTATTCAAGGCTTTACGATGGGAGCCATCACACAAAGCACCGGATTTTTATCAGGAGATTTTAAAATTACCGGAAGCACTGAAAAGCCAAGCGTAATTGGAGATTTAAAATTCAACGAAGTTGGTGTCAGAGTGCAACAGCTAGCTTCCAATTTTGATGAAATGAATGATAAAATTTCATTTACCGGGCAGGGAATTTCATTTGATAATTTCTCCATTTCTGATTCTGATGATAATGAATTGGTAGTTGACGGACGCGTTTTAACTACGAATTACACCGACTTCGGATTTGATTTGCGTGTCAATGCAGAAAATTTCAAAGCTGTAAATTCAGTTGCCAAAGACAATGATTTATATTACGGAGATTTAGTCATTGATACCAAATTAAGCGTCAAAGGAGATTTGAACAAGCCAGTGATAAGAGGCGATTTAAAAATAAATGAAGATACTGATTTGACAATTGTGCTTCCTCAGTCTGACCCTTCAATTGCCGATCGCGAAGGAATTGTAGAGTTCATTGACCAAGACGGAATGCAGGTTGACAAGCGTTTTGTCGTAGCCGACTCATTGAACCAATCGCAGTTTAAAGGCATGGATGTTTCTGTTAATATTGAAATCGTGAAAGAAGCCGAATTGACGATGATCATTGACAAAGGAAACGGCGATTACCTGAATTTGAAAGGAGAAGCAAGGCTAACCGGAGGAATTGACGAATCAGGAAAAACAACCTTAACCGGCCGCTATGAATTTGATGAAGGAGCTTATGAAATGTCGTTCAATTTCATCAGAAGACGCTTTGAAATCCAGAAAGGAAGCTATATTCTTTGGACAGGAGAACCTACTACGGCAGACATCAATATTACTGCGGTTTACGAAATTGAAACAGCTCCGATTGACTTGGTAGACAACCAGATTACAGGAAATCGAAATCTGTACAAGCAAAGAATTCCGTTTGAGACTTTGCTGAAGATGAACGGCGAACTCTTGAAACCAGTAATCAGTTTTGATATTACTTTGCCCGAAGGAAATAATACCGTTGCCACGGAAGTGACAAACACGACCAAAACAAAATTGGCACAGCTTCGCCAAGAGGAAGGTGAATTGAACAAGCAGGTTTTTGCCCTCTTATTATTAGGAAGATTTATCGGAGAAGATCCTTTTTCAAGTGAGGCCGGAGGCACAAATGCCGGAGCTTTGGCCAGACAAAGTGTGAGTAAAATTTTATCGCAGCAGTTAAATAATTTAGCCGGAAGCTTGATTCAAGGCGTGGAATTAGATTTTGATTTGCAGTCAAGAGAAGATTACACAACAGGTTCGCGCGAAGACCGAACTGACTTGAATGTTGGGCTTTCAAAACGACTTTTAAATGACCGACTGAAAGTTTCTGTTGGAAGCAGTTTTGGTTTGGAAGGTCCGTCGCAAAGCAATGAAGAAACAAACAATATTGCTGGTGATCTTTCTGCAGATTATCAATTGACAAAAGACGGACGCTACATGATTCGCGCATACCGAAAAAATCAATATCAGGTGGCGCTTCAAGGCCAGGTCATTGAAACGGGCGTTGGTTTTGTAATCACAATGGATTATAACAAATTCCGAGAGCTTTTCCACCGAAGTGAAGAAGACAAAAAAATCGCACGGGAAGCGCGTGAAAAAGACGAAAAAAAAAGAGAAAAGGAAAAAGAAGCTAATGAAAAAGCAGCCACAGAAAAGGAAGAACAAACAGATAAAAATGCAAAAAAAGACAAAGATAATGACTAAGAAAACGACCTACAGCCTCTTTTTTGCTTCGCTCTTTTTATGTGCCTGCAGTAATTTAAAATATCTGCCAGAAGGTGATGCCTTGTATGTTGGCGGTTCGGTTAAAGTGGAAGACACTTCGATGTCAAAAAAATAACGCAAAAGTTTAGAAAATGAATTAGAACCCTTGCTTCGTCCAAAACCAAACAGCACAATTTTAGGCCTGCGTCCAAAATTATACTTTTATAATATTGCCGGAGAACCTAAAAAAGAAAAAGGTTTTCGCTATTGGCTTCGCAATAAAGTGGGCCAGCCTCCAGTGTTGTTCAGCCAGGTAGATTTGGCTTACAATGAAAGCATTCTTCAAAATTATGCCGAAAATAAAGGTTATTATAAAGTAAGAACGGCCTCTGATTCTACTGGCAAAAGCAACAACAAAAAAGTGACGGCAGAATATATCGTTCGTCCTGGATCGCAATACAAAATCAAGAGCGTGACTTTTCCGTCTGATTCGTCAACACTTTCAAAAGACATTGCCAGATTAGGAAAAAGAAGTCGTTTGAGAGTAGGACAGCCTTATGATCTAGATCGTATAAAAACCGAGCGGGAACGAATCGATACAAGATTAAAAGAACGCGGCTATTATTATTTTAGTCCCGATTACCTGCTGGTTCAGGTGGATAGCACGGTTGGGACAAAAGAAGTTGATCTGATCGTGAAAGTGAAAGAACAAACACCAGAAAAGGCGAAACAAGTTTACACGATTGACCAGATAATTATCTATCCAAATTATACGCTTTCCGCAAATGACAGCACCGACGTGACGAAAGGAAAGCCCGAAAAATACAATGATTTTACAATTATAGATACCGCACAGACATTTAATCCACGAATTTATGACCGAACGCTTTATTTCCACAAAGGCGATGTTTACAACCGGACTGACCACAATTTATCCCTGAACCGTTTGGTGAATTTGGGCACATTTAAGTTTGTAAAAAATGAATTCCGTCCTTCTGATTCGATTGAAAATGCCTTGAATGCCTACTATTACCTTACTCCTCTTCCAAAGAAATCAATTCGGGTAGAAGTTTTGGCCAAGACCAATTCGGCGAATTATACCGGAACTGAATTAAATGTGAACTGGAGCAACAGAAACACCTTTAAAGGCGCAGAGTTGCTGACATTGACCGGATTTGGCGGTATGGAAGTGCAGGTTTCAGGACAAAATAAGGGCTACAACGTTTTTCGTTTTGGTGGCGAAGCAAGCTTGGTCTGGCCACGATTTATCGGTCCGTTTAAGATGGAATCTGGCGACGGATTTGTGCCAAAAACAAGGGCTTTGATTGGCTTTGAACATCAAGAACGCCAAAGGCTTTATACTTTGAATACGTTCAGAGGTTCATTTGGTTATCTGTGGAAAGAAAATGCCCGAAAAGAACACCAGCTGAATGTGACTGAAATAACTTATGTTACCTCCGGAAACGTTACAGAAGAATACCAGAGACAAATTGACGGAACGCCGGCCCAACCTGACGGAACACCAGCCATTCAAGGAAATCCTGCGTTGCAACGCGTTATCGACAAGCAATTGATTTTTGGTCCGACGTATTCTTATACGTATACCAATACGATGCAAAAAAGAAAAAAAAACACCATTTATTACAAAGGAAGCTTGGATCTTTCGGCCACGATTACAGGATTGGTCATGGGTGGAGACGATGAAGATCCGAAGAAAATATTAGGAGTTCCATTCAGCCAGTTTGCAAAAATGGAACACGAATTCCGATTTTATCACAAGCTGACAAGAGATTCTCAAATTGCTACCAGAGTGATTGCTGGCGTAGGAATTCCGTATGGAAATTCAGATCAGATGCCATTTATCAAGCAGTTTTTTATTGGAGGAACAAACAGCATCCGAGCATTCAGGGCGCGTTCTATAGGTCCGGGAACTTTTCAGGAAGATGTGGATGCCAACTCTTTCCTGCCCGATCAATCGGGAGATTTGAAACTGGAATTAAATGCCGAATACCGGGCGAAACTTTTCAGCGTAGTTCATGGAGCGCTGTTTGTTGATGCCGGAAATATCTGGTTGATGAACAAAGATGAAACTCGGCCTGGAGCAGAATTTACCAGCAAGTTTTATGAGCAATTAGCTGTTGGAACTGGAGCGGGATTGCGTTTCGACTTATCTTTCTTGATCTTGCGACTCGATTTGGCGTTCCCGATCAGAAAGCCCTATCTGCCAGAAGGAGAACGCTGGGTCATGGATAAAATTTCGTTAGGAAGCAGCGGTTGGAGAAAAGAAAATCTGGTATTTAACTTGGCTATTGGGTACCCATTTTAATTGAATAAAAAAAAAACTGCAAGCGAATCACTTGCAGTTTTTTAAAATCTTCTTGATATAAAAGTTATCTGGCGAAGTTCCCTGTTTACTCCACCGCACTTTCACTAGTTTTCTTGCTGACCAGCTTAATCTTAACCTTCCCATCTTCACCGTCAGTGGCCAAAAGATGCAATACTATTCCTCGGTTTCGTCTTTCTTCAAGTAATTCTTGGTCTGTAATGTTCTTGTCTTTTTTCGGATTTC
>Ga0265780_10010029_pt1 | contig 11321 bp, 10 predicted proteins | sample P1T30metagenome_FD_192432 | JGI IMG/M metagenome (GOLD analysis project Ga0265780, IMG submission 192432) | Plant litter microbial communities from East Loma Ridge, Irvine, California - P1 T30 | ecosystem: Environmental > Terrestrial > Plant litter > Unclassified | place: USA: California... | reverse complement strand
GCGCTTGGGTCATTGAATTGCTGGTGAAAGATCAGATTGGAACAGTGTACGCAAAACGGTCCTGGCCTTAAAGAGCGGCCAGCTACGGATGGGTACATGATCCTACGAGTCTAGACAGGTAGGGGGATATGTGCTTGCGTCGAGTTCGAGGTGGTGTCTCAGATTTTTTCGATAAAACTTTTCAACTGCTTTAAACCATTCATTACAAAAAATTTTGGCTTGTACGCTTGACGACGGTGGTTGACCGCTGGCGTCAAAATACGTACACAACTGGAGCAATTGTTGATAATATGAAAACCTGAACTTTAACCTAAAAAAGGAGCCTCATGGCCGACGACTTCGAAAAGATTCAGGCTGCGCGGGCTCGCTTGCCTGATGTATGCGCAGAAGTTTTAACATTTGCTATAGCTGAGGCTGACCCAAAAAAGATTGACCGTAACCGCCTTGCGCCACCACTGGACGAAGACTCAAGACTACTTGCAGCAATCCTTGAAGGATATCTCCAGAGGCACGTGAAACTGTTCAGTGCGATCATTGGCTTATGCAAAATGGGATATCGAGATGAGTGGTTGATGTTATCTAGGACACTGTTTGAAATCAGTGTCGACGCCAACTATCTCTGGAACCTGATCCTGAAAGACGAAGACCCAGTTCCTACTTTGCAAAAAATCCGGTATTCGTACAAGTACAACGAACTAAAGTTGCTGAAGGATAGCGAAAACATTACACAAGAACAGCTTGACCAAATGAAGGCAACCATCGTTAGAGTTCCTGGGTTGTCCGACGATGGCCACAAGGCAATTGAGGTTCAGCGAAACTTCACAGGGTTGAACATGTTGGAGCGGTGCAAGAAAACCGAAGTTGGCCCCTATTACAAGCCGATCTTCGGGCGCTTGTCGCGATATGCTCACGGAATGACCTATGACTGGGAAATTGCGTTCTCAGAACTTAAATCACCTGAAATGCTTCGAAAGAAAGAGATAACGGAAGAGGCACTCAATTTGATGCATTGCGCCTTGATTGTTTTAGTTGGGTTGCGGTACTTGTGCGCCGTAACTGGGCGCGTGCATGACTTAGCTGTAGGCGACAGCTTCCAAGACAAACTGGCAGCACTCTTCGAGTGAGGCCAGCTTAGTCAGTTCGCTTACTTTACGTGACAGGCACGGCCAGCAAATTCGCCAGCATCGATCTCGTCGGAGCTGTTAGCTTCCTCCAGCGTAATCGGTTGCAGATTGGACACGTATGCGGCGTACTCCTCCTTCATCACAACAGCCTGGGGCAAGATACAGGTACCCCAGGTCTTTCGCGGTCGTGATCGGGACGGCCTTCTATTCGACACAAAACTTATCTGACCAAGTGGGCTAAGACATAAGAGTACACAGTACTAAACCAAGGCCTTGGCAATGCCGCGAGTAATGACCCCAAGGCTAGGATAACAGTAACAAAGGTCAACCACTCCATTCTATTCTGTGCCTTGACGCTTTCTCGAGTACTCAAGATTGTTGCAATTTGCTGGAAATGCTCTCGTGTTGTTTCCTCATCCGCCAAAACACGTTCGCTCAAATGTTTGATCTGAATGCGAAGCCCTTGCGAAATACGCTGAGGCACTTCCCCATTTCGTATAGGCTCATCATTTCGAAAATCCTCACAACGCCATGCGTATCCGGTTGGGTTTTCTGATCTTTTCTTCAACTCCGCAACCATAGCGGGCACGCCTAGGGATTGATCAAAAAACGTCTTTATTTGTTCGAGCGACCTTAACACAGCACGATGGCTCGTCCGCACCGTTTTCAGACTCTCGCGACCATGCTTGAGATCGCGGCTAATTTCACGTAAAAGTGCCAACGCTGCATAGTTTGTGACGATACCTCCTAGTCGCTCATGGACAAAAGCTACAAATGCTCCGGCGCTTCGCCCTCCACGAAACTCCAGTGTTTGATCAGGAATTTCAGAAGTTTGTACCGTCGCGATGGCATGAAATGGTGCCTCTGCACTAAGGTCATCGAAGCGAAGACGAAAACCATTACAGGCATGGTTAACCCATGTGTCACCCCAACCATAGGGGATCAGTAGTTCTGCCCATTCTTTTCTTGGCTCAGATGCGTCGTTCCGGATCTTTAAGATGTCCTCGCTAATACTCGTGATAAGTTCTGTTGTCGGAATCCGCTGACCGTTACTTCTTAGACAAAAATGACCGGGAATGTTTTTTTGAATCCATTGCACGGCGATATTCCTGTACTTTGCTCTAGTACTTTCAATCGCCTCCCGCTTCAAATGTTCAACCCCAAACGTAAAGTAGCCAGATCTTCCTTTTCGCGTTCGATGGGCGGTTCTACGGTCTTTAAGAAGCTGCTCCTCGTAACAGCGGGCATATTCTTCCTTAAATACAAAACCAACCAAGACACACGTAATGGAGGATGATATCTGCCAAAAGTTCACGAGAAGATAATCGACTTCTTTTGGTAAATTCGCAAAGTATTCCCGATGAAACGATCTTTGTCTATTCTCGGCGCGCGCGACCAAACCGAGATTAAAGTGGCCTTCGGAGCCGTACATCCGATGATGTTTAATCCAATCGGACGGGTTATGGTCTGGCATGCCAAATCGGTCTTTGTCCCATCCCAACCTCTGCAAACTTAAGTACAGCCGTTCTATTTCTGTTGGTCCGAACAGTTCTGCTGTCCATACTGCGTTTAGGCGAAGCGTCGCCTCAACCGGCACCCGAGTACGCGCATTCTCCTCCACGTCTCTCGCCAGATGGTAAGCTCGGTCGTCTCTATAGGGAGACCGAATGACGTTAGGAAACTTTGCGTGGATTTTCCACCAAATTTTTTTTAGTAGCACAGCACGTGGGGACGACTGGGACGTCTCTGGCCCGTCGGGCGGGCTTTGTTCAGGTGCTTGTTCTGTGACTTCGTTTCCGCTCACAACGTTTCCCTTATCGAATCGGCTTTACTTATTTCAAAAAAAACCACTCCCCCGTCCGTGGTGTTCATTAAACTATACCTCAGCTCCTTGCCTCTTGCTAAGGCTATCCGTAAAAATGAGGTTCCACTTAATTGCAGCTCCTCCCTATGAAGTCTTGGATTTTCAAGCAATCCTAAAGTCTTCGATGTCGACGCGTTTCTTGCAGGTCACATTGATACGTTCACCTGGTTAGTAACCCCAAATGTTAATGACATCCATGTAGAGACCGCGTCTACCTGTGGAGAACGGTGGCCGGTGACAATGATAAGGCTGGAGTCGTTTCGGAAGCGGTAGTGGTGTAGGGCGCGGGATCCTTACCTGTCTTCAGCTCGAGTAATCTCTCGGAGTTGCAATGAAATTTTCCAGAAAGACATGTATGGCCCTACAATCTGACCTTTCATATCTAAACGAAAATAAAGGGATTTGTGATGCGGGACGACAGCTCAAAAGTGGCGATCAGCTCCGAGGACGATAAAAGGCTCGTCATCCAGACTTCTAAAGGCAAGGAAGAAACGTATTACCTCAATCCCATCCGGACGATGTAGCTACAGATTGCCGAGCTGCAGATTTGCTACCGTGCGCACTCGTACAGTCTTTCCCCGGAAACCGATACTATGCCAGACCTTAAACCGTGTGTTGCGGGCACTGCATTGCTACAAAGCGGGTCGATCTCTGTAATTGGAGAACCGTCCAATGTCTGCAGAAGCCTTCAAATCACGATAAAGGCGCACGACGAGGCAGATCGTCAGAAGCTTATAGAAGACAAAAAGAGCGGGAAGAAGCTGCGTTGTACCAGTGTTCGATTCAGCCGGCGAGACTGGGAGATTGGTAACGAGGACACTTGGTTCATAGAGGCCTGGGTCTCACAGCAGACTTTGGCCCCGATCATAGCTGGCCTCTCCGATGGCTCGCTGCAAGAAATGACTCTTGGGCTGTCGTTGGATCGAATTTATTCTGACGACAATTTTTCGCACTCAGAGCAGACTGGTTCCTACGACCGTCCCGTCAAAACAACTCGTTTTTGAACCCTGAACTGGCCTGGGGCGAGGTCTCAAGCATGCGCCTCGCACTTACAAAAGCTGACCTACGACCGAAGGAAGAGTCGGAGCCAGTCGATAAGAAGGACAACGAGGTTCAGCCCGAGGAGCCTCTCCCAGACTACCATCTGTTGGCTTTGTCTACGCTCGCAGGAAACGTAGAGAAACTTCGCGGTACAGTAAAGTGGGTTGGCGGGCTTATCGCTGTCCTTCTACTGTTTTTGGCACTGAAGTAACTACACAGCAATATACGCGCCACCAGTCAACGTTAAGAACAGACGCAGGGGCGCATTGAGGAGAGGCGCTGATGCCTCGCCAATGACTACACCAGCTGTATGCGATACAGCCTGTGGTACAAGCTGTGGTACACTCGTGCTCCAACGTTGCCCCAGCCTCTTTTAGAATCAACGACTTAGAGCGAATCCCCTCCCGGTTCGATTCCGGCCGGAGGCACCACCTACTCATCCAGAGTAGTCCAGCATTGTCCATGAAACCGCGTATCTCGCTCTGGGAACGCGGTTTTTTTGTCCGCCAAAGTTTGAGCTCGTCCATCACCATCCAGCGTTTTTGGATCCATATTTTCGCTTATGGAGAAAAAACGCCTCACGTCATGGATCCAAAATGCCCAAGATCTGCACACCTCTAACGGACACCGCTATCCGCAACGCCAAGCCAAGGGAGAAGACCTACACCCTGGGTGACGGCGAAGGCATGTACCTTGAGGTCATGCCAAACGGGACAAAATTCTGGCGCATGGCCTACCGGCAGCCGAACGGCAGGAAAAACCGACTGACCTTTGGTAAGTATCCGGTCGTGTCGCTCGCCGAGGCGCGCACCAGGCGACTGGCGACGCGCAGGCTGCTGGACCAAGGCATTGACCCTGGAAGGGCCAAGCGCGAAGAAAAGGAGGCCTATGCAACGGCGGCGCAACATACCTTTGAAGCGGTCGCCCGCGCATGGCTCGCCAAGACTAGGGCAAGCCGCGCCACCAGCACACAGGAGAAGAATACTGCTTGGCTAGAAGGAAACATCTTCCCGGTCATAGGCTCCTTCCCCATCTCCACTATCAAACCCAAGGACGTGCTTTCCGCGCTTCGACGGATCGAGGCACGAGGCGCGATCGAATCGGCGCACAAGATCAAGCAGCTATGCGGTCAGGTATTCCGGTTCGCGGTCGCCAGCGGACTAGCAGACCGTGACGTCACCGTGGACCTGCGCGGCGCGCTGTCGGCGGTCCCTGAAGCGCACTACCCTGCGATCACCGAGCCGGCACAGGCTGCGAAACTACTCCGCGCAATCGATGCCTACAACGGGCATGCCTACGCCACTTTCGCGCTCAAACTTGCGCCGCTGGTATTCGTTCGCCCTGGAGAGCTACGTACCGCCGAGTGGTCCGAGATCGACCTCGATGCTGCCGAATGGCGCATCCCTGGCTTAAAGATGAAGATGGGGCAGGATCACATCGTGCCGCTGGCGATGCAAGCCGTCATGCTGCTACGTGAGCTCCGTTCGATGACGGGGCATGGCAAGTTCGTATTCCCTAGCGTTCGCACGAGTACACGTTGCATGAGCGAGAACACGGTCAACGCGGCCTTGCGTGGCATGGGCTATGGCAAGGATGTGATGACCGGTCACGGCTTTCGTGCGATGGCTCGCACGATCATGGATGAAGTGCTGGGCGAGCGGGTTGATTTGATCGAGCATCAACTGGCTCACGCTGTTAAAGACCCTAACGGACGGGCGTACAACCGGACAGCGCATCTGCCTGCGCGCCGGATGATGATGCAGCGCTGGGCGGATTACCTCGATTCGATTAAACAAAGCGACTCGAGGATTCTCGGTGACTAAAGGAGCCAAATGTGGTCATTACGATGCGACGTTCGCCGCAAGACCCTCACTGGCCTTGCAACCCACCGAGTCATGTGGAAGCGGTGTGTCAGCAGTAATTTGTCCATAAAATTCGAGACATTTCCCCGGGGCTACCCACCCGGGTGCCAACTGGGCTGTTTGCTAGCGTGGGAGAACCAATCGTCAGTTCGAATGTGCTAGGTTTTTTACCAAGGTGCGTCTACGCCCCGAGCGGACGTTTGCGACACATTATTTTTCGAACTAATACTTCACCTAGAAAAGTGTCATGGTTGGGTCACTATTGAGGTCCCTTACTTCCAACGACCTTTACACAATAGTGAGATCTTGGACACAACCAATAACCCGTGTAGCGAAGTCAAGTTTTGTGACGGCGTATGGGAAGGCACTTGCGACGGCAACAAATCCAAACGGCGCGCTACCATTCGAGTGCCTCCCCCGATAACAGTCACTTCTGCTGGCGACCTTGATTAGTTCCTAACAAAGCCTCAGACACTAGTTCAAAAAAAAGTTAAACTCTTTACGAATTTCAGAATATTTTTTCTTATCAAGTACCTTATCCTCACCTAGGACGATAACCTTCGCTGCCTTTTGATATGGGGCAAGTAGCGGAGACTCCATGGCACAAAGGAAGATTTGTGCATGTCGGGGCGTTTCATCCATCAACATTTTCATTATGCGATCATAATTGATGAAAGTTTGCTCCTGTTGATTCGGAGTATCGACAATAAACGGGGCGGCTACCTCATTCTTAACATAGTAAATTTGTTTTAACACTGCAATATTATAGGCGAGCGCACCCCGAGTTGCTTCAGCGGCGCCACCGCCCAACATTTTTTTGTAGTCTAATGACGAGCGAACGTTCGACATGTTTACGCCAGTCGCATTAAGTTTTTCCACGAAATTAGAGATTGTATCGACAAAGTATGCATCAAGTGCTTCTTTGCGCTCCTGCTCCAACAGTGCCTTTTGCTCCTTTTTTAACGCGCGATTCTTCTTATCTATGTTCACTGCGAAAACGATTTTTTCCTCTTTAGATTTTCGCACTATTTTTTCGACTGACCGCGCGGCAAGCGAGTCTATCAGTAATGGCTTTTCTTCGTTTTCCGTGTTACTTTTGATATGTCGGCTATTGAGCTCGTCCAATCTCTTACCTATACCGTCCAACTCTGAACTGACTTGTTGAATATCCTTGTTAACTCGCTCGAGCTTTTTCTGAAGATCCTGCGATTGTAAAACAGCACTTTCCTTATCAAGAAGGATACCGGCTCTTTTCGCCAAAGAACTATCGTGCATAACTCCACAGAGCGGGCACTGCAGTTGTTCGCCGCCAATTCGTTCCACTGAAAACACATAGTCCAGCTCTAATTCACTAGCGGCCTCGACAACTAACTTAAGCTGGCTTTCGTAGTATTGACGGTCCACATACAGATCGGAATGTTTTCGCAACAAATATTCTTGATTCTTCTTCAATTCCGTTAATTCGCTCTCGACCGCAAGAGTCAGCTCTCTTAACTCATCAGAAGTGCTGGCATCGAGGAATGCGCTTTCGGGAGCATACTCTTTTACTACTTCAATAGCTGCGTCAATCTTCTTTACTTCGTCAGAAATTATAGTCTTTTCTTGGCGATTAGCAGCAATTGATTCCTCGTAACTAAAAAATTCACCATTAATATATCCCGTGTGGTACTTGATTATCGTAGATTGCCAGGCCCCGTATTGCTGTAGGCTTTCGAAGCCATCCCACAGCTTAGACCAACTACGTCGCTGGTCTAGATAGAATGGTAAAAAATAATAAGCTGGCGGCGGAGTCTCCAATACATTCGGGTTCTTTTTGTTAGGCAGACGAACGTCAAATTTAACAATCTCAGAAAAAGTCTCCGAATACTCACCCGTGATCTTAGCAAAGCGAGTAAATGGCTGTCCTTGCACGGCTAAAAACATCAATGAGCCATGTCTCGCTACGCGGTAGGAGTTTGTTCCAATTTCAAAATCAACAATCGCTTTACAATCAAGCGACTTCCACGTGTCATCAAAAGTCGGCTCACACCCGAATGTCCACATTAACAGCTTAGCCAATGTGCTTTTACCGACACTATTATCCTCTGCGGTTATCAGATTGAACCGACTCGAAAACTCGTACCGATTTGCAGATTTGTCGATATCGGATACCAGCATTAGCTGTTTGAATAACAAGTTTTGCATATTTATTTTTTCTCAGATTTCGAACAAGAATTTTTAAGTTTTCGGCGGATTTTTCTTCATTCATATTAGCTCCAAGATCAATTCATAGATTACTGCACCATGCAAAAGATCAATGTTCTGGAATATTGCGATAGTCTCCGCAGGGATGTCCGCAATAGATTGCACCAAGAATTCGCTTATACCTAAATCCTCAAGCGTTCCAATATTTTTCTTTACAGACGTCTTAATCTTGTTGCCGACCTCAAGCTGCACAGTCGTTTTGGTGTATTTTTTTTCGCTTTCGTACTTTTGATAGGCACGTTTCAATTTTATTCGCTGGCCAATGTGAAGACCCATTTCGGCTACAATTTGGTCGAAGAGCGTTTCGATCTTGTCGGGCTCAGCAAATTTAATGTTTAGATTTGCCACCCGGTGAACGTCCAAGTGAGTTAGCCCCTTGTTTCTGAGTAACTCATCCCAGTTTTCGTAATCGACAGTAACAACGCCTTTTTTCCTCAGGTCATCCATCAACACTCGGTAAATGTTTCGGATATTGGCAAAGGCTCCGCTTCCTTGTTTATCTACTACTTCAGATATTTTACTAACAACGAAATGATCGAACCCAGTAGCAGGCAAGTCTGGCTTAATAAATCCAAGACTTGCCGGTAATTTTACAGGACCTAACTCCTTCGATATCGCTGCTTCAATATCATTTACGCAATCATCGTGCAAATGGCCGACCTTAACCAGGCTAAGGTTTAGAGTGTCATCCTTTAATTTCAAGTTAAATCCGCAGGTAGCCACAAGATTTAATTGTTCTATCTTATCCTTGAAGGATTTTCCCTCCACTCCCTGCAACATTTTTCCTATTACCGAATTCTTGATATCTTTTCCAACTTTTTTCCGCTCAGTTATTTTCTTAACTGTCCACGGCGATCCGCTTACGTTTTTTATTTGATTAAACTGGAAATTCGCACTATCACCTTCTAGAGATGTACCCAAAATGACATCTTCGTGCAGCTCCACAAATATCACAAAATCATGACCTAGCTCGTATTCTGTTAAAGCTCGGAACAACGCCCAGTGATATTGATATTCATATTTTTCATAAGTACTTGCGCCAGCCGTCTCGCGTTGCGAGCTTAGGAGCGGGTTACTTACACTAGTCATTTTATTATTCCCACAAATATATTATGCCGCTATTATCATCTAAGTCATCGCGAGGTTCGCAAAGCGCTAGTCAAATGCGCTGTCATCCAATCAAATAACGCTGATCATTTACTATCAAAAAATACGTAAAGAAGACGGTGAATGGAAAAGCTGGCATAGGGGTTTTCACCTGCGATTGTAGATGAATTATCAGCGCAACGAACACTGCATCAGAGAATACAGCAATGCAGCATCGCTAAAATACGCAGATTGTCACACTCGGAATGCGCAACGACTATTGCGCCTTGCTGGTTGCCAGCCCGTGCGTCCAGGTGCACGGACTGGCAACCAGCAACGCGGATACAGAAGTCTTGTGATCGTATTTCGCTTACGCGTCGTAGCTCTCTTCATCCGCAGCTGCCCAGCTAAATGCACGCTCCTCATACATGCAGGCAATTTCGAGCAATCTAATCAGGCTTCCGGCCTGAAAAAGCAAATAGTTTTTCTTGTGGCTCGAAATCCGACCGATGCCCAACGACGCTTGGGAAAACGTCCATACACAAAGCATACCTTCGGAGAATTAAGGTGGCCTACTTTTTCAGTTATACAAATCTCCGATATGTCTATGACCTCAGCAAACCCCAGTGACACACTAACTTGCCATGTACCCGACACTATGGTCTTGACATGCTGTTGACCCTTCACTTGCACCTTGAACATGAAGCCGCTCGCTAGATCCTGAGGACTAGCGATCTCGATCTCCATATCAACACTATCGTCCTCCTAGTACTTTTGGGAGCGAAGAATCCAGTTGGGCGGCAATCGATGTGCAAATATGCGCCCCGCAGCTCTCCCAATCTCTTTCGGATTCATGTTGTATAAATATAGATTAAATGTCGCGGCAGCTGTGACGTCAAAGGCGAAAACTCTTCGGCAGCAGCAAGCGATGGAGACCGGGCCGGATCGCCCATGATCCCTCAGTGTCTCAACCATCAGCTTCTGGCCGTTTACCGACGCTTGTGACGGCTCAGTGTACGATTGTGTTGCTCAGCCAGCAAGTAAAAAACCTTAGAACTTTGAAGACTGCGCACCCGCAGTCCCGAAGGGACGAGGACCAAATGTTTGATCTCGAAGAGATTAACCTTTTAAGACGACAGTCTATCCTGCCTCCAAAAACCTGCCTTCAACACGCTCGATCTGAGTTTAATGACGCTTGCATAGCTACGAGCGCAATGTTCAGTCTGCTACCAGACGGCACACTGCTAACTGCGTCGCAGCCGAGTTAATCACGCTTATTCAGTCGCGTTGCCAACAACACGGCGAAACCTGCGCGATCCAGCTACGTAAAGCGATGCTCTTTCCAGACTCACTTTGGAGGCGTACATGGATCAGCAAGCGGTCGATGTGGCGGCTGAACGCCGTGTGTCGAGCAATCATGCCAACGTTCGGTTCCTCAGACTTAAAGAGGTACTCGCCATCTGTGGCAAGTCGCGGAGTAGCGTCTATGACGCGATCAAGAAAGGAGATTTCCCGAAGCCGGTGAAGCTCAGCGGTAGATCATCTGCGTGGGTGGCAAGCGAAGTAGAACAGTGGGCGGTCGAATGCATTCGCGCTAGCCGACAGAGTCCGAGGCCTTGAGACGGGCTGTCGGTTACAAACGGACCTTGGGGGCAGTCAGACCGGCGCTGACCTGACAGGCAAAGAGTTCGTCATGACGAACATGGCGACTTCGTCATGACGAAGTGGTCTGAGCCGTAGTGATGCCTGCTACCCAGTCACTTCGAACGACAAGCGAACCTCGATCCGCAGCATGGGTCCAAACCTATGGTGCGTGCATCGACAATGGAAATCTGCACCCATACCTTAAACAGTTGAGCATCCACAGGTGCATCCATGCCACAGACGAGCCCGCAACGAAAACCCAGCATCCATGCGGCTTTCGGCCAAGTCCGCGATTCCGGCCGGAGGAGCTAATCAGTCCTTGGCCATCGCAGCACGAATCCGCACCACCAACGCCGCCCCACTCGCCACCACCGCCACGCCCACCACCCCCATCCAGCCCAACGCCGCCAACGCCTGCGCCCCAAACAAACCACCCGCCGCCATCCCTACAAACAT
>Ga0265780_10010028_pt1 | contig 11322 bp, 14 predicted proteins | sample P1T30metagenome_FD_192432 | JGI IMG/M metagenome (GOLD analysis project Ga0265780, IMG submission 192432) | Plant litter microbial communities from East Loma Ridge, Irvine, California - P1 T30 | ecosystem: Environmental > Terrestrial > Plant litter > Unclassified | place: USA: California... | reverse complement strand
CTCTATATTTACTCTATATTTACCTTATATTTTATTTTATTAAGCTAACTAATTAAGCCTTAATTAAGCTTCTAATTTTAACTAAATTATTAAGCTAATTAAGCTGCGTACACCTCTAAAAACGAGCTAATCAAGCCTCAAGCCGGAGGCTTGATTAGCTTGATTGTTGACATGTTTGGGAAAGACATCCTTCCCTTTCCACTTGTTTTGGAAAGACGTGAGGGATCAGAATGATGGGTCTAGGGTCAGGCAGAAGGGGTTTATATATGCCGCATACACCGCTAGAATTCGAGTTGTCGATGCGTCTGTACACGATCTCGGCGCTCTTCCCGCTCATGATGTAAGCGTCGGTGTTTTTCGTATGACAACATATCCATATTGTATTCCAATGCATAAAGAAATCGTGGTGCAGTTCAGTGTTTGACTCCAGAAGCTGCAGACAAACATCAAGAGCGGGTACTCTGTTTTTAAGTCCGCAGTCTTTGCTGTAACCCTTCTCGGGCGCATCAGCTGCTTGTGTGGTATTTTCAAAAAGCGAGAACATAACCCGGTATTCTATAGGTTTTCTGTTCGAGGACAGAGCTCGGAACATAGGCCCTTGGTAAGCGGGTTTTGGAGTCGCGAGACCGTATGTGTGAGATTTGTGATGCATCTATAAAGGGACAAAGAAGGGGGACGGAGGAACAAAACATGTCTCTCTCCGATTACCGTTTTGGAGAAGGAGATCCGATCCACATGCAGAACCATGCTTCAGGCTTTTAGGCAAAGAAGGGACTTTGTCTGTCAAGAAGTCTTGGTGGGAGAGTGGGGATTTATATACCTGAGGCGTGAGCGAGCCAGGCATGATGTGATCTGTCGTAGGTTTCCGAAATAGAGGACTTTGCATGCGCTGATTGACTCGTTGTTTTGGCAAGTAGTGAATGAGGCACATAACGGCCCTATCGCATTGTCTGCTGGGTCGAGAATATGTTTTAGGTCTCAAGTTCGTACACATGAATCTGGAGAGAACAGAGAAGAGAGGCAGCGGAAAAAAGACATGCGTGGTGATGCTTCATACTTTAGAGGATATCCAGTGCACATGGCCTGCACCGTCGGTGTTTTTAAATAAAGTAAGAGCCTGTCATCTCGAAGCTGGCCACGCATGCGGAGCCTGTGAGTTTATTACCAAGTTATCAGTGGAGGACAGGAACAGAAGACAGCGCTCATATAGAGACAGATCATCGACTTTTGGAGAAAGAAGAAAGCTCCATGGAGACCTAGGAGCTCTACTTTTAGAAAGATTGGTGGGGTCATAGGAGCAGCAGAAAGGTTGATCCAGCAAGGAATATATACCAAGTGCATATGGCGTTTGTTCAGAGAAGAGCAGATCTGCCATGTAGATGCCGCAATCTGGTTTTCGGAGCGTACCTCCCCCCCCGCAACGCGTACTAGAGACATGAAAGTATTCAGGATTGCCAACGTAGAGTCCTCCGGCCTCGATCATATAGAGAGAAGACAGTGTTTTCTTGACACCGAGGTTTCCGATCATGATATTAGTTTTTGTCCCATTTTTTGGCGCAATTACTAAACTGCGAAGTGATTGAGGACACAGTAAAGTACAGTACGGCGATATTTATATTCCCAGCCCCCCTCGGAGGAACAAGTCCCAACTCTCATACATAGGCCGCGATAGGCTTTTGAGTATATTCCGCGGTCTGGTGCAAAGCGCAGAAAAGACATCGCTCCCATAAACTTCTTATTCTCAACAGTCCCACAACATGTCTCGACCCAGAGCAGATTTTTACACAAAAGGCATATTTCAAGAGGAGAGCGGATGTAGAGACCATCCAACCTGCGCGAGATCCTTTTATAGTGGTGAAGAGTATAAGCTAGTGCTTGGACATGTGCAGGCACGGCTGGAATTTGAGATACTGTCCAGGTGCCAGCTCATGAGATCTTTGGAATGAGATTTTGGTAAACAGGCAACAGAGACTCACATGGTATCTTCCCAGTTACACTTTGAAGATAAAGAAGAAAGGCGGTGTTGTTGGAAGAGGGGGGTAGGTTGTGTGTGTAGGTGACGTTTCATACTTGGGTGAGTGCGGTCTGCGCCAAAGTGACAGAGACATGCCGATGACATCAATGGGCTTTGGAAGGCGTCTTGCTTGCCCGTTGGTCAATGCAATGATGGAGCTCATACGGGTAGCTGTACGACGGAGTACCAACAGCCTTCAAACGACAATGCGTACTCAATACATGAACAAAAAGTCTACATCGCCATTCCTTCCTAATCTACCATCCTGAACGCCCGCTAAGTATCAGAAATAACATGACTACTCATCCGATCTATCTAAGTCCCCATCCTCTGCCCCCCAAAAATAGGCTCCAGCCTAACTCCTCCAAAACTCCATCCACTCACAACCTCCCCCTGCCTAAACTTCTTACTCACGATAAATCCCAGCGCCCCATCCAATCCCACACAGACCTCTACATCCCCCTCAATCTCCACCCACCCCTTTCCCTTACTCTCTTCGTACCTCTTCCTGCCCACCCTCACCCTCACCGCATCCGGATGCATCAGCACCGGCACAACATCCGGCGTGATCTTAACATCCACAAACCGCGTAATAAATGTATTCGGATCAAACGGCTTCCCAACGCTAAACACGAGGTCATGCGGCGCGATAAGATCCTGCGCCGGTGCCGTGTCATGAAAAGAAACGATGAATTGGACTTTGTACCGGCCCTGTGGAATGCCAGTCTTCATGGTTCTCAGGCAGATATTCTCCGCGTGCAGGCATTGGTACACGGCGGCTTCTTCGCGCCGCCCGTCGTGGTCCAGGTCTTCGGCCACGGGGTAGATTTTCTTGAGCGTGCCGGAGGAGGAGAGGGCAAGGCCGTGGTCGCCGCTCGGCGACGTGGACGTGCGGTCGAGACCGGGGGAGGCGCCCAAGGGCATACCCGTTTTGAAGTCGAGCTGCACGAGCTGGAAGGATTGGTCCATGAGGCCGCGCCCCGTCATGCCGAGGCGAAATTTCGTGGCGGCGATGGAGAAGCGGGGAGGGAGGGCGGACAGCTTGGCCATGATTCCGCCGAATTGCTTCGCGCTGCGGATTTGGCGGGCGTCGCGCATGTATTGTTCGGTGAGGGCGGCCATTTCGTCTTCCTTCATCCACTGCTCGAGGGAGATATTGGCGAGTCCGCGATCGACATCGAACCGGTAGTATTTCGTGTCGGAGTTGTAGTACATGCGTTTAAGCTCGTTATCGACCCTGGCAGTGCTGGTAGCCATGCCAGCGAGCGCCGAGGCGAGTGAGATGTCTGTGCCGAGACCAAAGGGGAGCCAGGAGGCGATCTTTTTGACGCTGGGGATGGATTGTAGGCCAGTGCCGACGGAGACGACGACGCCGATTGAGCGGCCTTCCCAGAGGGCTTTGGCTGCGTAGTCGACTTCGGCACAGGGGTTATTGAAGCCTACACCGCCATCGAGGTATGTCACTTTAGGAGTGCCGAATTGCATTTCTTCAAAGAAAGTTGGAGCCGCACTTGTGGCACGGAGAGCTTCCCAAATGCGAGTCGTGCGATCGTTAGGGTCGTATGTAGATAGTATCCGTGGGAGACCTAAAGCATTCTTGAGTGATGTGAGGACGAAGCCGCGACACCCTTTCGCATCGACTTTTCTGTGCACTGATTGCTTCCGGTGTAGTTTCCAGGTATCCGTCCTTTCCGGGGGTCGTGGGGAGAAGGGCGAGGTACCGTACAGTGTATTTTGAGTTTGTATTGCAGTTCCAGGAGGTTGTTGATTGCTTGCTGGAGGGTTGATGACTATGTCCATGGCTTTCGTTGAAGCCACGGGACTGTCCGTAAGTGGTGCTTCTGAGTCTGCATCTGCGTCCGCCCAGATGCTATCTCTTGGTAGTTCACTTGCTTCGTCGACCTCTTCAAACAGTGCCTCGTCCCACATCAGTTCGTTCTCGTCGAAGCCTAGCTCTTTCAGTGCTGATTTGATGGCGTTGGCAAGCACTGTTCCCGAGAATCGAGTGGCACCCGTTGGGATCTTCATGCCAAAGGCTTTGAAAGAGCGGTCATGCTTGAAGATCTGCTCCGCGAGTTTGGAGTAGATGCTTATGCATTGTTTGCAGTCCAGTCGTAGACGAGACAGGAGGATTGCAATTATGCCCCCAGTAGATGTGCCGCCAATACTGATGAATGTTAGTCGAGTGTGCTTGTTGTTGCCACCTTTTGTTACTTACAGATCAAAGTAGTCACATGGCTTCAGTGGCGAGTGATCATTTTGCGCCCGTCGACCTATCCGCTTCTCTTCTTGTGCTATGTTCTCCATAAGGTCGTCCAGGACCATCAGCGAAGATAATCCTCGTACCCCTCCTCCATCCAAGGATAGCAAGCGTAGTGGTGCATTTGGGTTTCTTTCCGGTTCCGAGAACTCCATGGTGATGTCTTTACCGCGTAAGCGGACTGTTATTGTGGATTTGATCGATCGAGTAATCCGGACGTTTGCGTGTACGGTGTAGAATGTTTGCTTAATTCTAGTGCAGCGCTATGCTGTCTCGAGAAAGACTTCACCCTCGTACTCTTATGTAGAAGAAGTGTTCTCAAGAGGTCCTTTCAAGAGGCCGCACTTGTGGCAATATGAGGCGTGAGTCAGTAGGTCAAGAAGACTGGTTGCCTACAAGGCTGTGACGTTATTGTGGTGAATCAAATGACACACCGTACCATGGATCGAAGTTCGCCCGTTTTAGAGCCCGGACATGGAGAGCTAGAGCCATGTCCATATGTATTCGACAGTGCGTGCGTTGTACTGCATTATTCCCCTGTAGAATGGGGGCCAAGACGAGACGCTGACCCGACGATACTGGACAGGGCAAGGTGTGGCACGTTTTTGGCAGCGCTGCTGCGCCATCTCGGATATGCGGCGCAGTTTGTGTGGATCGCCATGCGCAACACCATATTATTTGCCAATCAACATTGCGATCTGATGTCCCAATGGGGTGCGACTTTCGAGGTTGGAAGCAGTTTGGTGGTTGCAACACGGACCCCCTCGAAGTGCCTGGCCAATAAAGCCGCTGCGCGACAGAACTGCGCCTCTTGTCGTAGGTATTGGGGGTCAGCAGGGCAAATGTGACCAAGGTAAGCTTTGCAGGACTACGTCTGCGGCTCTGCGGAAATGCACGTGTGATGAAGGATCGATTATATTTGATCAGAGATGGCGTATTAGGCGTATTAAGTGTGGTAGAGCTGAGAACCCAGTGGTTCGCTCCTGTCTTTTCCATGAGAAGGCACCTGTGCGCCGGAGTTGAGAGTGAGAAGCATGACCTTTGAAACGCCGACCCATGGTATCGTAAAATCATTGACGCCTTTATTCCCATGCAGACCGTCCCTTGGTTGCCTCTGTTTTTACATTCATGAATGCGTTGGCTGTTGCGCATATTAAAGACTTTCTATATTAAGACAATTGCGCGAAGTGTAGTGGTTCATGAATCATTATCTGGCGGTGTCAGAATCGACCGTGTTGCCCGGCTTCCTAGGGTGACTTACAAGGCAGTCTTACTCGTTCAAAATAAAAACGCCCTTGGCGTCCATGCTGTACGTTCGCATGTTGGATAGTGAAATGCGCTTCTCGGGCGCTGTCTTCTTCGGTGGGTCGGTTTGGGAACGCGCGACAGTTTTGCGCTCCGGGGTGACTTGCAGACAAGTGACAGAGTCTTTCGCCCTCAGGCTTCTTAGCGTCTCTTTCCTCGGGGTCTGCGTCCTCCTCAAAGGTCGATTTGGTAAGGGGTTCGGAGCGCGTTTAGGGGGTGTCCAAACAGGATCGGGAGAAAAGCAATTGGTCCGTGCGGGAGGCAACTTTAGCCCAGGGACTTTAATTGAAGGTTCAAATGGAAACGTGTTCGATAGGGGGCGCTGCGACAAAACTTCCTCTCTGGCAATGGGAGCTGCTCTGGAGGGTAGGGTGTTGCTCCTCCCGAAAAGTGGCTTTGCGACGTGCACTGGTGGCACCCAACCGAGCGCGGGAGAGGCGGAAGTCAGGGAACCTGCGCGCGAAGATGATTCACTCGGTCCAGATGTCGCTGCGGTGGAAGGTCGCGATGAATTTACGCTCACGAAGGATGATCGGTTTGATGAGATAGTTGACGTGTCCGATGGTAAGATGATTGGCGATAGTCCAGGTGATGGTAGCTCTACGGTGACGACATGAACGTTCTTGGATGGGAGCGTTGTCCTTCTGCTGAAGAGTGGTTTCGGAATCAATTCGGTCTCGATGTGGAATGGTTTATCGGGCAGCGCAGGTGATGTCTTGGATGCGCTCGAGAGACGTCGAAATGGGTTTCGTGGCGGGATCGGAGGCGTCCGACTCAGTGTTTCTGTGGAAGCCATCTGTTCCAAGCTCTTGCGTGGCGACAACCATCCAGCGCAGGATCAAGGTGGGTGATGGAAAATGGCGGGTGAGGTGTAAAGCTGATGGCGAAGTGGACGAAGCATCTCTCGTGCACGAAACTGGCGTGTGCGTTCCTCCAAGGTGCAATTAAACGAAGGAGGCGGGACGGATCACCCGCCACGCGAACTTGCGACTGGGAAGTGTCGGTCATCAAGCCTGTTGGCTAGCTACAAGCTACGGCAAGAATAGGGATAGTTTTGCGACGTCATTGGATCACGTTGACGGACGACTGATGCATCTGTGGGACAAAGACGGGCTGGACTGGGGCGCGATCAAACGGTGTGTAAAGCTACGACCGCTGCTACGTGTCTGGCATACTGGGACCCTGGTCATTGCAGACCGCCATATCAAGCGACGTTAAGAAGCCTCGATCTCAACATCTTTGTTTACATTTGGATATAGGCGATTTTAGCTTTGTATGCTAGGAGTATCCTGTGTATATGGTCTGATGACCTGAGTTGATCGAGCGTGGTGTTGTCGAGGAGGTATTCGCTGCGCGCAGTGCGGAGCACACGAAAAGCGCTCGGCGGTACCCTCCCAGTGACACAACACCCCGGATGCATGCAGTAGCAAAGCTAGACCGCAGCGCTCTGACTCCGACAAACAAGTCAAGTGGCCGCTCCTTGCTGCCCTCCTGACAATCTTGTGGATGCTGTGAGTTTCGATGGACTCGGATGGATACATGAGTTCACCTTCCCATGGCATGATCAGTTGTTAGAAGCTGAAGTTGTATTCGGTGTATCATCATTTATATGGACTGTGGATTCAGCTTGCGTGCCTACGTATCGTCCTGTGAATGAGAGACCCGCTCGTCGGCTGGTCATGCGTGCCAAGTAAATTACAATCGTGTACCCATTGAAATGCTATAATCGTACCAATGCAGCCAAGGCGGGCCCGCATGCCGCCAGTCGCCTGTAAATGCGAAATAAAAAAGTGAAAACGCCTGGTATCTTCTCTGCCATATGCAATATCGTCCAAACATGCTGCCGGACAGCCTGCAAATATATTGGTTGTCACCTGGAAGTGTGTGATTTGATCAAAGGTGTTGGCTTCAATCCAGGTCTCCGAGATATGTCCGTCGACGCTGTGTAGGATCCCCAATGTTGTTGAGAGGAATGCCGAAGTCGTCCTCTTCCGGCCACTCAGGCTCATCATCGGACTCCCAAGAGCACGGAATCTTCTCTTGTCGCCGGACGCGATACGAGCTAAAACCGAAGTTGGAGATGCCTGCCGCAATGCGGAGCATCAGCGAGACGAGGTGTGAGGGTGGGCCGAGAACCAATTCGCACGTCTTGCGGACCAAGGCGCTCGTAAACTGACTGCCAATAGTAGCGGGTTTGCTCGGAATGAAGAGGTTCTTGGGCTGCGGCATGGGAGAGAATGCACGCCTTTGAGAAGCTCCAGTAAGTCTTTTCATGCGAATGGCATCTGGAGGAGTCGCGATATTCATTCCTGGCGAGTCGACACTGTCATCATCCGAGTCGCTAACAAGAGGCGGAGTTGATGGTGCGGACGAGGGAAGCATGTCATCTGTTGAGCTTGTGCCTTGGTGAAATGGACCAGTCGGTGTCACTGGAGCAGACTTGTCTACTACCTCTGAAGAGGCAGCCCGCACAGTAATCTCAGACACCTGTCGGCGATGCACGGATCGACCTCTCATTTCCTCTTGCTTCTTCGCACTGTCTTCCCATGGGTTCAGGAAGTCAGGTTCCGCATCTAGGTACTGCGGTGATGGTGTTGCATATGGAGTCGTCTGAACAGAGTAGAACGAGTCGGCGCTCGATGCTAAACTCGCAGCTTCAGATACATTGCGTTCCAGGATGGGCTTCTGGACGTCGCCATGCTGCTCATCCTTCCGCGGCGATTCGGGGATGCGCTCCATAGACATGGCCGAGACATTTCGGTTCGTCACAATTGGTGCTGTAGTCGAACGCATTCCCTGGAATATATTCACGCGCTCCGAGATGGACAGTCTGCGGGCGGGGTTAGACTTGGGCATGCGAGGAAGTTCCGGCGGAGGCATGAGAGAAGTAGGTCTCGAGCCAACTGCAACAGATACAGGCCCAACTTCACTGCTATCGGTGCAGACACTTGATCTGTCGTCCTCCTCGTACGAAGATACGGTTCCTGAGTCGGAGCCATCAAAGCCGGAACTAGATGGCCTGTCTCCGTTCTGGGGCACCCACGTCTTGTCGAAGGTCCACTTCTTCGCCTTCTGTGTCGGCTGCTGCTGCTTCTTCAGCTGCTTCCGTGGCGGCGACTTTGGACGCTCGATCTCCTCGACATTGGACCCTCGTCTGAAGGGACACTGCGTCTTTTCATACTGGAGCACCTGGCTCAGTACACGCTTGAACTCGCTTATCTGCGCCTTGTCCTCATCGGTATCATATGGCAGTTCGATGCGGTAGTAGGAGTCTTGCCGCACTCGCAGGACGAAGATGGACTGGCCGTCAACGCACCAACACTGCGATCGCGGGAAGATGGTGTGGAGGAGCGTGCCGGAGTTGAGGAACGATACATTCGATGCTGTCACGCGATAGATGCGCAGGGCGCCTGTGTACAGTCAGCATGCCGCCTTCATGTTCTCAGCCGCATATGCGCATACCAACTGCGAGAGTGCGCTCGGTGAGCGACGTCCAGGGAATCGAGCGCACTGGGCTACCCTTGCCTCTGGGAGTCCGCGGCGGGGAGTGCCGCCTTGCAGGGTCCGATGCTGCGAAGGACACAATCTTGGAAGCAGAGCAGGTGAAGAGCGTCTCTATCCCGTCCGAAGTGTTCCGCGATGCAGGCGTGGAAGTCGACCGGACTGTAGGGCGCGTGGGCAGTGTGAAGGAGCGGCGGGCGGCGGTGGACGCATGCGGCGTGTGCTCGAAAGCCCTGGGGGACGCGGGAACAGACATGATGGGCGCTTCAGACAAGCATCGTGTGGTTGGGCTGGATATGGTAGTGGTTGTGTGTGAAGGCACCGGCAGAGGGTGAGTAGAGTGAAGGTCGGCTGAAGCGCCTGCAATCGCACCTGCGTTTCTGAGGGGCTCGTGGTTGGTGGGCGTCTGGAGAGGTGCTGCTTGGCGGGAGTTTCACACTGATCAGCGGCCAACCCCGCGCGGCGCTGCTGCGATGGAAGAGTCTGCGACGAGACGAGATGCAGATGCAGTCCAGATGGAGGTTTAGACGTTTCTTTGTGTACTGGCGCACCAAACAACGCGCCCAGTAGTGCCTTCCCGTTGTGCATGCCTTTGCATCGAATGGGGCTAGCGCCAATGTACGTCACGATGCATAAGTCCACATGTCAACTCCGTATGTTGGCCCGCCAGTTCGCAGCAAGATATGCGCCCGACAGAAATAGTCTAGGCCCGCGGAGGACGCACGCTCTGCTCATTATCCATTGCGGTACTCTTCTGCTTCATTCTTGAGCAGCAAACATGGACAATTTCGACATGTCCAACTTCGACCCCAATGCCATTCTGCGAGGGGCACAGCTGACGCTGGTCGGTGGTGGGTTCAGACTGTTGTACGCCAAATATGGCGAATCTAACAGGCGTCTGTAGTCAACCGTGCCCTCCAGAACCCAGGCATATTCACTTCAGACCACTACCGCCAAGCAGCCATTGCTGTAGCAGCCGGCATCGCGATTCGAATCATCGTCGCCATACCCGTACGCCTCCGCCCCGCCAACATGCCACTCTGAGGCAGAATAAGACTAACGAGGCCACATAGATTGTTGGTGTACGAGTGTTGCTATGGATCCTATCGCTGTTCGTCAACATGGACCATACCACATGGGACGAAAGCGTCGTGGGTGGACTGCACTACCTTGAGCACACTGTGCTCCAGGTGCCTTTCTTCCTAATGACCATGATGCGATATGTGACACCAACGCTGGACCAGATGTACGTCCATTATATCGAGAGACAAGGATGTCTGACTGACACCCTGCCAGGTTCATGGACTCCCTCCGCTGGGTTGACCAGACATACTACCAGAAGCACAAGACCGAAGACCCCCACAACCTCCGCGCCCTCTACCACCAGAATCTCGAGCAATACCCAAACCACGCACCGAAACCGCAGACCGAAAAGAAGACGCCGTTGAAACAAGCAGTCATCATGTATGCCACAAAGCAGGGACGCAAGGCCGGCATCTCACTGGCAGTCCTCGCTTTGTCGTATTTGCCCTATGTTGGTCGATTCGTTCTTCCAGCGGCCAGTTTCTACACGTTTCGCAAGGCAGTCGGAACGCAGCCAGCAGGCGCCATCTTTGTTCTGTCGCTGGCCTTTCCACGGAGATATCTCGTCACATTCTTGCAGGCCTACTTCTCTTCACGTACCCTGATGCGTGAGCTTGTATGTTCCTCGTGCTGCATACCATCTGAACTTCGACTGACAACATTACAGCTCGAACCCTACTTCGCACGCGTTCGTTACAACAAAGACCAGAAGAAGCTGTGGTTCAAAGACCGTGCTGGCGTTCTCTTTGGGTTCGGCTTGGGCTTCTACATCTTCGTCAAGATCCCTCTCGTGGGAGTACTCATCTACGGCCTCGCAGAAGCTTCGACAGCGTACCTTATCACAAAAGTCACCGACCCGCCGCCCCCACCCACCGAGGCTGAGAAGTTCAAGGAGGAGTCTCTCCGCTGGAAGAACAAGCACGAGTTCTTGAACATGCCGTGGCACAACATGGACACATACAACGTCGCAATGCACAAGCCAGAGCAGAAGTCAGAAGTACGACAGACACCGCGGAAGACCTTCAGCTAGACCGAGGATATCCACTCTTCCTTTCTCCCGAGACCTAGACACTCAGAGCCACACTCGACAAACCCAAGCAGCGCAACAAGTCAAAGACGCGCGCCTACCTCCCACTAACCAACGGCACCATCCCGGCAT
>Ga0265780_10010025_pt1 | contig 11324 bp, 8 predicted proteins | sample P1T30metagenome_FD_192432 | JGI IMG/M metagenome (GOLD analysis project Ga0265780, IMG submission 192432) | Plant litter microbial communities from East Loma Ridge, Irvine, California - P1 T30 | ecosystem: Environmental > Terrestrial > Plant litter > Unclassified | place: USA: California... | reverse complement strand
GGCCAGGCGCTGCAGATCGACCGGGACCGTGTGGTAGTCGCACAGGTAGTCGGCCACCAGGTCGCGGCAGGCGGGCGCCGCCAGCGTTTCGGCGCGGAATACGCCGACCCACTGCACCCCGCTGTGCTGGCGCAGGAAACGGTCGATCTCCTGGTGCGGCTTCGATCCGATCACGTGCATCAACAGGCCGACGAGATAGGCTTCCTGGCGCAGCTCGGACCTGGCTTCGTCCAGGCTGCCGACGCTGCGGATGTCCCAGTCGGGCATGGCCTCGCGCAGCATGGCGGCCGCGTCAGGACTATCGGGGGCAATGCAAAGCAATCGTTTCTGCGTCATCCATTCTCCTGAATCCGGTCTGCCGGCCCCGCGACGATGCGGGCGCCGACACATGTCATTTTGACACTGGCATGTTCCAGATCCAAGGATACCGCATTCACCTAGTTGTACTGGTGACAATTGAATTATGCGTGCTGCGTTAGCAACTCGGCAATATAAGAGCTTGACCGATGCTGTTTTTTAAGGCAGTCCGAGCAGGTCGGCGCGCGGATAGCCCCAGCGCGGCAGCGGCGATGGGCAGGGCACCTGGGCCTGCGCCTGGGCCGCATACGGCAGGGTCGAAAAGTTATGGCTGCCGTGCGGGCCGTAGCGCACGTCGGTGGCATGGCCGTCCGCCAGCGAGGGCGTGCGCGCGAAGCGCAGCCAGGCGTCGACGCGGCAGTCGGCGGCCCGCAGCGCCTGCAGGCGCGCCTTCGATCCGCTCTCTTCCCAGCTCCAGGCCAGGCCGTCCGCGGTTTTGCTGACATCCTCGCCGTGAATCTTGAACGGGCAGGCTGCCACCGGCGTGATGCCGGGCGCCAGGCTCAGCACGCCGCGCCGGACCTGGTAGCCGTCGTCGCCGTCGTTGCCCGATACGCTCACCACCGTCCAGCACAGCGGATTGGCAGGGAAGGCCGACAGGGCGGTGTCGTAGATGCGTACATGGGAATTGTCGCGGCGCAGGCTGGCCGCCACCTGCTCGCGCGCCAGGCCGGCGCTGTAGGCCTGCACCAGCACGAAGCCGAGCACGGTCGCCACGCCCGCCACCAGCGCCGTGCGTTCGCTCCGGCGCCGCGTCAGCACCAGGGCCAGCAGCCAGATGACGGCCAGGCCGGCGAGCGAACCCCATTCCAGGAAGCCGGCCAGGGTGAACAGCAGCGGCACGGCCAGCAGCAGCGCCAGGAAAGTCCGGCGCAGCCAGGGCCGCGCCACGTGCGCCGCCAGCGGCGTGCCGAGCGCCAGCCAGAACACCGGCTCGACGATGAAGATCATGTCGCCATAGAACCAGCGCGGATCGAAGGGCGCGAACGGGTGGACGCCGTAGACGTTCATCGCGTCCATGCCCAGGTGCAGCAGCAGGCCGAGCACGGTGGTCGCGCACAATCCGAGGCGCGCCGCGCCGTTCGTGCGCAGCAACTGGCGCGCCGCCGGCCACAGCAGCCAGATCGCGGCCAGCATCAGCAAGGCCTGGGGCAGGGCGTACAGCAGCGTATGCGTGTGGCCGCGGTGGTGCAGCAGGTAGCCGAGCGGTTCCGGCGCGAGTCCGGTCAGGACCAGGTCGAGGTCGGGGAAGTTGCTGGCCACTGCGGCGCTGACCAGCAGCAGGCGGCGCCGGGTGCTGGCGCGCTGCGGATCGGGTTCGACGGGCAGCAGGCGGTGGGTCAGTTCGCCGAGCGCGAGGCCGGCCAGGGAGTGGGTGAGATTGTCCATTCGGCAATATTAACACCCGCGCCATGGCGTCGCGCAAGTGTGACGGCACCGTGATTTCTTCTAGTGATAGAGACAAGTTATGACTTGGGCGTCGAAGATGTCGCGTACAATCCCCGGTTTTATATTGCCTTAAAGCAACAAAGGAGAATCATGCGTACCAACTTGCCCATTACCGGCATCGAATACCGCATGCAGGCAGGCCAGTCGATCGTGTCCACGACCGACACCAGGGGCCGCATTACCTATGTGAACCCGAGCTTCGTCGAGGTGAGCGGTTTTTCCGAAGCCGAACTGCTCGGGAAAGCGCACAACATCGTACGCCACCCCGACATGCCGCCCGAGGCGTTTGCCGACTTGTGGCAGACCTTGCAGGCCGGCAGGCCCTGGACCGGCATGGTCAAGAACCGCCGCAAGAACGGCGATTTCTATTGGGTGGTCGCAAACGTGGTGCCGGTGCGCGAGAATGGCGCCGTGTCCGGGTATATGTCGGTGCGCACCGCCCCTACACCCGAACAGGCCGCCGCGGCTGAGGCCTTGTATGCACGTTTCCGGTCTGGCGCGCGGGGCGGGCTGGCGATCCGCGGCGGGCGGGCTGTGAAGACCGGCTTTGCGGCGCGCCTCGCTGCGCTGCGCCGGATGTCGCTGGAACGCCGGCTCGGCCTGGTCATGGGCGCCCAGGCCTTGCTGCTGGCCGTGCTGGGCGCCGTGGCCGATGGCGCCGCCTTGCGCGTGGCGGCGGGCCTCGGTGTGCTGGGCACTCTGGCCGCCTGGGTCCAGCTGCAGCGCAGCCTGGTCGCACCGCTGCGCGCGGCCACCCGCGCCGTGCATGCGCTTGCCGGCGGCGACCTGTCGCAACCCTGCGAGGCCGGCGCTGACGACGAGCTTGGCCATTTGTTGCTGGCGCTGCGCCAGATGAATATCAACCTGCGCGCAATCGTTGGCGATGTGCGCAGCAACGTCGGTTCGATCGAACGCGCCACACGTGCCATCGCCGCCGGCAATGGCGACCTGGCCGGACGCACCGAGGCCCAGGCCGCCAGCCTGGAAGCCACTGCCGCCAGCCTCGGGCAGATCGCCGCCACCGCCACCCGTAATGCCGACAGCGCCCAGCGCGCAGACGCCCTGGTCGGCGCGGCGGCCGGTGTGGCAGGACACGGCGGCGAAGCCGTCGAGCGGGTTGGCGGCACCATGGGCCAGATCAGCACCTCGGCCACACGCATCGTTGACATCATCGGCCTGATCGATGGCATCGCCTTCCAGACTAATATCCTGGCGTTGAACGCAGCGGTGGAAGCGGCGCGTGCCGGCGAGCAGGGGCGCGGCTTTGCCGTCGTCGCCGGCGAAGTGCGCAGCCTGGCCCAGCGCTCGGCCGGCGCCGCGAAGGAGATCAAGGCGCTGATCGACGACTCGGTACGCAAGGTCGGGCAAGGCGATATGCTGGTGGGCGAGGCGAGCCGGACCATGCGCGATGTCGTCGGCTCGGTCCAGCAGGCAGCGGCCATCATGCACGACATCACGCTCGCCAGCCGGGCCCAGGGTGGCGGCATCGCCGAGGTGAGCGCTGCCATGGGCGCGCTCGACGCGATCACGCGCCAGAACGCGGCACTGGTGGAACAATCGGCCAGCGCCTCGGCGAATGTGGCGGAAGAAGCGGCGCAGCTGGGACAGGCTTTGTCGGTGTTCAGGCTGGGAGCGGGGCGAGCGTAGGGAACTCGACAGCAATGCGGTCTGCTTGATGTGCGTCAAGGATTTTGCTGAGCTTAGTCAATAGACTCCTACCATCAGCTGAGCCGCACCCCGCGGCCGGCAGGCAGCAGGAGTCCCTACATGCTTCACCAGCACATCCCCATCAGCGCGATCCGCCGCGCGGCGGTCCCCATCGCCAAGGCCGTCGACTTCGACCCCGAACTGGTCGGGCGGCTCGGCAAGAACGGGCCGCGCTATACGTCCTACCCCACCGCCGACCGCTTCGGCGATGCCTTTGCCTACCGCGACTACCTGCACGCGGTGGCCTCTGTCCGCACCCGCGGCGGTTCACGCCCGCTCTCGCTGTACCTGCACGTGCCGTTCTGCGACACGGTCTGCTACTACTGCGCCTGCAACAAGATCGTGACTAAAAACCGCGAAAAGGCCGCCACCTACCTCGGCTACCTGAAGCGCGAGATCGCGATGCAGGCCGCGCTCTTCGCCGGCATCAACGAAGTCGAGCAGCTGCACTTCGGCGGCGGCACGCCGACTTACCTGAGCGACGAGCAGATGGGCGACCTGATGGCCCACCTGCGCCGCAGTTTCCGCTTCGCGCCAGACGACGTCGGCGAGTATTCGATCGAAGTCGACCCGCGCACCGTTACCAGGGAGCGCGTGCACAGCCTGCGCCGCCAGGGCTTCAACCGCATCAGCCTGGGCGTGCAGGACTTCAACCCGGGCGTGCAAAAGGCCGTCAACCGCGTCCAGCCCGAAAGCGAAACGCGCGCCATCATCGCTGCCGCGCGCGAGGCCGGCTTCCGCTCGATCAGCATCGATCTGATCTACGGCCTGCCCAAGCAGAACCTGGCCACCATGACCGCCACCATCGAGAAGGTGATCGCCGCCAGCCCGGACCGCATCTCGATCTACCACTACGCCCACCTGCCGCACGTGTTCAAGCCGCAGCGGCGCATCGCGGAAGCAGAGATGCCGTCCTCCACCGAAAAGCTGGCCATGCTGGCACTGTGCATCGAGCGCCTGACCGGGGCCGGCTACGTCTACATCGGCATGGACCACTTCGCGAAACCCGGCGACGACCTCGCCATCGCCCAGCGCCAGGGCCGCCTGCACCGCAACTTCCAGGGGTATTCGACCCATGCCGACACCGACCTGATTTCCTGCGGGGTCTCGGCCATCAGCGCGGTCGGCGCCACCTACAGCCAGAACGCCAAGACCCTGGAAGACTATTACGAGGCGCTCGACAACAACGAACTGCCGGTGGTACGCGGCATCGCCCTCGGTATGGACGACCTGCTGCGCCGCACCGTGATCGGCAAGCTGATGTGCCAGTTCGAGCTGTCGATCTCGGCCATCGAGCTGGCTTTTCCGATCGCCTTTGGCCAGTACTTCGCCGACGAACTGGTGGCCCTGCGCCAGCTCGAATACGACGGCCTGGTGACGATCGAGGGCGACTGGATATCGGTGACGACGCGCGGGCGCCTCCTGATCCGCAACGTCTGCATGGTGTTCGACCGCTACCTGGCCACGCCGCGTGCAGTGCCGGCCACCGTGCCACGCTACTCGCGCACTGTATAAGCAGATGAGCCTCAGCCTGTTCCCGGTGTTCGTGGTGGGCCTGCTCGGCAGCGTCCACTGCGGCGCCATGTGCGGCGGGATCGTCGGTGCCTTGTCCGTAACGCCGCCGCGTACGCGCGCAGGCGTGGCGACCATTGCGCTGCGTTCGGCCGTGATCGACCGCGCCAGCCTGCACGTCGCCGCCTACAATGCCGGGCGTCTCGCCAGCTACATGACGGCCGGCGCGCTGGCCGGCGGAGTGGCGCAAGGGGCAACCGCGTTGACCGCTTTGCCGGCGGTGCAAGCGGGCGCGTACTGGCTGGCAAACGCGATGCTGGTCGCCCTCGGCCTGCACCTGATGAACGCATGGAGTGGCGTTGCCCACATCGAACGGGCAGGGCAGCTGGTGTGGCGCCATGTGCGCCCGCAACTCGCCCGGATCGGTCCGCCCGACACCCTTGGGCGCATGTTCGCGGCAGGCGCCCTGTGGGGCTGGCTGCCCTGCGCCATGGTCTACAGCGTGCTGGTCGCGGCGATGCTGAGCGGCTCCATCGTCTCCGGCGCGTTGACCATGCTTGCCTTCGGCCTGGGCACGCTGCCGATGATGCTGGCGCTTGGCCTGCTCGGCGCCCGCCTGCGCGGCTGGCTGCGCCTGCCGGCGGTGCGTTTTGCCTGCGGCGCGCTGGTGCTGGCCTTCGGCGTGATTGGCCTGCTGCGTGCGGCAGGCGGGCTGCCGCCCAGCTGGCTGCACCTCCTGTGCATCGCGCCATGAGGGACCGCGGCGACGGCACGGCAGCGGAGGACGACGACGCCAGCGCGGCGAAACCACCCGCATCCGACGACCGCGCCGGCGGCTGCTTCCACTGCGGCCTGCCGCTGCCCGCGCACAGCCTGTGGCGCGCCTCCGTCGGCGGCGCCGAGCGCGCCATGTGCTGCCCGGGCTGCGCGGCGGCGGCGCAAACCATCGTCGACGCCGGCTGCGGCGACTATTACGACACGCGCGATGGCTACGGCGCTACCGTCGATGGCGGCGCTGCGCCCGAGCTGGCGCTGTTCGACGCTGGAGAGAATACGGGCGAGGGTAGCTTCACGGTCGAGGGCATGCGCTGCGCCGCCTGCGTCTGGCTGATCGAACGCCGCGTGGGCGCGCTGCCCGGTGTACAGGAAAGCCTGCTGAACGTCAGCACGGAGCGCCTGCAGGTACGCTGGGACCCGGCCACCTGCAAGGTGAGCGACATCCTGCGCGCACTGCGCGCCATCGGCTACAGCGCCTATCCCTACGACAGGCAGCGCCACGGCGAACAGCTGGAGCGTGCGCGCCGCACGCTGTTCCGCCAGCTGTTCGTGGCCGGGCTGGCGATGATGCAGGTGATGATGTACGCGGTGCCGGTCTACCTGGCGGACGACGGCACCATGGATGCCGACATGACCGCCTTGATGGGCTGGGCCTCCTTCGTGCTCACGCTGCCGGCGGTGCTGTACTCGGCCTTGCCCTTCTTCGGCGGCGCCTGGCGCGACCTGCGCCGCGGCCTGCCGGGCATGGACGTGCCGGTGGCGCTCGGCATCGGCGCCGCCTTCATCGGCAGCACGGTGGCCCTGGTCCGGGGCCGGGGCGAGGTCTGGTTCGACTCGATCACGATGTTCATCTTCCTGCTGCTGGCCAGCCGCTACCTTGAGCTCAGCGCCCGCCGCCGCGCCACCCGTGCGCTGGAGGCGCTGCAGGAAGGGATGCCGGTCGCAAGCCAGCGCATGCCGGCCTATCCGCTTGACCGCGCCACCGAGCTGGTGGCGGCGGCCAGCCTGCAGCCGGGCGACGTGGTGCTGGTCGCGCCCGGCCAGGCGGCGCCGGCCGACGGCGTGATCGTCGAGGGCGAGACCGAGGCTGATCTGTCGCTGCTGACCGGCGAAAGCAGGGCGCGGCGCATGGGGCCGGGCGATTTGCTGCCCGGCGGCGCCGTCAACGTGACCCAGGCCGTGCTGCTGCGGGTGCAGGCGGCTGCGCAAGACAGCACCCTGGCGCTGCTGGTGCGCCTGGCCGACAAGGCCGGGCAGGGCAAGCCGGCGCTGGCGCTGTGGGCCGACCGCGTTGCCGCCTGGTCGGTGGCGGCGCTGCTGGTGCTGACCGTGGTCGTGTTCCTGGCCTGGCAGCTGGTCGACCCAGCGCGCGCCTGGCCGGCGGCCATCGCGGTGCTGGTCGTGACCTGTCCGTGCGCGCTGTCGCTGGCCACGCCGACCGCGCTGGCCGCGGCCACCGGCCGCCTGCTGCGGCGCGGCGTGCTGGCCGTGCAGCCGCACGCGCTGGAAACCCTGGAGCGCGCCACCCACGTCGTGTTCGACAAGACCGGCACCTTGACCCTGGGCCGGCCCGTGGTGCGCGACGTCCGCGGCTTTGGCCCATCCCGCGAGCACGCGCCGCAGGCGCTGGCGGTTGCCGCCGCCCTCGAAGCGGGCAGCGCGCACCCGCTGGCGCAGGCGATCCGCGCCGCCGCGGCCGGGCCGGCCAGCGACGCACGGGACGTCGTCCATACGGCCGGGCAGGGCATCGAGGGCGAAGTCGACGGCATGCGCTACCGGCTCGGCAGCGCGGCCTTCGTGGCGGCGCTGGCCGGCCGCCGCATGCCGGCAGCGCCCGAGGCGCAGGGCAGCGCGGTCTGGCTCGGCAAACAGGGCGCCTGGCTGGCGCGCTTCGATATCGCCGATGGCCTGCGTCCGGAGGCAATCGAGGTCGTGCGTCGGGTCGAGGCCGCCGGCAAGACCGTGGTCCTGCTTTCCGGCGACGAGTCGCGTGCGGCCCAGCAGGTGGCGGCGCAACTGGGCATCCGCCTGGCGGCCGGCGACCAGCTGCCGCAGCAGAAACTGGACTTCGTGCGCGAGCTGCAGGCGCAGGGCGCCACGGTGGCGATGGTCGGCGACGGCATCAACGACGCCGCCGTGCTGCGCGGCGCCGACGTCTCGTTTGCGATGGGCGGCGGCGCCGCGCTGGCCCAGCTGCACGCCGACTGCGTGCTGCTCGGCGACAGCCTGCTGCCTTTGCTCGACGCGCTTGAGACCGCGCGCCGCACGCTGCGCATCATCCGCCAGAACCTGGCCTGGGCCAGCGTCTACAACCTGGCCGCGATTCCGCTGGCGGCAACCGGACTGCTGAATCCCTGGCTGGCCGGGGTCGGCATGGCGGCCAGTTCGGCGGTGGTAGTGCTGAACGCGCTCAGGTTGAGAAAATAAGCTGAGGAAATAAAGGACGACCACATGGAAGCGCTGTATCTCTTGATTCCCCTGAGCCTGGTGCTGGTGGCGCTGGCGCTCTGGGTCTTTTTCGGCGCCGCCGACAGCGGACAGTTCGATGACCTCGAAGGCCCGGCCCTGCGCCTGCTGCGCGACGACGACCGGGCCGCCGACTGAGGTGCAGCATGACATGCAGATTCATTCTTTCTCGACAATAAGTTTCCTCGCGGTTACTCTAAGTTTTTTGACAAGAAAACGAGACGTGATGAAGAAGCTGGAGCGCCGCCTGAGCGTGGCATTGTTATCCCTGGGGCTATCCCTGGCCGCCAGCGGCGCTGCCCGGGCGGCCGACTTCACACCCTGCGACGATGCCGCCAGCAAACCGGCACTGGCCGGCAGCCTGTGCGCAGTGGAGCGCGTCGCCGCCGATCCCTCGGGCCTGGCCGGCGCGCCGAAAGCCGAGCTCCAGCTGTTCGTGCGCAAGTTCCCGGCCACGGGCCAGGCGCGCGGGCAGGTGTGGCTGGTCGCCGGCGGTCCGGGCGAATCTGGCGCCTCGTTCTACGGCCTGCTGCCGGTGCTGCGCAAGGCCTTTGCCGGTTTCGACCTGCTCATCCCCGACCACCGCGGCACGGGATTTTCCACGCGCCTGTGCCCGGGCGAAGAATCCGCGGCCTCGCCCGGCGGCACCGCGCTGGCCGGCGCCGAGTGGGCCAGCTGCTTCCAACGCCTGAACGAGAATCCAGCATACGCGCGCCAGTTCTCGCAAACGAACGCGGCGCACGACCTGAAGCGCCTGATCGGCAGCGTTCCGCGCCAGGGCCAGACCTGGGTCTATGGCGTGTCCTACGGCACCCAGCTGGTGCTGCGCACGCTGGCGCTGGGAACGGAGCACATCGACGGCGTGGTGCTCGATTCGCTGGTGCCCTTGCAGGACGACGCCAGCGCGGACCTGAGCCGGCGCTCGCTGACCACGGACGCAGCCGGGCGCAAGCTGCTGGCCTGGTGCGATGGCTACGATGATTGCCATGCCCAGCTGGGCGAACCGGCCGAGGCGCTGTACCGCCGGGTGCTGGCGCGTTTCGAAGGCGACCCGGCGCTGCAGGCCGCGGTGCCCGGCAAGAACCTGAAGCGCTTCTTCGGCGCCAGCCTCGACGTGCCGGACGCCGCCACGCGCATTCCCTACCTGCTCAAGGCGCTGGAGGGGGGCAAGACCGAGGGCATCGAGGACATGAAACGGGAACTGGAGCGGGAAGCCGCAGTGCTGGGCGCCTTCCCGCAGTCGCCGCCTTCGATTGCGCTCGTGTCCATCATCAGCGGCTCGGAAAACAATCTGCAGCCGGGCCGCCGGCGCGACGCGGTGCGCCAGGAAGAGCAGGGGCTGCTGTTTTCGAGTGCGTTGCCGGGACTGCTGATCGAACCCGGCCTGCCGCTGTACCTGCGCGACGCATTCTTCGCCAAACTACCGCCGCGCCTGCCGCGCACCCTGGTGATCCAGGGCGAACGCGATGCGAAGACGCCCTACGACGCCGCGCTGCGGCACGTGGCCGCGCTGCGCGAACGCGGCCCGGTCGAAGTGTTCACGATCGCGGACGGCGCCCACTTCGCGCTATGGACCTCGAGCGTCTGTGTGGAGAAGGGCATCGACGCGTTTGTCGACAAGCGCCCGCTGCCGCCGCCGTGCCGGACGGTGAAGGTGCGGATGCAGCACTGACTTACATGGTCGGGCCGCGGCCCGTGCCTTCCTCCTGCTCGATGCGTTCCTGGCACTGGATGCAAGTCTGCACCGTCGGCGTGGCCAGCAGGCGCTCTTCCGGGATGTCGCAGCCGCAGGACACGCAGATGCCGTAGCCGCCGTTTTCCAGGCGGCCGATGGCGGCGTCGATCTCGTGCAGGATGTTCGTTTCGTGCTCGGCGAAGTGCTCTTCGTCGTGGGCGATCATTTCGGCGGTCGGGGCGTCGTCGTTCTGCACCAGGTGGGCGCGCGGCGAGATCACCGGCGGCTCGTTGCCTTCGGGGTCGGCGTCGGTGCGGGCGCGGACCGTGGCGAGGGCTTCCTCGCGGGCCTGCTGCAGGCGTTTCGAGACTTCGTCGTGGAGGGATTGCGAGATGGGCATGTGATTTTTCCTTTTGAGAGTCCAGTAAGGTAGAAAACATCGCCGCAGGTGACCGTACGGTGGGCACCCCGTGCCCACGCGGATACGTGCGCATCCGGGGCGCGGCGGCCGTGACGATTCGCTCCGCAGCGTTTCCACATAAGGTTACGCCAGCACGGCGCTTTGGGGCGCGCCCTACGGTGCCGCGTTCAGGGAAGGAACATGGCCAACACCGATCGGGCTTTCGCGTGGGCACGGAGTGCCCACCGTACGGTTACGGCCTCAGGCCAATGGATGTGTCTGCGTTCAGCCCCGTTTCGTATCCCAAGTGAAACAAAAAATTTTGATTCACATCAAGGATTTTTAAAGTCCAGAAAATTACTCTCCCTGCTGTGATCGCAGTCAAATCCACAGGGAGAAAATCTTGGACGGCAGTCTGAACAACTATAACTACAAGATCGTGCGCCAGTTCGCCATCGCCACGGTCGTGTGGGGCGTCATCGGCATGGCCGCCGGCGTCTTCATCGCGGCGCAGCTGGCCTGGCCCGCGCTCAACTTCGACATCGCCTGGCTGTCCTACGGCCGCCTGCGTCCGCTGCACACGAACGCGGTGATCTTCGCCTTCGGCATCTGCGGCCTGTTCGCCACCTCCTATTACGTGGTGCAGCGTACCTGCCAGGTGCGCCTGTTCTCCGACAAGCTGGCTGCCTTCACCTTCTGGGGCTGGCAAGCCGTGCTGGTGTCGGCCGCGGTCACGCTGCCGATGGGGCTCACGCGCGGCAAGGAGTACGCCGAGCTCGAATGGCCGATCGCTATCCTGATCGCCATCGTCTGGGTCGCCTACGCCGTGGTCTTCTTCGGCACCATCGTCAAGCGCAAGGTCCAGCACATCTACGTGGCGAATTGGTTCTTCGGCGCCTACATCATTGCCGTGGCCGTGCTGCACATCGTGAACGGCGCCGTGGTGCCGGTGTCCGCCTTCAAATCCTACTCGGTGTACGC
>Ga0265780_10010024_pt1 | contig 11325 bp, 12 predicted proteins | sample P1T30metagenome_FD_192432 | JGI IMG/M metagenome (GOLD analysis project Ga0265780, IMG submission 192432) | Plant litter microbial communities from East Loma Ridge, Irvine, California - P1 T30 | ecosystem: Environmental > Terrestrial > Plant litter > Unclassified | place: USA: California... | reverse complement strand
AGAGAGCTACTACGAGTACGTAAGGAACGTAAGAAAGGGAAGCGCGTAGCTATGAAAGGGAAGTTCGTCTTTAATACGCAGGAAATCCTCGAAGTCGTCGAGAAAGCGGAGGCGGAAGCGTCGAAGGGAAAGGCGAAAAAGAGACGAACGATAAAGGCTACGACTCCCGAAATCGAGGAAGAGGAAGAAGAGAGTATAGACGAAGATATATCCGAGAGTGAGAGTGATTGTATTATCGTAGCGAGTAGTAGATCGAAATCCAGATAGATAGTCTAAAATTCTGTCCGAACTCCCGTACTGTCCGAACTCCCCTACAATGACGTTAGAAAAGAAAGTCGCTTGAAATATTCCAAAAGACGCACGCTTGAATTTAAAGGTTTTGGAAGGACAAAAAAGACCAGGATATAAGTCCGATAAATCACTAACAATAGATCACGTTTGTCGACATATATAGCGGGGGCCGCATAGAGTTCTGCATGTACCAAAGTAGCCAGCATGAGATGGTGTGCAGAGACGAAAGTTCGAAATGCTTGAATCGGTGGAGCAGCAATGTGGTGCAGCCCCGATTGTAGTGTCGTACACCGCTTTGCCAAATACTTCCAGCTTCTGAAGTAAGTTGTTACAAGCTCTTGGGAACTCATTGCACGATACTCCAACTTCTTTTGAACAGATCATAGCGTCAGGTCGGGGTCCTCTTCAGATGTCCAGAAACATGATTACAGCCGCACAAGCCTGTCGCCATTCTAGACTTCGGTCGCAATTGCATCGATTAGAACACGAGGATGCTGTAGTCCTCAAGATTGACTCTCATGGAGGGGATGGCCACTCTCTGCCTGGACTCGAGGAGAACGCCAATCTATCCTACATACTGTTTGAGTATGCGCCCGTGCAGAGCCAGGGCGATTGTAGAGGTACAGAGTAAGCCATGTTTGAAAGAACATTAAACAACTGCATTCCAATCAAGATTTTCAGGATCTATCGGGCTCATCTTGAAGCTCGCGCTCTGTCACTTTCGCCTCAATGTGAGCCAAGCGCTTCCTGTTGTAATTAACGGCAAATTGATAACGCGTGTTAGTCCTCCAGGCAGCGTTGCTACACGTTCGAGGGGGCATGTCGGTTGGTGAAAAGGCCACATTCATCGTGTACGTTGCCGCCAAGCGAGTCACGAACGATAGCCGTCGAGCTGACACTGTCCAAAATAAGATCCTCCGATGCTTCAACTTCCACTTCGAGAACCGAAACCTTTATTCTGTATGTATGTTGATCCTCCAAAGCGCCGCGAACTGACTACTGATTGGACTGGTGGGTCTGCGTAGCGAGATTCATCTGCTCTCTCTGGATCACACGAATACAGACTTTGTTTCGGACGCACACGCATCCCTTCCCACGTTTCAAGACGTGGTCCTTCAGATGCAAGTGCGTGACTGGCGCACAATCGAGGCAATATTTCGAGACGTGAAACACCTTTTTGCCGCACACAACAAATGGGGCGACTATGGCATCGCTATACCTTTCAAGGACTTCGATTTGCATCATGGCGAACGATTGATTGACTTTGGTGGATCAACGATGCCATGGTACGGCGTAATGACAGAAGTACTCGAAAGACGCCTGGTGCCAAAGTCGATCAAGATCTGGGAAGGAAAGATTGAAGCGATATCTTATAGAATGCAGGGCGAGAACACTTTTAAGGCGTACGACCTGGCGTTCGAGAAAGCTGCACTTGGGCGCCTGGGAAGATTGTCTCTCGTGCGACTGGATAGTCCGAAGGAACCACAATATGTCGAAGTGGAGGGTATACAAAATGGAGTTGTGGTCGCATACCCGGCCGCAGTCTCAGAAGAACTGCTGCCTATGGAGGATCTTGTTCCGATCATGTGGGAGTTTCGCCGCCTTCCGTATGGAGCAAGCGAGGCCTACGAAATCATGGCGACCAAGTTTCGTCGTCCTGTTGGGATTGAAACAGATGATCCAGACTCTCCACAGGCTTGTGATGCAATCGACATATATGCCGAGCTTGGTGCTTGGCTGCGTGGGTCGATCGATGGAGAGCACGATGCGGCATCTATATCGGAGCCATGAAACAGCTTAGGACACCCGACGAGAACGAAGTTGATGCAGTGGAATTCTTCATGCTCAAAATTGTAAATATTGGAATAAATCGTAGTGCCGACGGTTTGGGAAGCGCCATAAGTTAGTAAATTTGTCTTTTTGGTAGTGTGTTCTGCTCAGGTTCCCCAGGAAGCGTGTCAAACGCTTCAGACGACCTCAACTCGTCGACTTTCTTCCTCTGATCTTGCCTGGGAGCTGTACCGAGTTGCTTGTTGTGCATTCTCGACAACATGAGCTTTGCAGAAAAGTCATGTAAACATTGTGAAGCTGCTCGAGCGTTTTCAGCGTTGTACTGTCGTTTATGACCACGCTGCTGCTGACAATTCTCAACTCCTTCGCCTTGAAAGTTGATTTGAACTGCTCAGAATGCCGTCTTCCGGCCTAGGGACCGAACGACGCTCGGATGTGTCGCTCTTAGTCATGCAAGCCACTTTTGGGGGACAAATTGGCGGCATCGTCGTCGAAGACCATGCAAATACTGTTTACCTATCTGTAAACGATTTCTCGAATGCTAGCCAGATGATCGCGAAGAAATCTTGCTTGCTTCTCGCTGAACTTGTGTTTTGAGTGAGTTGGGTAACTTAGACCGCAGCCAGATCTCATGATATCCACATGAGTCCAGGAACTTCACATTGACGTGTAAGCCGTGCCCGTGTACAAATAGCAGTCGCCACGACCTCTCCGCTTTGGCAGTCGTGTTCTTCTCGAATGGAACAATCATCCAGCTGTGACCGAGCTTGATGCTCTTCCACCTGCTCAGCTACGGTGTGAATTAGCAAGTTCGCTGTGATGGCTCGAAGTCGTCTAGCTAGGTGTCTCCCAAATTGCTAGGACAAGCATCGAGGAGCTTTTGTTTTGTATCTCATACATCAACAGCTCGATACTGTACAACTAGGAATATAACGCATGGAAGTGGGAGTACTGCTCTACAATTTTGTGGTAATCTCATGTTCTGAATCGTGTGGGTCGGAGCACTGACCGGCTGGCCATTCGTCGTTTTCGCCTGCTCTTCGCGCTTGATGGCTACCGCTCGCAGTGCCCCATTGGCGATATGGCACGTATGGCACGGGGCATCAGGTTTCACATGGTATGTTCACCCCAGTAGCTAGGATTCCTTGGGGCAATGAAAGCCATATGGGAGAGGACCCTTATGGAAGGACAGTCCTCATGGTGATACAAGCCATTAAACACGGGGACCCTAGTACATGATTCCTCGCGTTATCCTCGATCCCATGGGGACCTCTAACCAGACGGGGCTAGATAAGCCCCAGGGAAGCGTACATCATGCCACGAATGAGACCATAGGGGCAGTAATGTGACAAGGTACAATAACCATATCACGAGGCGTTCCCTAGGGTGAAACCCTCCACAGGACGCACGTTCCACAACGCGTGCGATACCTTGTGTCAATGAACCCCGAAGGGTTTAATTCCTTCGCGGACTCTGTACCCCACTGCAGGTGAAACTCTGGGGTGAGAGAAAACACAAGAGGACAAAGCCATATGTGTGGCATATCCCTTAGGGTAGTGCGGGCCATGGGACGTGATCACCTTGTGAAGGACGATGCCTTGAGGTGCTACGAGCTCATGGCTTACAAGCCAGATTGTCTATATTGCCCTAGGGCATCTCGAGTAATATGGCATCTGTGCTTTCCTGCTGCACGGTTTGCCTTCCCTGTACATGCTTCTGGCATGCCTTACACCCGCCTTCGAGAACGATCGAGGTAAGCATGACATGCTCATGTTTCGTGGACACTCAATAGACATGAACATGTAGTACAGCGGTTTGCAAAGCATTAAGGGCTACGATGGACCATTTCCCTATGAACCACGTCATTTCCCTTGACGTCGAGATTTAAGGTGGGTGTAGTAGTGTACTTGCAATGCGCCGACTGTCCTCTCAGGAAAGTATGCCTGGATCATCTTCCAGGAGAGTCTTGGTTTCCTTTGGCGCTTGAGTCGGGCGAGGAGTGTGTTTTCTCTAGCAGAGTAGCGTGAGCGTGCGAAGACGTCTGATTGGGACAGCGCTGTATTATCACGGCTCCCCACGGACGAACCGACTAGGTTACCGAATACGGACGTTGGCAGCTCGACGATCACTTGGATCTTGGAGTCGACGACCCTCGAAGAGGCGAGAAACGTGACTGGGCGATGGCGTGCAGGAGTGCTAATGGACAAAGAGGTAAGATGCTTGGGCGCGGGAGGAATGACAACGTAGGCGGTCGGGGGACTCGGGGATTGCTCAGCGCCAGCCTGCCGTCGCCGAAGCCGACGTCGCCTCTTGCTACATCCACTAGCCTGCGATGGCTGTGGAGAGATTGATGGCGACGCAAGGGTGTCGTTACAGTGCCTTTTTGTGCGAGATCGGCGTGGGAACCGGAGCACGTCGCTGCCGCTGCTGTCACTCTCCTGGTCCACATTGACCACAACTGGATCACTGAAGCCTGGATCATTCCAGGTATTGCCGTAGTTACTTACGATTGCAGTATCCGCATGTCGCTGGTCCTCGTGTGGCGACAAGCTCTGTGCGCCAGATATTCGATTCGGTTGTATCGTGTTGGTTGGAACAAACCAATCAGTTTCAAGGTCAAGAAAGTCTTGTATCGATACGTCGGCACACTGGTAGTCTTGGGTAGAATCCTGCTCGTAAGGCTTTTCGACGGTTTCTTGCGGTACCGAAGCTTCCAGTTGAGGAGAGAGATGGGCCTCGGGATGCGTCGCAGGCCGGATTGGCGTTCTCGTGAGAGCCTCACGCAGTCGAGCATCAACATCGTCGCTGGCCGACCTTCGCTCCGAAACATGGCTAGGCTCGTAAGAAGCTTCGCCGCATCTTGATGCATAAGTCTCGTCGCATGGCGGGGTTGAGACGGGCGTCGCGCTGCGTTCATTCAGTCCAATTCTGTCGCCATCTGAGAGTAGTCGTGAGCTAGCTTGGAGCCCAGAGGTAGATGTCGGCCCCATACATTGCCGCGCATTAGCCGCGTGCGGAGTGAAACTCTCGAAATTTGAGCGTTGTAGTGAGCGGTCATGGGCAGGTTCTGTCGCTAGTCAGTCGTCGTTCGCACAAGGTGTGTCGAATGAGAAAGGATACCGTCGACCAGGGCACCAGCTGAATTTCCAGTCTGATCGAAACCTGACGCGTGAGGCCTTCGTGCTTCGGCTCTGTCACTGTGAGGAGCTCCGAGTGAGCGAGGGTCGATGTAGAATCGAATATCGTCGAGGCCGCTGCGGGCACGGAACGTTGTTGTCATGTTGTGTGAATTTTTCTCGTTGTGTATGGACAGACTGGCATGGCGGCGAGAGAGCCAGACGCAAATCGTAACCGACTAGACCAGGACAACTTCACTACGACGAAATTGAAAGAAAGATAGCACAAAATTGGTTTCGGAGGCAAACGTGTACACTTTTTACCGCTAATCAGTGATGAGACTCACACGGCAAAGGCTACGATCTGAAAGCAAGAACATGCGATCAATGACCGCGAGGCGAAACCTGGTGCTGCAGCTCGATCGTAGCCCGGACGCTGACCGCCCAGTCATTGTTGCCACGGGCTATAGCATCAGGACGCTAGCCTTCGAAAAGAAATCATTATCCCAGATTGGGCCTCGCGTGCGCTTCACGCGGCACGCCACGGCAGTGATCAGCATACAGAGAAAAGGGATAGAGCATACGCGGCCTGCGCGGCGCAGTGCATGCGCTCGGCGAGCGACAAAAGTGGAAAGCCTCGCAGGTGTGACCTGCGTACGACGCAGCTCATGACGCGGACTCGGCGTCAAGCAGGGCATTGGGACGAACGAGATCGAAGACCGGTCGCCGAAAGGGTTGAGAGACCATCTTATCCAGAGTCAAGCCAAGTCCGCCTCGCGAAAAGCCGCCACCAATGATCCCGGTCGAGACAGCAAGGCGCCAGACAACAAGACCACGTCGATGACTCCGGCGGCCAGCGTCCTCGAACGCCAACCCACCATCACAGGAGCAAAGGCGGGCAGGCGGAACGAAAGAGAACGGCGGGCGTGGAACGGTCCCTCGACATCCCAGCGCGCGAGTGTCGCAGGTCAAGGGAGACCAGAACTTTCAGTCTCCAAGCCATGGAGGGGCGCAGCGCAGGGCACGGGGGCGGAGGGACGCGTTAGGAGGCCGGGGACGGCACGCCGGCGTCGAGGTGGGGGGACGGAGCCAGGCGACGACAGGGCAGTGAGACAGACCGAGCGAGGTTAAAGGACGCAAAATGGTCGAAGGAGGAAGAGGTCGAGGGCGGGCGATATGTAGGCGGACGCGGCGATGCACGGACCCGCGCCCGAAAGGGCGAACGAGGAGCCCGTTTCGAGAGGGCGGGCGGAGCGGCGGGCGGAGCGGCGGGCGGACCCGGGCTCCCCGATCGGGGTGAGGCGGTCCCGGACGCGGATTCGGAGGGACTCGCTTTATATTCTAATTAGAAATCGAACGTAGCTAATCTTTCCGTAATGCGAGCACTCCTTACCGTAAGCTTATATCCTAGCTTTATGATATGCTATAGATTATAGTGATCGGACTATACGCGGATAGTATATATTGCCCCCTTAAGGTAATACCTCTAGACCTTAAAACATTCGGCAATAGCAGCTAGTTCCTTTTCGAAGACATTATACCGTACTTCGGTATCTATAAAGCTCTTCGAATAGTACGCAATAGGGTGCTAATGCTTCTATGTTAGGTCCTCCGTAGAGGGCTATAACAGGATGCCTCCTTAGGCTACGTCTAACGCATCGGTGATCACTAAGATTAGCTATACCGGATCAAAGTGTCGTAGGAGCGGAGCGTATACGAAAGTATTACGAATCGCGTTAAAAGACTCTGCTTCTTTAGGGCCCTACTTAAAGGGCCCGCGAATAACCTTATTCTTCTTCTTCGTCTTATCGACCTCGCCCCCTACGAGCATACGGTTTAGGGGTCTCGCGAGTACCGAGTAGTTTTAGATAAAACGTCGGTAGAAGTTAGCAAAGCTAAGGAAGATTTAGACTTCGCGGTGCGTAGTAGGAGCAGGCCATTCTCGTATAGATCGCACGCGATTAGCGTCCATTATTACTCCGTTCGTGTTTACTACGAAACTAAGGAACTCTACCTCTTTAGTATAAAAGGTGCATTTACTCGGTTTTGTATATAAAGCGTATTCTCGGAGTCTCTATAGTACTATCTTTACGTGTTTCTCGTGTTCCGTCTTATCTCTAAAGTAGATCAGGATGTCGTCGAGGTACACGATATAGATAGAGTTAACGAGGTAGCCGAGAGCCTTATAGATATATACTTGAAACGTGACAGGGGCATTAGTAAGGCTAAAGGGCATGACTATGTATTCAAATAGGCTATACCTAGTCTTAAACGCCGTCTTCTATTCGTCCCCTTCCTTAATACGTAACTATAAGGATATAGTAGGTAGGGGTTCTGAATAGTATCTCTTAGGTAGATTATCAACGATTGCCTAAGGAGTCTAAGTGAAAGTAGGGGCTAAGGAGAGCCTTCTAAGGCACTATGTGCTAAGCCTAGGGATCCCGTGGGATTCGCATGCGTTCCGCATGCGTTCCGCATGCGGATCACGTGCGAGAAGCCTATGGCTCCTGTCACGTGACTGATGTTTCCTTATAGTAACCTATAGTATACGTCGCGGAGGTCTAGCTTACTAAACACCTTAGTATACCCTAATCTGTTAAGCAGCTCGCTAATTAGGGGTAGGGGATACCGGTTCTTAATAGTAACCTTATTAAGGCTACGATAGTTAACATATAGTCTGTTACCTCTATCCTTCTTTAGGATAAAGAGGATAGGTATAGCGCTAGGAGACTTACTTACGCGGATCTATCCCTTCTTAAGGGCGGCATCTAGATATTCTCGTAAGACTTATAACTCCTATTAGGAGAGGTTATACAATCCTAGTTATAGAGGTATAGCGTAAGGCTCTAGGTCGATAGCATGATCTTAAACACCGTATCGCGCGAGAGTCGTAGCCCCCTCCTTAGAGAAGACGTCGCTATACTCCTTATAGGCCTTCGGCAACTCTATAGGGCTCGCTTTTACGGACTTAGTCGTTTTTGACATGCTTTCGTACTAGGCGATAGCTCCGATGTACTAAGGCTTCTTATTATCTAGGGTTGTGCGTATAGGATCGCGATCCTAGTTATTACGGGAAGCATAGGAATCCTATAGGATTCGTATGCCTTTCCCTAACTCGGATTCGGTGTATAATAGGGGCTCTTCGCCCTCTTTATAAGTCTTCCTAAGAACTCGGCTATCATTTATAACAATACTAACGCTACTATCCTCGATAGCGGCGATATACTAGTCTATCTTTTCTCTTAAGAGCACTTCCCCTTACTCTTTCTATTGCTTATTCTATATAAACGTCCCCGTACGGAAGCTAATTAAGGGATCGAAAGCTTAAAGCTAGTCCTATCCGAGGATGAGGTCTTATCCTATGATATCCGCACCCTAGAAGCGTTAGTATCCTCTACGGTACGCGCTAGCTATATCGGCTATAGAGAGCTTAAGGTCGTGGGCTCGGTAGAGCTATAGACGTTAGTCGTTCAGGTATTTTGCGACTAGCCTAGGGATGTCAGATCCTTCTAAGTCTAAGTCTCTTACCGCGTTCTAACTAATAAGATTTAGTTACGCTCCGTTATCGATTAGCGCGCGAAGTGCACGCTTCTCGCTAGGCATATAGACATCGGCTTTAACTATAATGCGCTTCTCCTGTCCGTTTGTCGTTAGCCCTATAGGCAGCGAGGACAATTAAGCTACGTATAGCGGCTCCGCTACGGGCTCTAGTTTTTTAGAGGTGGTCGAGGTCCTTAGGGCTCGTTATTAGCGTTGCTATAGCGTAGGCTAAAACTACCTCTACCCCCTCGACTCTAACCTTTATAATTTAGTGTACCTCTTCCTCGTCCGCGTTGCGGGCGGGATTCGCGTAGGATTTCCGTGGGATTCCTATACGGAACGGGTGCTTTACCTATCGCCCTAGAGATCTGTTTAAATCTCGTAGCATTCGCGACCAGGTCTTTGACAACATAGCAGCTTTTCATAACATCTGCCTTAATGATCCTGGCCTATAGGCTATCGATTATCTTAGCGAAGTAGAAGTCTACCTTGCTATAGCCGTCCTCGAAGGGTGCGTTATCTATACGATCCTCGAGGTTCTTTAGGAAGTCGCTAAAGGCTTATACGGATTAGCCGTTCTTCTGCCTATAGTTGAAGTAGGTAATTACTAGCTCCGTTCTTCGAACCGTAGGGTTCTTAATAACGTCCTATAGTAGGTTTTGAACTATTTGCTAGGTGAACTAAACCTTATACTCGTCGGCTTCATCACACGCTTTAATAAGGGGGTTCACGAGTGTGCTAAGGTCTAACTTAATACCTAATAGTGCCTATCGGCTGCGTTAAGTATAGTCGTGATCCACGCTAGTAATCATTATGAACTTGTTGTTTATAAGTTGCCGCTAGGTGTTAAACGCCGTTTAAGAAGCAGAAGACAGTTCTAGGCATTTAGCCTTAAGGAGTTGCTCTAACTTGTTAGGTCGCGAGCGATTCGTATGTGAATCTAATGCGGATATCGAGCTAAAGCTCATCCTCTTACGTTTAAACATACGGCTCTCGTGAGAGTTAATAATACGTTAGTACGTCTCCTGCTTTAGCGAATGCTCTAAGAGCTCTTACGCTATTATCCCTATAAGATCCGCTTCGTAAAGTCGGTTAAGGGTATCGCGTGCGATTCGCAGCTGTTTCTTAGTAGGATCCTTAAGGCTTAGCCTACTAAAAGCGGCCTGTCCTTAGGATAAGCTAGTCCCGCTTTGCGGTTGTCTCTTAGCGTGCGTTTGCGGTGTGATTACACCTTACGTAGCCTAATTAGACGACTTAGCTATATCCTCTGCACCTTTATCTTACTCTATCATGAACTTAGGGTTCTCCTGGTTCTAGGCAGTAGGTAAGGCTTCTATACTATTCCTATAAGATACTAGTGCGATCTGATCGCGGCTAGCTCTTCTGGTTCCTAGTGCCATTTTAGGCCGAGATGTTTAAGAGTTCGAACTACTACCTTCCCGAAGGCATTAAGGCAATCGACTATGAGGATGTAGTAGGTAGGGGCTCTGAACAATATCTCTTAGGTGGTCTATCAACGATTGCCTAAGGAGTCTAAGTGAAAGCAGGGGCTAAGGAGAGCCTTCTAAGGCACTATGTGCTAAGCCTAGGGATCCCGTGGGATTCGCATGCGTTCCGTATGCGGATCACGTGCGAGAAGCCTATAGCTCCTGTCACGTGACTGATGTTTCCTCATAACACCTTAGAGTCCTCCTACGTAAAGAAACGACGCTAAACTCACGAAAATTCTCTATAACGAAGAGGAAGTCCTTCTTCGAAAGATCCTTTAGCTATCCGCCGACGGATTCCCTCCCTAGCGCGTAATTGTTAAAGAGATAGCTAATATAATACTTTAGACCAAAAATCTAGCCCGCTCTTAAACAGTCGGTATAAACTAGGTTACTAACTTTGTGAAACGCTATCTAGAGCTCTTAAGTGTATATAATCGGAAGTTCGATATCTAAAGAGTAGAAGTTAAGGATCTAAAGCTAATTAGCTTATGGTTTAAACTAGTAGGAGATATAATCGTAAAGTACGGCGTTACGGAAGAGGACATCTTTAACTTCGATAAGACTAGCTTCTAGATAGGTGTTACCTTAACTTCAAAAGTAATCATATTATTAGATAGGAAGGGTAGGCTAAAGACAAAACAGCCGGGGAACCGGAAGTAGGTTACTACGATCGAGGTAGTTAATGTAAGAGGATAGGTAATCCCTCTATTCATCATCTTTAACGGTAAGCTTTACCTATCGACCTGATATAACACTAGTATCCTAACAACCTAGAGAATCGCTATTAGTAACAATAGATAGACGAACGACAAACTAGGCCTCGAATAGATTTAGCACTTCTACGAAAATACGAAGCACTATAAGGGCAAGTAGAGGCTATTTGTGAGGAAACATTAGTTACGTGACAGGAGCCATAGGCTTCTCGCACGTGATCCGCATGCGGAACGTATGCGAATCCCACGGGATCCCTAGGCTTAGCACTGTGAAGGGCGAGCCCCTTGTGAGTGAAGCACTAGCAGACTGGCCTGTGCTATAAGACTTGGCGCGGCGTCCGCATATTTCCTCCCGGAATCCGCTTAGAACTAGACTCCTTCCTG
>Ga0265780_10010023_pt1 | contig 11325 bp, 7 predicted proteins | sample P1T30metagenome_FD_192432 | JGI IMG/M metagenome (GOLD analysis project Ga0265780, IMG submission 192432) | Plant litter microbial communities from East Loma Ridge, Irvine, California - P1 T30 | ecosystem: Environmental > Terrestrial > Plant litter > Unclassified | place: USA: California... | reverse complement strand
TGAGTTCGGAACCAATGTCTGCCGGTATCTGTTCTACTTTAAGTTTTTCACCAGCGACAACTTTGTATTGCTTGCCACCGGTTTTTATGACCGCGTACATGATTTGAAACCTCATCAAATGTTGAAAGAATCCCAGGAAAACGAGGGCCTCGCGCAAGAGCGCAGGAGCATTCATAAGCCGGGGAACAGGGGATTATACATAAGTTGGCGCACTGCGTCAAAATCGATCAGCAAGCTCGACATTGCGTGGCCTGGCGCCAACGGGGCAGCAGCCGCCGCAGGGGCGTCACAGAGGGCCTCTCCCCTGCCGGCGCCACGGAATTCCCTTGCATATCGTATAATCGCCGCACTCTTATAGTTAACCAACGTCTTCGCAGGTCAGCCTTGTCAGCCGCCAATCACCCCGCCCAACAGAACACCATTGTCCAATCGATCGCATCCGATATGGAGGCCGTCAACACGGTGATCCGCCAGCGGCTGCACTCCGACGTCCCGCTGGTGAACCAGATCGCCGAGTACATCATCAGCGCGGGCGGCAAGCGCATCCGTCCTGTCCTGGTGCTGCTGCTGGCCAACGCCTACGGCTACCGTGGCGCCGCGCACCATGAACTGGCCGCCGTGGTCGAATTCATCCACACCGCGACCCTACTGCACGACGACGTGGTCGACGAATCCTCGATGCGCCGCGGCCGCCAGACCGCCAACGCCCTGTTCGGCAACGCCGCCTCGGTGCTGGTCGGCGACTTCCTGTACTCGCGCGCGTTCCAGATGATGGTTGGCCTGGACAATATGCGCGTGATGCAGATCCTGTCCGACGCCACCAATGTGATCGCCGAAGGCGAAGTGCTGCAGCTGCTGAACATGCACGATCCGGATGTGACCGAAGCCAGTTATTTGCTGGTGATCCGCTCGAAGACCGCCAAGCTGTTCGAAGCAGCCGCCGAGCTCGGCGCGCTGGTGGCTGGCGCCAACGATGCGCAAATCGCCGCCGCCGGCGAATACGGCCGCTCGCTGGGTACTGCTTTCCAGTTGATCGACGACGTGCTCGACTATGCCGGCGACGCCGCAGAAATCGGCAAGAACGTGGGCGACGACCTGCGCGAAGGCAAACCTACCCTGCCCCTGATCTGGCTGATGGAACACGGCACGCCGCAGCAGCGCGAGCTGGTGCGCAATTGCATCGAGCAGGGTGATGAGGCGCAATTTGATGCGGTGCTGGCGGCGGTGACGTCGAGCGGCGCGCTGGATTACACCCGTCAGCAGGCTGAAGAAGCGGCTCGCCGCGCTAATGATGCGATCGCCGATTTGCCGGACAGCGTGTATAAAAACAGCCTGCTGCAGCTCTGCAGCTTTGCTGTTGACAGAAACCATTAAGCAAAATTAATATACAACCATCCCGGGATGGTTGTACGTACACCCCGAACCGTCGGGGTGTAGCTTAGCCCGGTAGAGCGCTACGTTCGGGACGTAGAGGCCGGAGGTTCGAATCCTCTCACCCCGACCATCTGATTAGTGTGCGACAGCGGCCTCCAGGCCGCTGTTTTCGTTTAAGCGTGCTCATTCTGCATACGGCGGAACGATCTTCTGGAAGCACAATCTGGCTTAGATGAAAGCGACAGGAGCATAGGAATACAAATGAAGATATTGTTGGCTGGACTACTTCTGAGTACTTTAGCCGCTCAAGCCGGTGCAACGCCCAGTTCTGCCATTGTCGATACTTGCCTGCGTCCGCAGAGCACATCACCCAAGGTGCACTACACTTCGATAACAGTGGACACCTTTAATATGATTGAAGATGACGAAGCGGGGAAAACTGAAATTACGTTGCAGTACGGTGCAGATACGATCGGAATTTGGGACATAAAAAAACCAAAAGCGTTTGGTTTAATATTCAACGGAAAAGAAACGCCCCTAGCAAGCATTATTGCACTTGATAAGCGAACACCTCCGACATCATTCAATCCATATGAAGCTATGTGGGGAGAGGTACATCAGGGCAACAAGTCATATATTTGTGCCACCTTCAACTTCGATGGATTGGGAAAAAGCGGCAGTTTTCAGAGCGTGCGCGGCTTGTATCTCATCGAGCGGCAACCTCTTACCGGTGCTACTTTCTATATGACCAGCAATATTACGGTAAGCGAAAACTGATACTATTGCTGAGTTAGCAGGCTACTGGGACGATCGAAAGCGCAGTAGACCCTGATAACGACAGCTACACGGGAATGGTTTTGACAACCCATTTACCGCATATTCGTTACTGAAGCTTAGTTGAGCGAAACCGAACGCAGCCCAGAATCCTCCCAATCGCGGGATTCAAAAGCCAAACCAAGCGTTCGCCGGTCTGGCTTTTTTTACCTGCTTAGGTCAGTCATCGTCTCGAGGAATATCGCGCTGCGTCAGGCGGTGGCTGTTACCCAGAATTCCGAAGTGTCTTCGTTCATGGTTTTTTGCTGATCACTGATCTGACTATATTCGCCAGGATGGCTTATTGCTTTACGCCAGCTCGGTAACGAACTGCGAAAACGGGCGACGCACTTTCTTCAAGTCGACGAGCCAATCGCCCTCATCCGCACGATAACCAACCGGCAGCAGGATCACCGAACGCAATCCGCGTTCGCGCAGCTTCAGGATCTCGTCGACCTTGGCCGGATCGAAACCTTCCATCGGCGTGGCATCCACTTTTTCCTCGGCGGCGGCAATCAGTGCGCTGCCGAGACCGATGTAGGCCTGACGTGCGGCGTGCTCGAAATTGGTCTCGGCGTCGCGCTGCGGATACGTCGACAGTAATTGCTGGCGATACGCTTCCCAGCCTTCGTTGCGGATGCCGCGCTCGGCATTCACCAGGTCGAACATCGCATTGATGCGCTCAGCCGTATAGGTATCCCATGCAGCGAACACGAGCAGATGCGAGCTCTCCGTCACCTGGGCCTGATTCCAGGCATGCGCCTTGATCTGTTCACGCAGAGCCGGGTTAGTCACCACGAACATCTCGTATTGTTGCAAGCCACTCGAACTGGCCGTCAGGCGCACTGCCTCAAGAATGCGGTCGATCTTCTCTTTGGCGACCGTTTTGGTCGGATCCATTTTTTTGGTGGCATAACGCCACTGCAAGGTTTGCAGGAGATTAGACATGCAAATTCCTTTCTATGTGAGTGAATAATGCGCCATGATGCCCGACTCGGCAGTTTCTTGCCGAGCAGGGCTTCATCTTGCCCCGAAGTAAAGGATGAACACCTAACGTCCCTGCCTTGCCAGCCGCCTAGTAACTCAAAACCTGTACTGCGCACCAAGGCTGACAAAGCTCAGCGCATCACCCGCGCCGGTCTCACGCAAGAACGCGCCAGGCTTCGCATACGCAACGACCGCCGTTGAGGTCCAGCCAGCAGCCATCGCCCAGGTTGCTCCCACTGACGCGATGGTCGCCACATACCGCGCACGACTTTCCCCAGCGCCCCGGATCAGCATGCCATTGGGCGCATACACGCCATCCCGCGTGCTATGCCGCCAGAAGAAATCGAGGCTGGCGTTCAGTTGCACCCGCGGCGCCACCTGCACCGTCAACGCCGGGTGAACATTGAAGAAGTTGCGCGGCCCGAGCGTCGCTTCGTCGCCAAAATAGTTCCCACGCGGGTAGAGCGAATTGAGCGTACCGAGGCGGTTGTCGTCAGGATCCTTGTCGCCGCTCGCGACGGCGAGCAGCAGCGCCAGCCGCGGCCGACCGGCCACGTCCTCGAAGGTATAGCCGGTGTCGGTCGCAAGCGACCAGGCACGAATCCCGGCATCGCCGAAACGCCCGCCCTGCACCGCCATTTCCCAATTCCAGTCCACGGCATCACGCGCGCCAAACAGGCGGGTACCGACCGTCCAGCGACGTTCGTGTCCCTCACCCTGGACGAATCGGGCGACCGTATCTTCGTAATGCAGCGCATAGAGGTCCCAGGAAGTAAGACCGCCGCTGCGGGTCGCGTAGATGCCACGCAGCGCCTGGGTCTGCGACTGAGTGTCGTCGAAGCTGCCCTCCCGATTCTGGCGCGGCGCCGCAGCAAAAGTGTCGACACGCCAGGCGCCTCCCGCCGCATAGGCGCGCACGGCTTCGAAACTGCGCCGCACATTGGGGCCTTCGCGGGCGTCGACGATGCGCCCCGATCCGAATTGCAGTTCCTGGATGCCGACACGCAGGCCAACGCGACCCTCCCCCTCCCCGGCCGACTGCCACTCGACGAACAGGTTAGTGGGATCCAGCCGGTTCTCGTCGACCGGCGATGGCCCCTTGGCGCGGCCATTGGTGTACGAACCGGCCAACTGGGCGAAACCACGCCAGTGCTGGCCCAGGCGCAGGTCGGCGAACACCGAGCTACGCTGCATCAGCACGCCCCAGCGGTCCTGGGCTTGCAGTCCATAGCGTGGATTGCCGGTGTGCTCGTAGCGCCAGCGCATGTCGCCGCCAATACTCAGGCGCACGCCATCGGCGATGGCGCGGTCCTTCCAGCATGCGCTGCCGCCGGTGTCCTCGAGGCAGCCCTGGCGCTGGGCCCGAACATCGTCGTCGAAGCGCAAGGGCCGGAACTGCGCCAGCGCGGCATCGGCCATCAGCAGCAAAGGGATGGCAAGCCAGGCCGCGCGCACGCTCACCACGCCTTAACGGGCCTGGTAGTAACCGCCAAAGTGCTTGATCGGCGACCAGGCGGGCAGGATCTCGGGCAATACCGGCGACAGCGACCCATAGTCCTGGGCGCCGTACACTACCCGGCCATCCATCACGGTGAGCACCGAGCCGATGGAGTTGATCTGCGCTTCCGGCACCGTGAAGTAATCCTTGTCCAGCAGCGCAAAGTCGGCCAGGTAGCCAGGCGCAATCATGCCCATCTCCGATTCGGTGCTCGTGAACCACGCCGCCTTGCGGGTGAACAGGCCCAGCGCCTCGGCGCGTGTCAGCCGGTTGTCCTTGGCCAGTACTTCGGTGCCAGAGATCGCCTTGCCCGACACCATCCAGCCGATGCCGATCCACGGATTGAATGACGCTGCGCGGAAGGCGTCGGTGGTCATGGCCAGCGGAATGCCGCTGTCGACCAGCTGGCGCAGGCGCGGAGTCTGCAGAGCCTTGTCGCGGCCGTGGGTCTTGATGAAGCCGTCGCCGTGCAGGGCCATCTTGGTGTCCAGGGCGATGCCGCCGCCCAGTGCCTTGACCCGGGCGATGTTCGCGGGACTGATGGTCTCGGCGTGCTCGAGGCTCCAGCGCAGGCCGGACAGCGGTGTCTTCTGGTTGAGCTGTTCGAGCGCATCGAGGAAGGGCGTGATGTTTTCGTCGTAGCTGATGTGCTCGCGGAACGGAATGCGCCGCGTCACCAGCTTGGAGATATCGCGCTCGACCAGTTCGCGCATCTTGGCCGGCTCGATCACAAGGGTCGGACGGTCGAAGTTTTCGTGGTCATGCACCTCCACCGACAGCAGCTCGCCGGCGCCCTGGTAGGACAGGCCATGGGCCAGCCGCGGATGCAGGTTCTGGCCGGGCCCGATCGGCGCGGTCTTCGTGATCGCCGTAATCTGCGCGTCGACCACATTGAAATCGGCGCCGTCGCCGAACTGGATGTCCATGAACGGCATGCGGATATTCAGGCGGTTGTCGCGCATCAGGGCGTCCACGGTGGGCACGGCCTTGGGATAGCCGCGGAAGCCCGTGCCGGCATCGACGACCGAGGTAATCCCGACGCGGTTCAGACTATGGACGATCTGGACCAGCGAGCTCACTTCCTCTTCGCGGGACAGCTGCGGCACCATCGTTTCCAGGGCGATGAAGGTGAATGTGTAGCCGTGCACCACGCCGGTGTAGCGCCCCTGCGCGTCCTTTTCCAGCTCGGTGCCCGGCAAGTTGGGGAACTTGTCGGTGCCCACGCCGAAGGCATCCATCGCCTGCTGGTTCATGAAGGCGCGGTTATAGGCGTACTGCACGATCAGCGGGCGATTCGGCACGGCCTTGCGCAGTTCGGCGATGGTCGGGAAGCGCTTCTCTTCGAACTGGTAAGGCGACCAGCCGCCGACCACCTTCACCCAGTGGCCTTCCGGGGTGCGCTTGGCCTGCTCGCTGAGCATCGCCAGGGCACGGCGCAGCGTCGGCACGCCATCCCAGCGCAAGGTGTAGTTGTAGCCGAGCTCATTGAGCACGTGGGTGTGGGCGTCGATCAGGCCCGGAATCAGCCGGCGGCCGCGCGAATCGATGACGCGGGTGCTGCCGCTCTTCAAAGCCAGGATGTCGGCATCGGTGCCAACCGAATAGATGCGGCCGCTTTTGACGGCCACGGCGGATGCCTCGGGTTGGGCCGGATTGCCGGTGAAGATCTTGGCGTTGTGAACGATCAGGTCGGCGCCCTGCGCCTCTTGCCTGGCTTGTGCATGGACGCTGCTCACGCCATGTACTGCCATGAATACGATCAGTAAGATGAACTTCACCGCCACTCCCCATTCGAAGGATTGAAAAGGCACAGCGCTACGCCGGGTGGTGCAATGCTGTGCGTTGAATGGGGAATGTTACCGACGCGGTCCTACAGAGTCACTGACCGTTCCTGCTGTCTATAGCACGATTCAATCATGCGACTACGCGTCAAGGATCGTCGCCCGCCCGGCCGGTGTGCAACGGCGTTCAAAACGTGCTTCTCAGGCGAATGCCGAGCTGGCGCGGGGTACCCACCAGCACGCGCAAGGCGCCATCGGCGGATGGGTAGTAGGCGCGGTCGAAGGCGTTGCGCAGCAACAGGTCCAGCTTGAGCGCGCTGCCATTCCACCTGAACTGCGTGCCGACACCGAGGTCGGTCACGGTGTATGACGGCAAGCTCACCGCATTGGCCGTGTCGCCCTGGCGCTCGCCCGCATAGCGGATGGCGGCGTTGGCGTGCCACGGCAGATCGCCGATACGCCAGCCCGGCGCATAGTGGGCGGCGACCGATGCCGCGTGGCGCGGTGCATTCGGCAGCCGGTTGCCGACCAGTCCGCTGCTGTCTTCCAGCACCTCGGTTGCGGTATAGGCATAGGCGCCTGTGAAACGCAGCGCGGCGCTGACCTGCCCCGTGACGTCCAGCTCGGCGCCGCGCGCGCGTGCCTTCCCTACCGCCTGCGCGGTGTCGTCGTCGAGGTTGACGACGATATTCTTCTTCTCGATATCGAACAGCGCGAAGGTGCCCAGGATCTGCTGGCCCACCTTGAATTTGCTGCCGACTTCCAGCGAGCGGCCTTTGGTCGGTTCGAACGCGCCCTGGGTCGGGCTGCTGGCGACATTCGGCACGAACGACGTTGCGTAGTTGGCGTACAGCGAGACCTGCGGGATCAGCTTGTAGAGCACGCCCACGCGCGGCAGGACTTCCGAGCCCGACAGGTTCTGCGTCTCGACATACTGCAGGCCGGCCCCCTCGACCTGGCGGTAGCGCTGGTAGCGCACCGAACCCGACACGATCCAGCGCGGTCCGAGCGACATGCTGTCCTGGACGAAGGCCGAGGTCGTGCGCAACAGGGCGCGCGCGTTGCGGGTGGCGTCGTCATAGGCGCTCGGCCGCGGCGCCTGGCCGTAGACCGGATCGAAGATATCGAAGCCGTCGAGCACGATCCGGGCCAGCTCGCCTTCGGTGCGCCCCAGCGTGCGTTCATGGTCCAGCCCCAGCAGGATTTCGTGGCCGATGGCGCCAGTATGGAATTTTCCCACCAGGTCGGCGACCAGGTAGTTGCTGCTGTCGTCCACGCCCTGGCGGCCGTCGGCGCGGCGCCGCAGCAGTTCGCTGGCCTCATCGAGGCGGTTGGCGCGCATGCGCCAGTCGCTATAGCGATTGCGGTTGAAGGCGTAGTTCACGCGCGCCGTCCAGCGGCTGTCGATCGCATGCTGCAGGCGGGTATTGATGAAGTCGGTGTTGCCCGTCATGCGCGACCATGGCTCGCTCAGGCGGCGCTCGCGCGGGATGTCTACCGGGCCGCCGTCGGCACCGAAGATGGCGCCATCGTCGAACGGGACGTCGTAGTCGGTATGTTCATAGCTCATCACCAGTTCGGTGCCGCCGCGGCGCCAGGCCAGCGAAGGCGCCACCAGGTCGCGCCGGCTCTTGCCGAAGTTGCGCCAGTCGTCGCGGTCTTCGGTCGATGCAATCAGCCGGTACGACCAGTTACTGCCCTCGATCGGTCCGGCATGATCGAACTGGGCGCCATATCCGCCGGCTTCATCGGTGTCGAGCTGCAGCTCGGTCCGCGAGCGCGTCAGCGGCACCTTGCTGACCACATTGACCACCCCGCCCGGCTCCTGGATGCCATACAGGGTCGAGGTTGGCCCCTTCAGTACTTCGACGCGTTCGGTCGTGGCGCTGAAGTTGCGCGCCTGGATCGAACGCACGCCGTCGCGCAGCATGCCGCCCGACGAATTGCCGGTGAACCCGCGGCGCACGAACGAATCCTGGGTGCCGGCGCGGGTAGGCGCCTGGGCCATGCCGCTCACCAGCGAGAGCGCTTCATCGAGATTACGCACCTGCAAGTCTTCCAGGGTCGTCGGCCCGATCACCTGGACCGATTGCGCGATCTCCATCAGTGACTGGTCGGTGCGGGTGGCGGTCGAGGCCTGGCTCGATTCATTGACGACATCCATGGCGCCGCGGATTTCGACAACGGCCGGGCTGGCGGTCTGGGCCACGGCAGTGATGGCAGGAACAGCGAGCGTAAGGAAGACCAGCGTGTGTTTGGATGACATAAAAGTGGATTCGAAGTTCGGCAGGCAGATGACGGACATCACCGCCCTGACCGGCAAGTTAAATAGGAATGATTCTCATTACGTATACTAACGCCTTTCCTCAGTGCCATCAAATAAAATATTGTCTTTACACATTATTGCCATCGAAAATATGACAATATGCTCTGTCAGTCGATGAATCGATGCCGCCCACGGATCGTAGGGAATAAAAAAAGCCAGACCGGCCTATGCCGGTCTGGCTTTTCTGATGCAGCTCGCTTGGCTGCTTATGGGGCTACGCCCACCGTGTGGTTCAGATTATTGAAGCCGGTATTGGCTTCCCACATATTGGTGTTGGCCAGCTGGATTGCGTACTCCGGACGATCATGCAGCGACGCTTGCGGATCGGCCAGGTGCAGCAGCACTGCATACGAACCGCGCGGCATGTTCGACGGCAGGGTTACGTTCTGGTTGATCGTGATCGTCTGGTTCGCCAGCCAGAGGCGTGGATCGGTCGCCAGCTTGGCGCGGAACAACGCACCGGTGGCCGTGTTGCGGAACACCAGTTCGACGTTACGGGTATTGAACGGCGCCGCCCAACCCTGGTTCTGCAGCTGCAGGTTCACGGCGAAGCCGCCACCTGGTTTTGCCGTGCTCGAGAAGTTACCGCTACGCAGGACGAAGCGATAGCCCAGCTTCTGGTCGACTTGCGTGAAGCAACCCTGGCTGCGCCACTGGTCCAGCACCGCCACGTTGTAGTCCAGGTTCAGATAGGACCAATGGAAGCGCGTCATATCCGCGATCGCCGATGGGCAAGCGCTGCGCGGCGCCTGGTAGGCGCAGGTTTCGCCGCCCGACGCCACGTAGTTGGTTTCGGCCTGCAGGTACGGGTATTCGACCGATGGGTTGATGTAGGTGCCGTAGTCGGACGCGTTCGACAGGTAGCAATCGTTGTGGTGGCCCAGACGCGCCTTGGCCGAACCGTTATAGGCCTCGCTCGGGGTCAGCGCGGTCGGGGAATACAGTTTGGTCTTGAACAGCGGCATGCGCAGCTGTACCTGGCGCTCGGCCGGCACCACTTGCAGCAGCTTGTCGACCACCGATTTGCGGTCGGCGATGTTCTTGGCCGTCATGTTGTAGCTGTCGCCATAGTTATTGGTGTTGCCCCACTCGCCCCACGAACCGATCAGGCCGGCCTGCACGACGGTGATCACGTCCTTGTTGGCGGAGAGATAGGGCGCCAGCTGCGTCAGGTGGGTGTTGACCATCGACGGCGTGGCGTCGACCGGCGAATTGTTGTTGTTGTAGGCGAAGCGCACGATCGCTTTCAGGCCGGCGCGGCGCACGGTGTCCATTTGCTGCTGGAACAGGTTCAGCGTGGCCTGGTTGATCGGCGAATTCACGAAGTTACGCAGATAGAACACGCACAGCATCAGCGATTCACCGCCCGAGGTGCGGAAACCGGTCAGTTGCGACTGGCTCAGCGGCGAATCGCAGCTGACATGGCGGTAGAAGCCGCGTTCCGGATTGGCGATGACGGCGTTGCTGGCCGTGTAGCTGACGGGGACGGTCGGACCTGGCGTCGGCGTCGGCGTCGGCGTTGGCGTCGGGGTCGGCGTCGGCGTTGGGGTCGGCGTCGGCGTTGGGGTCGGCGTCGGCGTTGGGGTCGGCGTCGGTGTTGGGGTCGGCGTCGGCGTCGGCGTCGGCGTCGGCGTCGGATTAGGCGCCGGGGTCAGGCTGCCCAATGCCAGTCGGATGACCCGCGAAATACGTGATGGCGGATCGGTCTGGGTCACGGCGTTGACATTCGCCGGCGAGCCGATATCGGCGCGCGCCACGGTCACCGTCGCCACGCCATTGGCGGTGGTGTTGGCCAGGGTTTTCACGAAGGTCCACGACCAGCTGCCGTTGCTGCCGCTGTAGCGGTACAGGCGGCCACTCTCGATCAGGTAGCCGGCGCCGACGCCGTTGAACGAGTAACCGCTCGATACCAGGCCGTCCGTGTCGATGTAGACGCGCACCCAGGTCGGGGCGCCCGTAAATGGAATCTTGAAGTACACATTCCGGCTGTCGCTGGCTGCGGTCGACTGGGCCGCAGTGGCGTTGGCGCTGCCCTGGGCATGAGCGGCCGTCATGGCGAGTGGGCTGGAAACAAGGCCTGCGCACAGCAGCATCATGCTGATTGGACGACGGACGAGAGGAGCGGCAAATTTTTGAGCGTGTGACATGTGAAAATCGCTTTACAAAAAATACTGAAAACCAGGGCGTGATAATCCAGCCGACACTCGCAGTGCAAGTGACAGGGAATATCCGCAGAAATTTGAGCGTGTAAATCCATCCGCCGTTTGCAAGAGTGGCAGGGATAAACCGCGGGAATTGCGGGAATGAAACCAGCTGAAAACTATGTCGTTCAGCGAGTGGCAGGGATAGCACTGTTGGAGCGCCGGGGTGGATGATCGGCGAGGCGTCAAGGACAGCTTCGCTCCACCACGTGATGCGAGATCACGAATGAATCCCTCTTAGGATGCTGCTCTAACTATTGCAGGGTGTTTCTTATCATAGAGTCTCCTAAAATTTCCCTGATGCACTAAATTGCTGTTTCGATTAGTGCTGGAAATAGAATGGTT
>Ga0265780_10010021_pt1 | contig 11326 bp, 14 predicted proteins | sample P1T30metagenome_FD_192432 | JGI IMG/M metagenome (GOLD analysis project Ga0265780, IMG submission 192432) | Plant litter microbial communities from East Loma Ridge, Irvine, California - P1 T30 | ecosystem: Environmental > Terrestrial > Plant litter > Unclassified | place: USA: California... | reverse complement strand
GCTGTCTGTCGTGGTGCAAGATGAGGAGATAGGAATGAAAGGAAGGGAGTGACAAAGGTTGCCGATGCAACCTGATAAGCAAGCGAAATGAAACTAGCGCGACTGCTTAAGTGAGAGTAATACGTGCAGCTGATCACTCGTGAACGAGGCTCGGAGGTGAGAGAGACTACTGAGCTACGATGAAGGCGATGAAGGTATGTGTGCGATAGATGGAGCACCCCCACCACAAGAATGGCGCACTGAGCTTCACAACGCACGTGTGCATGTCTGATGTAGAAGTCGAGTTGGTAGAGAAACTCGGGCCAAACTGATGACAATATTACACTATATGATGGACACCTACGGCCATTACAAGTGACCCGGGCACATGGTGAAGCCTTCGGTGAAAGCACAATTCCAAAAAGATACAAGTGAAAGATTGAATATGTTTGGTAACAGTACTATTCACTCCCTGCAATGGTTCGAATGTACATAAAACCCGCTTTAGATAGCTCAAGAGACGACCCATTGTCTGCATCGCGATCCTTGGGAGTTTAGTGGTAATAGTGGATCGCCTACAGCTCCAAAACAAGCTACTCAGCAGGTCATCCTATCCTCTTCATCTAACTTAGGTAAGGTTTTTCAAGTTATCGTCGTTAGGCCACATGGCTGGGCCGGGAAGCGGGCAAACTGTCGGCTGGGGTTTGGCCCAGCTGTCGTACTCGAAGAAGGGCTGGTCGCGGCTATAGACGCCGGGGATCTTGAACGTGGGCGTGGGATCTTCTCCGGTATAGCTGCTGGTGACCTCGATGTGCGCACACCCGAGGTAGAACTCGCGACCTGTATACGGGTTGTGCGTGGCTATCTGTTCGATACGCATGAGGTACTGGCCGGCGGGGATCTCGGCGGGCATCTTGAAGGTGAACTGCTTCATCCCCCAGGTAATCCAGTCGCTATCGGCGGTCGATCCGGCCCGGTGACCCCATTGGGCAACTTTGAACCAGTCGCCGGATCCGTCGTAATCGCGGACGTCGCCGGGGGCCTTGGACATATAGATCTGTTAAAGCGTAGATGATTAGCTTCCATAATTTGAGGTCACGAGTCATTTGTTGAACTATGGATGGGGCTCGTAGTACCTCGACAGGTCCAGGGTGGTAGAGACCGTCGGTGCCGGCGTAGGTCTGGAAGCCGACGGTATCTTGTCCAGCGGTGATGTTGGCAGTCTCGGGCTCGCTCATATGGTTCTCAGCTCCCTTATTGCAACGAAGATCATTGCTCTCGAGAAAGGCGCCGTCATCCCACGAGGGATTTAGGAAGTTGTCATGCTCGCGCGCATACTGCCACTCAGCCGTCACCTCGCCGTTGATGACAACGTATGGGAAAAAGTAGTGCGCAACGGTAGCCGAAGGCAGAAGGGCCACGAGGGCAAGGGCCGAGAGGTTCTTCATCTTGAATCCGGTCACACGAATCTTGTGAATGCCCGCGGCTGTTGAGCAAAGGGAAGGAGACAAATGGATTGTGGTATTCTACGGAATATTTGTTTGTGTAGATACCCGTAAGAGGTTCTTATAGTTTTGGCGAACCTGTTGAGCGAGCTTGAAAAACGACCGATTGGTTAGCAAACACTATGGATTCATCTTTGATGGCTTCTTGATGCAAGATCGCACAATTTATTCGCAACCTACCCAGGTCAGCGTTCACTTCAAGTAAATTCTCTGGGATCAATTGTCCGAATAACGAAACCGATGTACCCGTATCAAGCCACCAAGGGTTGAAACCTAACCCTAGCCACAGTGTCCACTTGTTCCGACAACTAGTTTTATCTAATTCGATCACGTTTGTCAGTTTGTATCAGTTTAATGTTTACCTGATTTCTATCACTATTGATATTGCAAGCTTTCTCTATTGTATATATGTCTTTAAAATTTTAACAACCATGGTTCAACAAGAGGGAGTTATCATTATAAAGGTACACCAGCATAGCGCATTTTGGTTCTGGGGAAAACCCTTAAGCAACTAGAGCGATATCATATAGGTACCTTGTATTAATCACAACCCTCTCTCCTAGCACCTTAGCTATTCCGTGCAACATCACTACGCCGTACCAAGATCGGTGAGCCAAGTTCCTAACTTCCTCAGAATAAACAAGTTTGCTGAAGGTAGTAAAGCCGAAAGAGCATTATAATTTCCGAAGTCCGAATGCCTACGGACTAAACGAGAACTTGTTTCAACATCCAAAACCCGTCAAGACTACCAAGTCGCCAAGCGCCTCCAAGCTCGTGTTTTCCTCAACTGAACGAAGCGAGCCAATCACATAGCCCCGAAGCAAAGGTGATATTGCCGGCATCCAAACCAATAGTGCCGGATAGGGGCTATGTAGGGATATTATCGGCCCAGAGTCATCATTAACTGTGGTACTTCAGAGCGGTTGCCTGGCCCTTGTTGCCTGAGGCTATGCTTCTGGAGTTCGTAACATATAAATCTTACTCTAATCTGCCTTTTTATATGCTTAGGCACTATTGCTTCTCGCTCTTCTTATAGTGTCTTCATTGCTCGCGATGTCGGCACCAAGCAAGGCACTCTCCTCATCCGGATCAACCTTTTTCTCTATCTTCGCATGTGGCTTCTGCAACGCACTCCATAGCGTGCTGCCGATGATGATCGCACCGCCGAACATGCTCCATGCGCCTGGGATAACTCCCCAAATACCCCAGTCGAAAGCGAGCGCGAAGATAATTTGCACGTACAGCATGCTCGTCGCTTTGCTGCTCTTGTCAAGCTGAAGGCCTGCAGTCAACAAGAACTGTAGGACAAATCCGAAAACACCCATAGCAACAAGCAGGATCCATTCGCGGGCCGATTGCGGGTTCTGAAAACCAATACCCGGGATAGCAAGAAGAGCGATGGTCGAACCGACAGTAGCGAGTAAAGCGAAGTAGTTCACAGACATGAGCGCGTGCGCACGATCGCCAATAATACGGATTGTCGTATAAGCTCCGGATGCGCCCGCAACACCGAGGATGGAGACGACGATTGCGATAAAGCGCTGCGTTGGCGAGACTTTGTCGATGCCCGAGGGCTTTTTGGAGTGCAAGTCATCATGCACTTCACCGAACAGCCAGGGTGGATGCGCAATGATGATAACACCGATCAGTGCGACCAGTCCGGCGATGAGCTCTTTGCGTGTAAAGGCTTGGCCAAGGAAGACGGAACACGCCCATGCTGTAACGAGAGGTACCAGGAAACGAAATACCGTAGCTTCCGCTAAAGGGAGGTAGTGCACAGAATCTTCGATGTCAAAATCAGTGCGACGTCAATCATCGTTGACATGCCGAAGCTTAACTCACAATACAAGCAGTAAAGCCCTCCAAAGCCGAACGCCGCACGGAGGATTAGCCAGCCGCGCACAGTTCGGGCGCCGAGTGGGAAGTCGGGTACTTTCGTCCACCACATGTATGCACTGCTCAGGATGAATGTGATGCCCATGCGAGCAACAATGACCTGCACAAGTCAGCCAATGAAGTCAACCGCAGCGCGTGCCAGCATCTTCGTACCTGGAAAGGATGGAACTTAGTTTCGCCCTGTTGGAGATACCTCGCCATTGCATCCATTGAAGCACCTGCTAATTCGGCCAGCAGGATTAAACATGCTCCTTTGTTGTTCCTCCATGCCGAACGCCAAATGCTATCTTTGGTTGGTGATGACTCATGTTCTGGCGCGGGCTGCGCGCTGATACTTTGGTACGACATGTAAAGACGACGAGGAATCTTCAGCGTCTAGAAATGAGATGTTCGCAGAAGGAATGAAAGCATGAATGCATGTACACAAGGCTGCAGGACCTGGTGTGGAGAGAAAATTGCCTCGAGACCCACTTCCCGCGCCAACCTTCTTTGGTCGCGGGGAAGGGTCAGACGACAACATCATCCGCAACCGCACACCGCAAATCTCGTCTTTTCGCACGCGTCGCACCGCAATCCTCCGTCGCCGAAGGCGATGGGCAAGTCAAGCTTCCGGATTCTGAATACTGATTTGGCGAAGCGCAGCGGAGTGAGTAAAGCGACCCTGCTTTCCCAGAAGGATCTACCCCGCCGAATCACGTACGAACCGGAACTGCTGGCATTACTCTGCGCACGTCCGAGTTATGTGTATTCAATGGGGGTATCATGTGTTCACACACTAGCCTCGTGCCAGAGCGGGTAGACGTTGTGATGAGATCGGGCTTGACATTGAGCAATGTCACAGGTTGTGGTTGCAAAGCCGATCATAACATGCTCCCCGCCATAGTCGTCGCATTTGTAGTAACCGATGCGCTATTGCTCGCCTCCAGCACACAGTCTGCGCTCATCTCTCGGATCGAGATTGGTGTTGTGTTTCCAAAACTTTGGTCAGCGAGCTCTATATCATCAGGATGTCCACCCTCAATGCGTGCAAGATACTTTTCGAAGGATCCCCGATAGCTTGGTGACATGCAAGGTCAATGTTTCACGTACCACAAGGTATTCGACAGAATCAGTCTTCTGGTCCAAGTCGGCCAACGGATGGTTTATCTGCAACTGAAGCGCAAGAACAGAGCAGATGAACCATCCTAACGCGCATAGCCATCCGGACCAAACGAGGTAATCTGGATGGATGAAATTGCGCCTTTCGATCCGTAGTCGGACACAAGAACGCATCAAGGTCGTTGCAAGCGCTAGGGAGATGAGGGAGGCTTGCAGTATCTGTCAGACTGTTAATATGTCTGCTCCGTGCCAGATTTGACCTAATATACGTACGATTGATTGAACGATTTGCATCTCTGTACTATTCAGACATGCATTGCATGCGGGTTGCACTATCGCTTCATTCGTAAGGTATGGTGTGGCTTATCTCGTCAACAATGGCAGGCCGTACATATATGTTTCGTTGTAGCCCGCTGCGACAAAACCTTGTTCAAATTCTATCGGTGAGCAGTAATTATTGGCAACGGTGATCGACCCACGCAAGTGCGGGCGAAGACCAGTAAAGTAAAAGTCTGATCTTTGCAGAAAACGTGCGGCAAGGCAGCAAGCGCTGTCCTGTAGTATCGCCGAAACCCAATCCGGTTTAAAATGCAAGTGCTTACTTCCGCGCAAGAACACAAGATACATTCAGTCGCTCCACAGAACGTTAAATATCTTTTTGAGCTTCATTTGCTCTGCCGTTTCAGCTGTTGCTTATATGCCGAGTGTTTTCAGATTGAGCTGGAATGACAATTTGGTCGACCACGACCACGAGGACTGGCAAACCGAGAAGTTTTCTGCGACGCATCCTTCGCTGTAGATTAAGAAATTCTCCTTTTCATGCAGGTGTCCGTATCCCAGGCTATTAAACGGGTATGTAGGTGCCCAACGGCCGAGTCTCTTCGGCACATCTTCTCCCGCTGCCAGCGCGTCTCCAGCAACCCCGCGAGGAATCGACCACAGTTCTACAACCACGAACTAGGATGGACCTGGATTTTGCACGATATGCGCAACCGAGAGCGGGGCACCGACTCATCTCTCCGAGCACCGATGAAAGGAGGTCTCGTCAGTGCTGAGTGAATTGCTTATGGTTGTAAAGACAATAGCACAACTCACTCACGTGAAGTCATACAACGACAGACATCACGAGCTTGTACATACCTGGGGAGGTGTGGAAGAGAAAGTTTGACAACGCTGACGATGGAACGTATTTTCGACAATATCGGGCGGGTGATGACTGAGTCTTGTGCTTTCTTCTGCGGACTCCAGGCGAATGATAATCCCGTGATTCTTCGGCCAGGCCTCGATGTATCCGTTCACTTCAGACTCCGACTCAAATCTCTGATCCCCGTCCTCACGTATTGGTCGTAGTCTTCAATTATTGGTTCTCACACCCAGTGTGTCGCGGTAAGACAGCGCCGAGCTATGCTACCAAGTTCTAATAGACTCTTTAGGGTCAAGGGTTAGGCAGACTCATTTGACCGTGATTAGTGTTTGACATGCTGGTCTCATAAAATCGATGACCTATGTCCGTGTCTATGATGTTGGTAATCACGGGGCGAACTTACCAGTGCTACCTCATTGCAGGATACCGAAAATGAAGCGTTCGCTACCTCAACTTTGTTGAGAAGAAAGAGGATATCCTTTGAGAAACTTTTAAGACTGCGATACCAATGCAACGCGATTTTCTTACCGGATCGGGAGTAGGTGGCGCTGCTAGCTCTGAGCTATCGCAAACATGCCTGTGGCGTGGCATGTCGCAAAGGCGGAAGAGCAGCGGGCAGGGCCAGAACCTGTATCTTGCATCTGTCTAACATCAGCTTACTACGTCATATGCAGAAATGGCGCTCGCATCGGTTTCATACCCGTGCGACAATGAAAATTCACCTTTGGATGTTACCCGGCTGTAGACGAAAAGCTACCCAGGATGCGCCAAAGTCGTACATGAATAGGAAGAGAGAAAAGTGTTGCTGAAAGCAGACCGGATTTCGTTTCCAACTCACGACAATATGATCATCTTCATGGTAATGGGACCCTTGTCTTGTCTTACTAGCCACATCCTGGTGATGTTCGACGGGAACGATGGTCTCGCGTGGCACCCTGAACCTGGACCTGAACCACCTCATCTCTCGCTCTTCACGAAATGGAACGCCGCCTCTTTGCAATCTATCACGTAGACTTTTCAACTACCGACAATACATGCAATATTTCTCATCCATTAACCAGCCCTCAATACTAATTGAGTCATGATTGAAGCCACCAGGAAGATCGCCGGCTGAAAACAGCGAAGACATCGACGAGTAATCATAAGCACCATTACAGCTGTCTATGCGTTGAAACCGCTAAGCGTCACCAGTGCGCAAGTCTCAAATTGCTCCTTTCTCTGAAGATGCAGGCGACTGGGAAGCACCCGAGACGCATCAATGCAATGTGTGGGGAGAAGTATGTCATTATACGCGTGCGAATTCTCGGCCTACGTCCTCATGTACACGCAGGAAGTCGCTCACCGATCAGTCGACACCCGTATGTTATTGCTGAGATGAGTTTCCATAATCTCAGTGTCCTTCCAAAGGTGGTCGTGCAAATCATTACTGCACCTCCTTAGCGGCAATGCAGCCAGACTGCCAAGGTAGAACAGACAGTGCGCTCGCAACGAGCATACAGAAGCTTCTCGCTGTACTTTTAGCGGCTGACCAAACTCCGCTTAGCAAGATGGAGCTATTCGGCAAATGTGATCGTAGTCGGTCCAAACCACGATGCTCGCTGCCGTCTCCCGAGGAAATTCTACCCACAATCGTCCCTCTCACCGGAGTCGGCCGGTATCACTTGCTCAACAACATCGAAGTTTCCTACTCGCCTGCCCCCACTCATCGTCCTTGTAGTATGCTCGACTTCTTTTCGGAGTTCGCAACTTGCGGCCCAATCACTAACTGAATCGTGGGTTCCTTGATCCCACCATGCGACACAGGAAGGACCGAAACATACATTTCTGGAATTGTGTTGCGCTTTCAGTATCACCCGAAAGTCAACAGGGATCTCCGTAAGGAAACACGGGAGCTTAGGTCCACGCACTAGGTACCATATCAATGCACAAACGAACATTGCGATAAGTGAAAGTGGGTGACGAGGACGAAATAAATAAATAGCAGCCCTGCTTGGAGGTCAAGAAGACGCAAGCTGTCATGCAACCTTGAAATGAGGTTGCATATTTTGATTCGCGTATGTTCAATTTTGCAACATGTTGGCTCATCATGAAGAACATCAAGGCCCTAGACTTGTCCATGCCTCCAAAGTAGAGGCTTTTCCTTGTACCGTGCGAGCAGCGCGCGAAGCCGTTGAGCCAGCGGGGAAGCGAGAGTGCTTGCGATCCTCGCTGTTTTCCCTGCTCCCCTGTCAGGCTCGCTAACATCCCTACATAGTGCTCGTGTGCATGCAGCCGCTCGCCCGATCACATCAAAATGTTTCACAAATCTGCGATTCGCGACTCACGAAGTGGGGACGCTGAGAGTTCATTTCACTGTTTCCCGTAAACGTCAAGTTGGTATATTCACAAAGGCGCAGAAGTACGACAAACCTCGGGACTGAGCGCCTTTGAATCACTGTCAGCTAGTGTTCTTGAAGTGAGACTGAGGCAGACTACAAAAACCATAGTACAGAATGATGCCATTACTGGCTACAGGAACACGGCTCGGTGCATTTTTCGGGTGACATACCCACTCCAAAAGTATATTTCCATGCTAATGCAATGGCACCTGAAGCACCTACATACTCGTTTCCATCTCGATTCTCGGCAGTGGGAGCTCCCTTGTTGTCGATCATCAAGCTCTGCATAACACCATGCAGCAAACGCGTGTGCAAGAACTATTTGCCAAAAGCCGAACGCTTAGCGAGTGCGCATAGATCCCATATTACAACTACATATGATCCAGGTAGCAAGATGAGCCTCTCATAGCACAAATGTAGTTTGGATGAATCGGCAGCACATCTATGATTGATCCTCGCGCTGCCTGGCAGAAATGTATTGCAAGGACGAGATTATAGTCTCACGGTGCGGCAGCGGTACGGCAACTAACCCGTCCGAGTCATGACAGGCAGTTGACAGTTGACAGAGTTTCACCCGTTCTGTGCGTCATGCACACCCGCAGTCGGTCATTTAGGCCTTCGTGTGCGGGACATCGTGTGTCATGGCGCACCATGAGGGCCGTGAGTGTATATCTGGGGTCCCATCATGCGTATCTCGATCCCATAAGGCTCACACTTGGAGACTTCAAACCTTCTGTCCAGTGTGCATTCCTTTCACCGCACATCATCATGGACCAATCACCGCCCGCGATACCGCCAGAGCAGCTTGCCCTTTTAGCGGCTGAGAACCATGGCCCAAAGACAATTGCTATCGTCGTTTCCTTCACTGTGCTGGCATTCTTATGCGTGGTTCTACGTTTTGTTACGCGGACTCGACTTACGCATCTCGTCGGCTGGGAAGATTATTTCATCGCGTTCGCAATGGTATTTTCCGATCCTGTAACTGGCAATAACATCCTATTAACATACGCGTCAGGTCTTCTCCGTTGCTACATCAGCATGTCAAGTCAAGCAAGTGGAATGGGGTGCTGGCAAACATCAAATCTTTGTCGATCTTCCCTCGACCATTAACAGTTTAAGAGTATGTTGGACCAATTAAGTCATCGACTGCTAGTAACCTCCTGCTGACTGGCACAGTACCTTTACTCGAGCATTCTTACCTACGTGTTTGGCTTCATCTTTGTTAAGCTCTCCATCCTGATGCAGTACCGACGAATATTCTCGGTGAATGAAGCGCGCATACCGATCGACATCGTAATGGCGATCAGCCTCATTACTGGCATCATTGCGTTCTTCACATTTGCCTTCGGATGCAAGCCTGTGGATGCTGTCTGGAATGTGACCAAGCGGCCTATCGCGAAATGTCTCGACGAGAATGCGGTTCGATACGGCAACAGCAGCACGAACACGATCACAGATGTAATGATCGCTGTGTTGCCCATACGAGGTATCTGGCGCCTGCAAATTTTGCGCAGACAGAAGATCGTTTTGATCTTTATCCTGACTCTCGGCTGGTTGTAGGTCTCACCTTGCCCTCACAATTCACGTCTATACATCTTCCTAACACAACGACAGCGTATGTATCGTATCGATCCTCCGGTTCAACGCACTGGTAGTTCTTGCACGACATCCTCGAGACATGTCATTCTATTCCGCTCCTGCAATCTACTGGAATGCCATCGAGATCAATCTTGCCATTGTGTGCGCGTGTGTGCCGACACTCAAGCCCTTAGTTGTCAAGATCATTCCAGTCTTCGCGTCCAGGGGAAGCGAAAATAGCAGTGGTCGAAAGTCGGCTTCCATGAAGTGGTCAAAGCTGGCTCGACAATTCAGGCGTCTCGACGGCAATGAAGTTTCAGTCACGAGGAGTACCGACGTAGAGCAAGGCTCGATAGGCAGCGAACTGAAGTCGATCACCGCACTGCCGCCCGTGCACCGGGAGCCGTCAAGTAAAAGAGCAATCCGCGTTACTCATGACGTTCAACAGCAATCCAGCTGACGGGGACCTATACAGCAAACACTCTCGCCAGATTTAGCATTTATTACGGCTGATTTCGCATCCACAGTACTTTCTAGCGTTCGCAAACTGCGCAATCGTTTGCTACACAGGCAGTCGAACACAAAATTTAGCGACCGCCATTGATAAAGGCACATGGTGTCGGACCTTGAGGCGCATCTATCGCAACCGAACATACGACTACTACCAACTTTACGATTCATGTCGAAAATCAGAGCTTTGCGGCTTGGCCGTTTCAAAGGCAATTTAACTGATCATGGCTCTCTATCCTTTTCTCTCAACACATCAGCGACTTCTGCATTGTATATCAAGCGAGTGCACAAGTTAGCATGCGCCATGTTCCACCATTCAAGTAAGCGCACAATGCTCTGGCAGTGAATCTATTCACATCCGCAATTATGCCATCCGATCCTTAGAATGATCTGAGCTTCCACATCTTATTTTCAGGATATCGACTAGTGCGTTGTGCGCCTACATATCACTTGCGTCGAGTACGCAAGCCGACTATGTATATAATCCACGCCAAATCTTATATCTCTTCTATACCACAACAACCTTCTCGCAACCTCCACTACCTCTTGATTGATTTTCTACTATCACTCAACTCTTAATCGCAATCCGAAAGAAAGTGTCTTCCATTACTTTCAAACAGTTCGCCACAGATTTAACTCTCTCCACAATGTCGACTGAATCCTTGCTCGACGCGATGCCTGCCGAGATCATCAGTATCATAGCACTTCAGCTCGTGTCCGCCGACATCCACGGTGCCTGGCGGCTACGCGGCATCAGCAACACCTTCAAAGTGGCAATCGAGGACGATATCATCTTGCACCAACCCAAAGATGCTCTTAAGCAAGGTGGAAAGATCACTGACGAAGTGATGCCCCGCCATCTTTTCTGTTGGATTCACAAGCCGCTTGATGTGCACGAGGCGTTATTAGCGCGACTCAAGCTGAAGAACGATTACCTCTGCCTTGAGCTCAACGTCACAGGGTCATCAGAACAGGCGAGCAACTTACACGCACTTTGTCGTGGGCAAGTCAAAATCCTCGATCACCGCAAAGTCAAGGGTCTTCTTTGGGCCAACAATTGCAGCAGTTGCGATCGCCTTCCCGCTCTGGATGCAGCAGACATTGGCCTACAAGCTAGAGTTGCTGCAGCAATGTCAGTGCGTGCATTTCCACTGTTGCGCAAGTTGCTACCACAGGTGGAGAATTATTGGTTCAACGACTCCGGAGATCGCTTTAATGACCAGAGCCCGCTTCTTGCT
>Ga0265780_10010020_pt1 | contig 11328 bp, 5 predicted proteins | sample P1T30metagenome_FD_192432 | JGI IMG/M metagenome (GOLD analysis project Ga0265780, IMG submission 192432) | Plant litter microbial communities from East Loma Ridge, Irvine, California - P1 T30 | ecosystem: Environmental > Terrestrial > Plant litter > Unclassified | place: USA: California... | reverse complement strand
GGAGTCGGGCGGGGGCGGCGCACCTGCCTGGCGCGTTTCCGAGACCTTGGGGACGGTAGAAAAGCTGGGGGCTACGGACTACAACTGGTTTAAGGACGACATGCGGCAGTTTGCCGGCACCAACGTCTCGAAGCTGCCCGAAGACCACCACGAGCTGATGGCCATGATTGCGCCCCGCGCCCTGCTGGTGACCGGCAACACCGACTTCGAGTGGCTGGCCAACCCTTCGGCCTACGTTTCGGCCCGGGCCGCGCACGAGGTATGGAAGCAGTTTGGCATCGGCGACCGGTTTGGGTTCTACATCGACGGCCGACACAACCACTGCGCCGTGCCCACGGCCCAGGTACCAGCCATGCAGGCTTTCGTGGATAAATTCCTGGCCGGCGATGCCAATGCCAACACCAACATCATGGTGCACCCCTACCCGCAGGTTGACTACCAGCGCTGGTATCAGTGGTGGGGCACCGGCAACCCCGTGCTGCCCGCCGCGCAATGCTTAGCCACAGCAACTGTACCCGTCGCGACGGCCGACGTATTGCAGACGGCCCCGGGCACCCCGATTACGTTTACCGCCGCTCAGCTCCTGGGCAACGACACCGACCCACAGGGCCGCGCCCTGGCAGTGGGCAGCATCAGCAAGCCCGGCGTGGGCACGCTCACCGCAAACAGCAATGGCTCCTACACCTACACGCCCCCGTCCTACTTCTCCGGCGCTATCAACCTGACCTACCTGCTGCAGGGCAGCGGCGCGGTGGTACCATCGCCCAGTACGGGCCACTACTACGAGTTCGTGAGTGCCGCTAACATCTCCTGGACGGCCGCCAAGACGGCCGCCGCCGCCCGCACCTACCAGGACATGCAAGGCTACCTGGCCACGGTATCGACCCAGGACGAGCAAAACTTTATGAACGGGCGCATGCCCGGCCAGTATTGGATTGGCGCTTCGGATGCGAACGTGGAAGGCGAATGGCGCTGGCAAACCGGCCCGGAAGCGGGCACGCTGTTTTGGCAGGGCGATGCCCAGATGGGCTCGGGTGTGGGCTTCACCAACTGGAGCCCCGGCGAACCCAACGACTACAGCAACCAATGGCGGCCCCAGGGCGAAGACTACGCCATGATGTACGGCCAGTCGGGACAGTGGAACGACATTGACGAGGCGGGCACTTCGTCCAGCATCGCGGGCTACGTAGTGGAGTACGGCGGTATGGAGCCTTGCCAGTACGTGAACTACGCGTCGGGCAGCTTGACCATCAACGTGGGAGCTACCAGCACGGTGGCCCGCAGCACTGCCAAGTCGTCTTCCTCGGCCTTAGCCGCCAGTAACGCCCTGGCCGCCTACCCCAACCCCAGCAACGGCGACTTCCAGGTGCGGCTGAGTGCCCCGGTAACCGGGCCCACCCAACTGGACTTGTTCGACTTGCAGGGCCGGCACGTGCAGTCCTTGCTGAAGGAAGACCTGGCGGCGGATGACGTGCGCGAGGTTGCTGTGCACGGCCGGGACCTGGCTTCCGGCTTGTACCAAGTCCGGTTACTAAGCCCGAAGGGCACACAGTACCTGCGCGTGAGCATCCAGAAGTAAGCGCGCTGCTACTATCGTCATTGGCCCGGACATAACCCGGGGCCAGGTCATAAAAAAGGCTCCTTGTCTCAGGGAGCCTTTTTTATGACCTGGCCCCGGCAGCTTGCGCACAATGCCTCAAATAGACAGGGCCTTCTGGCTGGCCCGCCGAAGCGGTGGAGATGCGTTGGAAGGCTCAGCATGAGCATTAAACAACACTCCTATCTGCGCTCAGACCTTACCGATACTCTAGCGGAATCTGCGTGATGGGCCGGATTTGGATATTGCGGTAGTACGCTTCTGCGGCTTCCGACTGAAGCTGGATTTTACCATCGGTAAGCGGCCCCAGCGAACCGTCCGGTTTTTGCTCCCGGGAATTTTCCAGCACCATGACCACTTCGCCGTTGATGACGTGAATGCTTTTTTGTCCCAGGCAAATCAGCTCAACGGTATTCCATTGGCCCTGCGGTTTTTCATTGTTACGGCCTCGGCGGCAACGGGTGTCCTGCTGCCACACCCCGAATGCTTTTAGCGGCGCCGTGGGGTCGTAAATCCAGCCCAGCTCATTATCGGCCGTTCGGTAGGCGGCTCTTACATCCATGCCCGGCCCCAGGGCGAAATAGTCGCCCATATCGCCCTCCTGAATTTGCAATTCCTGCGAGAGCATCCATACGTTCCAGAAAGCGCCGTGGCGTCCCTTGGCGTGGTACAGAATCCCGTTATCGCGCTTATCATTCAGGCGGGGTTCGAACTTGCGCGTGCCCCACTTAAACTCAGCTTTAAAATGGTAGTTGCCAAACTCCTGCTTGGTACTCAAGCCCCCATAGATTTGTCCGGAAATATGCAGCACCGGAATGCCGTTTTCCATCACCACTTTAAATACATCCAGCGGGTCATTATTCAAGCCAACCGGGGTTCCATTCATCCCATCACCCGTCGGATATCCGGGGATATTTACGCTGTAGTGTGGCACCCCAATAAATTTATCCCATTGCGTTAGGTTCTGGTCCAGGAGGTTATTCCACAGATAAGTCGGGTTTGGATTCGGCGTCATTACCCGGGTCGAATTTCCTATCGCATATTGAATGCCGCCCAGTAGGTGCTGCAAAAACAGAGGCTCCTGGTAGCTGGCATCGGTGTGGCCGCCAGCGGTGTAGAAAGCCCGCCCGCCCCCGTACGCATGGTACCAGGCAATGGGATGGCTGCTGCCGTGGCTGCCCCCGGAATAGCTTTGCTCGTCCAGGTTGGCCAATACCTGCACTCCGGGGTCCAGGTCTTTAAAATTATACCACTCGTCGGTGCGCTGCCACGTATCGGGCAGGGACGCGGTGGCGTCGTGGTTTTTGTCGACGACTTGTATGGTAGCCTGTTGAACGGCCGGGTGGTCTTTGAAATAAGCGCCTACCAACCCATTGTACCAAGGCCAGCCATACTCGGTATCCGTAGCCGCGTGAATGCCGACAAACCCGTTCCCCCCGCTGATATACTGTTCGAAGGCTTGCTGCTGAGCATTGTCCAGCACATCGCCGGTTGTGCTCAGGAACACTACGGCTTTATATTTTGCCAGATTCGTCGAATTAAAATTTGCCGCTACTTTCGTCGTATCCACCACCAAATTATTTTCTGCACCCAGCTTTTGCAGTGCGGCAATGGCTGCCGGAATGGATGAATGAAAGAACCCGGCCGTTTTATAAAAGACCAGGATTTTCGGGGCTGGCTTCGGCTCAGCAGGCTCTTTTCCGCCGGAGGCACAGCCGTACACAAGCAGGACGAAGAAAAGGTAAAAGGACGAACGTAGCACTGCACTCATTTCCGCTTATCATAAAAAGCTGGCTTGCTATCCAGCATGAATAAACTGCGGTGAAATGCGCAACATCTCACCTGCCTTTGCCTTCGGAAGATATCCTACGCAAATTAAGGCTTAGAGATATAATAGCTCACCTATTTGAATTGCAGCGGGCTGCTCGATGGCTGCCAATCGGTAATTGCGGGCAAGAGTTTACAAGCTCAAGACATAGGCCCAGACCATACTACTTATCATGATAGAGGCGTCAGCTCAGCCGCCACGTAGCGCAGGCTCCTTTGGTGGCCGCTCTTCACAGCAGCATCATCACCAGCAGCGCTTGGGCCAGTATCAGTTGCCATTGGGTATTGGTGGCGAGTAAATCGTCTGTTTCCGGCTCATCGAAGGCATTGAGCTGCCGTTGCAAAAGCTGAAGCTCTTGTCCCGCCCGTCCATCCAACCCAACTTGTTGCCAGGCGCGCGACGAAACAAAGATGCTAAACTGGCATTCCCCGTACAGCTTGTGCATGGACTGCACAAAGCTGGGTACCTGATACGAGGCGAGGCTCGAATCCTTGCAGCCGATGAGGCTTAACTCCCGCAAAGCCTGCCGTACCTGCCGCTTCCACAAGTAAAAATCGCCCGTCAGGTCGAAACTAGGACGCGGACCGTCGTAATAAGCAATGGATGAGGGCATCTTGATAGCGGTGGATAGGCAGGCGGTTGTCATGGCGGTTGGTTGCGCTTTAATGCAGAGTCGAATTAACGAAATCAAGTCCCCGGCTAGACTTCCTCACTCCCCTTCGTTCGATTAACCCCGCTGCTTTCTGGTTGAGAGCCCCTCGCGGCTCCCTGAATGCTGCCCCCCAACAGCAGGCTCGGCAAAAGCCCAGGCGGCTTCCGCCGGGCAACTGCAGCCCGACAACGACTATTCTTGCCGACCTTTGCAGTGTTTATGGCTCCTTCTGCTTCCCTTCTGTTCCTAGATTATTGGCCTTTAGCTGAGAAACATCAAAAAAATGTCTCGCGCGCTGATTTCGCACTTTTCGCGAAAAAAGGCGGCAAAAGTCGTTTAATTTGCGACGTATCTGGCTGCCGTACCAGGGGGAATTGGTTAGGTCCGGCAATGTAACTGTTCGGCTTTTCCTCCCCTTTCAGGTCCTGGGTGGCGATGGTGGCCAGCGTCAAGCCAAATGCATCGCCGAAAGGGACAAGTGAGTACTTGAATTGGGTGCGTTCGGACTTGCCACGGACATTTCTTCGGTGAAGAACTTGTATATAGAGCCGTTCTGCTCAGCAAAGGCCCGCACCGGGTCCTAGCCTTTGTCTTTCGTAGAAAAACGGGAGTGGCTGGCGACTCGCACGCCTGAAATTACCAATCCCGTTAGAGGCTCGGGTGAAAAAGGCTTTTATCCGTGTTGCCTCCGCTAGCCAGCGTATCTTGAGGACGCAATCTGCCTCCGCACGGTCCTTATTCAGCCCCTATGAAAATTTACTACTCGTTCTATTGCCTCTTCCTGGCCAGCGCCCTATTTGGCTTCGGCCGGGCCTGGGGGCAAGCGCCAGCCAATGACGACCCCTGCGGGGCCGTCGCCCTGACGCCGCAAGGTCCCTTCTGCACCACGGTGGTCAGTGGCACCACGCAGGGCGCCACCACCACCGTACCCACAGGCTACCTTAATAACGGGGGATGTGGCGCGCCCTCGTCCGGCACAGGCAACCCCAAAGATGTCTGGTACACCTTCACCACGACTGCCAGCGGCTTGGGTAGCACTGGGGCCACTGTCACCGTGTCGGGCAACGCCGCTGGGCAACTGCGCCTATTCGCCGCGGCCACCTGCGCCGGTCCGTTCACCGACGTGGCCTGCGCCGCCGCGACAGCTGGCAGCACCACGGCCCCGGCCCTGACCACGGCCGCGCTCACGCCCAGCACCCGCTACTACGTCCGCGTGTCAGGGTATTCCGGCAACGACCCCACGGGCCCCTTCGCCATTTGCGTCACGGACGGCCCCGGCAGCCCGCCGGTGTGCCAGGGCCCAGCCCTGGGCCTGCCCGTCTACTCGGCTGGGAACACGGCCGCCACAGTCGGCTTTGCCCCCCTGGCGACCAACGCCGGGCCGTACACGGCCACGCTGCTCATCGGGACCGCAGTGGTGCAAACCTTCCCGGCCACGCCACCGAGCATTGCGCTCACAAACCTGGTGCCGGGGAACATTTACACGCTGCGCGTCACGGGCACGTGCCCCGCCGGGGGACAATTTCAGGTCCTGCAATCGCTGGTGGTTCGCGCGCCGAACGACGAACCCTGCACCGCCCAACCGCTCGTGCTCGACCTGGCCGCTGGCTGCACGCCGGTCAGCGGCACGACCCGCACGAGTTCGACCACCCTGCCGGTCGGGTACACCAACCCCGGCTGCGGCGGGTCCACCCAGCCGGCCGACGTTTGGTACACTTTCCGCACCACGGCCAGCGGGGCCGGGAGCACCGGGGCCGTGCTGACGGTCAACAACGTCGAGGCGGCTGGCCAGGTGCGCTTATTCGCCGCCCCTTCCTGCGCCGGGCCCTTTTCGGCGCTGGCCTGTAGCACGGGGGCCGTGGCCTCTGACGGGGCGCTCCCCCTGACGGCCACCGGTCTGGTGCCCAACACCACCTACTACGTCTCCGTCGCCCCGGCCGCATTCCGGGCCGGCGGCTTTTTCACGATTTGCGCCTCCGCTGCCCCGCCTACCTTTCCCTGTGTTACCCCGACCATTTCGGTCCCGACGGCAACGGTAACGGCAACTTCCGCGCTGGTTACGTTTGCCATTCCGGCGGGCGGTAACCCGGCCCCTTCGTCCTTCACCCTGACCTACACCCCGCAATCCGGGGGAGGGGCCATGACCGCGACCGTGCCCTACGTTCCGGTCTTTGTGCCCGGCGGCCTGCCGCAATACCTGGCCGGGAGCCCGCTCACCGGCTTGCAGCCGGGCACTACCTACCTCGTGACCGTGCAAACAAACTGTCCTGGTGGTGCGCAGTCGGGTACTGCTACCGCCACGTTCACCACACAGGCGGCCACCGTACCGCAGCCGCCCGTGAACGACGAGTGCAGCGGGGCCATCACGCTGCCGGTGACCACGGCCTGCACGCTCGTGGCTACGACCAACCTGAACGCGTCGGTCCAGGGGCTGACGGGCATCAATCCCACCTGCGGCTACTACCTCGGAGCCGACGTCTGGTACCAGCTGGTGGTGCCGGCCAACGGCATCGTCCAGGTCACGACCGGGGCGGTGAGCGGCTCGGTCGTCACCGACACCGGCCTGGCCTTATACACCGGCAGCTGCGGCACGCTCACGGAGGTGGACTGCAACGACGACCTCAGCGCCACGAACCTGTTTTCCCAGGTGCGGGCCACGGGACTGCCCCCGGGCAGCACGGTCTACGCCCAGGTCTGGCGCACGGGCAGCCTGGTCGGCGGGGCGTTTACCATCTGCGCGACCACGGACCTGACCTGCCCGGTGGTGACCAACCTGCTGGCCGCCGCCGTGGGCCAGACCACGGCCACGCTCACCTTCACCCTCCCCGCCGGCGGCACGGGCTACACTCTGACCTACACCCCGGCCGGGGGGGCACCGCAAACCCAGACGGTTACGGCCTCGCCCGTGCTGCTTACCGGTCTGCTGCCCAATACCCGCTACGCGGTGAGCCTGACCGGCACCTGCTCGGGCGCGTTGCCCGCCACGGCCACTACCAGCTTCACCACCCTAGCGACGCCAAGTTGCGCGCCCCCGGCGGCGGTCTACGTGGGCAACCTCACAGCCACGACGGTTGGGGTAGGCTTCGTGCTCAACGCCGCCGCCACGGGGTACGCCGTGACTTATCAGGCGGCTGGTGGCAGCGTCCAGACCGTCGCCCCGGTCCCCACGGCTTCGCCCGTGACGCTGACCGGGTTGACGCCGGGTACGAGCTACACCGTATGCGTGAGCAGCGCCTGCGCCAATGGCCTGACCTCCGCGCCGGTTTGCGCCACGGTGTTCAGCACGCCCCTGGCCAGCCGCAATGCGGCGTTGTCCGCCCACTTGGGCCTGTTTCCCAATCCGGCCCACCGCACCGTTACCCTGACGGTTCCCGCCGCCTTGCTACGGCAAGCCGGGTTGTACACCCTGTCCGACGCGCTGGGCCGGACGGTGCGGCAACGGTTCATTACCCCCGCGCCGGGCACCGCCGCTGAAACACGGGCCGAATTGGACTTGCTGGATTTGCCAGCCGGCGTTTACGTGGTGCGCTTGCTGAGTTCGGCCGGGCCACTCACGCAGCGTTTGGTCATCGAATAACCGAGAAACTCATTGCTTAGAAAAACGGTGGCTAAAAGGCACTCGTCTGATTCTACTTCGGTCGGACTTCAGCACTGACCTGCACCTTCTTCACTCGCTCCGGGGCGTGGTCGAGGCCGAGCAGGTCCTGCACCATCTCCAGCGTAGCGGCCCAGTGCTCTACGCCGACCAAATGCTTGTTCAACTCCTGCAGCGTGGCCACCAGTTGCTAGTCGGTTGCGGTGCTCTTCTGTCGTTTCTCTGGAGTGGCAGTACTACCTCCCTCTGTGTTGGGGCCACCCTCGTAGAAGCCGCGTCGCCGCCGCTGCTCCAGCCAGCCTTCGACCTGCATCATCTCTGGGTCGACCCGCATCCACTCCGGGATGACGTACTCGTTTTTATGAACGATGCCGGCCACTTCCAGGCCCCGCTCGTCTGGAGCTAGCCGTTGCCCCCGACGCGCATGCCTAACCCACAGAGCGGTTCCGCGATGTGCTTCATCGTCGCAGCCGTGGTCCAACAGCCCTGCACCTCGTCTGCGTAGTTGATACCGATGTTGGCCACAGCCTGCGCCTTTTGGGCAGCTTTGAACACCTTAAATAGCTACCAAAGCTGGGGGTACCTGAAGCATCTCATTTGTGGACGATGATGTGATTAAGCCGACCTTCCTGCTGCAGGTCTACCAGAGTCAAGCCCCTATTTGGTGTATTACCCCGCGTGAGCACGCCGTATCTTTGTCTGCCGCACGTGCAGCACTTGGCGGGCATTACTCGCCCGCCGGTCCAGTTTCATACGGGTCGTAAAACCTTCGCCATCCTCAAAGTTGCCCAGGACGTGCCCCGCGCCCAGGTGATGATGACTACTAGTCACCAGACCGAGTCCAACTTCAACCACTACCTCGGCGTCAACGAGGTCGAGCTGCTCACCTGGCACCACAAGGCTGGGTGAGGCTCCAGCTTCTAATGGGCGGCAAAAAGGGTGGCAAATTGATGTCAACCCTGCCCTACCCTGGCGCACCTTGATTTAGCAAAACTTCCTTGAATAGCTCAAAAACCACTTTACCACCCGTCACGACAGGCCGAACTTACGGTTTGGGCTTCTGGCTGATGTGCCTGTCGTCGTTCCTCTTTTTTGCCAGCTTCAATTTGCTGCTGCCCGAGTTGCCTGACCACCTCACCCGGCTGGGCGGCGGCGAGTACAAGGGGTTCATCATTGCTCTATTTACGCTCACAGCAGCCATTTCGCGGCCATTTTCGGGCAAGCTAGCCGATACCGTGGGGCGCATTCCGGTGATGGTATTCGGGTCGCTGGTGTGCTTCGTGTGCGGCTTCTTCTACCCCTGGGCGCTCACCGTATCTGGGTTTCTGGGGCTGCGGCTGCTCCATGGTTTCAGCACGGGCTTTAAGCCGACGGGCACTGCGGCCTACGTCGCCGATATCGTGCCAGTGGACCGGCGCGGCGAGGCCATGGGCCTGATGGGCATCACCAGTGCGCTGGGCATGGCTTGTGGGCCGGCCTTCGGCTCCTGGGTGGCCGAGACTTTCTCCCTCAACACCATGTTTTACTGCTCCAGCGCAGCAGCCCTGCTCTCGCTGCTGGTACAGGGCACCCTCACCGAAACCCTTCCGCAGGGACAGCGCCAACGGTTTAGCCTGGCGCTGCTGAAGCTGAAATGGGGCGAAGTGCTGGAGCCACGCGTGGGGCCGGCGGCGCTGGTCACGGCTCTGTGCCTGTTTCCGTATGGCGCGGTGCTCACGGTGATACCCGACCAAAGCCGGCTGCTGGGACTGGTCGGGCCCACCAAAGGCCTGTTCTACGTGTGCTACACGGCGGCCTCACTAGCCGTGCGACTGCTGGCGGGCAAGGTATCGGACACGCACGGGCGGGTACCGGTGCTGCGGTGGTCGTCGGCCATTTTAGCCGTGGGCTTGGGGCTGCTGGTGTGGGCACCAGCAGTGCCGTGGTTCTTGGCAGCGGCGGTGGTTTTTGGGCTGGGCACGGGGCTAAATTCGCCCGCCCTCTATGCCTGGACCATCGACTTGAGCCCGCCCGAGCGCCGGGGGCGCGGCGTGGCCACTATGTACATTGCTCTGGAAATCGGCATCGGGCTGGGTGCCCTACTAGCCGGCTGGATATTTTCCAACCTTGCCAGCCGCCTGCCCTACGTGCACAGCCTGAGTTTGCTGAGCGTGCTGGCCGCTATTGCCTACCTGCTTACCGTGCCCACCACCGGCCCGCTGACGGCCCCCAGAATAGCAGCGGCATCGCCCGAACCGGCAGCGGAGGAAGTAGTGTAGCTAGCCGGACAAGGCCGCAACCCTCGGTCAATTAAAATATAATGAAGGATGAATGAGGTTTGAATCCGAAACCCTAATTTTAGGGGTTCAAAGATTGTTTACCCCATTCTTTTTCATTGATGCCAACAACTTTACGGTGTTGCCAACCGCAGTGGCTGCTGACGGTTTTATGGGTTTGGTTGTTGGTAACGGGCACGGTTCGGGCACAAAACGAGCCCATCAAGTTTGGCCAGATTGATGCCCGTGACCTCACGGCGGCGCCTTTCGCGGCCGACAGTGGGGCGGCGGCCGTGGTGCTCTGCGATTTTGGCAAGGCCAGCCTGGTAAGCGACGGCCAGCTACGCTTCGACCGGGTGACGCGCATCAAGATTCTGAAGAAAGCGGGCCTGGACTGGGGCAACGTGGAGCTGCGCCTGCGCCACGAGCTTCCCGGCTACACCGAGCGAGTGGAAAACGTGGAGGGCAGTACCTACAACCTGCTCGATGGCAAGGTGGTGCAGTCGCCGCTGGCTAAGGGCAGCACCATGCTGCTGAAGCAGTCGAACCTGTACTCGGTGGAGAAGTTTGCGCTCCCCAACGTGCGCGAAGGCTCGGTGATTGAATACCGCTACACCTTGTTTTCGAACTACGTATTCACCTTCCGGAGCTGGGCGTTTCAGAACAGCATTCCGGTGCGTTGGAGTGAGTACCGGGCCGTGCTGCCGCACCAGTTCAACTACAAGATATTTGTGCAGACCAAGCAGCCGCTGGCTGTGGAAGAGCAAACGGGCCCCAAAACCCTGCTGCCCACTTTCCGGTGGGCCATGCGCGACGTGCCGGCACTGCGCACCGAACCCTACATGACCACCCTGGCCGACTACGTGGACAAGGTGTTTTTTGAGCTGGCCGACTACGGCCGCACCGACATCAGCCACTCCTGGGACCAGATTGACCAGTACGTGCTGCAGGAGTGGGAACTGGGCCAGCAGCTCGACCGCTTTAGCTTCCTGAAAACCGACCTGGCCCGCCTGCCCGCCCCTACTCCTGACAACGCCTTGCTGCGCCTGGCCGCCGTGCGGACGCTGGTGTGCACAACCGTGCGCTGCACCGGTGAGTTGGGCACCAGCCCCTCGGTGCCGCTCCGCAGAATCTATCAGCAAACCCACCAGGGCACCACGGCCGAAGTGAATGCCCTGCTCATTGCAGCTCTGCGCGGGGCTGGCTTCGTGGCCAACCCCGTGCTGCTGAGCACCCGCGCCCACGGCCGGGTACGCGCCACAATGCCCGAGCTCAGCCAGTTCAACTACCTGGCTGCCCACGTGCAGCTGCCCGACGGCCAGGAGTTGGTGCTGGATGCCACCGACCGGCTGCTGCCCTACGACATGCTACCCGAACGCTGCCTCAACCAACAGGCCTGCT
>Ga0265780_10010019_pt1 | contig 11328 bp, 15 predicted proteins | sample P1T30metagenome_FD_192432 | JGI IMG/M metagenome (GOLD analysis project Ga0265780, IMG submission 192432) | Plant litter microbial communities from East Loma Ridge, Irvine, California - P1 T30 | ecosystem: Environmental > Terrestrial > Plant litter > Unclassified | place: USA: California... | reverse complement strand
TTCCTAAAGATCCATCCACAATGCGAGTACCATAGTCCATTGGTAGCGGCGTAAGGATCATGAACCGGTGAATCGGTGAATCTGGTATTAGCTTTCCTCCCTAAATCTCATACTTCAGATCCATCTCCCCGTGAAGGTGGAGCGGAGAGGAGTTCAGTAACCCAGGAAGAGGGAAAGAAGAAGAACATACCGATGATGTAACCTATGCCTCAATACCCACCACTTAATACTTCCCTGAAAACCCATCGATCCCATCCAAGCCAATACGATTCTCAGGGGCAAAGTAGCTGAGAAAGCGCGATGTGACCATAATCTATGATATCCTGTCCATCAGTATTTTTCAGCAGGGGGCTTGCAAGACTTGCCTATCGTTACACTACACATCAGCTGATTTCGAGACTAGTAAGAAGGGGAGAGACTTACCCGAATGAAGCTAGTTGCCAACTTATGAAACATAGTATTGCCGTTTTCCAGCTCAAGCTTGATGGTGGAGATAGGTATGTTGCTCCGATTATTGCAAACAGGTGCAGGGCTTTGGGTCAGTCATTTATCTATCTGATCGGCTGAGCACTTACAAACAAAGAAAATCCCATTAGCTACCTTCGTCAGCTCCCCTGATATTGAGTTAGTGAGATATGACTTACACCACCAAATTTCGCCCTTATCCCTCCTCACCTGATCCCTTGATTCGTTAGGAATCGTCCAACCCTTAGAGCTACTTTTGATATCTACTCCCATGTTCGTTGACTGTCTCAATCGATTTTCCATATACTGAGCGAGATATCGATAGTTCAAGAGGGTTGAGCGGTGAAAGGCGATTCGTAACCGCTTGAAATCTGAATGCCGGGAAACCCGCGATCCGAGGGAGGGGAAGGCGTGTCTTTGAATGGAAGCTGTTTGTTCGATGACGATGTTGTGTAGATAACTATTCTCCTGATGTGACCTGAATGTCTAGTCTGTCCAAGTCGTATAGATTGAATGATGGGCTGATTGATGTGATAGTATGAACACCCAGCTACTACCAACATATCCCCATCATGAACCCACGATCGGGAATAGGCCAGTCAGGCACGTACTGGTACCTCGGTCACGCCCTCGGCGATCGACACGTGCTCCTTGGCATAAGCAGGCCTGCTCGATTGCATGCTTAGGTCATCTCGTATGAAACAGGTACAGCCATAGCTTCGTTATGTGGAAAGTATGGTAGCGCAATAGACAGCCCGGCGGGACCAGGAAGAAGTCACAAATCGTTCTTTGAGACAAGTCCCATGTCTGTGACCGTCAAAATGACGGCTGAGGTGGTGTATACAACATATACATCACAGACGACCTAATTCTCTGTAGGTTCTGACTGCCCTCACCACTCTTACATGCACCAGTGGAGCTGAGCTTAGTCGGAGGGGAATTGAGGATGTGGAGACCAACATGCACTGACATAATCCTGGTATCCCATCGTGACGCGACTTATTCCACGTGTAAATACTTCCGTCGCTACGCCAGCGTCAGCGATATTCCATCATCCACTTACTCCCCCTATTCAACCCTCATTACCTTCTTCCCTATATATACATTATTCACTATGCCCGTAGCAGCAGTAACAACAAGCGCAGGTAAGCTGTTCATTTCCGAATTCGTCGAGAAGAAAGCTGACGAGACAGCCGGGTCATTGAACCTCTTAGAAGATGAGGATAAAGAGATCAGAGGATACGCTTTAAATCACCTTCTTACTATCGTCCCACAATTCTGGGCGGAGATCAGCGAGAAGATCTCATGGCTGTGAGCTATCTTTCACCTTGCAGTGGCACAGGCTGACAATACAGGGAAGTTCTAGCAGACTCTGACTCTCAAGAGCTACCATCGCAATACCAACCCTATGCCGCTCTTCTACTATCAAAGATCTACCACTACATCGGTCAAGATGAGGAGGCTGTAGAGTTCGCCCTCAGAGCTGGCTCAGCGTTCGAGAAGGAGGTCCAGGGAGAATACAGGGATACCATTATCGGTAAGTCACCACGCTGATGTCAAAACAAGCTGACAAGTAGCTGGATGTCTCGATATGGCCATCAAGCAGACCAAAGAGGGAGCTGAGCTCGATCCTAGTTTGTCAGCCATCGTCGAGGCGGTCTTGAGAGCAGGAACAACGGATCATGGCAAGCTTGTATGTTCCTTATGTGATAACCGGATCGGCAGCTGACATCCAGGCCATCGGACTCGCTCTCTCACTCCGTCGCCTGGACTTGCTCGAGACCTTTTACATAGCATCTCGAGCCCCTTCCGACCCATCATCCTCCGAACAGTCCAAGCAGGTCCTCCATGATGAGTCGATGCTTCGATACGTCCTAAACGAGGCCATCAGCGGAACGAGTGGAAATGAGAACTGGCCCATCGATTTCAGAGCAGACGTTCGTCACTCCTCTCTAAGTGATATTGATGCTGACGGTGTAGTTGTTCAAAATTCTACTACGACTATTCCAACGAAGTCCAGTACCCGATTGGAGCAGTATGACCATCATCTGGGTTCAATCGCGTGCGGCTGGACCTACTGTTGAAGCTCTCGGCAAGCTGTGCGCCGCCAAAGATCACGCCCAGGCATATCAGATCGCTTTTGATCTGTATGAGATTGCTCCTCAGGGATTCGTCACGGAAGTCAGGCAAGGATTGGTTCAGTCAGGACTCGGACCCGATCAGGCCCTTGTTAGTGTCTCATGATTGGTCATTAGACGGCACTGATGATTCAGGAAGGAAGTGATGTCCGTAACGTGCTCGAGAGTATCCTGAGTGGTGTCGAGAGCGCCAAGTTTCAACTTAACTTCATGTCAAAGAATGCCAAGACGGATTTCAGCATACTCCAGAACGTCAAGGTAAGCTACGCTGTGTCCCGAAACAAATCAACGCTAACGAGTAGGATTCGCTAGAAGACCGATACTCCATCTACCACTCTGCCATCTCGTTCTCCCAAGCTTTCGCATGTTGCGGTACTTCAAGCGATGCCTTCTTACGGGATAATCTAGGATGGGTCGCCCGAGCTACCAACTGGGCCAAATTTTCCACCACCTCCTCTCTAGGTCTACTGCACAAGGGATCTATCGTTCGTGGTCGAAATCTCGTCAAGCCTTACCTTCCTGGTGGAAGTCATCCCGACAAGTTCAGTGAGGGTGGAGCATTATACGCTCTAGGTCTCATTTACGCTGGAAGGCAACACGGTGCCGAGGATGACCTGAAGAACGGTCTGACAGAAGGAATGGATCCTGTTGTTCAGCACGGTGCCGCTCTTGGATATGGTATCTCAGGGGTCGCATCTTTGAACGATGGTAAGCTACCTCCTCCTTCAACAAGGATCTCAGCTGATAATTAGAAATCTACGAACAGCTCCGAACGGTACTTTTCCAGGATAACGCTACTTCTGGTGAAGGTGCTGGATATGCCATGGGTCTCGTCATGCTTGGATCCAAATCGGATAAAGCGCTCGAAGAGATGTTGTCGTACGCCCGAGAAACTCAGCACGAAAAGATCATTCGAAGTTTGTCAATCGGTGTCGCGTTTGTCATGTACGAGCAGAGGGAGGGTGCCGATGCTGTGATTGAAGAGATGGTCACCGATCAGGTCAGTCCCTTTGTTGCCCTGTGGTTTGGAGCTGACAATCAGAACGCCATCATCCGATACGGTGGTATGTTCACTCTCGCCCTTGCTTATGCTGGTACCGGAAGCAACAAGGTCGTCAAGCGATTACTACACGTTGCTGTCTCTGATGTCAACGATGATGTTCGACGAGCGGCTGTTACCGCCCTTGGTTTCGTTCTTTTCAGGAACCATACCCAGGTGCCTCGAGTCGTTCAGCTACTCGCCGAGAGCTACAACCCACACGTCCGACATGGTGCTGCTCTTGCTCTTGGTATCTCGTGTGCTGGTACCGGTCTAGAGGTGAGCTATAGTCCTGTTGATGGAAAGTGAGCTGATTGTAGGCTGCTGTCGAGCTACTCGAACCCATGACCCGTGATTCTGTCGACTTCGTTCGACAAGGAGCATACATCGCTCTCGCATTCGTCCTTATCCAACAATCCGAAGCACAGTCTCCTCGATCTACTGCCATCCGTGAACTATTCGCCAAGGTAGTAGCCGACAAACATGAAGACCCCGTCGCTCGATTTGGAGCAACAGTCGCACAGGGTATCATCGACGCTGGAGGCAGGAACGCTACTCTGTCCCTCGCAACTCGAGCCGGTACACTCAACATGCAAGCTATTGTCGGTGTCACTCTATTCGTTCAATTCTGGTACTGGTACCCCCTCGCCCACGGTCTCGGTATGGCGTTCTCGCCAACGGCAGTGATTGCTGTTGATGATCAACTTCGATTACCTGAAGTTGAATTCACTTGTCATGCCAAGCCTTCGACTTTTGCTTATACCACCAAGGCAAAGAAGGAGACTGAGAAGAAGGAGAAGAAGACGATCGCTGCTGTTTTGAGTACTACTGCAAAGGCCAATGCTAGGCAGAAGAAGAAGGCTGCGGAGGGTGGTGAGGATGTTGAGATGGTTCGTCCTCATAAGCTATGACCGAGATTCGGTCGCTGATGTCTAGGATAAACCAGAAGAAGAACCTACGCCCAAACCAGCCGCGCCTAAACGTACAAAACCATCTGAACCCAATCAGTTCACGGTGAAAAACATGACTCGAGTCACTCACACTCAATTCCCATTCTTATCATTCAACGCTACCGACTCCTTAAAACCGGTTCGACCAATCGGTGAATCCCTAGTCAAAGACAAGAAGACCTCGCCGTTCAACTGTGGATCCGTTGTCGTCCTCCAGGGAACCGGCGAGAAATTCATTGAGTTGGATAACATGCTTTGGACTGGAACTCAGGCTCCTGCTCCTGCCCAAGCTCCACCTGCTCAGGTTACTACACCTGTTACAGTTAGGCCGAGGGAGGATTTGACCGATGAAGTTCCTCCCACGTTTGAGTATCCATTTGGAGATGAAAGACCGCGTGGAGGCTTTTAATGTGAGGATGATGTATGGAATGGGTAAGGGAAGAAAGACGGAGTCGCTTGGTAGATTGAATATGATGACCTAAATGAGACATGTATAGAATCAAAAGGATGTCCAGAACACTAAGTTGCTCCTCCTCTATGGACTGACCATTTGCGATAGCACCGCAGACTCTTGAAGGAATCCGAGGATCGTGGCAAGAAACATGGAACGTTTATAGAGGGTCATCACGCCGTTCTTGGTATCATTGTACGTTGAGTGTGGGCGGACTTGCTCTAGAGCAGTCTCAATCACGGTTGATGAGGGTCACGGGTTAAGATCGTTCTGCGCCTTCTTCATACATACAGAGTGAGATTTGCCGCGCGGTCGCTACAGTCTATGAATATGTACAAGTCTCCCCATTCACGTCTACCTCACTTCGCCTGTCAAGCAAGCTAGCACGAGCGTTGTCATTTCACCGTGATCCTCGAGTGCCGCCTTGTCCCAGCTCTTGGAATCACACTTCATGTCTTTCCAATCCCGGTGAACTGCGCCTGGATTTTGGGTGCCCCGAGACCACTGGTCCGGGTCACCGCAGCTGTCGTTGTAAGACGGGGGTGGCTCTCAACCATTTGTAGGGGCGTCATCGGTGAACCGTGATCGAGAATTGTTGGACGATGTGCCTTGTCTTGGGCAGGGGCGCTCTGACACGGAGGCTGGAAAGCGAGTACATATAGACCCATTAATGTCGGCCTTGATGCAAATCGTAGTGCACGATATTTTGATTATCGTCTGCCTTCCAGAAAGGAGAAGAGTCCCAGGGCTACCGTCGGTCCAGCCTTCCACGGCTATAAACCCGAGTCGACTGCGGCAAGGATTGATAGTCACGTTATCACTCCTTATATCTGTGGGCCAATAAATAAATCATGCTGTCACCCCAGAGGGATCGTTCTGATATAAGACCTCCTTGCGTCAGAAGCATTTGATCCAGGTTCAGGTCTGCTGGTAAACTGGCTACCGATCTTTGTTCGAATGAGAGGTGTGTTCTCATGAAGCTGTTGCCTCCTCTCCGCAAGGACATGAGCCGTCTGGTGAGATCTTGAGTGACAGAAGATAGGGGTCTCTATCAGCACTCGGGACTTGTGGGGCGATGCCAGCAGGAGCGGTGACGGTCAAGGCAGTAGAAACGGCGCCGATCTGATCTACGGCTGTGGCCGCCATATCGATTCGTGTGTAGAGGCAGTGGATGTGTCGTTGTGACTATAATATGAGCCTCCGAGCAGTAACGAGGGGGCAAATGCTACTTGATACGGCATGCGAGTTCTGTCCAGGATTTGAAACGATGCGACAATAAGGGGAAGCAGCCAATATTATGCCCAGTCCTGCCAAAACGAGACTGAATAGATCTAATAACTTATTCCATGTATCCACTCAGTCAATGCAAGTACAGAATGCTCCTCCTGAGTGGGTGCGTTTCTTGAACTGACGACACGTCTTTGCGCCTGGCCTCAATGGAGTGTGAGCGAGTGTCAAGATCTGAGATTCTTCATTTCACGTTGTCGGCTGATCGAAGGCTTTGCTCACCGCTCTGAGGGCCTCAGGGGTTGCGCCTGGACAGACTGACGTAGAGGCTTAGTTCAGGAAAGTACCCTCTCATATCTCACCACTGCATATCGCTCTACCTCACCCAACTAAATTATCGATTTTCCGTCACCCTGCTCAGATGTACTAGAGACAACTTCCTCGTCGATATCCTCGGATGAGAGAGCCCTTCTTTCATCTCGTTTTGTAAGTACGAGGACCAATGTTGTCCAGAAAACTATCGATCAGCAATGTGTCCAAACGCACTCTCTAGGTCACACACTCAGGAGGACCTGTAGAACAATCGAGTATGTAAATCCTTTTTGGGCGTTCGGAAATGACACCGTTTTCCATACAAAGTTCGGTGCGATGGCTTGCAGAACATATGCGAAATCGTTCCCTGCCGCCACCAACAACGCTCGTTTCTCCAAATCTCCGGCACAGATTTCGTTGATCCACGACAGAATCAGCGGACCAGCCAATGTCTAGGGTGAGCGACCGTTATTTGGGCTCACATGGGGACTCACCCCCATATTAAATAGCCAATATATCGCATAATGGCCCTTGATACTCTGATATAGAGGTGTCACTTTGAGAACGATCCCACTAATCAACATGACCACAGCGCCAAAGTAGATGATAGGCCACCGGCGACCTCCGAGTGGACCATCCGATATCCAAGCACCGATTAACGCTGAGACAATGAGGATGGCGGTACCAGGTAATGGAACTATCGTGTCAGAATGTTGTATTTTTGGAGAACGTACGCTGATTGATCTCGGAGACGCTGTATGTCACACCTGGAACCGGGGCAGGTTCTGTATTAAAGGATTTCAACCAGTACGACATGGGACTTTGGATGATGCCATTATTCCAGATCACATAAAGCAGAGCTAGGCTGTCAGCCGACGCGGGGAAACCGCACGTACGTAGTACGTAGACATGCCAAGAGCTCAAAAGGCGCCTGACCTTGGCCTTGGACCAATTTTCTCGCCCTCTCTTTCCGTGATGACTGACTCGGTCAGCAGCAAGTTGGAATTCCTGCAAAATTCAGCAAACTGTCTTGTAGGTCAGACGAACCTCTTTTGACAACCACCAAGGAGCGTTTCCTTGAAGCGGCATATCAGGGAGGAAGAAAAAGCCAGCGACGGCTATGGGAAGAGTGATGATTGCATCAATGATGAACAACCACCGCCATCCGGCCAAACCCTGTACGTTGTGTAAATCGGTATATGCTGCAGCTTGGAGGAAACCAGAAAACATAGACCCAATCGAACCAGAGATCCAGAATATCACCGACCGCTTGCCGAGTTCCCGAGGCGTGTACCAAGACCCCACTAACCATGAGCTTGATTATGCGGATTGTGGACTCACATATCATATGCGCAGCTGGATAGAAACCGGATCTATGGTCAATTATTTGCGCAGCTGGGTACTTACTCAAACAGGCCGACCAAGAAGCGTAGTGCGTACAGCGACTGGTAGTTCTTCACCGCGTAGGATCCGAGAGTCGCGATACCCCAGCCAAACTCGAGCTGTCGTCAGTCCTCGTGAACACGTCAGACTTACCCCACATAAGACGTATCGAGGGGGGACCCGTGTCAAAAGTAGATTCACAGGAATCTGTCCAATAACATAACCAACCGTCCAAATGGTCACCGCTGTAACGAGCTCGTTCCCGTGCATACTAAGGTCTTCCTTCATACCACTGAAAAACTGGTATCAGTCGCACCCAATCGAGCTTGACTTACAGCGTTATTGATGTTCTGCTGGTCCAGATTCTTTAAAAAGTAGCCGAGCTGGACATCAGTTGTTAGCCGGCAACCTGACTTACAGAGCAGAGCGTGAGCAAGACTGCATCTACTTTGAATAGCATCCTCCGTTCAGCCCGAGGCAGGTCCCATGTATCCCAGATCCGGCCCCTCCAGGTGTCTTTGATGACCTCTCCGGCTTCATTCTTGATATCTGAGATTGCGGACTCAGGGTCAGCACTCATTTGCGGAAGCGTATATGCAGACATGCTGTGAGGTAGGGGAACTGCCTTTCAGGCTGCCTGTATATAAGGCATCTCTGGGAACAGCAAGTCGGCTTGCATCAGTGATGCGTTATGGCGCCAGCTGTAAGGTGTGCGAACGCAATATGACGCGTCTTGCTAGTTTGACGAGAGTACATGCTAATGCGCGAGACATCGGGTGTGAAGACGTGATGGATAGAGAGAATGATGCACTTTGGCGAATCTCGCTAATTTCGGAGAACGCCGGCGAGCGTCGTGCCGTACTCAATCCCCTCAGAACAGCGGCGCGGTTGATGGCCACGCCTACTGCATACATGCAGCGACATTATCAGCAATCTTGTACATATCCCTTCTGGCTCGGGGCATGACCTTTTCTGTTCGTCAATCTGGTAACACCCATCGATACTGTAGGACCCTAAGATGGACTGCCTTTACGAGAATCGATGATCAAAGAACAGTAGGCCCGAACCCTACAAGCCCTGATCACAACGGATCCCCAATCAGAGGCAATCAAAGGAATAAAGTGTTTCTTCGCCTCAGAAGGGCGCCTCGAGCAATATCGTCGAGGGCCAGAGCTACGGAAGTCGGAAAGTGCGACAAGATGAAAATGTCAGGCCTGTGCCGCGTAGCGGCCGGATGATCTTCGTGATACTTTCGGGATCTCAGTTCTGTCTAGAAGTGCAGAGAGCGATGCTCCGCAGACCTTCGACCGCCGTGATGGTGGTGGACAGAGTCGATGAACGTCATCGTAATACATCTCTAAGATATGATAAGCAATACCCCAACCAGCATCAAGCCCAGTCAGAACCCCGAAAGAGTCGGATCTAATCAATCAAAGCACCCTTCCTCCTACCCAATTCCACTTCTTCCCCTTTCCTGACAGACCCCGTACCCTTATTGAGGAACGGTATCATTCCAGCAAAAGTCATCCCCCTTCCCCTCTGCGCACCATGTGCCCCGGGACCACTGTATTGAAGTACCTCAATAGGTGGATTCAATCGTGGCCATGAAACGTATGAGATTCCCTTTTCTATCAGCTTTTTACCCTTATCCTCGAGAGGTTGTGGGTCAGCTTACATTGCCCCAGATGTATGTTCCTGAGAATAACGCTAGAGCGAACCAGAGGAAGATGAATGATGTTATTGATAAGCCTAATCATCAGCTATTGATCTCGTGGGGTCTGAATAGCTTACCAGAAGTCCTAGGGAGAGTGATCGCGCAGAACATCATTGCCAGTGCGAAAGCCAGGACATAAGGCATCTGCTCGTCAGTAACCTTTTCTGTCTTCATCTACTTTCAAAAAGACCCACAGCCCTCATAACCAGCGGCCTAGTATCGGTCAAAGGCGGAATTCCACCCCTTTTAGCAACCCAAGCTCCAGTGAGGATATCATATGAATCCTGTCGATCTCCATCAAAGAAGTTGTTTTTCACATATCTCATTACTGAGTTGTAACCGTCATTTAACGCTCCGATGTGGGATCGTTTTCCAGTACGTGTGTAGTCGGATTTCAAGGCTCCTGTACCTGCATAGGCTGTTGAGACTATATCTCCGTGATCGGCCCATACTGCCTGTCAGCCTTCGAACAAATGATGAATGGAGGGTGAAGGGGGGCGTGAATAAGAGGAAAAAGAGGAACATACCATTCCTATACATTGTCATGAAACTGTCATGATCCTCAATCGACTCCTTGTGGGACAAGATCCCAACAGCCCTAAATTGTCGATTCAACATCCACCTCCCCAAAGCAGATTGGGTAACATTAGTCCTATCCAAACAATCCATACAATTCGTCCTAATCACTCCATTCTGCTTTGCAACCACTTTAACTTCCCCAGCACCAACACCATTCAATCCAGTAGATTGTGAATGATACCATCCAATACTATCCAATGCAGGAGTTAATCTATCGATTAAAACGGATATTCTGTCGAATCGCATTTTACGACATTCAGTATGGAAATCGAAATATAAATAATGGGCTTTTTCGGCAATGATGGGATCGGAATCTCGGGCAGCGTGGATTGCTTTTTCGAATGCTTCTTTTACGGGTAGTTCGTGGCCTTTGTGATTTACCAGATTGACGTGGTAGACGGATTGATAGATTTGAATTTGTTGGTGAAGGTGTAGCTTCATTGCTGATTGCTAGACATCAGCTTGGTCGAGCGGCAGGAGAACGACAGCTTACCGTTTCTGGGATATCCATAATTTGCAGATCTGGCTTGTACCTCAAGTTGTTCACCTCTGCCCAGAATACGGGAACACTGCCCCTCGTCTGGACATAACTTAATTTCTCCCTCCCATCTACTCGTCCTCGGCTTGCGTTCTGTCCATTTGCGGGCAGTGGATCGAAGAGAACGATCTGCTCGGTCTCATTGTTGTTTGCGGTGTAGCCGTTGATATCGATACCTCGGGTGAAGTACCGTGTACCCGCTCTGTACCTGGATCGACGCGAAATGAGGAAGAACAAGAGTTCTCGGTTGTTGACAGTGGAGGATTTCAAATCGACGGCTGGGAGTCAGCTTGTTACTATGTCGAGATTAAACAAGCTTACAGCCATAGACGATAGGTAAGATGAATCGACTCAACTACTTGTCAGCTATTTCCCGAAAGACGAAGTGGGCGATAGCAGACTTACATCGGCATTACCCGTCTGGGTCGAATCAATTAATCTCCCCATCAAATACTTGTTCCAAAAGAACCGATCATCCGCTCTCTTCCATAAAGGTTGTTTACCCACTCCCTCTCCACGCTCTTCCTGCTCC
>Ga0265780_10010018_pt1 | contig 11328 bp, 7 predicted proteins | sample P1T30metagenome_FD_192432 | JGI IMG/M metagenome (GOLD analysis project Ga0265780, IMG submission 192432) | Plant litter microbial communities from East Loma Ridge, Irvine, California - P1 T30 | ecosystem: Environmental > Terrestrial > Plant litter > Unclassified | place: USA: California... | reverse complement strand
GCCCTCTTGGCCTGGTAGCTCAGTTGGTAGAGCAGAGGATTGAAAATCCTTGTGTCGGTGGTTCGATTCCGCCCCGGGCCACCAAGAACATCCCTGACAAAACGCCGATCCATGCAGATCGGCGTTTTTGTTTTCAGCACAGGAAGTCCTCGTGTCCGGTCCATTTTCGGCACGTCTTCCCTGATACTCGCAACCGCTGGTACGGTCTTGCTTCCGCTGCGTCCGCCACCCCTCCATGGCGCAGACCTCGAATGGCCGGATCGTTCCAGGTGTCGATACCTGCCCGGTCATGGCGTTGATGGCAATCGCTATGGCCACGATGCCGGCGAATCCCGGCCCAATGAAGTGGCGATGGACTATTCGCCGCGGAAGCCGGTCGCGTTCAAGTAACTACGGGCCAATTCCTCGGCCTCTTTTTCGGCCCTTACGATGCTGATCTCGTCGTTCTGCATCTTGGTCTTCACGCGCACATAGACGCCGAACGACTCCAGGGTTTCGTCTGCGGCACGCAGCTCGTTTTCGATGATGGCATTCACAATCTTTTCATCCTTGTAACGCTCTTGCATCTTTTGATACGCGCGCATTTCGAGCGCCTCGCCGGCAGTGCCAGATACTTTCTTTACGGAATTAGTGAACATGAAATTTCTCCAATAAAAGGTTGAGTGTGGTGAGTTCTTCACCGTCATGCATTCTGCACCTTCCAAAGAGAGGGTAAAATCGCCACATATTGCGCTCATAAGGTTACCCTTGACAAAAAATAAAATTTATGAATTAGAAGAGGCCTCTATTGATTTCATGGACGCCGAACTTCAATTATTGCTTGCTGTTACATGGGAGCATGAACAGGGAGAGGGGCTCACGCGGCTACAGGAATTGTGTGGCTCTGTTGAAGAGCGCGTCGAGCAATTCCCGAACGTATTCGAGAGCGAATACGATCGAACCATCGCTGTCTGGCAAATTCTTGATGCCCTACAGGAGCTAAAGCGCATCGGTGCTGGAACAACCCGATCCTCCGCCTCACTAAGCGATTGGTCAATTAGTCCCGTGGGATTGGATTTGCCGCGGTTGCATCGGGAAATACGTGCGCCTTACCGAATTTCCTACATACTCGTGCATGAGGCAAAAATCAGTATCGAGGCTCGGGTTCCCCGCAGTAACGTGGTCAGCGAATTGCGCAAAAGGATACGCTTTCTTGGCGAATACGAACGATTTCCATTTCATGTATCTGCTTTGGCAGCTTGCATCATGACCGTCGCCTCCCGCCCGGGAAGGATTTTTCAGTTGGAGCTCGAAGCTAAAGTGGCGAACTATGAAAGGGCGGTTGAGCGATTGATTTCGGACGCAGGACGGATCAAGAGGATGGAACTGGTTGATGAATTCCTGTCAAGCGCAAAAAACGTGCGATTGAAGATCGATCAGTCATATTCCTGGTCGGATCTGGCACGTTACAGTACAAAGCGAACAAGCCTCAAGGCACTCGGCACCTATACCCAATTGAACTATCATGGGTACGTCTCGGATGCGCGCTTTTCGAAGCACCGCGTAAAAACGCCTATTTTGTCTGATGAATTATTTCACAAACATTTCACCATCTGGTTCCTGAGGGCATCGACACTGATGTTTAGTGGTGACGACCGAGAAACCCGCGTACTTCGGCGCAGTATCGTCCATTCGGAAAGGGCTGATGTTCGCGTGTATGGCAAGCCTGTGCTGGATTCCCTGGTCATGCTGGTTCCCCTGGATGACGATACGCATGACATTGAACGGCAACTGGCACTTTTGCTGATGCGGTTGGACAAAACGTGGCGTAGCAGGCATATGGAGCCGGAGGAATCGGCTGATTTTCTTGAGAAATTGCCAGAAAGCCTAAAAGGTATTGTCATCAGCCATGGAATGCGACGCAAAGTCGCCAGCTCCAAGAAAACTGTTCTGTACTGCCTTGCCGGTTTAATTGCGGAAAACATCTACAAATATAGGCACCACAACAAAGAATTTTTAGAGAGGGAGGGGATAAGGACGCGAGCCGATGTCGATGAATTTGTCGCCAAGGAGATACACAAGCGCGGCTTCCAGTATAACGCAGAGACGTTGCGGAGAAGGCGCGCCAAGTGGCGCCGTGAATTCCTGGATAGGGTTCCGGAAATATTCGGCATTGACGACTTTTGAGAAATATTAGTTGATAAACTTTAATCGAGTAACAGTTCCAAACGAGCGCATCGGCAGGGGCTCTCTTCTCCATGCCGGTACGCGAGGTTTTGAATATTCATTCATAACCCAACCGCTTGACTATGTTGTGTGAATAAACCGAATCTCGCTTTCTTGCTTTTGCCATAGCTCAGTGCTAAACGACCTCGATCCATCCGACCAAATCGGTCTCATACGCTTGACCAGGTTTGACTAAGCCTCTGTGCACTAAATCTCGATGCAACATAGGCTCGATGACTGCCGAAAGCATTTCGACCGCTTGCTCGCGGCCCATCGCTGGGGCGGACGGCTCTGCTTCGAACAACTGATCGACGAACTTCTCCATGGAAGGCGAACGCTTGCCTTCTTCATCCACGGCGAGAGAAACCATGATGGACCGTTGGCGGTGTTTGTCATCGGTAGCGACCACATGCCACAAAGATAGGATGCCTTGGCGGCCATCCACGCCTTTCACCGAAAGCCCAAGGCTCTCGGCCGTCGTGGCCCTCAAAACCTCGAGATAGCCCGCTATCAGTGGGTGATCGAGGCCGAGCAACGAGAGTCGCTCGTCGGCCAAGGCGCGATCGCGATCCGACACGAAATTGGCCTCCACCGTGGCGCCATCGACGCCGAGCACCTGCCAAGCTCCTGGACCGTCAGCAGCGAACTTCTTGCCATCCGACTCCACGGCAGCCTTGACGAAACTTCCCAATGCCCCCATCCCGGCCGATGTGTCCGAAAGCGCTTTGTAATCGTCGATATTGAAGCCGCCAAGGTCTTGGAATAATTCGAAGACAACCGCCTGTGCCTGACTAGCATTGGTCATCGCAGCATCCAACTCGACACGAGTGCGTTTCAGCTCAGGGTCGCCTAGCGCTTCCGCATACAGCTTCTCGTAGCTCAATCGTTCGGAAAGCTGCCCCAAGATTTGGGAACGCAGGTCTTCGGCGACCTCGCCACGCTCGTCGACTTTGCCCAGCGTCTTAGCGATCTCCGTGAGCTTCTCGTCGAGCAGCAGGAATATTTTCCCTTCGATCGTGTCGGACAGCACCAAGTTGTAGACTTGCGCCGTGTGCTTTTGGCCATAGCGATGGATGCGCCCGATCCGCTGCTCCATGTCCATCGGATTCCAAGGCAGATCGAAATTGAACAGCACGCGAGCATGCTGCATGTTAAGTCCCTCGCGCCCTGCAGCTGTGCAAATCATCACGCGCGGACCATCAGCCAGTTTGAACCGCTTCTCAGCGGCAGCCTTGCTACCATGGTCGCCACCTTTGAGAACCACAACGCCTTGCCCTGGATACTCGCGATCGATCATTTGGCCCAGCATCTCGACGCTGCCAAGGTAGGTCGCGAAGATCACCACACGCTCGCCAGCGTCTTGGCGCCACAAGGCCCCTAAGGCTTGCAGCAGCTTTTGAACCTTGGTTTCGGTCTCAGTGGGGAACTGACGTAGCAAATCCTTGATGCGTAGGCGCTCCTCCGGTAAGGCGAGGGCGACTGATGCCACCGCAGAATCCTCTGCGGCGGCCAATGCGACTTCGTCTGACACGCTGGAAGCCATGTCCATGGCCTCCTCATCAAGCTTCTTCAATAACTTGCGCTGGATGTCGCCCAAGGCACGATCAACCTCGATGTCGGCCAATCGATCGTCGCCAAGCCCAAGCTCCGAACGGATTAGGTCTTTGGCCTCGCTCAATGATTCGTCCCGTCGATCGATATCGCGGTTCTCGTCATGCACCAACGATTCGTGGACCGTCAGAGCTATAAGGCGCCGTCGCAACGTGCGCGCGACCGCGGCAAAACTGGATGCGGCGATCTTTTGGAAGATTGTCATCACAAAACCCAACGCCATTCCCTTGGTTCCTTGGCGTTTGGCCAACGCGAAGCCATCTTGGAGGTATTCATTGAGGCCCGCGTAGAAGAGACGCTCACGATCATTCATCAAGAACGATTCGGTGTGGACCCAGCGCCTTGCGAACAAGGCGGTTCCATCGGGCTTGCTGGCATCGGCCTTTGTACGACGCACGACGACCGAGTTGAGTCGGTGCCGTTCATGCACCATCTCCTCGGCGGAATTAAATAGAGTCGAATCCAGTAGCTGAATCAGCATCCAGAAGCGGAAATGATCACCCTGATGAGGAGTCGCCGAAAGGAGAAGCAAATCTCGACTGTGATCGCGAAGCGACTCAGCCAGCTTATAGTTCTCAGTTTTTTTGATCTTGCCGCCCGACTTGAATGCAGTCAAATGATGGGCTTCGTCAAACACCACCAAATCCCATTTTGGAGCCTCTTCGAGCTTCTTCACTCGCGCTTTGCGTTTCAACGTGTCGACGCTTGCGATAAGACGGTCATGTTTGGCGAATGCGTTGGATTTCCGATCCGTCACATCCCCCTCAGAGCCGAACACCTCGAAATTGAGGTTGAACACCTCGTTGAGCTCTCGGTGCCAGTTGTTGACCAGGCCAGCCGGCACCACCATCAACGCGCGTTTGAGCTCGCCACGGCTGGCCAATTCGCGCAGGATCAAAGCTGTTTCGATCGTCTTGCCCAGCCCCACCTCGTCAGCCACCAAAAAACGGCGTGGCGCAGTGGTCGTCACGCGGTGAGTCAGAACGACTTGGTGAGGAAGAAGATCGATCTTTGCCGAAGTAAGCGAGGCGGCGCTTTCCATCAAAGGTAGAGCATGAGCCTGCCATGCCAGCCAAGCCTTGCGAGCCCTTTCGCGGCCCTGGCCGACATTGGCCACCACGCGCTGAGTCCTACCAAGCGCCGGCAGTAACGCATCGATTGCGACTTGACGCTCGCCGCCTTGGAAGAACACGCGAACGTAGCCATCGGCCGCAGCCGACACGACTACGCCCTCCCCAAATTGAGCGTGCCTTACACGCTGGCCGGGCTGGATGATCAGCGCCCGAGCGCTCTCCACGACCTCCCCCATTAAGAAATCCGTTGCAGGTAATAACCAGACAATTTTGGCACCGCGTCGTTCTTCATCCTAATTTCTTGGCTATTTGGCTCGGAGCCATTCCACAGGCAGCGGCCGATCGGAATTTCTTTGGCTCCTTGGGCGCTGCTGCAATGCCAGTATGCCGCCTGCTCGGCCTGTCGATACGTAAAGCGGCGAGCCTCGGCGAACCAAAAAATCAACGCTGCCTCGCCGCCGCCTGAAGCCACAGATTTTTGAAACGATAAGACTGCCGGATAAATCGACTGTTCAAGCCAATCCGTAGCCTTCTCTGGATGCAGCGCGTCCAATGCTCCATCAAGACCCGCGACAACGAGTGCTCGGTCTCGAATCAGGAGATCGTCAACACCTGCCCACCCTGACACTTTGAGCGTCAAGAGTTGCCGAAGGCTGATGGGGCTTTTGTCTCCACATAAGGCGGTGAGCTCCGCCGCGTCCCAAAGGATCGAGTGTCCCTGGCGACGCCACACATCGATTTCTATCGGCCTACTCATGCCGCCTCCCCAAACAGATCAAATTGTCGTTTGCCGTCATCCTCTTTGCTCTTATGGTCAGCAAGCCACCTCGAGAACAACTGCTTAGCGAGATGAGATGCTCGTCGCATCTCCGCCAAACCGCCACGACTCCCCAGCCACTCCAACAAATCCGCCACCGCTGGGTGTGGGATGAAGTTTGGATTGTTCAAAGTCTCGTCGACGCGGATGCCACTGTCTGGATAACAAGCACCAATCAAAAACAGCGCTTGATCGAGATCACCTGACATACCTTTGCGCGGCTTTCCTCGCCATGCTTGCGCGAACTCCAATGGCGAGACGAGATGGAAGGATTTCTTCTCTTCAATGCACCACCCAAGCTTTTCGAAAACGTCCAGCTCGGTGCCTGTGCCACGCAAGAACTTCATCATGTGGTCGCGAGGAACCACGGCAATCTGATCGAAGATGCGCAGGAACTGACGGGTATATGGCTCGGCCAATACTGGCGGCACAATGCCACCTTCGCTATCGTCGATAAGCTGACGAATGCCCGACAAAGCCTCCGGCAATGTGAACTCTCGACCACGTTCGACATAGACTTTTCCATAGTGCTTAGAAAAATACTCCAACGCCTTCCCGCGCTTGATTACTTCCAGATCAGCCTTCGGCAATCCGTCATGTTGATGCTGTTCGAGCAAATCCTTGAGCTGTTGGATATCGCCGGAAATCTTGCGGCGCAGCTTTGCCCAGCTAATCATTTCCGGCTCGTCGACCCGCTTGCGGCAGACATGGATGATGTCGTATTCGACCTTCATCGAGCCAAACTGCGAATCGCCCTTGGATTCATCGCCTCGGATCGGATAGGTGGCTTCCAAGTAGAACCCTGCCGAGAACAAGCTTTCAAGGACTTGCACCCATGGGCCGTCTTCGCTGTGGTGGAACGTAAATGCGAGCAGACCGCCTGGCTTAATGATCCGATGCGCCTCACGCCAGCATTCAGTCAAAATGCGCTGATAGAAAGCTTTGGCGTCTTTTCCTTGGCGATACGGGTTCTCCACCGCTTCCAAAGTCTTTGGCGTGAAGGCGTTGTCAAAGATTTCCGGGTAGCGGACCCGCAGGATCGGTGCGAGCCAGACATAGAAGAAATCAGATAGCTCTGAATATTGAACCAACTCACTGAACGGCGGGTCGGTAATTACCATGTCAATGCTTTCAGTGCCAATGTGATGAAGGTCGGTTGAGGACCCACAAGTAAGCACGACATTGTCCAACACGGGATCGCCAACTTTGATCTTGAGGCTTTTCCCTTGTTTGAGCTCTTTGGCAAGGTCTTTCGATGTGCGTTGAAGCTCCGTTTTAGTCACACGCTCCCATGGATTGGTGCGCCATTCAAGCGACTCGAGGAGGCCTTCGACGCATGACTGCCAATTCCCACGTCCGAGCCTGGCATCAAAATTATTTTCGACCGGCTTTGATTTTAATGAATAGTTGTTTCCGGAAAAATGCGGCACGAGCTTGTCGTAGCCTTCATCCCAGAAACACAACAAATTCTGATTGCGTATGTATTGTTGGAACGCGCCGAGGAGCGCCTCCTTGGCTTCCCATCGCCCGACTGAGCTCTCGACTATTGCCTTCAACAATTGCGACAAGACGAGCAACTGGCGCGTATTGAACATTTTCCAGTAATGGGTGTAACCATGATCTGGAATGCCCCATTTGTGGGTTTTCCATCCAACAGACAATTCGTCTGTGGGCCAATAGCCAGCCAGGTCAGCGTTTTTGCGACGGTCCCATTCCAATTCACTCGCGACTATGGCGGACACATCCCTCGCTGGCACAAACGATCGTCCCGAATAGGGCTCGCCGGCAGCATCGCACTCCGGGCAATGCACATGATACGCAAAGGGCGCCATGGGGCCAGTCTTGCCGCTGGCGCGCACGGCATCAAGGACATCCGATCCCCGTCCGCATGTAGGCGCCTGGCACGAAAATGACGACTTGCGTGGTTGCATGCCCGATGCTGTCTGCTTCATCTCAGCGGTGCCAACTGCGGTCGGGATGGACCTTCCGGTAATAGGATGGATCACATTCTCGGGAAGAGCTTCCCCTCTAATTTCGATGAAGCCAATAGTCTTGGCCCGTTCGCGATACCAACGAACATTCGCCTCGGCCGAATCTGTTGCGCTCCCGCCCAATAAGGCTCCATCTACATCAACTGGTCCAGTCCCTTTTAACCACAGCGGGTCAACCATGAGACTCAATGAAATCTTTTTGTTTTCGCTTTTTCCGAGCACTACGGATTCGCCCGTACAAACGGCCATTTGATCCACACATGCGTTTCCACACTTCGGACACACATAACGCCCCGTCCCATCCATGACTGCGTATGGCCTCTCACCTTCAACCACAACATACGGCTCGCTAGGGGCCATGCGTGCGGGCCGCTGCTCGACATCAAAGACAGTGCCGCATTCGCCGCAAGGTCTATCTTTCCAAGCCTTGACTGTGAGTATCTTCTTCGCAAATACCGGAGTCCCCATTAACGGAGTCCGATGCCCGCAGCCATCGGCCTGGCATGGCCCATGTTTTGCCCAGAAGGTATAAATCAGCTCGGGACCCTCATAGCCATACTGCTCCCGATCTGCCAAAGGGATAGCTGTTGGATCAAACTCATCAGGCTGGGCTAGTCCAGTGGATTTCGAGAACCAACGCCCTTTGTGCCCCTTAGGACAAGACTGCGCATAATACGGCCGCAAAGAAGAGGCGACTTTGTGATCGATATCATCCAGAACACCTTGAACCTCCTCCTTAGTGGTCCGAGCAAGCTCGCTCTTGACGACGAACCAAGACATTGGATTGAGATCGTTGCCTACCACTTGCATTCCAAGTCTCGCGGCCTCGACCAATGTGGTGCCTCCGCCCATAAAGATGTCCGCCACCTTCAACTTCGAAAAGTTAGGGTTGACTTGGTGATTGCCATAAAAGGATTTCCAGACTGCCGCGCCGGCCTGACGCTCCGATGTCGGCGCTTTTGAAGCTGCCGCGATAAGCATTGCCCGAAACACGCTAGAAGACCTGCGCGCCCAATATTTGCTGACCTGATAGATTGGCTTGTCGGCGTTGCCTTCAATGACAGCAACCTCGTTGATTGGCAGAATCGGGAAGTCGACTTCGAGGCACGACTTCGGACGATTTGGATCGGAGAAGTCGAGCCCTTCCAACATCTGGGGCTTGCCCGCCCCCAACAATGCGGATACCGCATCGAGGACCTGCTCGGCCTTAGGCTTGTGTGATTTTTTCTGAGTCGCCATGCGATCCTTCAATTCCGTTTAACTATCTCGATGAAGGGAGATGCCACTTCAAGCAACGAAATCCCTCCATGAGCTAAATTTTTCCTGCCTCCCGCTACGTTCCATGAACGTCGGCCTAAAACAAATCGGTATGCGCCGCGCGCCGTGCTCATCGCAATATCCAACGGCGGCGCCCATGCCGGTCCGGCCTGATCCAGCGACGAGGCGAAGCGCTCCGCTCCATATATCGAGGCTAAATAATCCTTTTGAACTGGATCGTGGACATCGCCGAATTGCCCTGAAGCGGCATAGCCGTGGTCGGATGTAATCACCAGCGTTCTCCCTGTCGTCAGACGGTCGATGAACGACCAGAACTCGTCACCGCATAGTGCCGCGCCCACGGCTGGGGCCAAGTGCGAGAGTCCCTTGCCTGGCGCCGCGTAGTCGTGCAGCAGAGAATCCGGCCATTCGTGCCATACGAACAAAGACGAGCTATTCGGCAGCGTATCCGCGCACTCCTGCCACGGCTGGTCGAAGAGAGCTGTCGCTGCGCCGGCCAACTTAAGCGAACTCACCCCGCCAGCCGTCAACGCCGAGCGCTGCGGCAGACCCAATAGCTTTGCGAAGCTAGTTGTATCGCTGGGCAAAGCAGAGGCGCAAGCCCTCGCTTGCTTGATCTTATAGCCACGGCTCTCGGCGCCTGCCAATATCCATGGCACCTCGCGCAGTGACAACGCGTCGAGCACCAACACCGCCTTGCCTCCCTGCGCTTGATTCCAGTAATCCTCAATGGCCTTGGCATTGCTCGGAGCGGCAACCTCGAACTCGCGCCATAACTCCCATGCCGAACTGGAAAGAACCAGATCTAGGCCCTCGATTAATTTGTCACGCCGAACAAGTTCAGAAGCCGCATCACCAACGATAGGGGCCGAAAGCCGCTGCCAAAGCTCTTCGAATATCAGCGGCCACGCTTTTTGCGCAGGCTCGGTCAAAAGCCGATCGAGCAATAGGGAATCGACACTCATCAGGACTCCTCCTTTTCGGCATCGAGCCCGTATGCCAGGCCATCAGGCAATGTCCTGATGAGCTGTTGAAGTTGCGCTCCAGTGAGTTTGTCGATGCGCAAAGACACATTCCTGACTGTCGTGCCAGGTTGGATTCGCCACGTGTCTGCAACTCGGCTCAGGAGGTTTAGCCCCGATGTCGGATCGGCGCTTAGTTTCGTCGTCATGATTGACGGAGCAGGCCCCACTCCGCCGCCATCTCCAGGCGCAGCCGGCTGACCAAACGGATTGATTGGCTGCTGCACGGATTGCCCCGGCAAGCCAGGTATTCCCGGAAGCGATGGCGAGCCGCCATATGGCTGATCGACATTTCCTGGTTGTCCTGAACTTTGTGGCGGCGTTCCCGGCAATGTCAGCAGCGTGTCCTCCAACTGCTTGCCCGCAACGTCGAAATCGCGCTTCATGCGCCTCAACGCGACATCGGCATCTTCGCCCGGTACGCGCTGCAGGGACCGCAGGCCACGCACATTGATAGCCACTCGACCATCCGCGCATACCGCAAGAATCGCATCTTTGGCCGCCGCCTCGCCCAGCCAAGGAATGCACTCTTCTCCTCCGCGAGGCTCGCGCAACTCCGCCAACAACTTCGCAAGCGACAGGCTACGCTGGGCGAAGGAGACTACCATGTCATCAAACTCCTCGGCGATGAACAGGTTTTGTTTGATCTTGTCCTGAATCGCGACAGGAATTTTTTCGGCCTTGGAACCATGCGACTCGACATCGAATGCGCACTTCGTCGCGTCCTCGCTATTCCACGTTCGCAAAATTCCGAAACGATCAAAGCGGTCCGCAACCTTAGTCTTGATTTGATTGTTGAACTCGGTTGCCAACACGCGATATGCCGTTTCGGTTTTCGCCCAATCCTTCGCCAAGAATGCAGCGCGAGCGAGGATCATCAACTCGCGATCTTGATAAATGGTTCCCTCGACACCTTTCCGAGGTAGGAGAAACCTTGGCGTGTTGCGCCCCGAGACCAAGAATTTCTTCACCCATTGGCCCAATATCGCATCCAAAGGGTCCGGTATAGTAGGCAATACAATGATCGGGATAATGCGCGTGTCCCATGATTGCGGCCTGTCGCGCTCGTCCAGCTCCTCCCATGGCGAATTGTTCCATTCGCGTTTAAGCACGATGGTCCGGTACATGCCCGACGATTGCGCATCCCCCCCGATAACATGGCGAATTTCCGTCGCTAAGTAATCCACGTCTTCGCCGTTTTGAAAAAGCTTGTCGTTACGGGCGTGCGCCAATAAACGAGTGCGAGCATTCTCTTCAAGTTTAAATACCAGCCGTGATCCCAGCTTGTGGATGTTGTAGCTATTGTTTTCGATCGTTTCTAATTCTGCCTG
>Ga0265780_10010017_pt1 | contig 11329 bp, 10 predicted proteins | sample P1T30metagenome_FD_192432 | JGI IMG/M metagenome (GOLD analysis project Ga0265780, IMG submission 192432) | Plant litter microbial communities from East Loma Ridge, Irvine, California - P1 T30 | ecosystem: Environmental > Terrestrial > Plant litter > Unclassified | place: USA: California... | reverse complement strand
AAAACCTCCTCTACATCGGAAATAAGCTTTCTGTCCACGGTTTTACTCCTACAACAATTGAAACCTTGGGATTGTCATTTGAAGGAGAAGGATATATTGTTCACTATGCTTCCTCCAAAAAAAATAAGATAGGACGTTTTCTCGACATGCTACTAAAAACAGTACGGTATCAAAAACAGGCTCATTATGTAATTATCGATACCTATAGCACTTCCAATTTTTGGTATGCCTTTGCCGTGAGCCAATTGTGCCGTATTTTAGATTTGAGATATATTCCTATTCTTCACGGCGGCAATCTTCCTAATCGCCTTAAAAAAAGTCCAAAGCTGAGCGCAATGATTTTTAATAATGCCTATAAAAATATAGCCCCTTCAAGGTATCTTATGCATTATTTTAACGAAGCACAAATCAAAAACTTGATCTATATTCCAAATACGATTGCTATCAATGAATATCCTTTTAAAGAACGAGAGAAGGTAGCTCCACGATTATTATGGGTGCGTTCATTTGCAAAAATCTACAATCCTAAAATGGCTGTGGATGTTCTAAAATTGTTAAAGACAGATTATCCCGAAGCAACACTATGCATGGTAGGACCTGAAAAAGATGGGAGCCTGCAGGAAACCAAAGAGTACGCAAAATCTTTAAATTTAAAAGTAGAATTTACAGGTAGATTGTCTAAAAAAGAATGGGCAAGCCTAGCATCACATTATGACATTTTCATCAATACTACCAATTTTGACAACACACCTGTCAGTGTCGTCGAAGCCATGGCATTAGGGCTTCCTGTGGTTACAACGAATGTTGGCGGTATTCCTTTTTTGGTAGAAAATAATAAGCAGGCACTTTTAATTCCAGTAGGCGATGTTAAAGCTATGGCAAATGCTATAAAAGAAATTTGCGATAATCAGGAATTAGCGATAATATTAAGCCAGAATGGGAGGGAGCTGGTGGAGTGTTTTGACTGGCATTCCGTCAAACAAAAATGGGTAGAAATTTTAAGATGAATTTACATTAGTTACTTAAAAAAAAGTTAAATTCGCAGAACCCCAAATCTAAAAATTGAAACCAATGTCATCTTCAAGAAAAATTCACTTTGAAGTATCTGAAAGAAAAATCCTTCTTCGAATTTTTGACGTATTTACAGTTGTTACAGCTCTTTATATCGTAGGCTTGATCTTCAAATTTAATTATTTCCAAATATCAGAAGCCAATTTTTTGTGGATTATTATTTTGGGATTTTACCTCAATATTTTAGGCACTGTCTTTGAAATGTACAATCTCCAAACAGCAAGCCATCAGTATCACATCATAAAAAGCATATTACTGACTTCGTCGGCAACAGTCTTGTTTTTTCTTTTGACACCTATTTTGACACCTGTTTTGCCCTCAAACAGATTGCAGATTGTTTATTTTTTCTTGTCAATCACAGGCTCACTCTTTGCATGGAGGTTATTTTACCAAGCCTTCGTTTCGCAACGATTTATTAAAAAAGCCGTTATAATTTGCGACAGAACGCATTTAAAAGAATTAACGAAAACACTAGAAAAAGCCGACCCGCACTATAAAATTTTAGCTTATGTCAATTCTGATTCTAAATGCAAGCTAGAGCATCCGGTAAAGAACGTCCACGATGTAAATGCTTCAGAATTAGAAGAATATGTTCGTGAAAATGGAATCTCTGAAGTGGTAATTGCTTCCAAGAAAAAAGATGGGATCACAGTCGACGTATACAATACACTCCTGAAATTGCTGGAAAGTGGCTATATAATTCGCGAATACACGCAGGTTTACGAAGCAATTACGCAACGCATACCCGTGCAATATGTTGATAAAGATTTTTACCGCTATTTCCCTTTTAGTCGAAGCAATCACAATAAGCTCTACCTGATGCTGGCGAGAATTATTGAAGTGGTCATTTCTCTAACCGGAATTGCAATAGGATTGTGTTTCCTTCCTATAATTTTGATTGGAAACCTGCTTGGAAACCGCGGCCCGCTTTTTTATACACAAGAAAGGGTCGGCCAACATGGAATCCCATTTAAAATATTGAAATTCAGAACGATGGTAAAAAATGCAGAATCTGGAAAAGCAGTTTTTGCGACTCAAAATGACGTCAGAATTACAAAGTTTGGCAAATTCTTGAGAAAATCTCGACTTGACGAGTTTCCGCAGTTTGTTAATATTCTAAAAGGTGATATGGCTGTAATCGGACCAAGGCCGGAAAGACCTTATTTTGTAGATCAAATTGCAAAAGAAATGCCTTTTTACCAAACAAGGCACGTGATCAAGCCCGGACTCACGGGTTGGGCACAAGTGAATTATTCCTATGGGGATTCGATTAAGGACAGCCTGATCAAGCTGCAGTATGATTTATATTATATCAAGCACCGAAGCATTGCGCTTGATATTAATATCACAATCAAAACCATCAGCACGATACTTTTCTATCGAGGCCAATAATTAGTTCAAGATTTTTTGTTTGTAATTTCTAACAAATTTGACCAATATCACTGTTGAGGAAATCGTTATTGGAAGAAATAAAAGCAGTTGCGCTTTGTTTATCACTATCGCATTAAATAGCAAAATACATCCAAGATTAAATAGTGAAACATAATACAACCACTTCTGATTATTTTTTTGGTAAAAATAAAGCCAGACTAAAAGCGCCGGATTAAAAAGCAAAATATTGTAATTGCCACTTACTTCTTCATGGAACGAGTAAAAACCTACGAGCGATAAAAAGGCGCCTACAAGTCCTAAAACGGCAAAATAAAAGCAATAGATTCGATTTTTTCTAAATACCAATACCAATAAAATTACCGCTGCATAAACATAATAATTATCCCAAAGCGAAACGCTTCTTTTGGAACTATCAGCTTCAAAAACCGTTTTAGTTTCACTTACCAAAGGCTTTCCCTGATATTGCACTGTTTTTAAGACTTCCATTAATTCTAACGGAAGAAATAAAACTTCAGCCTTTTTGTCGGTCTTGGCCCCAAAGATAATATTGATCCCTAATTTTTGAAAAAATGTATTTTTTAAGTAGGTATTCAAAAGCGAGCGATAGGTCATTTCAACCGGCTTTTTCGTAGTGATCAATGGGCTTCCCAAAACAGCATTAACTTTGTCAATTACCATCGTGGTACAGTTCTTATCGATAAACTTATAGGTATAATTTCTGTTTTCAGAAAAAAGATTCTGGTTTAAATCATCAGAAAGTTTCTGTTTTTGAGCCAAAGAAAGATTCAGAGTTTGTTCGTAGATGGAACGGTTTTCCATTCGATAACTATATTCAAAAGCAGCATACTGGTTGGTTGCAACAAAATATTGAAGGTCTCCTTTTACAAATTTCGCCAGAAAAAACGGAGTGTCAAAATCAAAATATCCAAAATTATATACAATGTCAATACCACGCTTTTGATCTAAAATCCGGATTCCCGTATGGCCATAAAGCGTATGCGATTCGTTCGCAGTGCCAATTGTTAAGATACTAATTTTGGCATCTTCAGACAAAATACCGCCTTGCCCAAAGTTCTTTACGAACGGAATTAAAAGCAAAAATAAAATTAGTAGGAGTCTGATTCTTGACATTTTTTTAAAATTAAAGGACAAATATCTTTAAAAGATTTGAAGACAGAAACTTAAATGAACTTAAATTCCTTATATGGTTGACAGTAAAATTTATCGTCCTGTTTATTCTTTCGACTGTAGACTTTCCAACTTTCGACTAATTTATCTCCTAAAAATTCCCAAATCTACTTTGACGGAAAAAATATTTGAATAAAGCGCCGCGCTCTGATCGCCAATATCGGTCAGCGCATAATCAATTTGAATTCCTTTATATTTGAATCCCAGTCCAATGTTGGGCTGAAATCCCACTTTTTCGCCTCCGTCTAATTGGGTAACATTCTGAAAATTCCCAACGCCAGCTCTCAAGAAAACCAAATCAGTATATCCAAATTCCAATCCTAAAGCGGGATCAATACTGACGGCATCGGTAGAAATAATATCATTGGTTCTTGAAAAACGCATGTTTAAATTCGCCGCCGCCATGATGCTGTAATCATATCTAATGATAAATTTCTTTGCCATTCCCAGCTGTGCCGTGGGCATCGTGATCTCAGAATCTTCTGGAACTTCTTGGTTCTCTCCCGGAATCGCGTCCTTGATCTTGTTATATTCTTCTTCGTCGATGTTCCAAATATTATAGGTCGTAGTCACGTCTCGAACCATTAATCCAAATTTCCAGTCATTGCGCTCAAACTGAATCCCAACGTCAAAACCAAAACCCCAAGAATTCGCAAAATCTCCAATAATTCTTCGAATGACCTTGGCGTTCACACCATATTGAAATCCCGGAATTTTTAATTTACGTGCATACGAAAAAGTAACGCCATAATCTGCGGTTGAAAACAAGCTGATTCTGTTGTAATCAATATTTCCTTCGCTGTCAATAAGTTCGGTAGTATTTAAGATATCGTCAACCCCAAAACGAATCACAGACAAGCCCCAAGCACTTTCATCGTCAATCGGCATGGCAAATCCAGCATAGTCATATTGCGCAATATTTGCAAAATAACTCGCATGCATCAGCGAAACCTGCTTGTCTTCAAGATGTACCAGTCCCGCCGGATTCCAATAGCCAGAATTAACATCGTTCGTGCTTGCCACGACAGCGTTTGACATCCCCAACGCGGCAGCATCTACACCAATGTTCATAAACTCGTTAGAATATTTCCGATCCGTCTGGCCATGAGCGAAATAAGCAGCAAAAAGAAAAGCAACTAAAAGGGGTTTTTTCAAAGTAAATTTGTTTTTACAAACCGAAATCTGTATTCGTATCTAGTGTCCAAAAATATAAATTTTTATCGAGCTGGCTTACCCAATTTAAACATTAAAATAGCCAAAATGTAACGCCTTCAAAATCTGTAATAGGAAACGCATCGCACTATAAACTTATTGTGCTAAATTTGCACACTTGCAACCAAAACCCAAAGATATGCGGATTAAAGCTCAAATTCCAAACTTAATTACCTTACTGAACTTGCTTTCAGGCTGTTTCGCCCTGATTTTTGCATTCCACCAAGACTTTAAATTCGCTTTTTTCTTTGTAGCGCTCGGCATTTTTTTAGACTTTTTTGATGGTTTTTTCGCCCGACTGTTCAACGTCTCGAGTCCGCTGGGTTTGCAGTTGGATTCTTTGGCAGATATGGTTACAAGTGGCGTCGTTCCTGGTGTCGTGATGTATCAACTGATGAATCACGCCTTGAATTTTCCCTCTTTTGGCTGGCCGACTTTGCTGTTTCCATTTTCAGGATTTATCATCACGCTCGGCTCGTGCTATCGTTTGGCGAATTTCAACATTGACACCCGCCAAACTGATTCTTTCATCGGCTTGCCAACGCCTGCAAACGCCCTATTCATATTAAGTTTGCCGATAATTTTATTTGATGGGCAATATGAATTCATTACAAACGCCTTGAGCAACGAATATGTTTTGCTGGCAATCACGCTTTTAAGCGCTTATATTTTAAACGCCGAAATTCCACTTTTTTCCCTAAAAATTAAAAGTGCCAGCCTGGCAAAAAACAAACTGCAGCTCTTTTTTCTGGCAGTTTCTCTTTTACTCCTAATTTTCTTCAAATTCCTCGGAATTCCGCTATTGATCTTATTTTACATCTTATTGTCAGTCTTCACAAACAAAAAGAATTCGTGATAATTCTAGCAATCCGTGGCTGATTTTTCGCAGCTAAACAACAGTATAGTATCAGTAAGGGCAATTCCCGCTGAAGCCACTCGCTTTGTGCCTGCTTTCAGGGCAGGCACAAGAGCTCAGACAATGGCGTCATCGGGGCTATTTGAGAAACTTTTCTCTTTTTTGTAAGCGCAAGTGACAATCGTTGTCGATAAGCTTCGCGAATACAAAATGCTCAAAAGCGCAAGAAAAAAATCTGCGAAAACCGTTGTAATCTGCTAAAATCAGCGTTCTAAAAAAAATATACAGTTAGAAAAAAATCTATTTTTACTAAATGAAAAAACCAACCCAAAAAAGAAAGCCAGCAAGGCGAAGCTCTAAAAAGAAAAAATCTTTCTTTTCTAGAAAAGTCGTGTCGTTTTCAATCGGTGCTTTTTTTATCCTGTTACTCTTCGGAACTGCTTATCATTATAAAGAAGCACTAGCTTATTACTTTAGTTTTAAAACCGATAAAAAACTCTCAGAAGACGAAAAAAGAATTGCAGATCTCAGGATCTATCAAGTCTTGAGCAAGCACGAAAATAAGGTTTACGGCTTTGACGTTTCTGAATACCAAGGAAAAGTAAATTGGAAAAAAGCAAAATCTATCGACGATACCTTTCCTTTGGATTTTGTTTTTATCAGGGCAACTGCCGGAAAAAATAAGACTGATAACAAATTCAAAGAAAATTGGAGCGAAGCAAAAAAACATAAATTAATTCGAGGTGCTTACCATTATTATCGGCCAAATGAAAATTCAATTGAGCAGGCAGATAATTTTATCAAAACAGTAAAACTTCGGTCTGGTGATCTGCCTCCGGTTCTCGATATCGAAAAATTGCCAAAAGAGCAGTCGATCGACAGCCTCAAAGTCGGACTGCGACGATGGCTGCAGCGCGTAGAAAAGCATTATAAAGTGAAGCCGATAATCTATTCAGGTGAAAGTTATTACAGTGATTTTCTAGAAGAAGAATTCAGCGAATACACTTTTTGGATCGCCAATTATAATTTCTTTGTCGAAAATATAAAAGACGATTGGACGTTCTGGCAATTTACAGAAAAGGCTACAATCGACGGAATAGAGGGAACAGTTGACGTCAATATTTACAACGGAACGCAAAAACAGTTAGGGTACTTTGTTATTAACTAAAATTTATATTTACCCAAATTTGCTTGCCATTTCAAGATGAAGTGTTTTTTTTATTTTAATTTCCTGTTTAAAAGGGTATATTTAACATAAATTAATTCCAATTAGGTTTTTTTGTTGTATTTGACACAATGCTTTGATTTAACACTATTTTTTGCTTTTAATCGGATTTTTTGGTAGTTCATCGGTTTTATTTTTTTATTACTTTTTTTTGAATGAATCTTTGCAGCAGAAATAAAAAAACAAATAAACCCTTTATTTCAACTTATAAAATCCATTTACAATGAAAAAACTTTTTCTTCTTGGAACATTTTTGATGTTTTCAACGATTTATGCACAAGTAGGTATCGGAACCACACAACCACACGCTTCAGCCGTATTAGAATTAAAATCTGACAAAGCAGGACTTATTCTTCCGAGATTAAAAATGTCAGGTATCAACAATCCACAAAAAGGAACAATTGTTTATGATACTGACAAAAACCAAGTCTGCATTTATACTGACAAATGGAATTGCTATTCGAATATAGCAGCCGGAAGTGCCTTGGCAGTCAATACAGAATTCAGACAATCAGCTTTTCTTGATTTAAACGGAACATTCATTTACGGGAATGGTTTAAAGAACCAAGGAAAAACAATTTCTCCTACAACTTCAAATGTAACTCCTTTTGTAACTCCATGTAACGGATCATGCGATGCTAGCATTTTTGGAATGGTAAAGCCAGGAAATCATATCTTAGGATTCACGCTTAGAAGAGGAAATGCTGCTGTAGCAGGAAACTATGTTATCATCAGAGTTAAAGTTGGCAATGTTGTTGTCAATGAAGAAACTTTCAACTTTGCAAATGCAATGAATACGGGTGATACGCTTCCATTTCAGTTTGAATTTACTTGCTCTTCTGATGCTAAAATTGAAATTCAAGCCGGAAATAATTTACAAGATGCTTCTATTCAGTTTGATTATTTGCAGACAAAAAATAATTCAGGAGTCTAAACTGATTCTCTTTAAATGAAACAACCCCCGAAACCAATGAGGATTCGGGGGTTGTATTGTTTAAAATATAAAGTTAATAAAGCTTTAGCAGTGAAGGATTAAAAGTCTAGTTTTTTCTTGCGAAGCTCAAAATTTTGTCCAAGATACACGCGTCTTACCATTTCATCTTCTACCAATTCTTCAGGAACTCCAGCTTTTAAAATACCACCTTCGAACATCAGGTAGGTTTTGTCAGTAATAGCCAGCGTTTCTTGAACATTGTGATCGGTGATCAAAATACCGATATTTTTATTTTTCAATTGCGCCACTATCCTTTGGATGTCTTCTACGGCAACGGGGTCAACACCGGCAAAAGGCTCATCCAAAAGAATAAATTTTGGATCTGTTGCTAATGCACGTGCAATTTCTGTACGACGTCTTTCGCCTCCTGAAAGCAGGTCTCCGCGGTTCGTACGAATGTGTCCCAAGCTGAATTCTTCAATCAAGCTTTCCATTTTGGCTTCCTGTTCTGCTTTGGAAAGATTTGTCAATTGCAAAACGCTCAAAATATTATCTTCAATACTTAATTTTCTGAAAACAGAAGCTTCCTGAGCCAAATAGCCAATTCCGTTTTGAGCTCGCTTATACATCGGAAAATCAGTAATTTCTTGATCGTCAAGATATATTTTACCGCTGTTTGGCTTTACCAAACCTACGATCATGTAAAAAGAAGTCGTTTTTCCGGCACCATTCGGACCCAAAAGTCCCACGATTTCGCCTTGGTTTACTTCCACAGAAATACCCTTTACAACGCTCCGTCCTTTATAGGTCTTGACTAAATTATCAGCTCTTAAAATCATTTTTTTAATTAGATAATGTGAAAATTATAATGAGATAATTAGATAATGTGAAAATTAGATAATCAGGTTCACATATATAATCTTGAATGGACAAATTAAATGTAAAAAAATCAATCAGAGCGATAATTAACAAATTCTTGCGTTTTTACATTATCTAATTGACTAATTACTGAATTATCAAATTGACGATTCTTCCAAAGCTTCCCAAAATTCATAAGCCCTTCTTAAGTGAGGAATCACGATCGTGCCTCCAACCAAGGTGGCAATTGACATCGCTTCCATCATTTCTTCTTTGGTGATTCCTTCTTTATAGCTTGTTTCCAAGTGGTATTTTATACAGTCGTCACAACGCAAAACCGCTGAAGCAACCAAGCCTAAAAGTTCTTTCGTTTTTACGTCTAAAGCGCCTTCCATATAGGCATTGGTGTCAAGATTGAAAATTCTCTTGATCACTTTATTGTTGTCGTTTAACAACTTATCGTTCATTACCTGGCGGTAGTCGTTGAATTCTTTAACTAGATTGCTCATTTTTTAATTTAGATTTTAAAACCCAGCCCGAAATAAAGATGCTGATTTCATATAATATTAATAGTGGAATGCTGACAACTATTTGGCTGACAACATCTGGAGGCGTTACCACAGCTGCGATAATCAAGATAATTACGATAGCGTATTTTCGGTATTTTCGCAAGAATGTAGGAGTGACCAAACCTAATTTTGAAAGGAAAAACATCACTATTGGCAGTTCGAAAACCAGGCCGCATGACAAGGTCGTACTTCTAACCAATGAAATATAAGAATCTAAGTCGATGTCATTGTGAATCTGAGTGCTGACTTGGTATCCGGCTAAGAAATTGATTGACATCGGCGTGATAATAAAGTATCCAAATAAAACGCCTAGAAAAAACAAAAAGGAAGATATGGCCAGAAACCATTTCGCGTTTTTTTTCTCCTTGTCATATAAAGCCGGACTGATGAACTTCCATAGTTCCCACAATATAACGGGGAAAGCAAGAATAAAACCTGCCGTAATAGAAGTCCACAAATGCGCATTGAACTGCCCAGACATGACCCGGCTCTGCACGTCAAAATTAATTTTCAAGTTGCAAAAGCCATCTCCGTCAGAACCCAAAAACTTACTGGCTTCGCAAAACCATTGGTATGTTATAAAATTAGGATCTTTCGGGCCAAAAATAATGGTGTCAAAAATAAAATCACTGAAGAAAAAAGCAACTCCGGCAAAAATCATGATTGCCAAAGTACACCTGATCAACAACCATCTCAGTTCTTCGAGGTGGTCTAGAAACGACATTTCGTTTGTATTCTTTTTTGCCATTATACAATTCCTTCTTTTAAGATATCGTGCAGATGAATGACGCCAAGATACTGGCCTTCATCAGCAACGACAAGCTGTGTTATAGAAAAATCTTCTAAAATATTCAGCGCATCCACAACCATATCTGAAGATTTTACCATCTTCGGGTTTTTGGTCATAATATCTTTGGCAGTCAGGTCGCTGAAAGTGTCTCGGTCGTTTAGCATTCTTCGAATATCTCCATCCGTAATAATGCCCACTACTTTGTCATTTTCAACTACTGCTGTCACGCCAAGACGCTTTTCTGAAATTTCAACAATTACATTTTTAATGCTTGAATCTGGTGCAACCTGAGGTTTGCGGTTTTGGTCAAGCATGTCTCTTACGCGAAGCAAAAGTTTCTTGCCCAAAGCGCCTCCCGGATGGTATTTTGCGAAATCTTCTGGTTTAAAATTGCGCAGTTCCATTAAACAGACAGCCAGCGCATCGCCTAAAACCAATTGCGCGGTCGTGCTATTCGTGGGAGCAAGGTTTATCGGGTCGCACTCTGAATCAACATACGCATTCAAAACATAATCGGATTCTTTTCCTAAGAAAGAAGTCAGGTTTCCGGTAATTCCGATTAAGGAATTGCCAAAACGTTTTAACAACGGCACCAGAGCTTTGATTTCGGGACTGTTGCCGCTTTTTGAAATGCAGATCGCAACATCTCCATCTTGTAACATTCCTAAGTCGCCATGAATGGCTTCAGAAGCATGCAAAAACATGGAAGGCGTTCCGGTAGAATTCATCGTGGCCACGATTTTTTGAGCGATGATGGCACTTTTGCCAATGCCCGTGACCACAAGGCGTCCCTTAGATTGAAAAATGATTTCGACAGCTTTGGCAAAATCATCTGTGAGCAGTCCTGAAAGGTTTGCAATGGCTTTACTTTCAGCGAGTATCGTTCTTTTGGCAGTTGCCAGTAGGGCTTCTTTTTGAATCAAAACAGATTTTTTATAAAATTTGCGTGTATAAAAGAAAGTTGTATCTTTATATTGTGCAAATTTATGTAAAATCCCCATTAAAAAAGAATGAATTCAAACGAAATTGACATCCATAAAGAATTAAAGAAATATTTTGGCTTTGGCCAATTTAAGGGTTTGCAAGAGCAAGTTGTCAAGAGTATCATAACCGGAAATAATACATTCGTGATTATGCCAACAGGTGGCGGAAAATCACTATGTTATCAACTGCCAGCGCTAATGCAAGAGGGGACTGCCATTGTGGTTTCTCCGTTAATTGCCCTGATGAAAAA
>Ga0265780_10010015_pt1 | contig 11329 bp, 8 predicted proteins | sample P1T30metagenome_FD_192432 | JGI IMG/M metagenome (GOLD analysis project Ga0265780, IMG submission 192432) | Plant litter microbial communities from East Loma Ridge, Irvine, California - P1 T30 | ecosystem: Environmental > Terrestrial > Plant litter > Unclassified | place: USA: California... | reverse complement strand
TCGATGAACGCCGTGCCTTGGTCGGCAGCTATCGTGCATCCCCACGGATTCCACTGAGCCTCGCACCGAGCGGCACACAAGCCGGACGCACCATTGAGCCTCATCCACTGGAGCGACACGACTCTGGGGAAAGCTTCACAATGTTCTCTGCGTCGTCGGACTCTCAAAAGGGTAATTCTGTGCCGAGCTCGTTCGCGAGTACCAACTCACAACTAGGCCCTGGGCATTCTCTATCGGAAAATTGGCAGTCTGTCCAGGAACAATCTAGCTTTGGGAAGCCGAGAAACGCTGGAGATCAAGAGCTGAGCAAAAGCATCTCGATATCACCAACGACCATGCCCCAAGGGTACACACAGAAAGTGGTCCGCAGCGCTTCAAACAATGTGGATGAATTCAGCAGTGGAGAAAAGGCTGTCCGGGATATGGAACATTTACGGCGGAACAACCAATTGCTCCGTCATGATAGCTCCGATTCTGAAGCGCTCACAAGCATCTCGTCATCCTACGAATTCAGCACTGAGATGGAAGCTAGTGGAACTATTGTACCCGACGTGTTTGAGGATGTGAGGTCGCCTTATGTTCTCAAGCCACCAGCGTCCCTGCCACATGCCTCCGGAATTGCGCCTCCTGTACTTGATCCAACAATAGAAGAAGGATTGTTGCTGTCAGACTTTGAAGCTGTGCATATCGACGCCGAGGCCGGCTCTCCCTACTCCGTCATTGGGCTGCTTAATCATCTCCTGGAGTACCACACGGAAGCGTCGGATGCACAGTTTTCCTCAGTCCTCATTCTGCTTTTAGCACCGCTGTTGCCACAGACGCATGGCCCTTCTGATACTCCAGATGTACACATAGGCGATGTATTGAACGTCTTCAGCGACACGTTTGTAGCACTAGGACTGACTCAAGCACAAGCGAAAGCCATACTATCGACACAGCTAAGCCAGCTGATAGCTACCGGTATCAATCCCTACCAAGCGGAGTCTATTCTTTCCGGCTATCATTTCCAGCTACATTCCTTGTCATTGTTTAACTCCGCGGCCTCGCTCCGCCGCCTAGCGTACCCAACATATCCTGCTGTCTACGAGCAAGCGCTGAAAGAAACGCAGGTTGGGCTTTTGTGCCTAAGCTGTAAGTCACCAATCAACAACCCTAGAGATAAGATGCGATGCGAGTCCTGCAAGCGAACGCAGGCACCCTGCCCGATTTGCTGGGGCAAATATCCGGCTTTCGAATCGATCACCGCGAAGAAGAAATCCAAAGCGAAGTCGCGGCCATCATTCAAGGACAGAGGACACAGAAGGCAGCGATCGTCTCTCACGTCGAATCCAGACCATGCCGGCGATCAAGTCGCAGACGGTCCATCACCGACTGTTCCAGCCAAATGGTCGTCGCCTGCAGCCACGCTCTGGACATGGTGTCCATTATGTGGTCACGGAGGACATTCAAACTGTCTGTCAACCTGGTTTGCCGATCCGACACTATCAGACGGCGCATGTCCGACCGAAGGCTGTCTCTGCGACTGTGTCCAAGGCAAACGCCGCGACACAAAGATCGAAGAGATGCTGCTCAAGAAAGCAGAGAAGGACCGATCGAAGGTCGTACGAAAAGGCGATGATTGGAAGGTAAAGGAAAGCCGCGCCGTGTCGGCAGTCCGGAACGCTGCCCTCGACACGATACCAGATCATCAATCACAACCAAATTCTGGCACCACAACACCGACTCGTAGATGAAACAAAGGCTACTTCCGGAGCAATCAAATCAAGCAATACGCGCATCGATACTTCCCGGGCCGTCGCAAGTCTCGACCACAGCAATTCGGCCCGAAACGAATCACTCACTTTGCAGACCCATGCACTTAACACCAGGCACGGCAACCCTTCGAGTCCGATCCTGACATCACCACACGTCCAACCACAACCCTTTCCGAAGGAATTCCTCACATCGGATCCGCATCTCAATTTTCGCAATACGTCGGTGTACATGGCAAAATGGAGCTGCCCGCATACATGCATAATCACACCGCTTGTATGCGCGCCAAGCATGGTTGTAAGACAATGAAAAGCCCGCACACCCTCGATAAAGTCGCGCAGCTCGCCCGCTTCCCCGGGATGCGGGACGCTGACTTGATTGAAGCGTGGGTCTGCCACGTGTAATTCGTGGGTAGCGAGGCGGGAATTTATAGGCGTGATGCTGCATGTGGTAGTATGTGTTTTCGGTACTTTTGCGCGCAGATGGTCGGTCGGGATCGCGGGAGCGATGGCATGTGGGAGGTGGGAAGGCGGTGGGGGTGGTTGTATGCATGTCGTTTTTGCGATGATGCGCGATGACGAGCTGACGGGATGTATTTGGAGTGTAAGACGATGTTAATGATTGTTAAGCTGCTACTATTATACTACCATCATGCTATCGTACTCGGGTTCAACCTTGGAAACTTTCGCCCGACCGCCCCGTCTGCCGGCACATGGAAAGGGTACCTTTTCCAGTACGTGTACAAGGTATCCACACTCGGAACGGAAGTAAGCAGCATGTAGACTAGCGCTGCTGCAGCCTTACCGTTGTCATCACGCGGCTTTTGACTGTGGATCGCTTACACCCACCCGTATGATGATTTACCGCATATACAGTAACTTCTCGTGTGAGAAAAACAAAGAAAGTGTGAGGTCGAGACCTCTCGGTTGTCGCGTGTGTGGTAAATGTTTAGTAAATGCTTTGATGATCAGAGGTCATGATACGTCGCAAATTACGACGGGCGCGTCATTGCATACTGAGACATATACACGTGCTGTTTGATAATGGTGGCTTGAGTTCAGGTGCTAGCTTGTATACAATCCATGGCAGTCTGTCCGTGTCAAGGGAAATAAGGTAACGTCGTGATCAGAAGATTGATAAATTCTTTTCTACGTCCAGCATCTGTCAATTGGTTCAGGTAGCACCAACATGCCTAATCAGTAGACGATGTGTAAACCGTACAACCTCACGACTCCACCATACCACCCACTTTGCATGAGCTGAAGAGTACGTACCCTACACATGTACCTCACGCCTCACACCACTCCCTCCCATGTCCGCGTGTACGCCCCCCAGCCCCCAGCCTACGCTGATCGGTCTGTCGCTCGCTCACTGGCATTCCCTTGATCGGTGTTCCACCTGTGCATCCGCAGCGGGAGTACCGCAACCAGACCTACATTACCGCATTCCCCACGATCCCAGTGATTCACCTACATGACGACATTTGTTGAGGAACATTTACTGCGAGTAAGATTGTAAATTGTAGATTGCAGGGGTTGTATGGACGCAAGGCTACAGCGACGGTGTATTGGTGGCTATGGATAAATATGGCGATACTAACAAGAATGGAGTATTGTCGGTCGCATCTGTAACCGCTGTGCAGTGTACGGGCTGATGCTGCAAGATGATGGGATGTTGAGAGATTGTGAATCTGGTACGGATGACGTCGTTGGGTATTTTTGGTTGTACGTAGGTGTCTAGACTTCTCTTGTTGTACGCGCCTTGGGTTACACAATACTCGCGACCGCAATGTCGGGTTCGTGATTAGCATGTCATAGGCGGATGCTATCCGCGGGGTCATGGGGGGTTTAGCGAGGTGTGGTGGGCTGATTCCGTGGGTTGGGCCAGAACATAGCGATGATACTTGTTGCATGCAGCGTATGCTCGATGTTGGAAGTCAAGCAGAGCGGCGTCATTGCGCATGCTGTGTATAAGTGTATGTGTTCGCGATGTCCAAATCCGTACCTGTGCTGTTAAAAGCGTGCAGCTTCCTCGCGTTCAGCAGCATCCCCCATGCGTGGGAATATGCGCCCAAACTTGACAGTCTCCCTCCGATGCCGCTTCGATAGTCTCCATGCGGGTATCGTACGTCTGTCGCATATCATGGGTATTGATAAGGTTGCAAGGCGACGCAGTGCGCTGGGCGGCTGTTTGGGCATCAACGGTACGACCGATGTACGAAGTGCGTGCGTTTTGACGTGTTTCGATCCATGTACCTAGCAGGACGCGTGGTCAGTTTAGACAGAAGAAACCCATGCAATGCCTCGACTCAAGAGCACTTCCTTCTCCACTGCTGTTGTATCTTGCCTGTAGATTAGTAGGGCGAAATCGCAACAATGCGCCATGCTGGCTCCGAGGTCTCACTCAGCCCGACGATATACATCACAATTGGTTGTCAGACGTGACAGGGTTTGTGAATTTGATGGTATTCATGTCTCAACCGGTTCCATTCCTCGTGATATCGTTGATCCGCGGGAGAAAGGAAATGAAGGCCTAAGTCGCCGTGAAATGCATGCCTGCGCCCTCGAGGGGCTATTCAGATCCCGAATTCCTGCTCGCAGTCAGCTCCGTCCAGCCACCCGACATGGTATCGTGTGCATACCTCAACTCCATATCCCCAACCATTTACCGGCTTGCGCTCCAAACGGACTTGAGGAAGCCGTCCTTCTGTGCGAGCCTGTTGAAGCTGTCGTCGGCCTCGCCCATGGCGCGGACGAAACCGCAGATGGCGTAGGCCTGGTTGTCGCCGGTGTAACGGCCGTTCTCGTCAACCTTGCCAACGCTGAGCTGGACAGAGGCGTGGTCCTTGGCCCTGATGATGCGTCCGGTGGCCGACTTGGAGGTATTAGTATCGCGTTTTGGGTCAGGTAGGTGGTGGTCGGTAACTTACGCACTGTGGTGTGTTAGCAGACATTCGTTACTACGTGACATGGGCTTGGCTTACTTTGCGGGGGACGTAAAGGTCGACGAGCTCTCCGCGTTCGTTCTCCATTTTGATTGATGTGTGGGTGGGAGTCGGGTTGGGTTGTGTGGCTGCGGTGGTGGTCGATGTCGTCGGCGTCGATGTTGCGACTCGCTGAATTTCGAGTGTCGCTTAGCACTGGTGGTGTGGCGCTAGCGTCGCATGCGGGTTAGCGCGGGTCTCTATCGAGCTGGTCCCTCATGGGCGACCCTGACCGTCACAAGTGAAACCTCGCCTTTTGCGAAGTGAACAAATGGTTTGTATCATTTGCTACAAGCATATGCTCTGCACACAGTAGAGGGATTGCCTGCAAACGACGAAACGCTGTAGCCTTGGTCTACCAGCCCGCATTCAGTGAACATACCTTGACAGAGGACCATGAATACTTCTGCTGAAGTTTCATTGAGAGTTGAAGTGAACTGATTCTTGTTATTTGCTTCTATGGACTTCTTGCACAGGTTGCTCTGTCCGCAAATGCACCAGTTGCGGCCGCTGACTGCCCAACCGAGGGCAAACCCACGCATTCAAGACAACCTCGAAATCTTACATATCGCTATATAACTACCTCAATCCGATATTCATCTAATATTTATGTTCTCAAGATCTCGAAGAAGGGCATCTGGTTCAGCCAGACATTCTAATTTATAGACCCAGTCGTTCTTTGCGCACTGCTCGCTTCCCAGTTCAGAACAGCTTGCCAAAACGAGCAAGGTCTACGACTACCATATCAAACCATCCATTCCAAGATTAGCAATATACTTTCTGGCTCTCGTCTCTCGTCTTTGTCCGGCAATGTTTGTAAAGTCGGCAAAAACAAGGCGCGGGCAAGAGCGTCCAAGTCCGCCATATCTTCCATCTTCCCATACTCAACCATCCCCACCCCGTGGCTCTATGGACCCAAAAGAGGAATTCTGCATCGCTGAATGCATCGTCCAGACATCGAGCGAGATCCACTGTGTCCATGAAGCTGGCGGAGTGTGTGTACATACCCCAATGTCAAATCTTCCCCAAACCTCCCCAAACTCAACCAGCACTCTCCCCAGAGCTCTACAACCACCATAACGACGTGTAGAATGGCAAAAAGAATGCATCGGCCGGGAATCGAACCCGGGGCTAGCCGAAACTGTCCTGTGAAGGATGGCAACGGCTAATTTTACCACTAAACCACCGATGCTGGTGATCTGAGCGAGTTGTTTCGCTTGATGGAAGCCTGGCAAAATAAGACCACTATAATACCATTATTGATCCAGTCAGCGGGAGTGAAGGGATCGATCGTGTTGTTGAGTTGGCAAAGACGGGGTGGAGTTAGACAGCGTTGAACGGAGTGGGGTTCTGCAGATCTAGACCATGCAAACTATCATCTGCCGTGTCCTGCTGGCCGAAAGATATCGGCGAACATGCAGTGTTGCCTGCATATTACACACTCGGCAACTGTAATTGTTGCATTACGGCGTACCGGAATACACATATCAGGGGCTGGCAAAGGCGCGAGGAGGTTGGGGCGAGAACTCTACTGCACGACGGCGAGAAAAGGCCATTGCTAAAGACAGTATGTACTTTGAGCTTTGCGCTAGTAATTGACAAGTTTGGCTCCATGGTAAAGTGGTTGGGTGGCTGCTGTTGCGACATCCCAAGGGTTGTGGTTGTGGGGTTGGGAAGTGCAGCGCGCGGGCAGGCCAACGGCGGGCGTCCTGCCACACCAAAGCTTCCAAGGGCGGAAGGCTCGACATCAACGATGTTGTGTGTTAGCGAGGGCAAGACGAACACAAGGATAGGATATATATGTGGTATGTATGAGTTATAATGAAATGGATTCCAAAAGTACGCTGAGACAATGCAAACGCCTTTGAGGGTAGCGTATCGTAAACCAAAACATGCCTCGTGGTATGCACCAATGTCGTTTAATCACAGAAAATGTGTGTTTCCTCCAGTCTAGACCTGACAACAAAAATCAACGCTCATGCAATAACGCCGCGCTCCCTGCGTAAAAACAACTCATGATAGATTCATCTCCGGAAATCCCGATCGTCCAGCGATTGCGACCATGGGTTGCGGTGTCGCCGTCCTCGCTAACGCAGCAGTGAATTTATCGGAGCGCATCAAACAGCGAATGCGACATGTTTCTCCTGGATAGATCCGATATTTGTTGTTTGTTTCGAGGACGAAGTAGATGGAGGCATGCCGTAAGCCCGCACCTGTGCGCCCAAGATCTGTCGGTCGACCCCTCTTTCTACGCTGCGCGTGAGTTTTTCGAGGCCTGTTCTGAGAGGTCCGCCGACAGGCCGTTGTTGGGTTGCCTTTGTAGATTTCGAAGATTTTTCAGATTTTTTGGCGGGAGCTTCTGGCTGTATAACAGCCGCTTCTGGTTTTGTGACTAGGGCTTGTGATTCTGTATACGCTGAAGCTTCCGGTTGAGCGTTTTGGGTACGCTTTTTGGGGTAGGGAGTGAGTGCTCGGCACAACATGTTGGTAACTCGTGTTGGTGATTATCGAGAAATGGAAATGCTGCTATGTTGGAAGTGCAAAATGTTCAAGTGCGCTGATTGTAATGGTGTTTTGTAAGTGGCAAGTATGGCATCGCGTCCATGGTGGTTTTATACATTAATGGCCCGATAATATTCATTTTGCTGTACGCGTATTCGCAAACTGTATTCACCGACAGTTACAGCACATCTTGCGAGGCATTGCTGCGGTTTCGCGATGTTGGCGCGGAAGGTGGCTGAAGGGATTCGTAACCTCGTACAAACAGCCAATCGGACGAGTGCGCTCGGATATGTCGATCTCCCTTCAGCAAAACCGGTGGCGATCCTGGGGCACTGCATCTTGGACATCGTTCAGGCTTACTTCAGGTGCCCCGCTGCGGATGGTAATTGAGAAGCCTTGCGTTGGCTCAGTAGACAGAAGACTTGATGCCGCGTTCATCGGTTGTGAATCTACAGATCTCCCCGCCAGCGCATGAAGCTGTCTAGCTATTGGTAGCCGCAGCGTGGACTGAGCAGCAGGCCTACGCGTACCGGATGAGCGTATGGTCATATGATGGGTCCCGAGGGTCTCGAGCACGATCATACTCAGGCCAAGCTCTTGCCAGGTCACCGCTGACGTAGTCCCATTCCGACCTAATCTCCGTTAGTGACGCCCGTCGCAATAGCCAACACACAAACTTACATGAACATCAAATCCAGCTGCATTTTGACTTTCCTTGCTTGAACCTTGACGACCCTCGAGGCTACGTCCTCGAAGAACGGAGGTAGACATATTGCTAGTGTCATGTTCTGCAGATGCGGAAAGCGCGATCTTCGCGCCCCCAGGTTGACGAGTTGCGATAGACACTGCGCTTCGTCCGAGTGCATGAGGTTCCTCTCGTAGGGATTGAGGTTTCCCGTCGCAACGATGTGGCGTAAATAAAGTGTGCGTAGCGATGTAGGTAGACATGAGGGACCGAGTGCGAGACTCCGTAGTTTCGCTTCTTGCATGGGTTTATGCATACAGATTGTGTCGAATCTGAGCTTCTCGAGCCGCGAATCCTTGATTATGTCCCTTACATCAACATGCCCGCTCACAGCCTCATCCTCTTCGATTATGAAGCCGTCGTTCGGATGATTGTACTCAAAAGTGAGTTCGCGAAGTGTTGTCTCGAAACTGTGCTTGAAAGCGCGGATCAGGTAGCGGAAAGCGGTGCCATCTAATACATCGCGTATGCTGCCTTCGTAATTGCTGTGCAATTTTAATCGTCTCAAGTTGAGAAACACTGCCGCAAAGACCTGTATTTCGTCGTCACCAAGCCCCCATTGGAGCGTATGATCAGTGAAGGAGATATCCAAAGTATCAAGCGTGTTGTTTTCGAATTCCCAGTCGTCGAAATGTTCGTCCGGAATCTCGCCAGCGGTAACACCGGAGAGGCGTAATGTCTTCAAGGTTTGCAACTTCAAAACTGGTATGATCTCGGAAAGCGTGCTAGACACAATGTTCAAATCCAACTCTTGCAGGTTGGGTACATTCAAAATGAAGTTCCGTATCCGATTACCAAGGTAATCATACCGCATCGCGTAGACGGCCCGAACGTATAGTAACAAATCAGGTCGGTTTTGAAAGGTCTGCAATAAGTCGTCTCCGTTGTCTCCTGAGAGGATCAAAGAACGATATATATACGGCTCTGTGATGCGACAAAACTTGCGTGAAACCAGCGATAGGTTGAGGAGATCGTCATAGTCTGATGTACGCCTGTTCGGCAGGGGATTGATAACTTCGGACACTACATGATCGAGTAGTTCTTCTGAAAGGCGCTCCATGACGGGAAGGGTGCGCAAAACAGATGTGACGGGTGGCGTTGTGCCTCAGCGATGCCTCAAATGTGTCGGCGCAAAGGGCGGCCACCGCCGCCGCGCTGCAGCTGGCTGATTCAGCACGCCTAGCGCTCAGCCCTATCGAGATAGCCCTGGAGGACCAACAGCGGACCACGTGCCGACTCGCTTCAACTGACCGGGAAATCTCCCTCCACCCGTTTTCGTGTCACTCCGGTTCTCACAACTCCACCCAGACAGTTGCAATATCTACCCGATTTTTCACCCATATGCGACAGTTGCCGCACAATGGCGATCGTCAACGAGCGCGACTTCCCTCCACTTCCATCACCAAATGCAACGCGTCGACGCGCCGCTGAGCGTGTAGTCGAAACCAATGCCGCAGAACCGCCTACAACCAAACCGCTTCCGACATTGAGTGATCTCCCCACTGAGCTTATCTTGCAGATAATCAACTACTTCCCCGGCATGGACATTGAAGACTTCCAGCTTCCCACGCTCCTCAGTCTGGCATTGACTAGTCGGCGTTTCTATAACGTTGTCATCGACAAGATCTACTCTAAATACGATAGCCATTTCTGCGAGCCCTATGCTTTCCTCCGTACCATGATAGAGGCTCCGCGGCTCGCAAAATATGTCCACAATGTGGAGATCGAACTCGGCACGTACAGTAGCCAGCGCTACCATGCGACAGCGAGCGACAAGAAATCCATCAAGGAGGGATTGCGTGCGCTTGGTACATCCGACTGGAAAGAGTGGACAGCTAGGTGCAACGGAACTCACCTCAATAACTACGCGCCACAGAAGCACGCGCTACAGAACGCGATATTGTTGCATGCACCAAAGATTAAACATCTCGGCGTTCGAGGAATCGCAAAGGAGAACTTGCGATATCCTTCTTGGATCGATCTCATTAGCAGGGCCGCGACAGGTCATCTCTCTTCACAAGCCCACCGCTTCGAAAAGCTACAATCGATCAGCGTCGAGGCAGGTTCGTTAGGTTTGAGCGAGCTCGCACCTCTTTTCCGGCTACAGTCGTTGCGAAAGCTGCATTTGTGCCAAACTTACATTTATGGATATCGCCAAGATGATGCAGAAGGCGCACACAAATTACAACGTCTGATCCCAAAAGCGTGCAACGATCTAGAGGAGCTCGATCTGGAGAGCACTTACTACACACCGTCGTTGCTGGAAGTATTGGTCTCCTCGTCGCGGTGCTTGAAGAGCATCAAGTACGAGACAGAGGCTGAACTTCACCTGGCAGAGCGGCCACCGGAAAACGGAGAGCCGTACAAAACGCTGTCTAAAGTTTTACTCTGCCAGAAGGCATCACTTGAGACACTTCAGGTTTGCTGCGATCCAGTCACCGAGGGAGAAACAAAGCGCAGCGTCCATCTCCGCGACAACCTCAAAGGCTTTGCTTCGCTGAAACATCTCAGCTGTCCACTAGGCATGCTTTTGAACCACGATACCGAAAACTTTGTTGAACGATTGCCATCCTCGCTGCTGACGTTTCGAACGCCAGTCCGGAATCACACCGAGGACCAACAGTGCCTGGAGGCCCTGAGAGACGTGGTAACCTCTTATCGGGAACATGTACCTGATTTGGAAGAGGTTCGGGTGGTTGCTCCCGAGGCCGCATCATGGTTCACATATGATTGGGAGCCTCTTGTGAAGCTCTTTTCAGCTGAAACAGGCATCAGCTTCGTGGTAGAACCTGGAGACACTGATGACGATGCCTTCGAGGACTGGGATGATCATGAGACAGACTCGTCGCACTCCTCAGATGAGGTTGATCTGTATAGCGACGAGGATTGATGTACTAGTATTGCTCACGATTTCACGATACCGGCCTTTTCTGTGAGTCATTCCTGCTTCTCTACATGGACAGAAGCAGAATCAGAGGGCCCATAATTATGTTAATGCCTTAAAAAATGCAAAGCATTGTACAGCCGGTTTTTCAGCGGGTTCCAAATTGTGATGGCCGATGCTGGTCGGTACCAAGATGTGTCCTCACCCAAGGCAGCAGCCTTGCGCAGGCCACATCTCAAATGCAAACTTCGCAACGTCGCCGCTAACAGAACGACTTGAAACAATGCGAGTGTAGACTCTTCCCGCAATACCTACAGCAATCGTTCACTCTCTTCCTCATCCTATCGCAACGAAAGATGTCTTCCACCGAAGGCGACCCCAAGCCGCCAGTCAAATCCGCGCACGCAGCACCAGAAGGAGAAGAGCTGAAGCAATGGAAGACTTCAGTCCTCGCCATGATCGA
>Ga0265780_10010014_pt1 | contig 11331 bp, 7 predicted proteins | sample P1T30metagenome_FD_192432 | JGI IMG/M metagenome (GOLD analysis project Ga0265780, IMG submission 192432) | Plant litter microbial communities from East Loma Ridge, Irvine, California - P1 T30 | ecosystem: Environmental > Terrestrial > Plant litter > Unclassified | place: USA: California... | reverse complement strand
GTGAAAGAAGAGACTGACGACGACGACGAAGAAGAAGAAGAAGAAGAAGAAGAAGAAGAAGAAGAAGAAGAAGAAGAAGAAGAAGAAGAAGAAGAAGAAACCGTACCGGCTGCAAAAAAGCCAAAGAACGTGGCCAATGGAGCTGCGAAGAGGGGCAAGAAGGCGCAGGAGGTCGAAGTCAAGGCTGAGGACACGAGCGGGCGTCGTCGATCTGGCCGTCTGTCGAAGTGATTTGAGCCCTGTACACTATCTTATGGACGCTGCCGAAGCGCTCCTGTATTCATGCATATTAGATCTAGCGGGGCCCGTTCGGAGGCGCGGGCGGCTTTACATAAATAAGGAGGGTAATGAGCCAGAATGACTTCTCGCAGCTGCCGTGACCTTTGCAAAAGCAACACATTCACAGCATGCTGGCTACGCAGCTATGGAAGGAATACATAAAGGTAGACCCCGCGAAAAATGAGAGCACGTGCCGATAGAGGGTCAAATTCCACGCTAGCACTCGGTCATGGTGCACCGACATCGAATTTCAGAGCTCCCCACACTGGCGACGTCGCGCAGCTCAAGCATCCCACCAGCCACCACTGAACGCGTGCCGAGAGTTCTATACACTATGGTCTACACTGCCCTGTAGATCATTTTAGCTCTTCCCTGCCCCCGTGCCGAATAATTATTCGCCTTACCGACGCTGTCAATTGTGGCTGGAAGCTCTCCATAGCCGCCTCCATTGCGCATTCGACACACCATCATGCCACAGCCACTACCCAGCAAGGAGCAGACGCTCTTCAAGTCTCTTGTCAAGTTCTACGAGGGCAAGCAGTACAAAAAGGGTGCGTTTTGAGCAGTTGCGTCACATGCTGAAACTGACCCCACCAGGTATCAAAGCAGCGGATCAGATTCTACGGAAACATCCCAACCATGGCGACACACAGGCAATGAAGGCCCTCATCCTGAACTCTCAGGGTCAGGGTGAGGAGGCTTTCAACCTCTGCAAGCTAGCGCTCAAGAATGACATGAGGTCGCACATTACATGGCATGTCTACGGCCTGCTATGGCGTTCAGTCAAGAATTACGAGGAGGCGATCAAGGCATACAAATTCGCCCTCAAAATCGAACCGAACTCGCTTAACATTCTCCGTGACCTCGCTCTCCTACAATGCCAGATTCGCGACTACGAAGGGTACATCGAAAGCAGGCGCAAGATGATGCAGGAGCGCCCGCAATTGCGACAGAATTGGACCGCGCTCGCTATTGCGTACCACCTCGCAGGCAACTACGCCGAGGCCGAGAACATCCTGAAGACGTACGAGGAGACGTTGAAGCAGACCCCGCCCAAATCCGATCTCGAACACTCCGAAGCCACACTGTACAAGAACATGATAATAGCCGAGTCCGGAGATACCGAGCGCGCGCTGGCTCATTTGGAGGAGGTTGTGCGGAACAGCTTGGATCGCACCTCTGCTCTGGAGATGAAGGCTCAATATCTGCTTCAGCTCGGAAGGAACGAGGAAGCCGAAAAATTATATCGGACACTGTTGGACAGGAACAACGAGTATCGTGCTTACTACGACGGGCTGGAAAAGGCGCTGGGTCTCAGTCGCACCAACGAGGCAGACATCGCCAAGCTCAAGGACTTGTACGACTCGTATGCGAAAAAGAGCGATCGCAACGACGCGCCCAGGCGAATTCCCCTCGAGTTTATCTCAGGAGATGACTTCAAGACTGCGGTGGACGAGTATCTCAGACGCATGCTGAACAAGGGCGTGCCTTCGACATTCCCGAACATCAAATCGCTCTACCAAGATGCAGAGAAGAAGGCGGTTATCGAAGAACTTGTGCTCGGATATGCTGCGGAAAAGCACGCCAATGGTTCTGCGCAAGGCGAGTCCAACGGCGACACGTCAAAGCGTTTCGAGCAATCCGTGCTCTACTTCCTCGCGCAACACTACAACTTTGTCAGAAGCCGCGATCTGAAGAAAGCCACAGAATACATAGAGCGACTGATTGAGCTAGAACCGAATTCGGTGGACTATCACCAAACGAAGGCGCGGATACAGAAGCACGCTGGCGACGTCCAGAAGGCTGCAGCAACGATCGAGCATGCTCGACAACTTGACGAGAGGGACCGCTACATCAACACAAAGTGCGCCAAGTACCAGCTCCGGAACAACGAAAACGAGAAGGCGCTAAGCACCATGAGCAAGTTCACGCGCAACGAAACAGTTGGCGGTCCCCTTGGTGACCTTCACGATATGCAGTGCATGTGGTATCTGCTTGAAGACGGCGAGGCGTATCTCCGAAAACAGGACTTTGGTCATGCACTCAAGCGCTTCACTGCCATCGCTGACATCTTCGACGTGTGGCATGAGGACCAGTTTGACTTCCACAGTTTCTCGCTGCGCAAAGGCCAGATTCGTGCGTACATGGACATGGTCAGATGGGAAGATCACCTCCGTAATCATCCGTTCTTCACACGCGCAGCCATTCAAGCCGTTGAGATATATCTGCGACTCGCCGACGATCCTAGAACATCAAACCCGGAGCAATACGATCTGGAGAAGATGGAACCCGCAGAACGCAAGAAAGCTGAAAAGAAGGCGAAGAAGGACAAAGAGAAGGCGGAGAAAGCCGAAGCAGACAGGAAAGCGGCGGCTGCTGCGAAAGCAACAGCCAAGGCGGATGACGGCGAGACCAAGAAAGAAGATACAGACCCAACAGGCACAAAATTGCTACAAACCAAAGAGCCATTAGAAGCAGCTTTGCGTTTCCTGCGGCCTATGCTCGAGCTCAGCCCTAAGAATGTCGAGGCTCAAAACGTCGGCTTCGAGGTCTACCTGCGGCGCAGTACGTTCTGATTTTGAGAGGACTAGGGAACTTTTGCTAACATGTTAAAATAGAGAAGTATCTGCTCGCCCTGAAGTGTCTCCAGGCTGCACGCGAGGTTGACCCCGAAGACCCCACAGTGCACGAACAGAGCATACGCTTCCGCCAGACAAGTAAGTGGCCTTTACGCCTTATCAGCAATCTGCTAACCGAGACAGTCGCGAAACTGTCTGAAACTTTGGCATCAGAAGTATCGCAAGTCATTAAGGAGACATTCACTGCGCCCGCGGTTGACGCCGACCTCAAAGCGTTCAATGATTCCTTCCTCCATAAGCACCCCGAGAGCGCGTCACATCTTCAAGCTGCCTACAACGTCCGACACATCCTTGATAGCACAACCAAGTCTCAGAACGAGCAGGACTTGATCAAGGTTCTGGATCTTTCCGATGTTACGATACAGCAAGCACTTGCCGGTTTCGGGCTGTTGGAGGAGTGGAAGAGCGAGAAGCAGGTCAAGGACGACTATCGGGCGAAGGCCGCCAGTCGGTGGAGCGATGCAACTGTGTTCAAGCAGTAGAAATGCCAAAAAAGAGCGCGTTTATTATTCCATGTGTACGAATTCGCCGCGGCTACATAGGCACTATCTCAGGTCTCATATAGCATTTGCCTCATGATTTCGGGACTGGGGTATAGCATAGCATAACACATGTGCGTTGGCGGTGTGTCCGCGAACACATGCAAAAGCAAACTACAAATAGACAGAGTATTTCTAGTCAGTGCTTTTGCAGCACCTGACAATGTCTTGTTGAGTGTATGTTTGTCTCATCTCATCCGCACTTACCTCATGTCTCATGTATGTCTTCTCCCTGCAACCCGGCTCCTTGCAACAATCCGGCCGTCTCTTACCTTGGTAGACGGCCCTAGCACTCAGCGTGCGTTTCCTCTCAACGCAGCCATTGTTCACGTCTCACCGCATTTACTGTTATTTGCTACTGTACTCCATCCCCATCATGTTCACGTTCACCGTTTGCCAAACATGTCTCAAAGCGCGGCCAAGTTTGCTTTATCTTCACTCTCACCGCATGCCGGAAGGCGCGCGCCGACCGCACCTTCCACGATAAAACTCTTGCACCTCAACACCACCGCTTTCAACACAACAACACAATTTTCGACGCGGCGGCCCACATTTCGACTACGTTCTATTGTGCTTCTTGCCCGCCTCTCTACATCACGACAAGGAGCACGCGTTAAGCGCACCTCCGAGCAGCATGGCCGATCGCGGGCGCGGCCACGGCCGTGGACGAGGAGGCGGCCGGGGACGAGGTCGTGGCGGCAACACTGTAGGACGCGAGAACCATAGCAGGCCGAACATATGCTTTGAGTTTCAAAACAAGGGCACGTGCAGCCGCAAGAACTGTACTTACGCGCACGACGTTCACTCAGATGGCCAGAATCATCACAACAACAGGCCAGCCCGAACACCCCAAACCTCGGAGCAACGCCAGGCGAAGAAATCCTACAGTGCTTGGAAGCGTCATCTGAGCTCCGAACCAACCTCGAGTCGCACTATGCAGCAGCTATGGGGAGGCGCACTCAACATCCTTGAAGAAGGTGACCGGGACCTCTCTCAACAGTTACCCAAGGATATAGACACAGACGACCAAGATCATCAAGGTCGTCACCACATCGGCGCGATCTTGAATATGCGAGTACGAGATAGCGAAGCGGCGCAGCACGTTAGAAATTGCCAACAGTTTCTACTCACTATTACGCACTCATCGATGCTGGATGGCCTTGCTGTAGATACATATGTCGGTTCTATCTACAACTTCATCAGCGGTGCCAATGGCACGAGGGCCATACCTTTCTTTCAACATATTTGCGAGCTATTGATCAGCTTGCGAACGAAGAACAATCCAGATGCTTCACTGGACATACTCGAGTCTACGTTGGTTGCTCTCTCGGTTGCCCTCCGCGAGTTACTGAAACGCGAGTCTCGCGCGCGCTTCAACGATGACCTGAAAGCATTGACCGATGCTCTTGGAGCGGCTGGAATTGCTTTTGCCCCGGACAGCCCTTCAGTGGCATCTACTCTTGTCGCGAACAATGTGCGCTACGTACGCGATATGGTAGCTCGCGCAAATGGGCTGCTCTTCACGGCTTCAACGGGAGAGGACGGTGATTATGCGCGCCTCGTCAGCAAGACCTCGTCCTACCCACGCGATTTAGTACTGCCAAGTGACCGCCACGACAACGATAAGCTAGACATGGCCGAGATTGTCATTTTTCCGACTCGAGACGAAATCATGAGCGATGCGAAAGAGTTTCTGCCTTTCACGGATCCAGACCAGCCCCATTTCCTCGAAGATCCTACCCAGCGTCACATCGATACCCATTTCCGCCTATTCCGGCACGATTGCTTCGGGGCGCTCAAATGCACTTTATCAAACCTGATACATACTGTCAGCCGCGATCCAAATGCCATGAGCAATTCTCGTTTCCAACATGGCGACGTGCGAGCATATCCTTATGCTGATGTGCATATCAGTCAGGTAATATTCGAGCGGATTTTGGAGATACAGATGTCTTTCCCCTCTCCAAAAGCCATTGCCCGCAAGTCGTTCGCTGCGCAGGTCAAATATTGGGAAGAATCGAAGCGTCTGGAGAACGGATCTCTGCTCTCATTTGTCTGGATCCAGAATGAAGTCGTGCAACATGTGTTTTTGACACTTGTGAGAAAAGGCGCAAAAGATGAAGATGGCCTGGACATCATGGAGAGCGATGGGTCTTTCACCATCACTGTTCAGTTGATGACGCAAGACAAGGCGAATCTGGAGCTCTTGATGCGAGCCGATGCAGGTCGATGTCAGGGTATGCTCCTTGAGTTCCCGAAGGTTATACCGATTACGTTTGTACCGATCCTCGAGAACCTACAGAGCATGCAACGTACGGGCGGTATGCCATTCCATCGGTGGATCGTCCCTGCACGTCTTGAGGCATCCTTAGGTGCCAAGACCTGCCATGATATCCCGCCACCACTTTATGCACGACACGCTGGATTCAGCTTTCCTTTAAAGATCATCACGAACAATGATGACGCGAGTCTCTGTGTGGAGCCTACATCTACCTGCGACGATAATGACCTTCTCGGCAAAATCGAAGCTAAAACCAGTCTGGATCGTGGTCAATGCCATGCTCTCGTAGCTGCATTGACACGCGAATTTGCATTCATTCAAGGGCCGCCTGGCACAGGAAAGAGCTACTTAGGCTTGCATTTGATGAGAGTGTTGCTGGAAGTCAAGAAGAAAGCAGATCTTGGCCCAATATTAGTTGTGTAAGTACATGGTACACCATCAGCGTCCTTACTCGCTGCTAGGACTTCATTATGGTAAGTGTTAGAATTGAAAGACTAACATTGCTGCAGATGCTACACCAATCATGCCTTGGATCAGTTCTTGGAACACCTCATCGATGTCGGTGTCACAAAAGTCATTCGCGTTGGTGGACAGAGTAAATCGACGGTGCTCGCAAACCATAATCTCCGAGAACTCAGAAGGTCTGAGCAAAACACTAAATCTGAGAAGTCTTCCGCACGCGACGCTTACACCAGCCTGAATGGTTATAAGACGGACGCGAACAATGTTCTCAACGGTCTACGATACATGCGCAACAGGGCCGAGTGGAGTGATTTGGAGCAACACATTTCCGAAGAATACGGGAAGATCCATTGCCAGTTCAGTCAAATAGACGATGAGGGATTCAAGATGGTCGGACGCCATCCCTTTGACATCTGGAGCAACACAGGTGTCTTTCCAACCTCAGCGCCGGCCAGCTCACCGCCACCAATCACGACCCTTGCCAACATCCTCCGGAAAGCGGCTACGAATGTGTATGCTCTTACATACCAGGAGAGGCAATTACTAATTTGCCACTGGGTTGAGGAGATACACGAAGCGAAAGTTGGAGAGTTATATGAAGTTGTGAAAGGTGCAGCCAACACACAGAAAAATTTGGACAACGTTCATGCTGAGGCTAGCCGTCGAGTCTTGCAGGGAGCTGATGTCATTGGACTGACCACTTCCGGACTGGCGAGCCGGATGTCTCTGCTCAAGCACGTCGCTTGTAAGGTTTTGATCTGCGAAGAGGCTGGAGAGATTCTGGAACCACACATGATATCGGCGCTCCTCCCAACTGTGGAGCATTGTATCCAGATTGGCGATCATGAGCAGTTGAGGCCATCAGTCTCCAACTTTGCCGATCTTTCTCTTGAGAGCGAACGCGGAAAGAACCACCAGCTTGACAAGAGTCAGTTCGAGCGGTTATCAGTGGGTGTAGCTGGTAGGCCCTTGGTCCCTGTTGCTCAGCTCAACGTGCAACGCCGCATGCGTCCTGAGATCTCCACACTCATCCGAGAGACTCTGTATAGCAAGCTTGTTGACCATGCTTCGACGATCAACATGCCAAATGTCGTTGGTTTGCGAGACAATGTCTTCTGGTTAGATCATACGCACCTTGAAGATGACAAACAGATGGAGGTTCAGCACAGCAAGTCTAGTTCAAATTCATGGGAGGTACAGATGGTGCATGCCATGGTCCGTCATGTCGTTCGTCAGGGTCTTTACAAGAGCAGCGACATTGCAGTCTTGACACCTTACACTGGTCAACTCCAAAAGCTGCGCACAGCCATGCGCAATGACTTTGAGATAGTGCTAAGCGAACGCGACCAAGAAGCACTCGAGAAAGATGGCTTCACTGTCAGCGACACTCCGCAAGACCAGCGAGTCGCCGCCGCAGCAGAACAGGGCAGGAAACCTCTTGAAAAGAAGCAGCTTTCCGATCTGCTTCGAATCGCAACAGTCGACAACTTCCAGGGTGAAGAAGCCAAGGTCGTTATCATATCGTTGGTGCGAAGCAACAAGGCGCAGAAGGTTGGTTTCCTCAAAACCTCAAACCGCATAAATGTCCTCCTCAGCCGGGCCAAGCACGGAATGTATATCATTGGAAATGCGGATACATACCACACTGTCGACATGTGGCAGAATGTTATCAGTATGCTACGTGCAAAAGACTCAGTGGGGCCATCTCTAGGTCTATGCTGCCCCCGACATCCCGAGAAAGTCATGGAGATCTGTGAACCCGAGGACTTCGCTAAGTTCAGTCCTGAGGGAGGTTGCCGAGATGGATGCATCGATCGTCTCGATTGCGGACACAGCTGCCTTGCTAGGTGTCATTCCAAGGCTATGCACGCTGCATTTTACTGCGAAGAACCGTGCGAGCGGTCTCACGAGTCCTGTGGTCATGCTTGTCAGAAGCCAACCTGCGGCGAACCGTGTGGCAAATGCATGATTAAGCTCGAAAACATCCAGCTACCTTGTGGTCACATTCACAATGGCATTTCCTGTCACTTGACACTTGATCTTGCGAACATTCCATGCCACGTACCAGTTTCGAAGCAGGTCCCCGGGTGCGACCACAATATTGTCGTCAAATGTTCTCAAGATGTCACAAGGGCAGGCTTTCGATGCCCCGAGCTGTGCAAATCAACCTTGCCCTGCGGCCACCAGTGTCCTGGATCTTGTGGCCGCTGCAACAGCAAGACTCTTGATGATAAATCAGTGTTGAAGCATGCAAAATGTACGGAGAAGTGTCACAGGAAGATGGGCACGTGTAATCATGCCTGCGATCGTTATTGCCATGACGGTACCGACTGCGGTTTGTGCCAGAAGCCGTGCGAGGTGAGTACCAACATTGACTGCACGAAGCGCATCACTGACAAAATTGAAGGTACGATGCAAGCACAGCAGATGCCCCCACAAGTGCCACGAGCCATGCGCTCCCTGCAGCCGAAGCTGCGAGTGGTCCTGCGAACATCAGGGAGGTTGCGAAATGCCATGCTCAGCTCTCTGTGACAGACTGCCTTGCGATGAACGCTGTACAGAGGTGTTCCGCTGCGGTCATCAGTGCCCTAGTATTTGCGGTGAAGTCTGTCCTACCGACTGCTGCCAACAATGTGGCATGAAGATGGATGAGAAGCCAGACATGCTCGAAATGAAGACCTACTCCGAGATTGACCTAGATGAATCACCCATCATTGCTCTCAGTTGTGGTCACTTCTTCACCGTCGAGACTTTAGATGGCCACATCGATTTGAAAGAGGTTTATGAGCAAGACGCTGAAACCGGTCATTACATTGGGCTGCGGGAGAATGCTCAGTTAGCAGTCAACATACCGCAGTGTCCATTCTGCAAGACGCCAATTCGCCAGTTTGATACCCAGCGATACAATCGACTCATCAACAAGGCCGTCATCGACGAGATGACCAAGCGCTTCATTGTCAGTAGCCAGCAAGAGCTACACGAGCTAGAGATTAAACTCGAGAATTTGAGGAAAGACATCGAGGCCTCACGCGATATGGTGGTTCCTAGGGCTACAATACCGACCGAACCAGCTGCTGCGTGGCGTGTCCTGGAAATAATGAGGTACCAGTTGAACTACTTGACAGAGAATCGATATACCGATGCTCAGCGCCTTGAGCAACAGGTCACATCGTTCCAAAAGAGAACGGCCACAAAGCACCAACCTGCAAGCAAGCTACACCAAGCGACCCTACATGCTCTCAAGAAAAATCATGGTCTCGACAACGCCTTTGAACGTCTCAACTTGAATTCTTCAGCCCCGGCAACACAGCAGGGAGGCGACGAGCGTATCAAGCACGGTGGACATCTACTCTTCCTCAAGGTTCAATGCCTCATCTTGGAAGACAAGTTCGCGGTTGCTCGTTTGATTAGGAATGATATCGCCGCTGATATCGCAATGCCTGATGCGCTTGGCGGTCTCCTGGTCACGCAAGCTGGAGCATATCTCAACAGCTGCATCATTTCGATCGAAAGCTGTAAGAAAGACAGCCTTCCAAAGCTCGCGGTTGAGACGACGCTGTACTATTCACGCGTTGCTCAACTCTTGACCTCATCTGGTCTCGCAAACGATGGAGATCGCAAGCAAGTCGAATCCCACCGTGAGAACGCTAAAGAGCTCCTTGAGCAGGCAGCAACACTCTGCGAGCAGCCATTCAAAGGAGCCAAAGAACTCGCTAAAGCAGTTGAGTGTTCTCTAAGGCTGTTGGGCAAGGAATTCTATGCAGAGGTGACCAAAGAGGAGATCGAGGCGATCAAGAGGGCGATGGTCACTGGACGTGGAGGTATCGCGACACACTCGGGACACTGGTACAAATGCGTTAAAGGTCATCCAGTAAGTCTTTCTTTCCTTTCCTCAAAAGTCAACCACTAACACTTGCAGTTTGCAATCGGCGAATGTGGAATGCCTATGCAGCTTGCTAAATGCCCAGAGTGCGGATCTCCAGTTGGCGGACAGAATCACAACGCTGTCGACGGCGTTACACGTGCAACCGAGATGGAATGATGGCGGTGTACATATTGCCTTGAGCAAGAACAAGGGAATGAGGTTAGCATGCGGCGATGAAGCGGCCCGGAATGTACTCCGTATGCCATGGGGTAAAAATAGAGGATTTTAGCAAGCAATCAGCAACGATTAAATTCCGGCTTTCGTCGGGTTACCTCATCGGTGTAGTGTACCTTCACTAGCCTCCACGTGTGCTTACATACGCCTCAGCTACGTACTGCACACCATGCATCGCTCCAGTGAGATCTACGCCTTGCCTAGGAAGCCCCGTCACAAGCGAGACGCCTTCAATAGTACCAATCGATTCTATAGGCGTTGTTTGGCCCCCGGGTCGCTTCCAACACGGTGATGCTGTAAGGCGCCCACCGTAGTTGGGTAGTAAAGCATAGCCTTGGAGCATTACATGTGCTGTCATGATGTGGCTCTTCAGCTGAAGATTTATAGGCTATGTCTCCCCTGTGTCTCTGCTACTTCTCTTCATTCTGTCTTGTCTTCAGTAGTCAACCGCATGCCCCTCTCTCATGAAACATAAAAATTCAAATCTGCTGCGTCGTTCTTCAGAATCTGCTTAAGAAGGCTGGATACCCTGTTTTCCCTCCAATATATCCTCACATTTTACAGCTCTGTCAAAGAGTCATCTCAGCCTTCCCCCTCTTCACCATGTCTTCCGCCCCCGACCATCTACCTCCCCAAGCCTCCACTGCCACCCACACGATGTCCACAGACTACCTAATCATTGGCGCCGGACCCGCCGGTGCATCTCTCGCCTGTTTCCTCGCCCGCCACAATCTCCAAGGCCTACTCATCTCCTCCGCCCCAGGCCCCGCCAAAACCCCTCGAGCACACATGACCAACCCACCCGCTCTCGAATGCCTGCGCGACCTCGACGCCTCCGTCTACGAAGAATGCGTCCGTCTCGGCAACGGCGACGAAGTCATCCGCCACTACCGCTGGTGCGAAACTATGGCTGGCGAGGAGTACGCGCGCAACTATGCGTGGGGAAATGGGGAACGAAAGGGTGAGTATGATTGCATCAGTCCGTGCAAGTACTTGGATTTACCGCAGAGTTTGATGGAGCCTGTGTTGTTG
>Ga0265780_10010012_pt1 | contig 11332 bp, 7 predicted proteins | sample P1T30metagenome_FD_192432 | JGI IMG/M metagenome (GOLD analysis project Ga0265780, IMG submission 192432) | Plant litter microbial communities from East Loma Ridge, Irvine, California - P1 T30 | ecosystem: Environmental > Terrestrial > Plant litter > Unclassified | place: USA: California... | reverse complement strand
ACAAAAGCTTTACGCCGGCCGCCCTGCTCCGCCTCGCCGGCGGCATTGCATCGGCGGCGCATCACCTGCATGGGCGCGGGATCCTGCATGGCGACCTGTACGCGCATAATATCCTGCATACCGGTGCCGGAGACGCCTTGCTGGGCGACTTCGGCGCTGCCTCGCGGTTTGCCGTGGATGCCGCACACGCTGTCGCATTGCAGCGGCTGGAAGTGCGCGCATTCGGCTTGTTACTCGCAGAATTGATGGCCCGCTGCGACGACGGCGAGGCGTCCGGAGACATCTTGACGAACCTGCAGACACTTCAGCGCGCCTGCACCCAGGCGGTGCCCGCCGCGCGTCCGCTGTTCCTCGAAGTGGCACGGCACATCACGGATACCGCCCAGCGTGTTTCCCGCCAAGACACGTCCTCCCGCCAGAACGGCTGAAACATTGCTGTTTTGCTCCCGACGCGGCCAGCGTTTTTTGTCGAAAAATTTTACAGCCGGTCGCGTCATGAGCAAGGCACTTTTTTTGAAACCTCACCAATACTCACGCAAGCTATTGAATTAAAACAACAATAGTTTCACGAGGAAATTTATGTTTCCTGTTGGCACGCTTCGTGCTTATTGAGTGAGGGACGGCGCCTGCAACATGCCAAAGATTAGTCCTTCACTTAGCCTGGAAACTTTTATGTACTTCACCAAAACGCTCGCGGTACTCGCCGCCCTCACCGGTCTGCTCTGCACTTCCGCGCACGCAACGCCCATCAACCTCGTCACCAACGGCGATTTCGAAACGACCACGAATGGCGCGGGACGCCTCACGACCAGCACGGTGGCAACCGGCTGGACGACGAACGGCTACAACTTCCTGTTTGCCGGCAATGGCGCGGACAAAAACAATTTCCTGACGCTGTGGGGTCCGGCCAATGGCTCCCTGAACGGCCTCGGCGCGAGCCCGGTCGGCGGCAATTTCATCGGTGCCGACGGCGCGTACGGCGTGGGGGCGATCCAGCAAACCATCAAGGGCCTGGTCGTCGGGCAGCAATACGACCTCAGCTTTTACTGGGCCGCGGCGCAGCAGAACGGTTTCAGCGGCGTAACGACGGAAAAGTGGAACGTCAGCCTGGGCAACCAGACCATCTCCACCGCTACCTTCACCAACGCCAACCACGGGTTCAGCGGCTGGATGTACGAGACGTTCACCTACACGGCCACGGCGACCACCGAAGTGCTGTCCTTCCTGGCCTACGGCACACCCAACGGCGAGCCACCGTTCTCCCTGCTCGACGGCGTCTCGCTGAAAGCAAAAGCGGATATCCCTGAGCCATCGAGCACGGCCCTGTTCCTCGGCGGCCTGGCACTGCTCGCGCTCGCCATGCGCCTGAGCCGTCGTAACGGCGCGATCCCGCCTCGCCAATAAACCGCGGTACTCCCCACCGGTGCCGGGCAGCAGCGCCCGGCACCGCCACACATCCGGACTTGCCCATGCTTCAAACCATCCAGGGATTCTTGCCAGGCTTCGCGCTCGATGCATTCCGCCTGTGCGTTTGGCTGACCCTGCTCACGGCGATTTTCGTCCCACTGGAACGCCGGGCCGGCACCGCGCGCGCCAGCGCGCCGCGCCGTGAGGTCGGCAACAATCTCGGCTACTACTTCATCAACAGCCTGGTACCCACCGTGCTGCTGGCCGCCCCGCTGTCCCTGGTCGCCGTTGCCGCACAACGCATCGTGCCCGCGTCGCTGCCCCTGTTCCTGGCGCAGCTTCCTCTTGGCGCGCGCCTGCTCCTGGCATTCGTCGTTGGAGAAATCGGTTTTTACTGGGGCCACCGGCTGAGCCACCAGATTCCCTGGCTATGGCGTTTCCACGCCCTTCACCATAGTGCCGAACACCTGTATTTCCTCGTCAATACCCGTGCCCATCCGGTCGACATGATCGTCACGCGCCTGATCGGCATGGCGCCGCTTTACGCGCTCGGACTGGCCGGCCCCACGGCCGCCGGCATGGCGGCGCCGATTGCCGTGATCCTGACCGGAACGTTCTGGGGCTTTTTGATCCATGCCGACTTCCGCTGGCGCTGCCGCCCCCTCGAATGGCTGGTTGCCACGCCGGCATTCCATCACTGGCACCACAGCCGCGTCGACCACATCAACCACAACTACGCGGCAATGCTGCCGATCCTGGACCGCGTATTCGGCACGCTCCACCTGCCGCAGCAGTGGCCGGCGGAATATGGCATCGACGCGGCGCACCCAGGCACGCTCGGCGGCCAGTTGATCGCACCATTGCGGCCGCAAACGCACGAACAGCGTTCCGCATGAGCCTGCACGGCCGGTAATGCGGCTCAATGCGCAGCGGCCGCCGTTTCCAGTTCCGCACCCGCTCGCATGGACTGGGCGATCAACAGGAAATCCGCCTCGTCGATTTCAAAATGTCCCAGCCTTAACTTGAAGCCCCAGTTGGCAAAACCCGCCGTGAAGTGAAGCTGGTCGAGCAACGGCCGGATGGGCGCATCCTGGCATGCCCGGTAGAGCACGTCGCGCCGGTACGGCATGAACGCCGGCATCAGGTTGAAGCGATATGGCTCCGCGCCCACCACCGTGCCGATTGCCGTAAAGCTCTGGCACTTCTCCTTGCCGTCGTACTGCACCAGCGGCGAGTACAGCACGATCCCGTCACCGTCCGCCATGCGCGCCAGCGGCGCCTTCCTCCCGCTGCCGACCTGGCAGTAACCATCCCGCTCGCTGTGCTTCCCATGGTCCCTGGACACAACGCCACACCAGAATTTTTTCATGCCGACTCCTCCTGCACGTTCGTTGATCGCCGCGCTCCCCGGCGGCCTGGCGACAATAACGGCCCGCGTGACGGCGCTGCGAGCGATGCCGTTGAAGGGTACGGGGCAGGCGCTCGCGCCGGATTGCAAAGTTGATTATCGATTGCCGGTGCGGCCGGCGTTTGATACCGCTCGCGCGCGCGGCAGAACGAATAGCACCGCATGAATTGCGGGACAACGGCGTGGCTGCACGGCATATGAACTGGAAACGATGAGGCAAGCACCGCTGAAAACGCGCTAGCATGGCGGCGCAACAGTCTGCCTGCCGACGAGAACCACGATGACGATGACACCGCCCGCAACGGGCCATACGCTGCGCCTGATCCTGGGCGACCAGCTCAACCCGCAGCACCGCTGGTTCAGCACCATCGACGCCGCGACCAGCTACGTCTTCATGGAGGTGCGGCAAGAGACCGACTACGTGCTGCACCACGCCCAGAAAATCCTGGCGATTTTCGCGGCGATGCGCGCCATGGCGCACCAGTTGCGCGCAGCCGGGCACGCCGTGCATTACCTCGCCATCGACGACCCCGCCAACCTGCAGTCCGTCCCCGCGAATATCGACGCGCTGTGCGCCGCGCTGCAGGCGACGGCCTTCGAGTACCAGGCGCCGGACGAGTGGCGCCTCGACCAGCAGCTGTACCTGCACGGTCGGCGCGCCGCGATCCCGTGGGTGATGTTCGATACCGATCATTTTTATACCGGCCGCCACGAAGCGGCCGATCTCTTCAGCAACCGCAAGCAGTGGCTGATGGAATTTTTCTATCGCCAGATGCGGATCACCCACCAGGTCTTGATGGAAGGCCCGGGAAAGCCGCTGGGGGGCCAGTGGAATTATGACCACGACAATCGCAAACCCTGGCGCGGCACGCCGGCCGAGCCGCGCGATGTGCGCATCCACCATGACCATGCGGACCTGTGGCGGAGCATCGTTGAGGCGGGCGTCGCATCCTTTGGCAATCCGGACGCCGGCCAGTTGCCCTGGCCCGTGAACCGCGCCGAGGCATTGCGGCAGCTCGACGCTTTCATCACCCATGCCCTGCCCCATTTCGGCGACTTCCAGGACGCGATGAGCAGCACCGCGTCGCGCCTGTTTCATTCGATGCTGTCGTTTGCGCTGAACGTCAAGATGCTGAACCCGCGCGAGGTGGTGGCGCGCGCCGAAGCGGCGCTGCACGACGGGCACGCCCCGCTGGCGGCCGTCGAGGGATTCGTCCGCCAGATCCTGGGCTGGCGCGAATACGTGCGCGGCGTCTACTGGGCGCGGATGCCGGGCTACGCCGGCAAGAATTTCTTCGGCCACGCACGTCCCTTGCCGGCGTGGTTCTGGACCGGCGACACGCGGATGCATTGCCTGTCGCAGGCGATCACGCAATCGCTCGAGCATGCCCATGCACACCACATCCAGCGCCTGATGGTGATCGGGAATTTCGCGTTGCTGGCCGGCCTCGACCCGGTCGCCGTGCATCACTGGTACCTGGGCGTCTACATCGACGCTTTCGAATGGGTCGAATTGCCGAATACGCTGGGCATGAGCCAGTTTGCCGACGGCGGCATGCTTGCCACCAAGCCCTACGTGTCGAGCGCGGCCTACATCGACCGCATGAGCGACTACTGCAAGGGCTGCCACTACAACAAGAAAGACCGCACCGGCCCGGCTGCCTGCCCGTTCAACGCGCTGTATTGGGATTTCTTCCAGCGCCATGCACCGACGCTGGCGCACAATCCGCGGATCGGAATGGCGTACCGGCAACTGGAGAAAATGGCACCCGAGGCGATTGCCGCGTTCCAGGATCGGGCGCAATGGCTCCGCGACAACCTGGATGCGCTGTAACGCAGGACGCGCTGACCGCGCAGCGTGTGCGCCGGACAACATTGTTATTTTGCATGCTATCCTGAAAGTCATTGCCGCTGACAACAGGAGAGTCGATGGGAATCCAATGGCAACATGCCGGTCTGGCGTTGATCGTGGCGGAAGCCGCGTGCAGCGCGCACGCCGCACCTGAGGGGAGCCCCGCGGCCGCGGTGAACGTCTTCATTGGCACTGGCGGCGACGGCCATACCTTCCCTGGCGCCACGCGCCCGTTTGGCATGGTCCAGCTGAGCCCGGACACCCAGGTGCGCCACTTCCGCCAGAGCTACCCATGGGCGGCGGGATACCGCTACGAGGACGACAGCATCCTCGGGTTCTCGCACACCCACTTCTCCGGCGCCGGCCATTCCGACCTGGGCGACATCCTCCTGATGCCCTACAGCGGCGAGACCAAGCTCGAGCCAGGCTACCCGGAGCGCGCCTTCAGCGGCTACAGGTCGCGCTTCCGGCACCAGGACGAACATGCCGAACCGGGCTACTACGCCGTCAAGCTGCTCGATCACGATGTCGAGGTGGAACTCACCGCCAGCGAGCGCGTGGGACTGCATCGTTACCACTACCAGCCGGGCGCCGCGGCCAAGGTCATTCTCGACCTGCGCAGCAGCATCTATGATTACGCCGGCAAGAACCTGTGGTCACGCCTGCGGGTGCGCGGCGACAGCCTGATCACCGGCATGCGGGAAACGCGCGGCTGGGCGCCCGGCCGCCAGCTGTATTTTGCCATCCAGTTCTCCCATCCCCTGGCCGCGCGCGACCTCTACAACCGCGAGGAAGGCATCGAGTACCGCGGTTTCGCCGGCCCCGGCAAAACCCCGCAGGACAAGCTGGTCGTGGAAGGAAAAGCCCTCGTCGGCGCGCTCGAGTTCGGCGTGCCGGCAGACCAGCAACTGCTGGTGAAGGTGGCCATGTCGGCCGTCAGCGAAGATGGCGCCATCGCCAACCTGGCCGAGATGCCCGGCTGGGATTTCGCGGCCGAACGCAGCCGCGCCAGCGCAGCGTGGAACGACGCGTTGTCGCGCGTCGCCATCGAGGCGCCGGCCGACACCCGCACCATGGTCTACACGGCGCTGTACCACAGCATGCTGGCGCCGAGCCTCTTCATGGACCGCGACGGCAGCTACCGCGGCCCCGACAACCAGGTGCACCACGCCGACGGCTTCCGCTTCCACTCCACCTTCTCGCTGTGGGACACCTACCGCGCCCTGCACCCGCTGCTGACGCTGGTCCAGCCGGAGCAGCGCAACGTCGACTTCGTGCGCTCGCTGATCGAATCACAGAAAAACAGCCCGTACGGCATCCTGCCCGTCTGGCAGTTTGCCGGCCAGGAAACCTGGACGATGATCGGCTACCACGCCGTGCCGGTGATTGCCGACGCCTACATGAAAGGCCTGCGCGGCTTCGACGCCAGGGAGGCATTGAAGGCAATGACGTCCAGCGCCGAATACGGCCCGTACGGCGGCTTGCAGCATTACATGAAACTCGGCTACGTACCGATCGACCTGGAGCCGGAAGCCGCGTCGAAGACAGTGGAATACGCGTTCGACGACTGGACCATCGCGCGCATGGCCGAGAAGATGGGCAACAAGGAGGTGGCGGCGCGCTACTATAAAAGGGCGCAGAACTACCGCAACGTGTTCGACACGACGACCGGCTTCGTGCGCGCGCGCAAGTCCACGGGCGCGTTCCGCGAACCGTTCAACCCCGTGCAATCGAACTTCGGCAGCGACTATACCGAGGGCAGTGCCTGGCAATACAGCTGGTACATGCCGCACGATAATGCCGGCCTGGTCGGCATGCTGGGCGGCGACGCCGGCATGCAGGCGAAGATCGACATGGTGTTCGATGCCAAGGTCGACGAGAACGTCTACGCGCACATGGAAGATATCTCGGGTCTGATCGGCCACTACGCGCACGGCAACGAACCATCGCATCACGTGGCGTACCTGTACAACTATGCGGGGGCGCCGTGGAAGACGCAGGGACGGCTTTCACAGATCGTGGCCAGCCAGTACAACACGACACCGGCGGGGCTGTCAGGCAACGACGACCTGGGGCAGATGTCGGCGTGGCTGGTGTTCACTTCACTGGGCTTTTATCCGGTCGCGCCGGGGAGCAATGAGTACGTCATTGGCCGGCCGTTTCTCGACAAGGCGGTCCTCAACTTGCCGAACGGCCGCAAGTTCACGATCCGTGCCGAAAACCTGACGCCGGCAAACAAATATGTTGGCAGCGTCAGCCTGAATGGCAAGCCACTGGCGGTCAGCTATTTGCGGCATGAGCAGATCACGGCGGGCGGGGAGCTGGTGTTCAGGATGCAGGCCGAACCGAACCAGGACTGGGGCATGGCGAAAGCAGCGCGGCCGTATTCGCAAACAGGGTATTGAAGCCGACGCTTCCGCACCGTGTCTGGTGCAACATCGATGGCAGTTCGTTGCAATGCACCGGCGCACGTGCGCTACGCCGAAACGTGCGGCCGGTTCGACATCGCCTCATCGCTCGCGTTTCCGGCCTCAGCCATAGCGCCTTTTTTCGCACGTCCGAAAATTTCCATCCGCATTGGCCAAAAGCATGGTAAGTTTACTTTTGGTAATGTATGCACGATGATCAAGACTGTCACATGACCCGTGGCAGGCGCCCCAGCAGTCCCTGTTTGCAACAACGCGTTCGAGCCAGGCACGGATCCACAACCGCACGTTTTCATCATGGCCATCGTACCGCGCAGACCGCGCTCACCTTTCGGGAAGTCCACGCCCCATGAAAAATGTCATCTCTCTCCTGGCCCTGTGCCTGTTCAGCACCAGCCTGCTGAGCGCGTGCGGCGGCAACGCGCCAGCGAGCAGCACCAGCGGCGCTCAAGCGACCAGTACGTCGGCCACCACGGCTGCCTCGGTACAAGCTGCATCTGTGACGTCCGTGTCCGCGCGCACCAGCACTGCCACGCCGGGGGCCAACGCCGCGGTGCGCAGCGCCACCATCGCGGCGACCGCCGCAACGGCCGCGCCGTCGACCACGCAATGGACGTTCTGCGCCAGCGAAAACAGTTCCTGCATTTTCACCGGCACCCAGACCGTGCGCTACGGCGCCGGCACCCAGTTCATCAGCAAGTCCTTCGACTGGGCCGCCAGCTGCAACAGCACCACCTTCGGCAGCGATCCGGCACCGGGGATGGCCAAGCACTGCGAGGTAACCAGCACCTGGCAATACTGCTCTGCCGAGAACGCCCAATGCGCATTCGGCGACACCGAGACCGTGCGCTTTGGCGCCGGCACCACCTTTGTCACGCAGACGTTGACGGGAGGCGTGGCGTGCAGCACCGCCAGCTTCGGTGATCCTCTGTCCGGCACCGCCAAGCATTGTGACCGCGCAGCGACCACCTGGACCCTGTGCTCTGCCGAAAACGGCATGTGCAGCTTTTCCGGCAGCCAGGTTGTGTTGTACGGCGCCAACGGTGCTTACACCACCAAGACCCTGACGGACGGCAGCATCTGCAATAACAGTGTGTTGGGCGACCCCATCGCCAACGTCGCCAAAAGCTGCTACATCCCCGGCAAGCCGGTCGCCGACATCGCCGTGACGCCGCCTGGGAATCCATCGACGCCGGTCGGTACCTGGAACAAGCTGACCACGTTCAACCTCGTCAACGGCACTCACGGCCAGTACACCGACGCCCAGGTCTACTGGGCCATTATTGGCAAGGATCCGGCCACCGGCAAATTCGTCCACGTCGACGCCAGCGGCAAACTGGTGCCGATGGCGCTGTCCGACAATGGCGCCCTGAGCAAGAACGGCCTTGCCTACACCAACTACTTCCAGACGCTGGCGCAGGCAAAATCGGTTACCATCGCACCCATCGATTCGGCGCGCATGTTCCTCAGCGTCGGCTCGCCGATGTATATCCAGGTCAATGCTGACATCAACGGCAACCTTGGCTACGCTGGCGCCAACATCGAAAATCCGGCCGACCCCAACATCAACGTGACGTTCGACTTCATCGAAATGGCGATCCTGCCGGACGTCGGCTTCTTCGGCAACACCACCCGCGTCGACCAGTTTGGCTTTCCCGTACTGCTGCGCGTGCAGGGCCTGGGCGGCTATGACCAGACCGTGGGCGAAACGGAAACGCGCGCCGCGCTGTTTGCCGCCTACGCCGCCAACGTCCCGGCCCAGTTCAAGGCCCTAGCACAGACGCCGTACTCGCCGTACCGCATCGTCGCGCCAGCGCACGCCAACTTCGCCAACGGCGGCGCCAACGCCACCTACCTGGATGGCTACATCAGTGCGCTGTGGAGCAAATACGCCACCCAGTCGCTGACCTTCACGGATGCCCAGGGTACCTTTACCGGCAAAGTGGTCAATAACGTGTTCCAGTTCAGCGACGGCGCCGGCACCTACAAGGTCGGCAAGCCCACCACCGCCATGGCCCTGCTGGGCAGCGGCACCCTGGCCGACGCCAGCGGCACCGTCGGCGGCACGCCAGCCTACGACAAGCAGTTGCAGATCCAGGCTCAGTTGTGCGCCGCGATCAACCGCCACATTGTCGAAGACCCCGCCCACTGGAGCACGCCAGGCTACTTTTATCCTGCCGGCCAGGCCGCGAACTGGTACGCCCAGTTCTGGCATGCGCACAGCGTGAACGCACTGGCCTATGGCTTCGCCTACGACGACGTCGGCAGCTTCAGCGCCTCGCTGCACACGGCCGCGCCGACCGTCGCCACCGTCACCATAGGATGGTAAGACCATGAAAAAACTGCGACTTTATCTCGCCGCGACCACCCTCGCCAGCGCGCTGCTGGCGTGCGGCGGCGGCAGCACGCCCGGCCAGGGCAGCGCAAGCGCCAATGCGGCGACCCAGCCTGGCGTGGCGGCCAGCGCCACGGTCACGACTGAAGCGACGGTCACGACGGCAGCGCAGGTGACAGCGGCCGCTGGCACCTGCGCTGCCGTCACCTGGACGGCCGGCGTCAACTATCCGCTCGGCACCGTGGTGCTGTATGCGCCCAACGGCCAATACTACAAGGTGGTCAACGTCGGCACCAACGGCAGCGACGCTACCACGCCCACCATCAGCACCTGGTACTGGGCCACCACGACCTGCGCGCCCACGACACCCGCGCCCCCCACGACGCCGGACTGCGGCGCCGTCACCTGGACGGCTGGCGTCAACTACGCGCTGGGTGCCGTGGTCAGGTACCCGCCCAACGGCAACTACTACAAGGTGGTCAACGTCGGCACCAATGGCAGCGATGCCACCACGCCGACCATCAGCACCTGGTACTGGACGCAGACGACCTGTAGCAGCACGCCGGCGGCCGGCAAAAAAATCGTCGCCGGCTACTACCCTAACTGGACGCCGGCGCCACTGCGCATCCGCGACATCAACGCCCGCTACAACGTGATCTACCTGTTCGCGGCCACGCCGGTGGGTGGCGCCCCCGGCACCACCGGCGCGGTGACCTGGACCGCACCTGGCGACGGTCGCGGCGCGGCCACCAATCTGAAAGCCGACATCGCCTACGCACGCGCCACGCAGGGCCGCAAAATCATGCTGTCCGTGGGTGGCGCCGGCAACGGCATGAGCTTCCCGAACCGGTCGAAATCGCAGGCCTTCGTCAACAGCATCGTCGCCATCTACCAGCAACTGGGCGGCATCGACGGCATGGACTGGAACACTTTCGAGGGCAGCCAGGCGCCGGACACCAGCGAAATGATCTGGATCAGCCGGGAGTTGAAGCGCCTGTACCCGGGCTTCCTCATCTCGGCGCCGCCGGCACCCTGGAACCCGGTCGACCAGGAGTTTTGTCGCGCCATGGTGGCCGCCGGCGCCATGGACTATGCCGCGCCCCAGTACTACGACGGCCCGGATCTGGCCACGCCAGCGTATGTGGTAACCAACGTCAGGCAGTGGGTCACGCTGCTCGGCGCCAGCCACGTCGTGGTGGGCTTCGGCATCAACAACGCCACCAACTACATGACCGGCGCCCAGGCGGTTTCGGCCTGGAGCCAGGTCAAAAACAACTCGCCCGACATCGGCGGCGCCTTCGATTGGGAAATCAACACCGACGAAATGCAGGGCTGGCCATTCGCCAACGGCGTCGGTCCGCTGATTAACCCGTAACACAAACGGCGCCCTGGCAGCTTTTGCCGGGGCCACCGCCTGTGACGCACACTTTGCAGCCGCTGGCCGACCGCGTGAGCCACGGCATTGCCGACCGCCGCGGCGTCGACATCGATGCCCATCCAGCGAGCGGTCTTCCCGAGGCGCTGGCTGTCGACGGCTCATGTCGCGCCGAGCGCGCATTACCAACTGAAGGTTGCATCATGACCCATTGTTTCGCGTAGACCGCGCTCACCTTCCGTGAGGACCGCGCATCATGAAGACCGTCCAACCCTGTCGCTGTGCCTGCTAAGCGCCTGCGGCGGCGGCACCTCGCCGGCGAGCGGGACTGCGCCTGCGCAAGCGACCAACCCGGCAACCACGCCCACCGCCCCCGCCACCACCAAACCGGATGTGGACCCGATCGTCACCGCTGACATCCCCGACCTGGGCGGCCCGGGGCCGGGTCTGGCAAAAGTGTATGAACGAGGGCGCGCCCACGGCGCGCCGCGCAGTTCGCCTTGGCGAACTGCGGATGGGCGATTCGGAG
>Ga0265780_10010010_pt1 | contig 11333 bp, 8 predicted proteins | sample P1T30metagenome_FD_192432 | JGI IMG/M metagenome (GOLD analysis project Ga0265780, IMG submission 192432) | Plant litter microbial communities from East Loma Ridge, Irvine, California - P1 T30 | ecosystem: Environmental > Terrestrial > Plant litter > Unclassified | place: USA: California... | reverse complement strand
TGGCGTATCCGTTCTCCTGGTCTCCTGAACATTACTAAGATAACCAGTCTAGTCTGTTTGCACCACAAACTCCCGATAACCCCGATTAAAATCAATGTCCACACGCGGCGACTTCCAGGACTTGACAGATATCTCGGCCACAGTTGTTTGTCATCGACAGCAATGCACTGTATTAGGGCAGGTGCTGCCGCAGCCTCCCTTCTTCTTTGTATATCAATGATAGAGTGATCTAGTCGGAAATCCGACCATCGTCAGTAGTTAGGTACAATGCAGAAAACCAAGTCGCTCCACGAGAAGAGCACATCTGAAAGACACAACACTACACACATAATCGATTCGCACCAACGACCCGAAAATCTGCATGCAGTGTATATGTTACGTACGACATATCACAAGCCTTAAAGACTCAATGCCAACAGCAGCAAATACCAAGCTCTCATTTCAGTCGAACCAGATCGTTGTCAACATACCGGTTAAATCGGCACTGGTGGAAAGACAGCCCTCGTCCCAAAAAACGCCATCTTCACAATGCAATCTCCAAGCCCCTCCCGCTCTCTAACCCAATCCGCACTCACGTCAGAAAACAGAACCCCAAGAAGATCTACGGCAGGCATGTTTTCACTAGACTGGTCCAATAGTCAACGGCATCTTCCAACCGGGCTCCTGGGCCAGATCGCTAGCGACGAAGGAACCCTGTGCCGCATAGTTACTCAGGTACGTAGTACGTAGAGAGCAGCGTTCTGTCCCCCCCCGTTGCAGTTGTAATGATAGGACAAACACAAACCACGTAAACAGACGCAGTGCGGCTGCTTCGGACTCTCTCTGCCCTGTCGTAGGAGTGCACACATGTAGCTGCTATGCGCCGTGAACACCTACACGCTTTCAACAGCGTTGCCTCGCGTGTTTGATCCACCTGACCATAACAAATCGGTAAGACGTAGCAGCATAACACCAAGGTACCATCACATCGCAAGTATGGAAAGCTTCAGCATTGCTAAAAAAAGTTATGATTTTACAAGCAATAGCCTCAGGCAGGCAGGCAGGCAGGCAATCGCTCCTTCAGCTACCGCCTCGTTTCTACGTTAAATTCCAGACGCTCTATCTACGCATCATCGCTGTTGTAATCTTCGTCCTCTTCCTCGCTCTCGACCTCAAACTCGTCGGGAACAGGCGCCTCCTCGCCACCTTCGTCATCTTCGTCGACGGCGTTGAGGACACCTGCGGCGGCGGCGGCACCACCAGCACCAGCGCCGGCACCGCCCGGCGTAACAGGCATGAAGTCGGACAGGGCGGACTCGAAAGCGCTGCGCTCGCCGCGGCCACCACCGAGCTGTTGGCCAGGGGTGGGAGCGGAAGCCGTGGCCTTTTTGCGGGCCTTGAGCTCGAGGAGCGACTTTTCTTCAGATGGGTTGGTGTCCTCGAGGAGGATGACACCGCCGGTGGGCTGTGATGGAGAGGTCAGCATTCTGGTCATATTGCAATAGAGATGATGTTCATGACTTACCCTCTTGACTGGCTGGTATCTGCCGTCGCTCGGGAACGAGATCCAGCGGACTTGCGATGGTAGCACGCGGCTCATGTTCTCGAGCTCGTGGCCCACCTTCTCCTTTTGCAGCTTTGCTCTAGGCGAAGACTCCTTCTCCTTGTCTTCCACCTTTGATGTGTCGATGACGGTGTCCTCGTCCATCTTGTCGCCCGAGTCGGCGTCGGGTTTGGGTGTTGCGGGTTGGTCGACGTCCATGCTCTCGCGGCGGTTCTGACGGTCCTTGGCGATCTTTCTGCGCTTCGCTTGTGCGGTGGTAGAAAGTACTGCGGTCTTGACCTTCTCGGGTGCCTCTTCTGCCTTGACTTCCTGCTCGGGAGGGTAGTCAAACATGCTGGGCTTGGTGTTGGAGTGGAACTTGAAGCTGGGCACCTCGAGATCTTGGTCGACACCAATGATGGCTGTGGGTGTAAAGGAGAGAGCCAGGAAGTGGGTGAGCGGGAACCAGTACCAGTATTGTGTGAAGATGGCCATGCCGACGATGGCGGCCATGTTCAGGTTGCCGGTGGGTGTTTGTAGGCCGATGGTGGCGTTCCTGCCACCAGCGTCGATGATACCGAGCGCGAGACCAGCACCGAACTTCGCCATGGCGTCTTCGTGTCTGTCGCTGACAGCCTTCTGCAATTGCTTGCGGATGCTGGCAACCTTGGGGTTCTGAGCCTCGTTGACCTGAATCATCACCATGGACACGGCGACAAAGGCACCCTGCCTGACAAAGTCGACAGAGTCCTTCATCATAGGCTCGAGCAGGTCAATGGCCTCGTCGAGGCCGGTGCCGGCACAGGCGATTCCGAGAGCCATTGTGGCACCGTAACGCACGTGCGGGTTGTAAGACTCGGAGAGCAGTTCGACCATGCGAGGCACAGCGCTGGGCTTGCGGAAGAGGACAAAGCCGAGACTCATCACGGCGCTCCTGCGCACATCATCGCTGACATCGCTGACAGCAACGTGCAGAAGCTTGCGCACTGCCTTGTTGCTGCCAGTACCACAGTATGCGAGGGCGAGCGTCATGATACCGCCGTAGCGAAGCGCAGAGTCGGCATCGTCGAGCAGGCCGTTGATAAGCTCATCGGCAGCCTCTTGGCGGTTGTACATGATAAGTGCCATACCGATAGCCAAACCACGGACGATCTTCTCGTGTTGTGTCTCGTGTGCGTACTGAATCATGTCGTCGAGAGCCTTCACATTACCAGTACCGAGCATAACAAGACCCATGGCGAGACCGACTGCCTCGCCATTAATAGCAGAATCGGTGTAGAGCACGTTCTTGAGGTCCTCATAAATCTCGTCAGAGCCAGTGGCCATACCGGCAACACCAAGACCCAGGGCACCTCCGTGTTGCACAACTTCTTCCTGAGTTGACTTGAACTGGTCGCGGAGGTAGTCCAAAACGTGAGTACCGTGGTTGGCGTAGATGAGACCGAGAGCGTAGAGGGAGCCACCTTGACTGTATGAGCTTCCAGCGCCTGCGGCACCGTTCGCCTTGGGAAGGTAGGGATCGAGAAGCTTCTGACCCTGGCCCAAGTTTCCACGGTGAATCACACCAAGCGCCGCAGTGGCGGTGAACTTGGACCAGTTGACAGCCTTGCCGAGCCACTCCAAGTTGTCGCGGAAGAAACTGTCGATGGTTGTGCCAGCGTGCATGAAAGCGTTGGCGAAGGTCACGGACGTGTGGAAGATACTGTTGCGTGCCTCGAGCGAATCCCTCACCTTGTTGAGGACAGCCTTGTCGGTCCGGCTGTTCCTGAACAAGAATTCAAGATTCAGGTCGATGCTCTTGGTTCCGCGCAGAATGTCTCGCACTGACTCGAATGCCTTGTCCTGGACCTCGGACTCGGATTTGGGCTTCGTTCTTGATGTGACTACAGTCTTCTGGGCCTTGCTTGCGCTCTGGTTGAGCTCGGTGAGCAGCTGGCTGGATTCGGCAGCATTTTCGTCCTCGTTTGCGCGAGGCGTCGAAGGAGCCACTGCATCGCCGTTCGCCTGTGATTCTTCGGTCTTGTCCTCCTCTGGCAGCTCTTCCATGACCCTTTGCAGGAACTCCTGTGTGCCGTTCTCGTACAAGTCGAATGACAGCTGGTAAGCAACTGCAAGGGACTTTCCATCGCCCTTCTGGATCAACTGCTTGATCATGTTGGAGGCCATAGAGTGTTGGTCAAGGTAAACGACGCAACGAGCGATGGCGAAATAATCAGGGTTGGGGATGTCGTTCAGGAGCTCCAAAATCAGTCGCAAAATTTCGTTTCGCAAGCCACGCTCCTGGATCACGTTCATGCAAATGTCCAGAACGTACTCGAGAAGCTCGTAGGATTTACCACCTTCGTCCTGGCTGGACTTGAGGATTGCCTCGCGAAGAACCTCAGTGTTGCGCGCCTCGACTGCAATACCCACAACCTGCTTGTACTCTCCCTCCTCATAGCAAGATTCGAAGATCCGGCGGGTGATGCTTTGGAGGTTCTTCTTCACCGCGTTTGAAAGGGTCAACGGGTGAGGGTGAGCACCGGCTACACCAGCGTTCCCGCCACCAGGTGCGCTTGAATCCCAGGTGTTGGCGAAATCCCTCGAAAGTAAAGACTTGCTGGGAAGTGTGGATTGCGAGAATGGGGTGGTTGCGCTTGTGGGGGCAACAGCAGCGGCCGTAGAGCCCTTTGCGCCGGTGAAGGTGTCGTTGAACTCGGCATTGCCAGATGCTGTCTTGGACGCCGGGGTAGGCGGGTTGTGCATGGCACAAAGAGCGATGTATGTGTCAATACACTTTGCGATGATGGTCTCCTCGTACTCGGTAGGATCGTCGATTTCGAAAAGCTCGCCGGCACCCAGAGCAAAGACCATGGACTCGTTGTATTCCTGAAGTTGGTAGTACACCTTGGAGAGCACCAGAGCAGCGAGCTTGCGGTGGCTGAAGCTTTCATCTTCGAAAAGGGATTCTCTGAACGGAATGTCAGTGTGGTGTTCTGGTAACAAATTCAACCAGGCTAAGAAGTCAGCCATGCAGCCAAAGCACGAGACCAAGGCGCACGTCTTATCCTGTCTTTTGGAAGTCAAGCATGATGTTCGGCACGTACATTTGTCCAATCGATCCGGAAACCTCAGTCCATACGCTGTCAATCTCCTCGTTGAGCCTCTCGAGCGCGAACGCTTGCAGAGTTGGGTCTGGCTCAGACAGGAAGCCCACCAGACCGGCGGCAGATGTGAGGGCGGGCATTGCGGTGGCGGTGTGCTGCCTCAGTCCGTCTCTTACGATTCACGCAGTCGCGTTTGACGCTTTCGAGATGGGTGGCGATGGAGAGTGTTGCGGCGGGTAGGGAAAGTGTTGCGGCGGCGGGCCGGATGGGGGAGTGACCAGGAGGATTGAGGCGTCGAGGATACCTGCAAAGAGGATTATAGCAGGCGGAGGACGTGTTTTTGTAGCTGGCGGTTGGAGGGTGATGGGATGTGGGTGTTGCGAAGTGTGTTGGGTGGTGTGGTGGTGGTGGTTCAGTGCAGTACAGTACAGTAGTCAGCGAGCAGCACAGACGCCATGAAGCAACTGGAAGCTCTCGCCTCGCCGATGATGATGCGCGTCTGCTACCTCCAGCACAAGTACAAACACTACGCCTGGTGCTCTCCATTCTACCACTTGCAATAATAAATATAGTCCACTCACTTACATCTGGTTAAATCACGTGCACTCACACATATGAGCAAAATATTTGTATACCTTACATATACCTACTCTCGTGTGTGTAGCAAAAGGCCATATCACACCGGGTCTGACCTCACTTCCTCTTCCACGTCGCCTGCTTCAAAGTCGACGCCAAGCAGAGCTGTTGCTGTCGCCTGCCGCTATAGAGAAACATGGCATAATAATAATTCATGTCCCATATTCACGTACACTCCCTCGCATCCAGCATCACCGCCTGTCTACCCATATCAATTCTCCTCCCCAACGCTCGTAGCACCTTTGCGCACCCTCACAACGCCTCTCCCGCGAATAACAAACGCCTGCTTTGCCGAGGGGCTGTCAAGTTACTGTAGTCCACCCTCTACAGAGCTCCCGTCTCGACAAACGCGCGCCGCAATAGCCAGGACCACTTCGCATTGCACGCGCTGCCACAGCCCGGTGTGCACGCCCGTCGCAGAGAAATAGAAAGAGATTGGCTTGCATGCTACTGGAGCGTCGGAGCGCACAGCGGTCGGCGCATACTGGGACAAGGGAAGGGATGGTCATCGAAGCCCGGCCACTCCTCGAATAGAATCGTATAGCGCATCATGGACCTTTCCAACCTGGTCAACCCGACCAATTCGGCACCGGATCACAATCCCTCTCAGAGCTCCTCGCCCGTGGCCCAGAGACATTCGCAGTCGCACGCCTTCCCGGCGCCCTCGCCGTCCTACCCACAGCACAACTCCCACCAGACCACGCCGCAGTATGCGCCTCCTCCACAGGAACATCGTTCGCCGTCGGGCTCATTGAACTACCACGGCAAAGCTGCGACTCCGCTGCAGACGCCTTCACATTACGCCTCTGGACAGTATCCGTTTCCGCAGAATCCATCGCAGAGCCCCGTGGCCACGCACCCCGGTCAGCAGTATCCGCCGTACTCAGCACATCCCTCAGCTGCGCCTGGAAGTAGGCCTACGAGCCATGGCATGGCCCAGCAGCAGCAGCAGCAGCAGCAGCAGCAGCCATCTTCCTCCCATTTGCCCCAGAGTGCTGGCTTCCAACAGTATTCGTCCTCTCACTCGCCTACACCTCCTTCGCAGCTCAATCACACTCCACACTCCGTCCGCCAGAGCCCACATGCTACGTTCGCCCACCCTCCACAGCCACCGCAGGCCCAGCAATACTCTTATCAACACTCACAACCAAGCACCCCGCTTGGTCCTCCCTCGCTGCAATATCAGCGCACATCTGGCCATGGAAGTCATCCTGAGATTCTTAGTCCGAATCACCAGAGGCACTTTTCTGGCGCATCCAATGGCATGGTAGCAGGTTCTCCTGCCCAGCATCATCCCAGCGTAGGTAACTTGATTGAATCACCTGGTGCGTACAGCAGGCATTCTCCACAGCTGCGAAGGACGAGCGATTACCTTAGTCAAGGGGAACGCGACAGAAGCGAGTCTGTCAGTCCGAAGACACGAGTCGTCCCACGGCTCCCTTCCCACTCATCACGACAAAGCAGTGTCAACGAGGCTTACGGTTCGCGCGCCTCAATCGCTTCAAATGGGCAGATGCCACAAGACGCACAGAGTCACATGCCATCACCTATCGCGGGACGCCACATGGGTGTGGCGCAACCATCATTCGCACAATCGGCAAGCAACGTGTCACAGATGGCCTCACGGACTCCGCAAATGTCGCATTCAGATGTGTCGATTCAGCCTGCTCCACAAAATCCGTTGTCCCAAAACGCGGCACCGCCGCAGCATCGCAGCCAGAAAATGGGCATGAACAACCTACTCACTCCCGCTCGCGAACACGATCAACAAGACCGCAACGAAGTGATGGCACGGAACAAGAGCGTAGACCCATTCGCATCACCGATCGAGGCTCGCGCAGAGTCACCCGAGCAACGCATGGGAATGAAGCAGGAACACGGATCGCACTCGCTGCTCCAACAGCCCGTGCAGCCTGCAGCAACCGCCCAACGTCCTGCAAACCCCCTCAAGCGTGAAGCAAGCGAGCAGCCTGCCTCGGAACCGCCTATGAAACGCGAGAAGAAACGCAAGTACGCACAACGTCCAATCTGGGCAGCGATCGCCCACGGAAATCCAAAGTTCGATGGCACAAATGGGAACAATGGGCAAAATGGTAAGCCCAGACGCCAACAGCAGCAACAACAGCAGCCCAGGCAACAGCCGCCGCCTCGTACAACACCACATCCGGCACCCATGTCTCAACCTCGACACCATCCTAATGGTGCGACTCCAAGCAATGGTGCGCCTGTCGATTATGGTGCGCCATGGACACAGCCGCAACCGCTGGACATGGACCTTGTAAACGCACGCGCAATTCTAGGACCGTGGGAAAAGACATTCAAATGGAATACACCACTTCCTGCTCTGCTGAGAGTGGTACAAGACTGGCTGTGGCAACAGCTGGAACAGCACTCGGACATTGGCCAAGACCCTCGTACCGGTACCATTGAGATCGAGGCAAAGATCGGTACCCTGATCAGGTCGGGCGAGAACGACAGGGCACAAGGACCGTACCTCAACACTGGTGTCATCCATCCTGCTCACAATAAGCAATACAGGTTCGAAAGTAGAATGGAAGAGGTAAGCATCTGCGTCAATCCACTTATACACACATACCAGGATGCTGACAACCCTTTCCAGCCCGAACACAAAGCCATGAACCAATTCCTTAACGCTACATTACAAGCCTCCCACGTTCCTGGCCGCGTCCCCATCATATACGAACACTTGTATCAAACCGACACGTTCGCCACTCTCTCCCCAGCAGGCCTCGCCGCCCTCCCAGCTTCAGTGCAGAAGCGTCCTGTGGGCCGCGATCTCCGCCTGCGCACTTCCAGGAACACCAAGACCAACGAGATTGTCGCGCACATCGTCAAAGTGCCGCTCGGCGATCTGCACATCCAAAACCCATGCGATCCCTACGACTGCCGCATTTCCATGAACCTCGAAGTCAACTTCCCGCCCGACGTTGACATCTCCGAGCTCATCGAGCCGCCTTCGCACGACAGGCCATCGCCACCAGAGCGCAGGAAGGACCGCCTTAGCTACAAGCACCTTGCCTACTCGATCGATCTGACCAAAGTCGAATCCCACGGCGTGCCGTCCAAGTACGAGCTCGAGCTCGAAGTCGATGCGAACGTGCTGAGGCAGCAGATTGAGCGCGGCAAGAGGGGACTTGACACCGCTTATGTTGACGTTGTCAGCGGGTTCCTCGACAACGCTACTTTCTTGATGAGACAGGCGCCTTGATTTAATGCGATTGAGTGGGAGGGCGAATGTTGGAGGGGCTAGAAAGGCCCGCTACTGTTTGATGATCTGTGTTATTTGGTTTTGTTGCCCTTCCCCTTGGTCTCGATCCTCATTTCTCGACTCTTCGACCTCTGCGCATCAGCCGATGGCGCCGGTGTTGGAGGAGGGAGCGAGGCCAAGACAGCGAACATGTCAGAGATGTCCTAGACGTTTTTCTTCCAATCCTGTATTATTGATCGAATTTTGAATCTTCGTCATGAATGGCGTCCAGATCTGTTTCTTCTTGACTGAAGTGACCTTGGAGATTAAGCGATCCGATGTTGATGTCTTCTGTGAGATTAAAGCTTTTACTAGTCGCACCGATGTTGAAGTGGATCCCGATACCATTATATTAGCAAAGACATGGGCTACAGTGAAGTACCAATACACGCACATTCGTTCGTTCCTCAATAATGAATGAGTGGAGTTGCAATGTTAGCCTCCCTCGGTTCGAGAGGCCGGTCTGGGGAATGACGAGCTGCGAGATCGGCGGCGCGTCCCAAACAATTTCCCGCCATTGCGCATTGCAGTCACCTTTGAGCTCCCCGTAACCACTCACATATACACAATGGCTTCCAGGACTCTTCGCATTGGTGGGTACAGAGTCAAGATCTATCTCACTCCCATCTCTGACTAACCTTTCCTCAGGTCTGCTCCCCGGTGACGGCATTGGCCGTGAGGTTATCCCGGCTGGAAGGAAGATCCTCGAGGCTTTGCCCAAGAGCCTTGGTCTGGACTTCTCCTTTGTCCACCTGGACGCTGGTTTCGATGAGTTCAAGAAGAACGGTGTGGCCCTGCCGGAGAAGACGGTCGAGACTCTGAAGAAGGAGTGCGATGGTGCCCTGTTTGGTGCCGTGAGGTGAGGACAACCCAAGCTTGTTCGCATGAGGTCTATCATACTCTTGCGGACACGCGCATGAACACGCGCGGCTGGCAAACAGCTTGCTTACTCGCATCATTACAGCTCGCCCTCGACTCCCACAAAGGGCTACAGCAGCCCCATCGTCGGCCTCCGCAAGCGCCTGGACCTGTACGCCAACGTGAGGCCCGTCAAGTCCGTCACCCCCACCGCCGCATTCCCCGACCCGATCGACCTTGTCATTGTCCGCGAGAACACCGAGGACCTTTACGTCAAGGAGGAGAAGACCTACGACGGCCCCAATGGCAAGATCGCCGAGGCTATCAAGCGCATCTCCGAGAGCGCCAGCTACCGCATCGCCAACATGGCCGGCGAGATCGCGGCCAGGAGACAGCGTGTCCGGGACAGCTCCGGCGCCGATGCCTCCAAGAACGCCGTCGTCACCATCACACACAAGAGCAACGTGCTCTCGCAAACCGACGGCCTGTTCCGCGCCACCGCTCGCAAAGCGCTCGAGCAGGCCAAGTTCAGGGACGCCGGCGTCAAGATCGAGGAGCAGATTGTCGACTCGATGGTCTACAAGCTCTTCCGCCAGCCCTCCACATACGACGTGATCGTCGCCCCTAACCTCTACGGCGACATTCTCTCCGATGGTGCTGCCGCTCTCGTCGGCTCTCTCGGTCTCGTGCCTTCCGCCAACGTCGGTGATGGTTTCGCCATGGGCGAGCCTTGCCACGGTTCCGCGCCTGACATCGAGGGCCAGAACATCGCCAACCCGATCGCGACTCTTCGCTCTGTCGCCCTGATGCTTGAGTTCCTCGGCGAGGAGAAGGCCGCTGCCATGATCTACAAGGCTGTCGATGCCAACCTTTCTGAGGGCAGACTTCTCAGCCCTGATATGGGTGGTAGCGCGAAGACTACTGAAGTCACTGAGGACATCCTCAGACGCCTTTAGAGTGGTTGTGTAGATATACGCGTGTGGAAACATTATACATTTCTTGTAGTACGCACGATCTCATCTGATAATAACGCTGCTGAGACTTCGTGCATGGCTGATTGGTAACGACCGCTTAATACCATCAAGATCTTTCGAACATTATCGTGTGTGCCCAGTGACAGCCAATTGTCGGTTTTTGTTTCGAGTAATTAATCAACGTATTCGGTAAATGTGACGCTAATCTGACCCTGCATTCAAGATGATCTGCGAGCGATTCGCCAAGCATGACGCAGATTCCAAAAGTCCATCCATCACGTTGCCCTTGGTCGCCGACAAAGAATGGAAGTCAACAGTTTCCCAGAACCAACCCTCAGGGAGAGAAACATATAGCACCAACAACACCCCCATACTTCAAACCGACCAACCGCAAGCATGGCCGACAAATACATTCTCAACGTAACCGCTGGCCCAAACTACACCGACCAAAAGCAAATCCCCATCAACACCGAGCAACCGACACACATCGACAGCCCGCACTGCAGCGCCAACATCACCGCCCGCGTCCAAAACTACCGTGGCCTACCCACCTCCTCGCCCAAAACCTCCCCTTACTTCTCCCACCCCTCGCACACCGCAGACCTTTACTCGCTCGCCTTTGACTTCACCCCCAAAGCCGACATTAGCGGCCACGATCTCGTCTTCGGCAACGACTTCGACCACCCGATCAAAGACAAGCTCCCGCCCGGCTTCAACCAAGCCTTCAACCTCGTGAAATGGTTCATCGATCCCGGCCTCTACGGAGATGTCTACTCCGACGAACCATATCTGTACGGTCCGTTGCTGAGCTCGATGAATACTCTTCGGGTTGGGCCTAAGGACGACAAGGCGCAGGAGAAGGTTGAGGAGGAGAGGGCGAATCAGGAGCTGGTCGTTTATGAGGAGGGCGCCGATGGGGATGGCAAGGATGTGAGGGAGGCGGCGAAGATGCCTGACACGGGCGCGGCGAGGAAGAAGCACTTTTTGAC
>Ga0265780_10010009_pt1 | contig 11334 bp, 5 predicted proteins | sample P1T30metagenome_FD_192432 | JGI IMG/M metagenome (GOLD analysis project Ga0265780, IMG submission 192432) | Plant litter microbial communities from East Loma Ridge, Irvine, California - P1 T30 | ecosystem: Environmental > Terrestrial > Plant litter > Unclassified | place: USA: California... | reverse complement strand
CAGGTGCGAGCGGCTGTGCTGAACCGCTTCACTCGGCTGGGTACGCCGATTACGATCCCAGTGTTATAAAACGAGCCACAAATAGCGTCAGCTCGGCCTTCGCCCGATTTGCTCAACAAAGCCAATAGCTGGGATAAGTCTTGGCTTTCCAATACCATCGGAAAAAGCTCTCATAACCCATGGGTGAACATATGGATACCAACCCTGCGGCATCGGAAGCTTACCTAAAATAGCACTACTTAAAATCCGCAGTTCGTCTTGCACAGCCATTGTGTGAAATGCTTGTTTGAGTCGATTATCGTCCAACTTTGCATCTTTCAAGTTACCGGCACTAGCCGACATCCAAACAAGGCCATCGATGGCAAGCATATCGACAAACTTCCGGATCGTTTGTTCGGCGTCCTCCGATTCGTATTGAAATTGCGGATTAAGCTGACCCATTAGGCGCTGCGTTATCTGCTCCTGTGAAAACGCAATTCCTATAGTTACTTCGTGAATAGTCTTACCTAGATGGACTTCGAGTGGGTTGATCGCTAGGCCAAGCGTGCTGTCGCTTGTCGCGCCGAGCTCGTTTAAACGTTCGCCATGTGAGGACAAAAAGTTTAGCACCGCAGACTTTCCAGAATTATTCGTCCCGATAAAAAAATTGCAGCGTCCAAATGGACCGATATACTGTTCCTTACCGATACCACGATAATTTTGCAAGCTTACACCACTGAGAGCTTTCACCATATTCTAAGCAGTCCTCGTTTATTGCTTCTACTACACAGATAATTGCCGATGTAGATGATCCAGTACCACCGCGCACTAACTTCGACTGCGTTTCAAGCGGTTTTTCGATAAACCGTTTGACAGCGCAGGCCTACAGCACGAATAATTCGGTGACCACGAATAACATTCAGATTGCGTACTGAACTTTCCGTTCTCCAGGCAACATACATAAACTGAATACCGACGAAAACATCGATATTTTCTGCAGTGCTCTCTGGCGATCCACGTCGACTTTCCGCTGGCCGTCGCTCTGTTGCCAAATGCCGGAGGACTTGGTGCTGTTCCGTTTTGTCAGATCAAAAGCGTGAAACCGTCGTCACCAACTGCCTCATTATTTTGAACCGAGAATGGAATGTAATCGCCGCCATATACCGTCCGGATTCCCAACATCAACTGTAGCAGTCTCCAGCCAATGATCAGAACCGGCAACACGATGCGATGCCTGCACACCCTCGCTGCACAGCAAGCCGGCATGGTGCGGATAGAGCAGCGTCAGGCGGGAACACTCATACAGGCGCCCATAAGCCATCATCTGGTAGACATCCGCCTGCGACACCCCCTGCTTCTTGTCGTCGATCCGCGCGGCGATGCGTTTCCATTTGGTGTCAATGATCTGCACGACCTGAGTACCGCGCTTGACCAGGATGTCGGGCCTGGTTTGAAACAGTCCGCCGTCCACAGTCTTGAGGCAGTACATCCTGCCGCCCTGGCTGACGACGCTCAGTTCGCTCCCCACCAGCATGCGCCGGATCATTCGGGCAACGTATTCTTCGAACAGTGTGTTCATCTCGAACAGGAGGGAGAACCCCTTGCCTCCCCCGACGGAAGTCGTCTGGAATCTTTCTCCCAACAGCAGCCTGGCCATGCTCAGCAACTCATGCCAGCGCGCGTTGGTGCGGTCGAGGACCAGGTCATGCCAGCGCAGCGCGGAGACAGGGACGTCCGCAATCTCGGCGTAGGCGAAGGCCAGTTCCCGGAGGCGCCGCTGGTTTTCGGAGGAGCGCGCGATCCGCCCCAGCCGTGTTACCGCCGCCTTCATAATCTGGTTCAGTGCGATATCCGGCGAAAGTGCATCATGACGGCATGCCAGCCGAGACGGATTCGCGGCAAACACCGTGAACTGGCGCGTGACATTCAGCCGCCCCCTCAGTGTCGTCAGGTCATCTTCATGCGTCACGTAGCGGCGCGGCATGCCCTTCCGGACAGCATCGACTAGTTTGTCGGAAAACAGACGAATTAGAAGCTCGAGCAGGGTGTCACGCTGCCAGTCGAGTGCAGTGAACTGGCCGGCGTCGACCCGGATGTCGAGTGCGGCCGCCAGCATATGCACCAACCGGCGCCGAATGTTTCCGGTCTGGTTGGCCGGCGTGTCCTTCCGCGATTCGATCTTCGGCAGGATCTCCAGCGCCCCGCCCTCTGCTGCCACGACACCGACGACCCCGCGCGCGCGTAGCGCTTTTCTTCCATGCTCGAGTACACCGCTGCCGCCACGCCCGGCCAGGGGTGAGGCAGCGGCAACCGCCGCGATGGAGTCCGCAACCTGGGCGGGAATGGTTGCGCGATTCTCTCGATCCTCCCCATAAGGAATCGACTCCCACTCGAGGATGGTCCGGTGGATCATCCGTTCACCAGGCCGGAGAAATCGAAGGTGTCGCGCACGCTCCAGCGGAAACGCACAGTGCCGTCCACCTCGCCCATGCCCTTTGGAGCCCGAAGCCTTTTCCGATCAAGAAACCCGCCTTTTCGATCGGCTTCTCCGTCGTCTGCATCGCCCAAGACTGCCGCGACCTTGCCCCAGTCTTCATAAAAATACTCGGCCAGCAGTGGAATCACCTTGTCACGCATGACGCGTTCGATGTCCTGGTGTGTCCTGCAGTTGATGAAATACGCGTGACCGATCTGGTGTTCACGATCGAATAGGTATTCAATGCGCTCATTGAGCGTGGAGAGCATGGCGCCCAAGTCGATGTCGCCAACAGGCTTGAGCACTGAAGGGTTCGGCATCAGCTCGCGAAACGCGAAGCGTCGGCGCAGCGCGGTATCGAGAAGCGCGATCGAACGGTCGGCCGTGTTCATCGTCCCGATGATGTGCAGATTCGGCGGCACCCCGAACGCAGGTCCGTCCGAGTACGGCAACTTGACCCGCAATTCATTGACCTGCCCCAGCCGCTTGTCCGGTTCGAGCAGCGTGATCAGTTCACCAAAAACCTTCGAGATATTTGCGCGGTTGATTTCATCGATAACGAGCACGTAGGGCCTTGCAGAAGCCACAGATTGCTGCGCGACCTGACCTAGCACGATGGCCTCTAACGCATCCCAGTTGATGATGGCCGCGCGCAGCCGGTACACGGACTGGCGCCGGAAGTAATTCGGGTAGAAGGCATCCCGGTCCACGCCCTTTGCGCTCTGCCAAATCCATTCGACGCGACGGCGGTGCGGGTGATACGGCGCTTTCGGCTCGAAGTAATAGTCTCCAGCGACCTTTCCGAACGCCCGTATGGTATCGCGTCCATCAGACAGGACGACGTAGTCGCCAATCTGCATGTCGGACCGGAACGCGTATGTCATTTCGATGTTGGGATCCTTGCCCGAAGCCTGTGGGTCTTTCTTTTCCTTCCATTCGCGTCGGATTTCCTCGAAGTCCGTGAAGCGCTCGTCCGACCAGTCGATATAGTCGCCCCAGCCAAGGTGGATGATATTGCCATCCAGCCCCGCAGTAATGCGCTCCTCCTCAATGCCCCTTCGGCCAAGCGCCATCTTGAAAATCCGCCGTTGCCGGTCCAGTTGCCGGCCATCGCGCGCGCCGCCGAGATCCAGGCGCGCGCGCTCGCAGATGCGTTTGAAAATGCCGTCACGACTGCGCAGGCTGAAACCCCCAGTCGCCGGCACCGCATCGGCGCTTCCCTCCTCCCCGGCCGGCGTCTCATCCGCCTCCGCTGTCGCCGCCAGCGCATCCGTTGTCGGACGCAAGCCCTCGACAAAATCTTCGTACGAATACGACTGGTGGAACGTGATGAATTCAATCCGGCCGGCTTCGGCAAGGCGGTGGTACGCTTTCATCAAGTCGTCCCGACGATTCTCTGCAAGTAGCGGCTTTGCTTCATCCTCACCCAGGCATAGCCTTACTGCCTCCGCCGCAGTCTCATGCGTTTTGCCGGTGCCCGGCGGGCCATAAAGGATCAGATTGGTCGTGACAGGTGTCGATTGGGACATAGGAATCGTTACGCTCCTGAGGTGATATGTGAATGTCGTGGTGGTGCTCGCCTCAGGGCCACTCTCTTCCGGTTTTGGGACAGAGGCGTAGTCGAGGAACTTGACCCCGCGAAGCGACTGGCAAACGTTGGCCCAGGCCTCGGAAAGGCCGATCTCCTTGTGCAGCTTGCCGGCAACGATGGTTACGCTGGCGTCGCCGCGGTCGCGGGCGGGCGCGATGTAGTTGGTCAGGGCACAGGCGCGGATACGGTCCGCGCCTGTGATCAGATGGGTGAAGTCCCCCGCAGGTACGGGAGCCCGCCGGCCATCGCCATCGACAATGATGTATCCGAGATTGTGGAGCAGCGACGCGGCGGCGTCCGGCGTGCTCCACCCATCGTCCAACGACTGCACGCCAAGCGCGGCCGCAACAACCGCCCTGCTCGGGTAACGTTCGTATGCCCTATTTCGTGATGGACGCACCCAGTAATCGACTGGCCCGGCGGAGTGCGGGTAAACTGTTCCGAAAGCGTCCATGCCAAGTTCGTCATACCTGTCCATTGCGACTTCGACGGCATTGCGGTCGAGTTCCGGCATGGGGGCGCGAAACGCACCATCACCCATATACCAGTCGATCAAACCCAGCAACGCTGCTTCGCTGGTAACCGATGCGCTCATCTGCTTACCAGGTTCGAGGTTCGCACCATTCAACCTGTACAACGAACTTTGGAACTGATACTCGGACGTCGTGATGCCAGGGATTCTTCTGACGGCATCCCAGTCCAGCATTCGTCCGCCAGGGGACTTCTCAAACACCAGCCTGGTATGCGCCGCACTGATACGCGCTGCGCCATCGGGAATCTCGACGGCAAAATGTCGACCTGATGTGGTTCTGAACACAATTCCTTTCGTGACCCGGACAGGCGGACTGAACCGAATTACCTTGCCCTTCACGATCAGAGCTTCAACGACCTGCAACGCTTCTTCGCTATTCAAAACAAAACTTTCCCTTACAGTCTTCAAAAACCACCAAGTGCCTGCCCTGCTCGCGACGATTCAATCGATCCAGATCGTCTTTCCAAGCGTTGCCAGCACGATCAGTCCACGTTTCGCCCCAGTCATCCGCAGGTAGCTTCCGACCTGGGCGCGATAATGCGCCAGCGTAGTTTCGCTCGGTGCGACGTCGCTCTTCCAGTCGACCACGACTTCCGGCTGGCCCTTGGCGTCGAAGCTGACCGCATCGGCCACGCCTGCCCGCACCACCTCACCCTGTGCTCCGTGTTCAGCGTGCCAAACACCGAACTCCGGCACAAGGTGGGGGCGGAGCTTAACAATGTCCGGCAAAGCAAGGCTACGGGCCACACAACCGGCGATGTCATCCGGGACCAATCCTGATAGCGGATCGTTCCCCACCTCGAATCCAAGCCCGGTTATCAGGTTGCCGACTCGGGCATGCAACGAAGGAAGCGTGTCATGCGTCTCACCAGTCAATACTTCTTCGAACAACTTGTGCAGGATGCGCCCACGTACCGCCCCACCTTGGATGGCAGGCGGCTCACCGCTGATAAGCTTTTCTGATTCAACTGGAAGTTCGAGCGCCGACATGTCAGCCTCTGCCGGTGCGATCGCAGATTCTGGCAATTCATCGCGGCTCGGTGCAAGCCATTCGATGCTCTGTCGCGCCGCCGCAATCTGCTCGCGCTCAGCAGTAAACACATCTGCGCTTTGCGTGTTCTGACGCACTGCCGGTACGGGCGTCCGGCGGTGTACCGGCGCTGCGAACTCCACGGGCGGCAAATCCGCTAGTCCAAGATCGCACAGGCCGGCCCAGACGTTCGAACCCGGCCCCTCGGCAAAACGTGGCAACACCAGCAATTCGCGGGCACGCGTGGCGGCCACGTACCACAGCCGCAGTCTCTCGTGTGCGAGCTGCGTGCTCTCTTCCTCACGCGCCGCTTCGTAGCCAGGCGGATGCGCATCGAACACACTGCAATGCAGGATACCGGTGGCACGCTCGACGAAAGCCGCGTCAGCGGCTTGTACACGGGTCAAAGTATTGATCGGGATGACGACCGGCCATTCAAGTCCTTTGGCAGCGTGCATTGTGTAAAGGGTCACCGCATCTTCCTGGCTGTCGACCTGGCCCTCAGTAACACGGGATGTGTCTTCCCATGCCGTCGACACGGCCGCGGCGAAGGCGCCGATTCCGCGCATCGCATATCCCTGGCTCATGTCGATAAAGCGCTCGACGTTGCACAAAGCACGCTCGGCATGGCTACGATGGCGCTGCTGGATGATGGGACGAACATGCAGCGCATCCACCGCTTGCGCCAGTAGCAGCGCCGGCGCCGTTCCCTCCGCGACTCGGCGCAGCGCCTGCAAGGTAGCAAGCACTTGGCGCAGCAGGGGGTGTTCGATCAGAGCGGTATCGGTGTGCAAGGTCAGACGTGGCAGTGCATCGGTATCTTGGCTACGCGGAAGCGCCCATGTGGCGTCGAGCAGCTCTTCCTCGGTCAGGCCGACCAGTGGCCCGCGCAATAGCGCGCCCAGCGCCACCGTGTCGCGTGGATCTGCCAAGGTGCGTGTCAATGCCACCATGTCCTGCACTTCCTGGCGCCGATAGAATCCCTTGCCGGCTTGCGACGCGACGGCAATGCCTCGTCGCTCCAGCGCACGCTCATACCGCCACAGGTCAGTCCCGCCGGGTGCCAACAGCGCGATGTCGCCAGCTCGGCACGGCCTCTGGCCCTCGGTCGAGCGCTCCCTGACCATGCGCTCTCCGATTAGGCTTGCACACAGATCGGCCACGGCTTCCGCCTCGGCATCGCGTTGCGCAGATGCGTCGCCGCCTTCGGCCACGATGTCCAGTGCAACCACGCACGCGTCGGTGCTGCTGGCGTTTGGTCCGGGTGCCAGGGCAGTGAATCCCGGCTGCCCATCCGCGTCCAGCGGCGCCTGGAAGCACGCATTGACATGGTCGAGGATCGGTGCCAGCGAGCGGAAATTGGTACAGATGCTGAGAACACTGCCGGGATCGTGATCTAAGAAGCTGGCGCGCGCTGCCGTGTAGGCGGCGATGTCAGCGCCGCGGAACCGGTAGATCGCCTGCTTCGGATCGCCAACCAGAAACAGTGCGCCGGGACGGATCAAGCGTGCGCGCCAATCAGCTGGCGCCTCCGGCGCCGGTTCGCCACAAAGCCGCCAGAAGATTTCGGACTGCAGCGCGTCTGTATCCTGGAACTCGTCGACCAGCATGTGCCGATAGCGCTGTGCCAGCGCATGGCGTACCGGCTCGTGCCCGCACAGCAAATCGCGTGCTGCATACAGCAGGTCGTCGAAGTCCAGCATTGCGGCATCACGCTTGGCTGCAGCAAACCGAGCAAGCAATGGCTGCAGTTCTTCCATTGCAGCTGCCAGTACGATCGCGGCTACGGCATCTTTCAGACGCTGCCAGGCGGCACAACAGCCCTCATGGTGCTTCAGCAGGGACTCGTAGTCGAGGTCCGCAGCCGCACGCGCTTTTCCGCAGGCCTTAGCCGAAGCACGCCACTTCGTTGCATTTTTCCAAACACGGAATTTTCCGTCCTGCTTGCATAACACCGGAGCCGCTTCCAGGAACAGGCATGCTGCCGCGTCCTCTACCGCATCGCAGTGTTGCGCCATCGTCGTGAACGCGTGTACTACTTCCCGGGTTGCCTCGTCGTCGACGCCGGTACCGCGCAGACAGTCCGCGTACGCCTGGGCTGCCTGGCAAAATTCCCTCAGCAAGGCTCCGAACTCCTGGGGTAGAGGCGGCACCGCGCGCCGCTGATCACGCATTTGCCCGGCCACCTCACGTGCCAGCGCAATACCTCGGGCGGGATCCCGTGCGATCAGTCGCGCCAACGTGCCGCCCTGCTCAACATCGAGTAGTTCACGCAGCCAGACGTCGAGAAGATCGTCAAACAGGAGATCAGCCTCCGCGGCATCGATCACGGACGCGCCCGGATCGATGTGCGCCTCAGCAGGATAAGGCGTGATCAGGCGCTGACAGAACCCATGGATCGTCGTGCAGGTCAGCTCGTCGAAGCGATCGAGCGCTGCCTGGAGATGGGCGACCTGCTCCGCACTGCAGCCATTCGGCAGGGCGATACGTAGCTCGATCGGCACTTCACCGCGTGCCAGTGCGCTCGCGAATCCATGCACCCGGCCGGCCAGTTCGGCAGCGCTCAGTTCAGTAAAGCTGACCGCCGCAATATTGCAGGGCTCGATACCATGAGCCAGCAACAGCGAGACCCGCCCCGCAAGCACGGCCGTCTTGCCGGAGCCGGCTCCAGCCTCCACTAGCAGGGAGCGATCGTGATGGCAAAGCGCAGCGATCCGCGCGTCGTGATCCGCCATTTGCATCGGTACGGTCGTCATCATTTCGCCTCCCACACTGCCGCCGCATTGCCAAGAGCGAGCGCTGCCGTTTCGTGTTTTTGCTTGCAATAGACATCTCGCGCCAGGGCTGGTAGCAGCAGCGTGTAATCGTCATACGCGCCGGCGCTATCCGGCCCGATGACAGTGCGGCCCGCTTCGAGGTTGGCGCGTGCCAGTGTCAGGTATCCGACCAGTTCGTCCAGCGCCACCTCAGGCTCTTCGAGCACGAGTTCGGTTTGGCTACGCAAGTGCAGCAGGCTGGAATGCACTGCCGTCTGCTGCCCTAGCATGGCGCGTACAGCCAACGCATACAGGCTGCGCTGCAATTCGGCTCCTCCTCCTAGGACCGTTCCTTCCTTCAATTTGGCGCCGGTCTTGTAGTCGACGACAAAGGCATGCTGGCCATCGTGTGCCAGCGCCAAGCGGTCGATATACCCCTTCATCGCTAGCCCACTGCCACCGATCGGGATTGGAACATCGTTCGACCATGGCAGGACAGCTCCGGGCGCGTGGTCGCCGCCGCCGAACGGCACCTCGGCAAACAGCCGCGTGTTGCGTTCGCGCGTACGCAGTAACTCCAGGGCCGCCTCGACGAGGCCTCGTGCCTCCGCAAGCGTCTGGCGCCAGATCAGCGTCGGTGGAATCGTCTGCATCGATTCCCACTCAGCCTGGACCGACTCCATGGCCGCCGCCAGGCGCTGCGCATCGTTCTGTATGGGATCCTCCGCCGCTCGCAACGTCAGCTCGAAGATCCGGTGGATCAGCAGTCCATACGAGCGCGCATCGAGGATCAGAGCATCGCTGCCTTCATCGGGAATACGCCAGCCCAATCCGTACTTCCACAGGTAGGCGAGAGGATAACGCAGCAACGTAGTGAGCGAGCTCGCGGACTGGACACGTCTGGCGAGATGACGCAGTGCCGGATGGCCAGGCCTAACCAGGCCGTCATGTGCGGTCAGCTCGGCACGGTGCCAGTCGATCCAGCATGCCGCGGCAGATATGGCCTGCGGGCTGTCATGGAATTCCGCAGGCCGCGCCAACAAGCGGTCGCACTCACTCATCGCATGGACCGGGACGGCGTGGCGCGCGATCCGCTCGGACTCACCGAACGCATGGAGCAGCGCGCTCTGTCCGATGTGACGGCCTCGGTTGTCGCGACGTGAATGGGAAAGGACCAACTGACGCGGCGCGGCGCCGACAATCGCATCGAAATCTGCCTTCTCCGAAACAGATAACACTACGGATTCGAGTTCGCGCGCAGGAACGATATGAGCAGGCAGCAGCGGATCCTCGCTGCCAGTCCGAGGCCAGAGGCCTGAATTCAATCCAAGCAGACGAACGTACGGCCGTGGTGCTGCCGCCAGTGCGGCGGCAGGCATCCAGCAGACGCTGGCGCAGGACTCCCCGTCGTCGTCGACGCGTAGCGCTGCCAGGTTGGCTATCAACGCTTGTGGGGGGCCCGCCAGCAATGCCCGGCGCCACAACGACAGGGCCTGCCCCTTCAAAACTTGCGGCCCCAGCACGTCAGCGTGTTCGGCACCCGCGATCAGACTATCGACGACCACTTGCAATTCACGCCCATAATCGGCCCCATCAGGCCAGCTGGACACCTCGACGCATGCAAGCGCTTGCCGCCATGACGAAGTACTGCGCGGCGCCAGTTGGGTCGGCAGTACGCGCAGCCATCGCTCCGGCAAGCCTTCGAACAGGGGCGCGCCGGAACATATGCGGGCAAGACGACGCAGGCGCGGCAGGGTAAGGCCATTGACCAGCACGTCTGCCAGCGCTGCAGCCTGTTGACCGGCGCGCGTACTTGCGGCCGGCACGCCATGTGCGAAATGAAGGTCGAATTCGGCCTGCATGCGCAAGCGGAGGAAGTGCTCGTCGAACAAGGCGGTGCTTGCGGCAGATATGGCGATTTCGCCAGGCCTCGCTTGCCCCGATGCCAGCAAAGCGCGCGCCCAACGCATGGCTTCCAGTGCTTCGTGACCTGCGTCGGCAGCGCTGATAAGATTGACCAAGGCGGGTCTGCCGGCCTCTCGAACTACGTCGATGGCACTGCCCGCCAGCCACTCCGGAACAGGCCGAGACCCTGCCTGCCAGCGCACGGATGTCACGCCTGCGAGCGCAAGTAGCAAGGGACGCCAGCATGGCGCGAGATCACCCAGTCGATCGCACTCGATCGTGCCGAGAACGGCCGGCGCATGTTCAACGCGCAGTTGGGCAGCCTGGGCCAGCGCTGGCGGCACTAACATGCCGTTCGGCAGGACCGAACGTACCGCGCGGTCCAGCCGCCGCAATGCAGCAATGCGAGGATGCGCGGTCGCGCGTGCATCCATGTCGAGATCCGCGTGCCATACCTTGCGAAGGGTTGCCAGCGCTGCAACGGGTGTACCAGGCATCATGCGAATCGGATCGAGGTCGCCGAGATCAGTTTCCCCCAAACCTGCGCTGACCGTACGGTACAAGGTGTCATCGTCCGCCGGTTGGGTGAACCCGCCCGCGAGCCGCGCCGCCAACTGGGGAAAGGTCATTACCTGCACCCCTTGGCATCCTGCACGTGCCACTTCAAGCCGTTTTGCACGCATGGCTAACCGATCTGCTACCACGAGCGTTCGTCTACTGCAGGTTGTCGTCTCCACGCCTCTTCCCTTGCAACTTGGAAAATAAATATTAGCAACTTTTTCTGATCTTTTGTATCTTTAGTCGCGTAACCGACCGAAAAAGATGACGAGAATGGCGACGGAAAGTACGCCGTGCAACAACTGGTGCCGCAATCCGGCGTTCTCACTCTTGAAGCGGGTGGTCATGACAGTTGTGCAGGCCTCGCCAGTACGGTTTCAGCGAACCGTTTGAAGTCGGTACTTGGGTACGGAGCGAGGTACGGGCTCAGCGGGAGATCAAAACGCTTTGGGACACGCTCTGACTAACAGCTGCAACGCCTGATCGCTACTGGTCGTGATCGCACTC
>Ga0265780_10010008_pt1 | contig 11334 bp, 11 predicted proteins | sample P1T30metagenome_FD_192432 | JGI IMG/M metagenome (GOLD analysis project Ga0265780, IMG submission 192432) | Plant litter microbial communities from East Loma Ridge, Irvine, California - P1 T30 | ecosystem: Environmental > Terrestrial > Plant litter > Unclassified | place: USA: California... | reverse complement strand
TGATGTCTCCTGAAATCGGTCAAGCCAGTGTAGCGACGGCGTTCATCCGGGTCCATGCCAGGCGCATGGAAGCGTCTTCTCCATGAAGACCGAGTCCAGTTCGATGCTGCTCCGGTGCGGATACGATTCGCGGCGCATCGCCACGAAGCCGGCGCGCTCGTAGGCCGGCACGGCATTGAGCGACGACGACAGGAACAGCCGGCGCAGGCCGTGGGCCACCGCCATCGCTTCGAGCGCCGCCAGCAATCGCCGGGCGATGCCGCGTCCCTGGCATGCCGGCTCCACAAAAGCGGCGTCGATTTCGCCGCTGGCGAGGTCGAGGATCGCGTAGCCGAGGATGCGCCCGTTCTCCTCGATCAACAGCGCACCGCCGGCCGCGATTAGGGCAGGCAGGCGTGCCGGCGGCGCGGCGGCGCACCAGGCGTCGATGACTTCGCCGGGGTAATGGGACGTACAGCCGGCCCGGATCGCACGGGTCCGCAGCTCCCACAGACCGGCAAGGTCGGCCGGCTCGGCCCGGCGCTGGATCGGTATATTCATGGCGTCCAGCTTAGACGCGAGGCGTGCGCTCGTCCACTGCCGCCGGCGGGATAATGCGGGGCGACTGTCCGCAACCGCTCGAGAGGTGAGCCCATGCTTCGACGATGCTTCCTCGCCCTGGCCGCCGCCATGGCCCTGCCCGCCGCAGCGGCGCCGGATACCGAGCTATGGCAGCGCCTGCAGGGCGGCGGCCATGTGCTGCTGATGCGGCATGCCGCCACCACCCCCGGCATCGGCGACCCGCCCGGCTTTCGCCTGGACGTATGCAGCACCCAGCGCAAGCTGTCCGAGCAGGGCCGGCGCGATGCGGCCGTCATCGGCACGGCCTTCCGCACGCGCGGCATTCCGCTCGGGCCGGTGTGGTCGAGCCGCTGGTGCCGCTGCCTCGATACCGCCCGCCTCGCCTTCGGCCGCGTCGAGCAAGCGCCGATGATCGATTCGATCTTCCGCGACGATGAAGCGGCCAGCCGCGCCAAGGTGAGAGAGACGCTGGCCCGCATCGCCAGCTGGCGCCAGCAGGGCACCAAAGACAACCTGGTGCTGGTGACCCACGACGTCAACATCCGCGCGCTGGTCGACGAGTTCGTCGCGCAGGGCGAGATCGTGGTGGCGCGGTTTGAGGCTGGGCGGCTGGAGGTACTGGGCCGCCTGCGCGCGCACGGTGGCGATCAATGAGTACGCGGCGTAGAATGACTTGCCTTTTCCATCACAGGAGATGTCGATGAAACGCTGGTTTTTGCTGGCCGCCCTGGTGGCCACCACCGCATCCGCCCACCACGGCTGGAGCGAATACAACGCCGACAAGCCGCTGACCCTGTCCGGCACCATCGCGGAGTCCGGCTACATGCAGCCGCACGGCTTCGTGCGCCTGAAAACGGCCGACAAGACCTGGCTGGTGGTGCTGGCGCCGCCCAGCCGCATGGAGAACCGCGGCCTGCCGAAGGATCTTCTGGCAGTCGGCGCGCAGGCCACGGTCTACGGTTATCCGCACCGCAGCAAGGGCGAGGAATTGCGCGCCGAGCGCATCACCATCAAGGACAAGACCACGGAGCTGCGCTGATGCTGCCCGACGCGGCCAGGTTCGCCGCGTCGCTGCCCTTCGCGCAGGCGATGCGCGAACACCCGTGGCTGTATCCGGCCGTCGAGACCCTGCACATCGTCGGCTTCGCCGTGCTGGTCGGGGCGGTCGCGATGTTCGACCTGCGCGTGCTCGGCTTCGGCCGCGCGCTGCCGGTACGGGCGCTGGCGCGCCATTTGCTCCCCTGGTCCGCCGGCAGCATGCTGCTGATCGTGCCGACCGGGCTGCTGCTGTTCGTGGCCGATCCGCTGGCGCTGCTGGCGAACCGGATGTTCATCCTGAAGCTGGCCCTGATCGCCGTGGCCGGGCTGAATGCGCTCGCCTTCCACGCCGGCCCTTACCGCGATGCCGACCAGTGGTTGGCGCGCGCACCCGGCCGCGCCATCCTGCACGCCCTATTGTCGCTGACGCTGTGGATCGCCGTGATCGCCTGCGGCCGCCTGATCGCCTACTTCTGAATGCCGCACGGTTGCCAAGCGCGCAGCCGCGCACTATGCTGGACGGACCATGTGCGTCAACTACCACTCCCCCACCCGCGAACAGTTCGGCACCCTGGGCGCCTTCAGCGAGCTGCCGGCCGACTGGCGCTGGCCGGAAGAAGTCTGGAAGGACTACGACGCCCCCATCGTGCGCCGCGGCGCCGGCGCCGGCCCGTCCGCCTGCCTGGCCAGCTACGGCATGGTGCCGCGCCGGCACATCCCGCCCGGCGTGAAACCCTTCGACACCATGAATGCGCGCGCCGAATCGCTGGTCGAACGACGCTCCTTCGCGCCCGCCTGGCGCCGCCTGCAACTGTGCGCGGTGCCGATGGCCTGGTTCTACGAGCCCTGCTACGAAAGTGGCCGCGCGGTGCGCCACGCGATCGGGATGGCGGACGACAGCCTGTTTTATGTCGCCGGCCTGTGGCGCGAATGGACCGAAGCGGATGGTTCGCTGACGTCTTCGTTCACCCAGATCACGATCAACGCCGACGACCATCCGCTGATGTCGCGCATGCACAAGCCGGATGACGAGAAGCGTTCGCTGGTGGTGATCGCGCCGGACGAACTGGAAGACTGGCTGGCCTGCCGCGACATGGACACGGCGCGCAGCTTCCTGCGGCCCTATCCGGCCGCGCGCATGAAAGCGTGGGCGGCGCCGCAGACGGTGATCAGGAAGGCGCCTGAACCGTCCCCGAACCTGTCCTTGTTCTAGGTAGGGTGGACGGGTTTCCCGTCCGCGCGTTCAAATACACGGTGAAAAAAGGCGGCTCGTCCATTTCAAGGCTGGTTGAACGCGTGGGCGGGGAAACCCGCCCACCCTACGGTCGTGCTAGAGTTCTCGCACCATGCTGAAACCTCTCGTCACCTTCGCCCTCGTCGCCACCGTCACGGCCGCCAGCGCCCAAACGCCGCTCCCCATCTACGGCTTCACCGTCAAGAACAGCTACCCCCACGACCCGAAAGCCTTCACCCAGGGCCTGTTCTTCCACGACGGCCACCTGTACGAAACCACCGGCCGCCCCGGCACCTCCTCGCTGCGCAAGGTGGACCTCGGCACCGGCAAGGTGCTGCAACAGCACGACATGCCGAACGACGTCTTCGGCGAAGGCTCGACCCCGGTCGGCAGCGACATCGTCGCCCTCACCTGGACTTCGCAGGTCGGCTACGTGTTCGACGCCAAAACCTTCAAACTGAAGCAGACCTTCAAGTACGTCGGCGAAGGCTGGGGCCTGGCGAGCGACGCTAAGCAGCTGTACATGAGCGACGGCAGCTCTTTCATCCGCATCCTCGAACCGAAAACGTATAAAGAGCTGCGCCGCATCCAGGTGCGCCATGCGGGCAAACCGATCGACAAGCTGAACGAACTCGAGATGGTCGACGGCGAGCTGTTCTCGAACGTCTGGGGCACGGAACTGATCCTGCGCATCGACCCGGCCAGCGGTGCCGTGAAGGGCGTGATCAATCTCGAAGGCCTGCTGCCACCGGCCCAGCGCGGCACCGCCGACCCGGACGCGGTCCTGAACGGCATCGCCTGGGACGCCAAGCGCAAGCGCCTGTTCGTCACCGGCAAGCTGTGGCCGAAGCTGTACGAGATCGAACTGGTGCCGCAGAAGCGCTGATCAAGCCCGGTCGGTGACGTCGATGACCACCTTGCCGAAGTGCGACCCGGATTCCATGTAGCGATAGGCCTCCTGCGCCTGCCCGAAGGGGAACACGCGGTCGATCACCGGCTTCAGGCCCGTCACATCGGCAAAGCGCATCACGTCGTCCAGCATCGCGCGGCTGCCGACAAAGATGCCCACCAGGCGCTTGGCCGAGGCCAGCAGCGAGGCCGGATTGACTTCGCCGCCGAAGCCGCTGACGCCGCCGATGATGGCGACCGTGCCGCCCATCGCCGCCGCCGACACCGAGCGGTTCACCGTGCCCTTGCCGCCCACCTCCAGCACCACATTGGCGCCGCGCCCCTGCGTGAGGGCCAGCACCTCTTCGTGCCACTCGGGGATGGTCCGATAATTGATGGTGTGGTGAGCGCCGAGCGCGCGGGCGCGCTCCAGCTTGTCGTCGCTGGACGAGGTGATGATGGTGCGTAGCCCCGCCGCCTTCGCCAGCTGCAGGCCCAGTACCGAGACGCCACCAGTCCCGAGGAACAATGCGGTGTCGCCTGGTTTCACCCCGTTGCTCGACACGAACAGCGCATTCCAGGCGGTGACCCCGGCGCAGGGCATGGTCGCCGCCTCGATGAAAGTCAAGGAGGCGGGAATCTTCGCCAGCGCATCTTCGTGCAGCACCACTTCCTCGGCCAGCATGCCGTCGATGTCGCCGCCCAGCGCGTGGCGGATTTTCTCCGCCGAGGTGGCGCCATCCTGCCACCAGGGGAAAAAGGAGCCGGCCACGCGGTCGCCCACCTGCACCCGCCTCACGCCCGGTCCCACGGCCAGCACTTCGCCAGTGCCGTCCGAGCAGGGGATGATCGGGTCGTCGACCGTGACCAGGTAGTTGCCGCTGGCGACCATCAGGTCGCGATAGTTCAGCGAAACGGCATGCACGCGGATGCGCACTTCGCCCACGGCGAGGTCGCGCCCTGGATAGTCGACGCATTGCAGGCCGTCGATGTTGGCGCCGGGAAGGATCTGGTATGCCCGCATGGGGTGCTCCTTGAAATGAAGTGAAAGATCGGGGTCAGATCGGCTTGGCCACCATCAGCCAGAAGATCGCCACGAAGGCGATAAAGGCTGGCACGCCGAGGGTGACCCAGATGCGGAAGTAGCGCCAGTACTGCGGCGTCAACTCCGTGCCGGTGCGCACCGCCTCGCGCGCGATGTCGCGCATGCGGATCTGCAGCCACACCACCGGCAGCCAGCAGGCCCCGGCCAGCACGTATAACGCAATCGACCACATGATCCACTTGCTGTGCAGCGGATAGCCGGCCAGGTGGATCATGTAGAAGCCGGTGGCCGGCTGCAGGATCGCGGTGGTGGCGGTGAACAGCCAGTCGGCGATGACGACATACTTCGCCACCACCGCGATCGCGCGCACGTCGCGGCTGATGTTCGCGAACAGCATGTAGAAGGCGGAGCCGATGCCGGTCCCGAACAGCAGGGTGGACGACAGGATGTGCAGCCATTTTAAGACGACGTAGTCCAGTTCCATGTTCAGCGTTCCTCGAGTTCGTAGAGCAGCCAGATGGCGGCCAGCATCGGCAGGTTCTTGATCAAGGGCCCGTAGGGATGCAGCAGGAATTCGGGCAGCTTGATGGCGATGAAAACGGTATAGAAACCGATCAGGCCAAGCTGCATCAGCCACAGCCAGCGCCGCCGCGCCAGGAGCAGGATGCCGAGGCCCAGCAGCAGGTCGAAGGTGGCGGCGCCGTACAGCATCAAGGGCTGCAGCGCCTCCGGGATGCCGCTACGCGCCAGCAGCTCGTAGCTGGCCTCGACCGGGTACAGGCCAAAGGACACGATGGCGGTGATGAGCCACACCGCCACGATGCTGTAGCGCAGGACCGGCAGCAGCCAGCCCAGCTTGGCCTGCACGCGCGCGCCATTCGCATCCGGAATGAAACCGGACACCGGCCGCGGCGGCTGGCCGATCAGGTGCGTCGTCATGCCGACGTCGCCGGCGTTGCCGCGATCGAGCATGCGCAGCGCATCGGGGTCGAGCAGGCCGCCCGGCAGCCAGCGTCCCAGGCGCGCCGCCGTGCGCGCCAGCCAGTCGGGCAGCGCCAGCACGCGCTGGCGTCCCATACCCATGCCGGTACGCAGCGCCTGCAGGTACTCCGTGAACGGCATCGCCTGCGGCCCCACCAGCGGCACCCGCAAGGTGGCGCCGCTTTCCGGCGGGATCGGCAGGCGGTGCTTCAGCAAACCGACGATGGCGGCCACCAGGTCGTCGATGTGGATCGGCTGCACCAGCTGCGGCGCGCTGCCGAAGCGCAGCGTCAGCGGCATGCTGGCCAGCGTGCGGAAGGCGCGTGCGCTGGCGCCGTCGCCGCCATACACCAGCGAGGGCTGGACGATGTAGGCGCGCAGCGGCAGCGCGGCCAGGAAGTCGTCGGCGGCTTTCTTCGACAAGTGGTAAGCAGTGTCGGCATCGCGGTCGGCGCCCAGGGCCGACAGCTGGATCACCATCTGCACCTCGTGCGATTCGGCGCAGGCGGCGAACAGGGCGCGCGGCGTCTCGGTATGCAGGCGCTCGAACGTCTGGCTGCCGGACGCGCGGAAAATGCCGACTGTATTGATCACCGCGTCGATGCCGGAAAGGCGCGCCAGCCAGACCGATTGTTGGGTATCGTGGGCGAAATCGGCATGGATGTAGCTCAGGCGCGGATCAGTGCTGGTGAGGGGCGTGCGCACCGCGCAGACGACGTGGTGGCCTTCGGCCAGCAATGCCGCCAGCAGGTGTCGTCCGATGAACCCGCTGGCGCCCGTCAACAATATCCGCATCCATGCTTCCTTCTACTTGATTACTTATAGCTAAAAACGGAGAGGACCCATGCAAAACTGGACCACCACCATCAAACGCGGCCTCGTCTCGGGCGCCACTTCCAGCGTGCTGTCGACGGTGGCGCTCGCGATCGCGGGCAAGAAGGAAACCGGCAGCGCCCTGGCGCCCACCAACGCGGTCAGCCACTACGTCCATGGCGACAAGGCGGCGCGCAAGGGCGGCGCCTCGCTGCGCTACACGGTGCCGGGCTACCTGATCCACCATGCCAGTTCCACCTTCTGGTCGCTGGTGTTCGAACGCGTCGCCGGCCGCTACCTGGACCGCAAGACGCCGGTCGGCATCCTGACCGCCTCCGCGGCCACCTCGGCCTTCGCCGCTTTTGCCGACTACAAGCTCACGCCCAAGCGCTTCCAGCCGGGCTACGAGAAGCACCTGTCGAAGCAGTCGCTGGCCGGCGTCTACGCCTGCCTGGCCGTGGGGCTGGCGATCGGCGCGGCGCTGACCCGCACCGACAGTCTAGAGCAGAAGGAATAAGCATGACGCCGCCGAGGCGTGCCCGAGCAACGCACGGTGAAAGCGGCTTGCCACTTTTGCCGCGCCAATGAAAAAGGCCGCCCGCAGGCGGCCTCCATACTACGAGTATGTGAAGAATTCCCCGATGGCTGCGTTGCCTCGTCTCGCCGTACTAGCGTACTGTCTTCGACTCGGCGCCGGATTGCCGGACCACTTGCCCTCGGGGTTTCTTCACACCCTCTACGGTCAGGAAGCGATCAGAACTCGTAGCGCGCGCTCAGGCGCACCGAACGTGGGCTCTGGAACCCGCTCGGCTGCCTGTAGTTCAGGTTCAGCTTGCCTTCGCTGAGGGTATCGGCCGAGTAGTCGCGGCGCTCGTCGAATTCGACCGCCTTCTGGCTGTTGAACACGTTGAACACGTCGAGCTGGAAGCTGACCTTGCCCACGGCGAGGCGCGGCATGTAGGCCAGCTGCAGGTCGAGCGTGCCGGTCCAGGGCGTACGGCCGACGGAGCCGCGCTGCACCAGGCTCGACGTGCCGCCTTCCCGCAGGCAGTAGTACGAGGACGCGGTCGTGTAGGCGCGCGCATCGGCGTAGTCGTATGCCGACTCCGGCACGAAGCCGATACAGCTGTATGGACGGCCCGAAGCCACCGTACCGTTGAAGCCGAGGCGCAGCGTGTCGTTGATGGCATAGTTGCCGTACACCTTGAACACATGGCGGCGGTCGTTCGACAGGTAGCCATCCGCGCCATCGTCCAGCGAACCGAAGTCGAAGTCCTGCGAGACGCCGGCGTCTTCCTGGTTGATGACCGAGTTCACGTAGCCTTCCGCGGTACCCTTGAGCTTGGCCCAGGTGTAGGATGCGGACAGACCCCAGGTGCCGTTGAACGGACGCTCGGCGGTCAGCTCGACTGCCCGGTAGGTACGGGTGTATTTGCCGAGGCCCAGGTAGCTGGCCGGAATCACGGTTTCCTTCAGGTTACCGTCGTTGTTCAGGTCCATCTGCAGCGTCACGTCGTTGCCTGGGTTCAGCAGGAAGCACGTCGCCATGGTGCTGGAGTCGAAGTTGTTGTAGCCGTTGTCGGCAGCCCACCGGTCGAAGCCCAGGTGCGAGCAGTAGTCGTCCATACCGTCGTTGATCTTGCGGTAGGTCGCCTTCAGGCCCATGGTCCAGCCCTTGGCCAGCGCTTTCTGGAAGCCGAGGATGAATTCGTCCTGGGACATCGGATTCAGTTCGGTATCCGCGATGGTGGCCGGATGCGGCAGGGTACCGTCGCCGGTGATCTGCGCCAGGCCGATGTCGTTGGCGCTCAGGCCCAGCGGTGCCTGGGTGCGTGGATCGCGGCCGGTGAAGGTGTAGAAGCGCTGCTCGAACAGCTCGCCCTGGGTGGCGCGGATGTTGGTGTTCGAGGCGACCGGGATGAAGTAACGGCCGGCATTGCCATAGACCTTCAGCGATGCATCGCCTTTCACGTCCCAGGAGAAGCCCAGGCGCGGCGCCAGCAGGTTGTCTGCCTTGACGAAGCTGATGCCGTCGCCGTTCTTGTTGTCGAACGATTCCGAACGCAGGCCTGCGTACAGCAGGACATTGTTGGTGACCTTCCAGCTGTCTTCCACGTAGTAGGCATTGTTTTCGACTTCGAAGCTGCCGCCCGTGTTGGTGGTCTCGCGGCGGCGCACGTACTGGCCACCCGGCGCGACCGCATTCGGCACGCCGTTGACGGTGCCGGTGTCGGAGACATAGTAGCGGTAGTAGTAGCCGCCCGAATAAACCGCTTCAGCGCCCGCGTAGGAGGTGAAGGTCTGGCGGTCGACGCCGGCGCGCAGCGTATGGCTGCCGATCGTGTAGTCGACGTCGAAGCGGAAAGCGCGGCGCTTGTCTTCGTCTGCTGGTTTGGCGTTTGGAGACCGCACCCTCGGTCCAGGGAAGGGCTTGGCCCAGCAGCCGATCTCGGCCTGGTCGATCTCCAGGATGACCGGGCAGTCGAGACCGGTCTGGCGCGCGCCGACGGTACGGGCCAGTTTCTCGTTCACCGAGCCGACCAGAGCGGACACGGTCAGGTTGTCGGTCAGGTAGCCGGTGTACTTGCCGATCAGGATTTCGCCACCCGAAGTGATCTTGCTGATCCCTGGCTCGCCCATGTGGTAGGTCAGGTTCTTGCGGTCGGGATAGACCGAAATGTCGCGGTTGAAGTCGAGGACTTCGTTTTCATCCTCGTTGCTGATCGCCGTCAGTTCGATGCGGTGCGCATCGGTCGGCGTGAAGTCGACCTTGACCATGCCGTTCGGCTTGGTCGAGGTGTTGCGCGTGCTGCTCGATTCCGCGAAGGTGTCGGTGCGGTCGTGGCGGCCCTCGATAAGGCCGAAGACGAACAGCTTGTCCTTGATGAGCGGGCCGCCGGCATAGGCGTTGAACGACAGATCGCGCTGCTTGCGTGCCTGGCGGAAGGCGATGTAGTTGTTGTCTTCCGGGTCGTTCAGGTCGGGGATGTCCTTCCCGCGCGAACGCAGCGAATCCGGCTCGAAGTAGACCGAGGCGCCGCCCTTCCAGGTATTGGTGCCGCGTTTGGTGACCAGGCTGATCACGCCGCCCAGCGAACGGCCGAATTCGGCGCCGTAGCCGCCGGTCTTGACCTGCTGCGCCGCCACCGCGTCGAACGGCAGGTTGGCATAGGACAGGAAGTTGCGGATGTTGGTGACGTCGAAGCCGTTGATGTAGTAGCTGTTCTCGGCAACCGAGGCGCCGCCGAAGGATGGCAGGCCGCCGTCGCCCAGGTCGGCGTCGCCCCTGACCACGCCGGGAGCCAGCAGCGCGAACGCATTCGGGTCGCGCGCCACCGGCAGCGCGGCCATCTGTTCGGCGCTGAACACGGTGTTCGATTCCACGCTCGAGGTGTCGATCACGGTACGGGTGCCCGAGACCACCACGCGCGCCACATTCCCGCTCGCCGGGTCGGCCACGGTATCGGCAGCGAGAGTGACCGCGGTACCGGAACCAATGGACACGTTCACGTCGCGCGCCACGCCGCCGCCTTCGACGCGGTAAGCGCCCGGCTGGAGTTTGGGTGCGTTGAAGGTGCCGTTGGGGTCGACGGTGATGGTACGCGAAGTGCCGGTTTCGACACTGGTGATCGTGACCCTGTCACCGGGCTTGCCGCGGCCGTAGATCGAACCTTCGGAACTCTGCGCGATGGCGACAGAGGAAATCAACATGCCAACAGCAATGGCGGCGGCAGTACGCTGATAGCGACCGGATGTGAAACCCATAGATACTCCCTCGGTGTGGTGAATTTTTTTTGATCAATCGCAGCATGTATTGATGCTGGCACTGATGAGGGATCAAATCACCTATACATACAGCCTGTCAATTTGTTGTTATAAAGATGCAACAATTTTGCAACAGTTGTATGAAAATCATGCTCCGAGGGTAAGGCTAAAACTTCTTCCAAACGGGAGACTGCGCGGTCCGCCGTAGCGGACCGCGAGCATGTATCAGTGAGCGGCGCCCGGCTTGGCCCCGCGCAGGCGCTGGACGACGGTCACCACCGCCAGCACGATGGCCCCGACCACGACGCCGGCCAGCGCATCGACCACGGTCGGCGTAATTGCCGCCAGCACTCCGCCCACGCCGGGCACCCCGGCCGTCGCCTGCGCCGCGCTCTGCGCGAAGTGATGCAGCGGTTCCCATGCATGGGCGATGATGCCGCCGCCGACCATGAACATGGCGGCGGTGCCGACCACCGACAGGAATTTCATCAGCTTCGGCGCGGTGGCCAGCAGCAGCTTGCCGGTGGCGCGCGCGGCGCCGTTGACCTTTTGGCTGAGGTACAGGCCGGCGTCGTCCATCTTGACGATGCCGGCCACCAGGCCGTAGACGCCGATCGTCATCGCCACCGCGATCGCCACCAGCACCATCACCTGCTGGGTGAAGGGCGCCCCTTCCACGGTACCGAGGGAAATCACGATGATTTCCGCCGACAGGATGAAGTCGGTGCGCACCGCGCCCTTGATCTTGTCCTTCTCCAGCGTCGCCATGTCGACGTCGGTGGCGGCCAGCTTGGCGATGTGCTCGGCCTTGCGCTGCGCGTCTTCCTCTTTACTGTGCAGGAACTTGTGGGCGAGCTTTTCGAAACCCTCGTAGCAGAGGAAGGCCCCGCCGATCACCAGCAAGGGTGTGATCAGCCAGGGCGCGAAGGCGGAAATGGCCAGCGCGGCCGGCACCAGGATCGCCTTGTTCACCATCGATCCCTTGGCCACCGCCCACACCACCGGCAGC
>Ga0265780_10010007_pt1 | contig 11334 bp, 6 predicted proteins | sample P1T30metagenome_FD_192432 | JGI IMG/M metagenome (GOLD analysis project Ga0265780, IMG submission 192432) | Plant litter microbial communities from East Loma Ridge, Irvine, California - P1 T30 | ecosystem: Environmental > Terrestrial > Plant litter > Unclassified | place: USA: California... | reverse complement strand
TAGAGTCGGCTGGGGGGGGGGCTGATGATGAACTGCGGAAGCCAATCTTCTGCCGTCGGATCAGCAAGCGCTGCGGGTGACGCGATCCTTAAGAAATGAGCGAGATTGAAAATCTACTCGTTGGTCGCCTGATAAAGGTGATTCAGGTCGAAATGGCCAATCGCCTGATATCCGCGCTATCTCCGGCCGAACCATCGACGATGGTCTTGGATCACTGATTAAAACCTCAGGTCTGGTAAGGCGCCGGATTGATGCGATGCCCGGACGTGGATCGGGCAAGGATGCTCGGACTGTGGAATAGGTCGTGAACGCCGATCCTCGCTTCGCAGACATCGACCACGGCTATTGATGCGGGAGAAGCGGATTGCGGCATTTCTTGATCGGGGCATCGGCCCTGATGATAGCGGGATCGACCGCTTTCCCGATATCGGCAGAAACGATCCTGTTCGTTGGCAACAGCTTCACCTTCGGGGCCAATTCCGCCGCCAAACACTGGGGCTCGGATACGGTAACGGATCTGAACGGCGAGCGGATCGGCGGCGTTCCCGCGCTGTTCAAGCAATTCACGGTGGAGGCGGGCCTGACATATGAGGTCGCGCTGGAAACCGCGCCGGGGCGATCGCTGGGTTGGCATTTCGCCAGTCGTCGCGCCGTGCTGGACCGGCGCTGGGATCATGTCGTGTTGCAGGAATACAGCACGCTGGACCCAGCCCGCCCCGGCGATCCGACTCGGATGACCGCGGATACGGCGGCACTTGTCCGCCTTTTCGCCCTGCGCAACCCGCAGGTGGCGATCCGGATGACCGCGACATGGTCGCGACCCGATCTGGTCTATCGTCCGGGCAGCCGCTGGTCGGGCACGCCGATCGCGACGATGGCGGATGATCTGCGTGCGGCCTATAACCAGGCGGCGCGGGCGGCGGGGCGACCGGTGGCGATTGTCCCTGCGGGGCAGGCGTTCACCTGTGCGATCCGCGCCGGCATCGCGGATGCCGATCCGTATGACGGCATTGCCTATGGCACGCTGCCCCTGTGGTCGTGGGATCAATATCATCCCAGCGCCTATGGCTATTATCTGGCGGCGCTGACCGTGTTCGGATCAATCACCGGCCGGGACCCGCGAACGCTGGGGGCAGACGAAACCGCGGCGGTCGAGCTCGGTTTCTCTGCTGCCGAGACCACGGGATTGCAGGCGGCGGCGCAGCGTGCGCTGGTAACCGACGGCGCCTGCGGGCGGTGACTAGGCGGTCCCAGCTGATCCTGTTCGCGGCGGGTGACTTCGCGTTCAATCTCTACTGGCAGGCGGTCGGCCTGTATCTGCTGTTCTTCTACATCGATGTGCTGGCGCTGCCCCCCGCCGTCGCGGGCGCGGTCTTCACCATCGGTGCCCTGTGGGACGGCATCGCCGATCTGGTCGCAGGCGCCATCGCGCAGCGACGCGGCGTGTCGTACCGGCGCTGGGTCGGGCGCGGCGCAGTGCCGCTGGGCGCGGGGTTCGTCGCGATGTTCGCCACCGCCGGGCACGGCGTCGGGTGGCTGCTCGCCGCGCAACTGGCGTTTCGCACCGCCTATGCTTTCACCAACGTTCCCTATGCCGCATGGACGACGCGCCTGAGCGGGCGGAGCGAGGATCGAACGCTGCTCGCCGGGCTGCGGATGATGTTCGGCGCGCTGGCGGCGATCGCGGTGGCGGCGGCGTTGCCGGTGCTGGCCGCCCGACTCGGTGGCGGCGGCATGGCCGGCTTTCCCCTCGCCGCCGCCCTGCTGGCGATCCTCGCGACCCCGCTGCTGCTGCTCGTCGCGGCGATCGTACCCGAGCCGGTCGGGGGCGAGGATGTGGCCGACCCGGTCGGGCGTGGGGACGTGGTCGACCCGGTCGACAGGGGCCTGCGCGGACAGATGGGGGCGTTGCTCGCCAATCGCGCGTTCGTCACGCTCAATCTGGCGGCCGCCGCTGACGGCGCGGCGGCGGCGCTGCTCGGGCAATCGGTGCTGTATTATTACCGCTATGGTCTGGGCGATCTAGGGGGCGGTCCGCGCACGCTGGCGGCGATGGCACTGGCGAGCGTGGTGTTCGTGCCGCTCTGGACCTGGCTGGCCACCCGGGTCGGCGCGCGGGCGACCTGGCTGATCGCGGGCGTGGGCGCAATGTCGTTGCTGTCGATCGCGGCGCTGCTGCCGCTCGATACCGGCATGGCGACCGCGCTGTTCCTCGTCGCGATGCAGGCCGCGTTCGGCGGCTTTCAGCTCGCCGCCTGGGCGATGCTGCCCGACACCGTCGACTGGGGCGAACGGCAGCGCGGCGTGCGGGTGGAGGCGCTGGCATTCGGCACCTTCGCCTTTGCGCAGAAGGCGGCGCTGGCAGGCGCCGGCCTTATGATTGGGATGGTCTATGCCGCCAGCGGTTTCGTGGCGGGCGCCAGCCAGCCCGCCGGCGCGGTGGCGGCGATTCGCTGGCTGATGCTGGCGGGACCGGCGGTACTAATCGCGCTGTCGGTCGCCGCCATCCTGGCCAATCCGCTGCGGCGTGCCACGCCGCTGACGATCAGGCCAGCGTGAACTCCCCCGCGACACCCTCCGCCTGCGCGGACGGTGCGATCCACAGGCGGAACCGCCCCGGCTCCACGGTCGGCTTCAGATCGCGGCCGATAAAGGTCAGGTCGGATCGGCGGAGCGTGAATTCCACCACCTGCGACGCGCCCGCCGGCACCCTGACCCGGCGGAACGCCTTCAACTCGCGCACCGGCCGGGTAATGCTGGCGGTCACGTCCTGCACATACAGTTGCACGACCTCGTCCGCGGCACGCGTACCGCTGTTCGTCACCGTCGCGCAAACCGTCAGCGTCCCGCCGGCCGCCAGCGTCCCGCCGCCCGTCTCCAGCCCGGCATAGGCGATCCGGCCATAGGTCAGCCCGTGACCGAAGGGGAACAGCGCGTCGTTCGGCACCTCCCGGTAATGCGTCTTGTATTCCTGCGGCGCACCCGGGGGATTGGGGCGGCCGGTGGTCTTGTGCGCGTAGTGATAGGGCTGCTGCCCGGTGGCATGGGGAAAGCTGACCGGCAGTCGCGCCGACGGGCTTTCGCGTCCGAACAGCACGTCGGCGATCGCCGGTCCCATCTGCGATCCCAGAAACCAGGTGACGAGGATCGCGGGGGCCGCCAGCACCGCCCCCTCCAATGCCAGCGCGCGACCGTTGCGGAGCAGCACGACGACGGGCTTGCCGGTGGCGGCGACCGCCTCCGCCAGTGCCATCTGCGCGGGCGGGACCACGATCGCCGTGCGGCTCTGCGCCTCGCCCGACATGCGCTGGGTCTCGCCGATCGCGAGGACGACGACATCGGCTGCCTGCGCCGCCGCCACCGCCGCCTCGATCCCGCCGGGCAGGGGGGCATCGATGCCCGATCCGTCCACGACGGTGATCGCCGTCCTGTCCGCTACCGCCGCCTGCATTCCCGTCAGCAGGTCGACCGCCTCCGCATCGGTGCCATAGACGTTCCATGGCCCGATCAGGTCATGCTGCCCCCGCGCGAACGGCCCGATCAGCGCGATGCGCTTGCCGGCGCGGGGCAGGGGCAGCAGGTCGCCGTCGTTCTTCAGCATCACGATCGACCGGACACCCGCCTCCCGCGCCAGATCGAGATGCGCGCGGGTGCGGATCTGCGTCTTTTCCCGGCGCGGATCGATGCGACGGAACGGATCGTCGAACAGCCCCAGCGCGACCTTCAGCGCCAGCACGCGGCGAACCGCCTCGTCCAGCCGCGCCATCGGCACTTCCCCCGCCGCGACCAGCGCGGGCAGGTGCTTGAGGTAGAAGCCGCTCTGCATGCTCATGTCGACCCCGGCCATGAACGCCAGTTTCGTGGCCTCGCGCGCATCGGCGGCGAAGCCGTGCGCGATCAGTTCCTCATCGCCGGTGTAATCCGACACGACCAGGCCGCCGAACCCCCATTCGCGACGCAGGACCTGCGTCAGCAACCATTCGTTCGCGGTTGCGGGGATGCCCGACAATTCGTTGAACGACGCCATCGTCGTCGGCGATCCCGCTGCGAAGGCGGCCTCGAACGGCGGGAAATACACCTCGCGCAACGTCCGTTCGGACACGTCGACGGTGTTGTAGTCCAGCCCCGCCTCCGCCGCGCCATAGGCGGCGAAATGCTTGGCGCAGCTGGCAACGGCATCGGGGGCGGCAAGGCCGCGCGTGCCCTGGAAACCGCGCACGCGTGCGTCCGCCATGATCCGGCCGAGCAGCACATCCTCCCCCGCGCCCTCGACGCCACGGCCCCAGCGCTGGTCGCGGGCGATGTCGACCATCGGCGCGAAGGTCCAGTCGATCCCGGCCGCCGCCGCCTCGGTTCCCGCCGCGCGGGCCGTGCGGCGGGCAAGGTCGGGATCGAAACTGGCCGCTTCCGCGAGCGGCATGGGAAATACCGTGCGGAAGCCGTGGATGATGTCGGCCGCAAACAGGAGCGGGATCTTCAGTCGACCCTGTCGCATCGCGGCGGTCTGCATCGCCTTCGCCATCGCGGTGCCGTTGCCGTTGAACACGCCGGTCAGCCGCCCGGCGCGCACGTCCGCCAGCTGCTGGTCGAAACTGCCTGCCGCGCCCGCGGGGTTCAGCGATACCGCCGCGCCGCCTGCCCAGGCCGCCGCCATCAGCGTCAGCTGCCCCGCCTTTTCCTCCACCGTCATCCGGCCGGGCAGGGCGGCGACATCGGCGGGCAGGGGGATTTCGGCCACCTGTTGCAACAGCGCGCGGGCCGGCGAGGCGGCCCAGGCCGCCGTGGCCCCCGCGCCGATCAGCATCGCACGCCGCGAAATGTGTCTATCCTGCATCATTCCTCCCCTTTCGATCCGACCCGGCCGTAACCGGGCCATCATCGCCGATAAATCGTTTGACCGTCTTGTAGGTTCATGTAACCGGTTACATCAAGAATAATGATCCGGCGACAGGCCGGGCGGCACCACCGGTGCCGACAGGAGAGGATGGTTCGGAAAAGGATGTCGCACGCCACGATCCGCGATGTCGCCCGCGAGGCGGAGGTATCCGTCGCGTCGGTGTCGCGCGTGCTGAACGGCCACGACAATGTACGCCCCGCACTCCGCCTGAAGGTGCAGGAGGTTGCCTCCCGCCTGGGTTATGTGCCGCATGCCGGCGCGCGCAGCCTCAGCCTGTCGCGCACGGGGACGATCGGCGTCGTCCTTCCCGACCTGCACGGCGAATTCTATTCCGAACTGCTGCGCGGCATGGATCGCGAGGCGTCGGACCGGGGGCTGCATATGCTGTTGTCGGTCATGCATGACCGCGCCGGTGGCATCCAGGCGCTGCATGCGATGCGCGGCCGCGTCGACGGGCTGGTGGTGATGGCGCCGCAGGTCGATCCCGATCGCCTGCTGGCCCACCTGCCGCCCCTGACGCCCACGGTGCTGGTGAATTGCGCCCCCCATCACGAACGGCGGGCGGAACTGCGGATCGACAATGTCGCCGGCGCGGCGGCGATGGTCGACCACCTCATTGCCGTCGGCCGACGCCGCATCGTCCACATCGCCGGTCCCGAGGGGAATATCGACGCGGACGAGCGTCGTCAGGGTGCGGCGATGGCGGCGGCGCGGGCCGGCGCGACGTTTCGCGTGCTGTCCGGCGATTTCCGCGAGGCATCCGGCATCGCCGCCGCCGCCACGCTGCTGCCCGACATCGACGGCGTCGACGCGATCTTCGCGGCCAACGACATGATGGCGATCGGCGCGATGGTCACGCTGAAGCGCGCCGGTGTCGCCGTGCCGTCGCAGGTGGCGATCGCGGGCTTCGACGACGTGCCGCTCGCCCGCCTCGTCACGCCGGCCCTCACGACGCTCGGCATCGACATTGCCGGATTCGGCGCCCGTGCGGTCACGCGCCTGATCGGGCTGATCGCCGGGGGCGACGATGACGCGACCGAACATCGCGCGCCGATCCTGATCGTGCGCGACACCACACCAATCATCACAAGCCCGAACAATCGGGCGCAACAGGGGGAAATATAATGAACACCATGTTTCGTGCGGCCTTGATCGCCGCGACGACGCTGGCCGGCGGGTCGCTGCTGCTGCCGTCGCCCGTCACCGCCCAGGTCGGGCAGGCGTCGTTGCGCGGTACGATCACCGCGCCGTCCGGCAATCCCGTGACCGAAGTCTCTGCGGTGGAGGTCGCGACGGGGTATCGCCGTACCGTGCCCGCCGGCGCGGACGGTGCCTATAATTTCGCGTCGCTGCGGGCGGGCACCTACCGACTGGAAGTGAAGTTGCAGAACGGCACGCGCAACTCCGACGAATTCACGCTGCGGGTCGGGCAGAATGCCGGCCTCGACATCGACCTGACCGCCGCGACCGACGCACCCCCGGCCGGCGCCACGCCCGACGCGCCTGCCACCGGTGGCGGCACGCAGGAAGGCGGCGACGGCGAGATCATCGTCACGGGCAACCGCATCCGCTCGTTGCAGGGTAGTCAGGTTGGCATCAACATCACCCAGCGCCTGATCGAGCAACTGCCGCAGAACAACCGCAACTTTCTCGCCTTCGCCGATCTCGCGCCGGGTGTGCGGTTCGTCGAGGAGGCGGACGGGTCGTCGCGCATCCAGGGCGGCGCGCAGGCCAGCAATTCGGTCAACGTCTTCATCGATGGCGTCAGCCAGAAGGATTACGTGCTGAAGAACGGCATCACCGGTCAGGACACCAGCGCCGGCAATCCGTTCCCGCAGCTGGCGATCGGCGAATATCAGGTGCTGTCGTCCAACTACAAGGCGGAGTTCGACCAGGTCAGTTCCGTCGCGATCACCGCCCTGACCAAGTCGGGCACCAACGAATTCCACGGCGAGGGATTTTTCGACTATACCGATCAGAATCTGCGTGATCGCCGGCCGACGGAAATCTACCCGACCAAGATCGCCAAGGTCAATTCGCGCCAGAAGCAGTTCGGCGGGGCGCTCGGCGGGCCGATCATCAAGGACCGGATGCATTTCTTCGTCACCTACGAAGGCAAGCGGCTCGATACGCCGTATGACGTGCGCCCGAACAACGGCGTGCTGCCGACCGCGCTGCCGGCGCAATATCAGGATCGGTTCGGCACGTTCTCGCGCCGTTTCAATGAGGATCTGTTCTTCGGCAAGATCGACATCGTCCCGACCGATGCCGACCTGATCGAATTCACCGCCAAGTATCGCGACGAATCCGGATCGCTGATCGGCAACGGCTTCGCGGCGTCCGAAACCGATACCGCGAACAAGGTCGAGGAACTGCGCGGTCTCGCCCGCTGGCAGCATACCGCCGATCGCTGGATCAACGACCTGCGCGTGTCGTACGAGGATGTTACCTGGGGGCCGAAGCCGATCAACGGCGGCATCGGCCAGCAGTTCGAGACCATCCTGCGCAACGGCACCAGTGCGACCCGCACCGAATTGCTGCGCATCGGCGGCGGCACGAATTCGCAGGACAAGGGGCAGAAGGGCTGGACCGTCCAGGACGATTTCACCTTCACCGGCTTCGAGGGCCACACGCTGAAGGTGGGCGCCAAGGCGAAGTGGGTGACGCTGAACACGCTGGAGCAGAATCTGCCCAACGCGCTGTACACCTACGACACCAGCCTGAACGGGGCGGGCCAGTTCAACACCACCATCCCCTACCGGCTGGAATTCGGTGCGGCGATCGGCACGGCGAACCCGGAGATCCGGTCGAAGAACTTCCAGTTCGGCATCTATGCGCAGGACGACTGGGACGTGACCGATCGCCTGACGCTGAACCTGGGCCTGCGCTGGGATTACGAACGCACGCCCGCCTATCTCGATTACGTCACCTCGCCCGCGCAGGCCGCCGCGGTGTCGCCGGCGAACTATCCCAATCTCACCCGCGCCGATTACGACATCAACGACTTCATCTCGAACGGGAACAACCGCAAGGCGTTCAAGGGCGCGTTCCAGCCGCGGCTCGGCTTCACCTATCGCTTCGACGAGGCGGGCCGGTTCTCGATGTTCGGCGGCTATGGTCGCTCCTATGACCGCACCCAGTTCGATTTCCTCCAGCAGGAATTGACGCAGGGCACCTACGCCGTGCGCCGGTTCGAGTTCGCCAACGCGAATTCCCTGTCCCCCTGCACGCCGAGCGCCACCTGCATCCAGTGGAACCCGATCTACCTGACGGAGGCGGGGCGCCAGCAATTGCTGACCGGCTCGGTTGGCGGCGGGCGCGAATTGCGCTTCATCGACAACGACCTGAAGGTGCCGTATTCGGACCAGTTCAGCCTCGGCCTGCGCGGCCGGTTCGCGCCCGTCGAGCTGGAGGTCGGGTATACGCATATCAACAGCAGGAACGGCTTCGCCTATCTGCTCGGCAATCGTCGCACGGACGGTTCGTTCTTCTTTAACGATCCGGCCAATCCCAACGACGCGCCGGACTCGCCCTTCGGCTTCGCACCGCCGGGTTATGGTGCCGTCCTGATCGGCACCAACGGCCTGAAGACCAGTTCCGACGGCGCCTATGTCAAGCTGACCAAGAGCTGGTCGGCCGCCTCGCCGTGGAGCATCGACGCCACCTACAGCTATACGGAAGCGGAGGAGAACCGGCAGTTCGGCGAGTATTTCTCGCTCGATTTCCCGCAGATCAGCGATTACCCGACGCTGCGTTCCTCGGGCGTGCCACGGCACCGTTTCGTGACTGCGGGCAGCGTCGACACGCCGATCGGCGTCACCCTGTCGGGCAAATTCCAGATTCAGTCGCCGAGCTTCCAGAAGGGGATTTTAAGCCGCTCGGCACCATTCGAGCGTGTCGTGCTGGGTACTCAGGTGGATTCGCTGGGCGACGTCTGGGGGCGCCGTCAACTCGACTTCGCGATCACCAAATACGTGCCGTTCGGTTTCATCAACGACGTGTCCCGCCTGCGGCTGCGCGTCGACATCATCAACGTGATGAACGACCGCAACTATGTCGATTTCAACAATGACGCGGGCGATAATACGCGCGATACCAACTCGCCAACCGTCTACCGCGAGCGGGTGGGCTACAGCGTGGGCGGCAACCAGCCGCGCACGATCAAGCTGTCGGCGGGCTTCTCGTTCTGATCTATCCCGGGGGGCGGGCGTCGTCATGGCGCCTGCCCTCATTGCTGAATAATGGAAGGACCGCCCGATGATCGACCGCAGGCAGATGCTGGGCCGCGGCGGGCTGGCCCTTGCCGGATTGACGGCCGGCTGCGCGCCGGCGCTGCGGCCGCCGGCGCCCGCGGGGGTGCCGGACGATCTGGTCGCCGATCTGCAACGGCGCACCTTCCGCTTCTTCTGGGATACGACCGATCCCGCCACCGGGCTTGCCCCCGATCGCTGGCCGACGCCGTCCTTCGCCTCGATCGCGGCGATCGGCTTCGCGCTCACCGCCTATCCGGTCGGCGTGGTGCATGGCTGGATCACCCGCGAACAGGCCCGCGCCCGCACGCTGGTGACGCTGCGTTTTCTGGCGGCGGCGCCCCAGGGCGATGGCGAGACCGGGTTCAGCGGCTACCGGGGCTTCTTCTACCATTTCCTCGGCGTGACGAAGGGGTTGCGCTTCGCCCGCTGCGAATTGTCGACGGTCGATACCGCATTGCTGCTCGGCGGCGTGCTGTTCGCGCAAAGCTGGTACGACGGCGATCACCCTGACGAGGTCGCGATCCGCGATCTGGCGGAGCAACTCTACCGGGCGGTGGAATGGCCGTGGATCACCCCGCGCGCGCCGCTGCTGGCCATGGGCTGGCATCCGGAAAGCGGGTTCATCCCCCACGACTGGGCGATCTATAACGAGGGGATGCTGCTCTACATCCTCGCGCTGGGATCGCCGACGCAGCCGCTGTCCGAGGGGACATGGCAGGCATGGTCGAGCCGGTTCGACGCGTCGTGGAGCGACCGATGGGGCGAGCCGCACCTGCATTTCGCGCCGCTGTTCGGGCATCAGTACAGCCATGTCTGGATCGATTTCCGGGGCATCCGCGACGAATACATGAAGGGCAGGGGGATCGATTATTTCGAGAACAGCCGTCGCGCCGTTCATGCCCAGCGGGCCTATGCCATCGCCAATCCCGGCAACTGGCGCGGCTACGATGCCGAGATGTGGGGGCTGACCGCGTGCGACGGGCCGGGCGATTTTCCGCAGCGGATCGGCGGTGTCGACCGACAGTTCTTCAGCTATTCCGCGCGCGGCCCGGGTGAACGCGACGACGGCACCATCGCCCCCACCGCCGCCGCCGCCTCGATCGCCTTTGCCCCCGACCTCGCCGAACCGGCGATCCGGGCAATGCATCGCCGCTATGGGCAGGGCATCTACGGCGAATACGGCTTCCTCGACTCGTTCAATCCCACGCTGACCGCCGCCGGTGCGCCGTTGAAGCATGGCCGCATCGTTCCCGGCGTCGGTTGGGTCGACAAGGATTATCTGGGCATCGATCAGGGACCGATCGTCGCGATGATCGAGAATGCGCGGTCGGGCCTGATCTGGCAGACGATGCGCCGCAACCCGCATATCCGGCGCGGGCTTCGCCGGGCGGGCTTCGCCGGCGGATGGCTGTCGTGATCCTGCTGGCGGCGATGCTGTCCGCGCAGTTTCCGCCACAGCCACAACGGCTCGACGACTTCGACACCCTCACCCCGTGGCAGGCATCGGCGTCCGATGGCGTCGGCGCGCGCATTGGGTTGGCAACGGGCGCCTTGCGGCTGGACTATGATTTCGGGCAGGTGTCGGGCTATGCCGTCGCGCGCCGGACGCTGCCGATCGAATGGCCGCCGCATTTTTTGATGACGTTGCGGGTGCGGGGCACCGGTGGCGTCAACGACCTGCAGTTGAAGTTCACCGACGCCACCGGCACCAACGTGTGGTGGGTGCAGAAGCGCAACTTCCGCCCCTCGGCGGCATGGCAGACGATCCGTATCCGTCCCCGCGACGTGGAGTTCGCCTGGGGGCCGGTGACCGACCGGACGCTGCGGACCACGCAGGCCATCGAACTGGTGGTGGTGCGGGGGCGTGACGGCGGCAAGGGCCGGATCGAGATGGACGACCTGACCTTCGAACGCCTGCCTGCCCCCGTGCCGCTGCCCCCCGCCCGCGCCGGCGATCCGCGGGCGCTGGATGGTCGCCGCGACACGGCGGCGCGGCTGGCGCGACCGCTGACGATCGATTTCGGCGGCCGGCGGGAACTGGGCGGCCTGATGCTGCACTGGGCGGCTGGCGGGCCGCCGCCGGCCTATGCGATCGAGACATCCGACGATGGCGCACGCTGGGCCGAACGCGCCCGGGTGACGCGCGGCGATGGCGGCAGCGACCCCGTCCGGCTGGCGGATACC
>Ga0265780_10010006_pt1 | contig 11336 bp, 12 predicted proteins | sample P1T30metagenome_FD_192432 | JGI IMG/M metagenome (GOLD analysis project Ga0265780, IMG submission 192432) | Plant litter microbial communities from East Loma Ridge, Irvine, California - P1 T30 | ecosystem: Environmental > Terrestrial > Plant litter > Unclassified | place: USA: California... | reverse complement strand
CGTATAATATTGCCAAAGAAGATTACGGAACTTTTCTGGGAACAACGCTTCTTGGTATTTTAATCAGCATCTCGGGATTTGTTCTCTGCTGTATTGGTATAATATTTACATTCCCGTTTATCTATATCGTGATGTATTCCATGTACTGTGCCTATTTTGGAAAGCCACGCCAAATTAATTTAAATTAAAGCCATGAATAAAGATCAACAAATTAGCGGTATAAAAATCAAACAGGTTTTTCTTTTAGCAATCATCATCATTATGGTTGCTTTGATTTGTTTCCACCTCGCCTTATTCATTCCAGCTGTTTTGGGCGCCATTACAATCTACGTCGTTTGCAGGAAGTATAACTTTTATCTTCAGGAAGAGAGAAAATGGAAGCCATGGGCATCAGCTTTACTTTTAATGCTTGCAAGCGTAATCGTAATTGTGCTGCCTGTTTATTTTATCGCGGATCTTCTTATTGAAAAACTGGGAAATGCACAGGCTTATATGACTAAATTCAATGTTTTCATAGATAAAATTCACGATTTTGTTTACAGTAAAACGAAGATTGATCTGTTGAGCAAAGAAAATATGACCAAGCTGAAAACTACAGCGGGAAGGTTTTCTACATCTGCCCTAAGCGGAACAGTCAATACGCTTACAGTGATTATGTCGATGTATTTTATTCTTTATTTTATGTTTGAAAAGCCTCGTTTATTTGAAAGAATTTTGGGTTCTGCAGCACCTCTGAAGAGAGCCAATGTGTCTTTAATCGGCGAAAAAATGCGTAAACTGATTATGGCAAATGCGATCGGGATTCCTGTTGTAGCGTTAGGTCAGGGAATTATCGCACTTATTGGTTACTTTATTTTTGGAGCGCCAAGTCCTGTACTTTTATTTGCGCTTACTGCGGCTGCATCAATGATTCCTGTAGTTGGAGCTGCCATTATTTATGTTCCAATCTGTATTTTTATGATTGCAGAAGGAAATACCGGAGCGGGTCTTGGTCTTGCCGCCTATTGTGTAGTGGTGGTGGGCGTTACTGATAATTTACTGAGATTTACTCTGCTTAAAAAACTTGAGGATATTCACCCTCTGAATACTGTGTTCGGAATTATCATGGGAATGAATCTTTTCGGATTTATGGGTCTGGTATTTGGCCCAATCATGGTTTCTTTAACGTTGCTACTTATTCAGGTTTACAGAAACGAATTTTCTGAGGATGATTCTAAAGAACTTCTGCTGCCAGATAAAGACGAAAAACTGGAAAACAAGATTGATTTAATTGTATAGAAATGGAAGGATTGAGACCTGAAATACTTCAGGAAATATGTGTGGTAAAAATGCCTTTCGGAAAATATAAAGGAACTGTTCTAGCAGATATTCCAGTCAATTATCTGGAGTGGATGTACAGAAAAGGAATGCCTGCCGGGAAACTGGGAATGCAGCTGTCTACAGTTTATGAAATTAAAATCAATGGATTGACGGATTTACTCAGGCCTTTAAGGAATTAATTAGATTCATTCAGGATTATTTCCGACCTTTGCAGGATATTCTTATCTCCTAAATGAAAGTTTCAAAAAAAGTAAATGCGGCCAGAAGGTCGTTGATGAGAGGGCTTACCAAAAATGTTGGTAAATCTCATTCCGCATCCATTGTACAGAAGAATATTCCGATAAAAAAAATACTGATTTCGAGACCCAATCACAGACTGGGTAATCTGCTTCTGCTGTCGCCTCTTGTGCAGGAAGTTATGGAGACATTTCCGGATGCCAAAATAGATCTTTTCGTAAAAGGAGGAGTTACCCCGGTTATTTATAAAAATTACAGGAATATCGACAAAATCATTCAGCTTCCCAAAAAACCGTTCAGCAGCTTGTTTCAGTATATTAAGGGTTGGGCTACGCTGAAAAGCAGAAAATATGATTTGGTCATCAACGCAAGCTATGGCTCTTCTTCAGGTAAATTGTCAACATCAATGGCAAGAGCAGAATACAGAGTTTTTGGTGATACAGATGAAAAATTACAGGCAAAATTTTCCGACTACCGCCACGCTGCAAAAAATTCAATTTACAGTTTACGTGACTTCTTAAGTCATTTGAATATCGACAGGAGCAATGCCAAAATTCCTGATTTGGATATAAAATTAAGCGATTCTGAAATAGAAGAGGGAAAGGTAAAATTGTACGATCTTGTAAAAAATGACAAAAAATCTATCTGCCTTTTTACCAATGCGACAGGAGCAAAATGTTACTCCGAAGAGTGGTGGAATTCCTTCTATGACAAGCTGGAAACAGCATTCCCAAATTACAATATTGTAGAACTTTTACCGGTAGAAAATATTTCTAAAATTAATTTCCGAGCACCGTCATTTTACAGCAAAGATATTCGGGAAATGGGCGGATTTATTACCAACTGTAAAGTTTTCATTGCTGCAGACAACGGCGTAATGCATTTGGCGAGTGCTGTAAATACATCCACAGTCGGGCTTTTTATGGTGACAGAGGAAGATGTTTACAAGCCTTACAACGAGGGAAGTTTTGCCATAAACACCAATGAGCATTCTGCTGATGAGATCATTAATTTATTAAAGAATATTCTGTAAGTTTAAAATAAACGTGTCACTATGAAGAGTTTTTACGCAGAAAGTTTCCGTCATTTTGAGGCGAAGGTTTCAGATGTTCTGAATAATTTTAAAACAGGTGGAATTCTAATAGGCCCCGGAAGCAGAAACGTGGTCAAAATCTTTGATATTGATGGTGAAAGATTCAATTTTAAATCTTTCAAGCAGCACAACGTGATCAACAGACACGTCTACAAATATTACCGGAAATCTAAGGCAAGACGTTCTTTTGAGTATGCACAGCTTCTTTTAAGCAAAGGTTTTCAGACGCCGGAGCCCGTTGCCTACATCGAAAATTTTGATTTCTGGGGCGTGACATCCAGTTATTACATCAGCCGGCAACTCGAAGATTCTCCTACTCTGATGGAAGTTATAGTCAATCATTCGTTTCCTGACAGAGATAAAATCATTCGCGAATATGCCCAACTCATGTTTCGTCTCCATGAGCAGGGATTTGAATTCTTAGACAATGCGCCGGGCAATTTTATAATCAAAAAAGAGAATGGAACAAACCGTTTTTACATGGTAGATCTCAACAGAATGAGTTTCCATCAGGAGCTGAGTTTAGATAAAAGATTAAAGAACTTTGCGCGGTTAACTTCCGATGTAGAGGTGATAAGAATGATCAGTGATGAATATGCCCAACTGGCCGGGTCATCGGGTGATTACTGCTTCAACAAAATCACTGAAGCGATCAACGGAATGGTTCGCAAGCGGAAAATGAAAAAAATACTTAAGTTTTACAAATTATTGCTTCCGAAACGCTAAATTTTTAAGGCTTCAATTTCATCACGGAGTTTTGCAGCTTTTATAAAGTCTAAATTTTTTGCAGCAGCTTCCATTTCTTTCTGTTTCTGCTGTACAATTTTTGCTACATCTTCAGATGAATAGTTGGCTTTTGTTTCGGCTACTTTCTGTGTAATTTCTTTTTGGGTATATTTTTCATCAGGGAAATCTTTGCTTCGTCCTACAAGATTTTCAGAAATCTTTTTATTTAAAGCTGTCGGTACTTTTCCATGTTTTTGATTGTATTCGATCTGCTTATTTCGTCTGTACTCAGTTTCATCCAGTGCTGCCTGCATCGATTTGGTGATTTTATCGGCATACATGATGGCTCTTCCGTTGATATTTCTTGCGGCACGGCCCACCGTCTGTATCATTGATCTCCTGCTTCTCAGCATTCCCTCCTTGTCAGCATCCAAAATGGCAACTAACGACACTTCAGGTAAATCTAAACCTTCTCTTAACAAGTTTACACCAATCAAGACATCAAAAAGCCCGATACGAAGATCATGCATGATTTGAATACGCTCCAAAGTCTCTACATCCGAGTGGATATACCGTGTTCTGATGCCAAATTTTGTAAAATATTTGGTCAGTTCTTCAGCCATTTTTTTGGTCAAAGTTGTTACCAATGTTCTCTCATCAATTTCAGCTCTTTTGTTGATTTCCTCCATTAAATCATCAATCTGATTTAGAGAAGGTCTGATTTCAATGATAGGATCTAAAAGTCCCGTCGGACGGATGATCTGCTCTATATATTCACCACCGGTTTTCTCCAGCTCGTAATCTGCCGGAGTTGCCGATACATAAATTACCTGATTTTGAATAGCTTCAAATTCCTCAAATTTTAAAGGTCTGTTATCCATGGCAGCGGGAAGACGGAAACCATATTCTACAAGCGCTTCCTTACGGCTTCTGTCGCCTCCGTACATCGCATGAACCTGCGGAACGGTAACGTGGCTTTCGTCAATCACCATCAGATAATCTTTCGGAAAATAATCTAAAAGACAAAATGGGCGTGAGCCTGGCAGTCGACCGTCTAAATATCTTGAATAGTTTTCAATACCGGAACAGTAGCCGAGTTCTTTAATCATTTCAAGATCGAGCTCAGTTCTTTCCTGAAGCCTTTTGGCTTCCAGAGGTTTTTCAATTGAACCAAAAAAATCAACCTGCTTCACCATGTCATCCTGAATATTTCTAATGGCTCCGTTCAGCGTTTCCTTAGAAGTGACAAAAAGATTGGCAGGATAAATCTGAATCGATTCAAAACTGGAGGTTACATTTCCCGAAACCGGATCAAAGCTCTGAATTTTTTCAATTTCATCTCCAAAAAACTGAACTCTTATTCCGTTGTCGGCATAAGCCGGGAATATATCAATCACATCACCTTTCACCCGGAACGTACCTCTCTGAAACTCGCTGAGCGTTCTGGAATACAATGCGTTAACTAAAGAATGAAGTAATGCTGTTCTCGTAGTTTTCTCGCCAATTTCCAGTGAAATCAATGATTTGTGGAATTCTGCAGGATTTCCTACACCGTAAATACAGGAAACGGAGGCAACAATCAAAATATCTCTCCTTCCGGAAAGCAGACTTGCAATCGCCGAAAGACGCAGTTTCTCTACCTCTTCATTGATGCTCAAATCTTTCTCAATATAAGTTCCTGAGCTTGCAATATAAGCTTCAGGCTGATAATAGTCGTAGTAACTTACAAAATACTCAACAGCATTTTCAGGGTAGAATTCTTTAAATTCCATGAAAAGCTGTGCCGCCAGAGTTTTGTTGTGTGCGAGAACCAAAGTTGGCTTCTGAACATTATTCACCACATTGGCAACGGTAAAAGTTTTTCCTGATCCCGTAACACCTAGAAGAGTCTGATACTTTTCACCGATCTCAATACCTTCTGTTAATTTTTTAATGGCAGTAGGCTGATCTCCTGTAGGTTTATATTCAGATTGAAGTTTGAATTGCATACAGCAAATTTAAGAAATAAATATGGGTATGAAGAAGCGTGAAATCATAAACTTAAAGGAAGGCTTCGGTTCAATTCCGATTTTTCCTTTATACTTTAAAATTGTTTGCTGTAATGATGTAGATCACTTATTATTTACCTTTTTGCCCATTTCAGAAAAGAATAATTGTGATAAACTGCATTCATTTATTCCATCTCAATATACCGCAGTTATCGTTTGTAGTTTCTCCATCTTCTTTTTTTAACTTTATGCTAAAGCTCATTTGATTAATAGAATATACTTATGGCATTATTTTTCGTCTTTACCAGACTACACTTTAAAAATTAATTATGAATAAGATTCTATTACCCATTTTGTTAGCTTCTGCCACCACTATCGTTTCGTGCCAGGGAAAGGGCAAACCCAGCGAGCCATCGGCAAAAGAAGAAAAAGCCAATACAAGCTATAAACCTGCATTTGTAGGGCAAACGCGAATCGCTCCCGTAAAAACCACCACACCTTACAAAGTCGAAGTACTGAATACTTCCCTCGGAAAGCCCTGGGGAATTATTAACCTGCCCGACGGACAATTTCTGATCACAGAAAAATCTGGTTTCATCAACGTAGTTTCCGCAGACGGAAAAACAGTTTCAAAAATTGAAGGTTTCCCAAAAGTAGATGATAAAGGACAGGGCGGAATGCTTGACGTAGCTCTGGATCCTGATTTTAAAACCAGCAATATGATTTTTTTCTGTTATTCTGAACCATACGGTGATGGAAATCATACTGCAGTTGCCAAAGGAAAGCTTTCTGCTGATATGAAAAAGATTGAGAATGTAGAAGTGATCTTCAGAGCAACACCAACTTATGATGGCGACAAGCATTATGGAAGCCGTCTTCAGTTTGACAAAGATGGAAATCTTTTTGTAAGTACAGGCGAAAGATCTGATAAAGAAACCCGTGTTTACGCTCAGAAAACCGACAATTATTTAGGTAAAATTTTAAAAATAACCAAAGACGGAAAACCCGCCGACGGAAATCCGTTTATTGGCAAAGATGGTTATAAGCCTGAGATTTATGCTTTAGGAATCAGAAGTCCTCAAGGTTTGGCTTTGGATGAAAAAGGTCAGCTTTGGGATATTGAAATGGGACCGAGAGGTGGAGATGAAATCAATCTGATCCAGCCCGGAAAAAATTACGGCTGGGGCGACGTGACGTACGGAATCGAGTACAACGGCGATAAAATCAACAACGGAACCACCCAAAAAGCAGGAACAGAGCAGCCAGTGTATTATTGGGATCCGGTAGTTTCTCCAAGCGGCGTTACATTCTACACCGGAAACATTGAAGAGTGGAAAAACAATTTATTTATCGGCTGTCTGAGCGGACAACATATCAACAGAATTATTTTAAAAGACAATAAAGTCGTTGGTGAAGAGCGTTTGCTTCTGGATCAAAAAGAAAGGTTCAGAGATGTTCTGAATGGGATGGATGGAAATCTTTATGGGATTACAGATAGTGGGAAATTGTATAAAGTTTCTAAGAAATAAATTCAAATCACTTTCAAAGAAAATCCTGCAAAATCTATGAGTTTGCAGGATTTTAATTTATTTCTAAAAACTTTTAATAATCCTGTTCAATCCCTCCTCCAAAATCTCTCTCGAAGTAGAAAAGCAGATTCTGATGTGGCCTTCTGCACCTTTTCCGAACCAACGCTCCGAACCCGGAACAACGGCGACTTTACCTTGTTGCAGAACATGTTGGGCAAACTTGTCGCTCGACATTCCGTTTTCTATTTTCGGGAAAATCACAAATGTCGCTTCAGGTAAATTTGGCGTTAGAATTCCTGAATTGCTCAAAATGCTGTGAGCCAAATCTCTGTTGTGCTGCAAATGTGTAAGAAAATCATTAAACCATGGTTTAGCTTTGTCAATAGCTACACTTGCAGCAATTTGAGACAGCGTAGAAACTCCTTCGATGGTAGAATTAAACTGAGATTTTTCTGTAAAATCATCCAGCAGTTCCTGATCACTGCATAAAACGGCTCCAATTCGTAACCCCGCAATTCCAAATGATTTTGAAAAGCCAAACACAGTAAAACTTTTCTTTTTCGCTTCTTCAGAAACTGACGAATACGTATGGAATTCTCTTTTGTCATAGACAATATCACTCCAGATTTCATCGCTCATTACCCAAAGATCATGTGCCGCTGCAATTTCAGATATTTTAATCAGAATTTCTTTAGAATACACTCTTCCAACAGGATTGTGCGGATTGCAGATGCTGATCATCTTGGTTTTCGGACCGATTAGGGAAACTAAAGTCTCCAGATCAATATCACCGGTTTTAGAATCTACCGGACATAGTTTTAAAACTCCGCCAACAGCATCAACGGTCTTTTTAAATAAAAAATCTACCGGATCAAAGATGATAGCTTCGTCGCCAGGAGTTAGAACGTATTTGGCAACCATAAACATTCCCATGGCGGCACTGTTAACAGCCAGAACATTCTCAGGAGTGAAATTTCCGTTTTTACCGCTGTTAAAATGTTCTGCAACGCTTTTTTTAAACTCAGGCAAACCTGAAAACGGACCGTAGCTCAAATAGCCGTCTTTAATATATTCAATAATTCCCTGCTCAATAACCGGAGACATTCTGAAATCCGGATCAGCAGCCGTGAGAGGAATAATTCCTTCTTCTAAAGTTGCCCATCTGCCATTATAAGCTTTGCGTTTCAGGGCTTCGAAGTTGATATCGTTGTTTGTAAACATTTTTTATTTGTATGAAATGGGTAAAGTGTTTTTTGGCTGTTCGCTTAAAGGTAAAAGAAACTGATTCAATAAAATTCTGCCATTGTTGATGTGAATATCGATTTCGGGTCTTCTTTCATCTTCGTATATTTTGAAGGTTTCGTCTAAATTTTTCCCTTCTTTTAAAAGATTGGTCAAAGTGAAAGAATCTTTCAGCGCTGATGTTACGCCCTGGCTGGTAAATGGAATCAATGGATGCGCCGAATCGCCTATGAATACTACGTTTTCGTGGTAAAAAGGATTGAGTTTTTCCAGTTCATAAACACGCCAGATGTGAGCATTTTCGTAGCTTGAACCTTCAATGATGGACGAAATTAAAGCATTCCAGTCTCCAAAATTATCCATCATAAACTGTCTGATGCAATCTGCCGTGTAATCTTCATTGATGAAATATTTTGTAATGTCAAACTGGCAATACCAAAGGATTTTTGTAGATGAAAGTTTTAAAACCCCGAAAGTTAAACCTCCTTTTTCATGATGAAATTTCAGGAAATTATTTTCAATCTGGCTGGCGAGTTCTTCGTTTTCTATGATATTGACAACTTCGTTTTCCAAAACAGCTTTCATGGTTTCATCCTGAAAAATTTTTCTTCGGATTCTGCTTCTAGAGCCGTCTGAGGCAACCACGATGTCTGCATCCACAAGATTTTCGTCATCAATCTGAATGCTTGCTTTTCCGTTTTCGAAACCATTTAAGCCGATGGTTGTTTTGTATGAAATTTTTTCTGTTGGAATTTCGTTGGCCAGAATTTCAATCAGAGCACTTCTGGAAACTACAAAAACATCATCCAAATCCTTTTCAGACATGATTTCTCCTGCCTGATTGTAATGAATGTATTTTTTCAGAAAACTGCCTTTTTTATAAAGATCTTCAATGTTGATGATGTTTGATAGAAATTCTATACCTTCTTTCGGCAGGATAAAACCGTGGCCTTTCAGATCATTTTGAGTTCTTCTTTCGTAGAGGTGATAGTCAATATTATTTTTTTCAAGATAATTTGCCATGCTCAAACCGGAAACTCCGGCTCCAATGATTGCAACTTTGCTCATCTTTTTTGGATTAGTTTTATTGTTATTTTATTGAGATTTGAATTTTAAGTTACAGAAAATCAGTTGTTAAATAAAAACAATCCTGACTGTGAAATTCTGTAATTTCGATTTTTTACCAGATGGAGGCATCAGTAAAGGATAATATGCGAATGATATTATCCAGAAAAAGCGGGAAATTATTCCGGTGCTTTAAAGATATTGTCGTCAGAATGAAATCCTGCCACGCCGCCACTTACCGCAAACTTCATTGCAGTAGCTGCGCTCATTCCCACAACGGGTTTGATGTTTTTTTCTTCGGTCACAATCACCCAGCCCGAGATGGCGTAAGAATGTGGTAAATAGACCGCAACATAATTGTCTTTCTGTACAACATCCATTTCCCGCTGGGTTAAGAAGCCAATTCTCCAGATTTCCGGACTTTCATTGGTTTTTACCCAAACAGGATCACTGAATTTCTTTTTATCGCCCACAAATGAAGACATCACGTCTTTTGTTGGAGAGTAAATATGTTTGATGCCGGGGATTTTTTCTAAAAGTCTGTCTATAGAATCAACAAAAAACCTTCCTACGACAAATTTATTACCCAAAAACCCCAGTAACGCGGTAACCAACAGCACAGAGATAAAAACCAAACCTGGAATTTGTTTTGCAACCGAAGGAATAATATTGTCAATAGACGTTATCACAGACCAGATAACATAGATGGTAAGTCCGATAGGCCCAATGATGATTAATCCCTGAAAAAAGTTTTTCAGGAAGATATTGGTTAAAGTTTCAAATGTTGGTTTTTTCAATATTATTATTTATCCGTGGATGCTTTCTTTGTTTCCGTAAGATTTAATGACTTTAGCTTCATATTCCAGCCACTCTTCCCAACGCGCATTTACCTGGTCGGGATCACCCAGTTCTCTTGCAAAACCAATGAAAGTAGTATAATGATTGGCTTCAGAAATCATTAAGTCTCTATAAAATGTTTTTAATTCTTCGTCTTTAATATTTTCCGTTAAAACTTTAAATCTTTCACAGCTTCTGGCTTCAATCATTGCTGCAAAAAGCATTTTGTCAACAATCAAAGTATCTCTGTGACCGCCTTTCTGGATGAAATTCACCAGTTCGTTCACGTAATCGTCTTTTCTCGTCCGTCCGAAAGTGTAGCCGCGTTTTTTAATAATCTCCAAAACCTGTCCGAAATGTTCCAGTTCTTCCTGAGCAATGAGTAAAAGTTCGGAAATAATATCCGGACGTTCAGGCAGCATTGTGATCAGTCCGATGGCATTTGTAGCAGCTTTCTGCTCGCACCAAGCATGGTCAGTCAGGATTTCCTGAAGGTTTCCCTCCGCTATATTGGCCCACCGTGGATCGGTAGGAAGTTTCAGCTTAAACATGACTAAAAAATTTTGGTAAATTTAATTAATTAAATTAATATCCGGTGATGCTTAACTTTCTATTTTCAAAAATATCTTTATGATCCGGTTGGCATAGAGTTGGATTAAAATATTTAAATAAATAAAATAAACTATGGAAATTTCAATTATTACTAAAAAAGTACAGCGCTTTGCCTTTTCAATGTTGGCAATATTAATGAGTATTTCAGCATCGGCACAGGAAGCAGTAGATTCTAAAGTGACTACTACTACGAAAACCACTCATACGGAAGAATGGTATGCAAATCCTACTTATATTATTATTGGTGCGGTTTTGTTTATTATCCTGGTAGCCGTTTTGGTAATGGGCGGACGAAGAAGAAGAGATTAAATTATTACAGTTAATATTGAAACCGCTTAATTTTTTTATTGAGCGGTTTTTTTGCGTAAAAATTCAAGAACATTCCATCCGAAAGCATCAAATTTCTTTAATACTGCGGAAATAATGAAAGCCAGAATTACATTTAAAACATAAATGATTATCATCAAACACCACCACGGCATAGTTTCTTTCATGGGAACTACCAGAAAATAAATCAGAGATGAGCTGATTCCCTGTCCGAAATAGAAGAAAATGGCGTTTTTACCGATGTAAGTGACGAAGTTTTCCTTTGTGATTTTTAAACGGTTGTAGAATACGAACAGTGTAGTTAGTGAAAAAAGAGACCAAATAATATATGGGATTTTCGGTGGAAATTTCTGCTTATTG
>Ga0265780_10010005_pt1 | contig 11336 bp, 7 predicted proteins | sample P1T30metagenome_FD_192432 | JGI IMG/M metagenome (GOLD analysis project Ga0265780, IMG submission 192432) | Plant litter microbial communities from East Loma Ridge, Irvine, California - P1 T30 | ecosystem: Environmental > Terrestrial > Plant litter > Unclassified | place: USA: California... | reverse complement strand
CCGGCCAGGAAGCCAAGCGCCGCATCGAAGAGCTGACCGCATCGGTCGAAGTGGGCAAGACCTACGACGGCACCGTGCTCAAGCTGCTGGACTTCGGCGCGATCGTGCAGGTCATGCCAGGCAAGGATGGCCTGCTGCACATCTCGCAGATCGCCAACGAGCGCGTCAATGCGGTCGCTGACTACCTGAAAGAAGGCCAGCAAGTGCGCGTCAAGGTCCTCGAGACCGACGAGCGTGGCCGCCTGAAGCTGTCGATGAAGGCCGCCGATCCGGTCGAAGGCGCGGCGCAGTAATCCCGCGCCCGCAGCGGTTCAAGCCGCTGAAACAAACAACCGCCAGTGCGTGAGCCTGGCGGTTTTTTTACATGTGTGCATCAGGCGCATACAAAGTGCCGCTATGTATGTTTTCGCACGGAATAGTTTTGTGCAGGAACCTATGCTTGACTTGTGGGTCAGGTAAACACGAGCCACGGGACCGCAGGCAGCGCGCCGCCACGAGGGCAAGGCGCACGCCGCCTGCAAGGACGATAGCAAGACCAGTGGCGTCCAGCGGCCGGACGCTATCGGGCAATGGCGTTACACGAAACATGACGACCCCTATACCAGCGTCGGACGACGCAATGACTGGCGAGATTCCAGGGTCAAGCAAGAAGAAGCGCCGTGGGCCGCCCTTGTCGGTGGCCGCCTGGCAGCAGTTCGTCAGCGTCGCCAAGCCCTACTGGCTGGGCGACGAAAAGGGCAGGGCGTGGCTCCTGCTGACGCTCCTGATCGTGCTGATGCTGGTCGAAACCAAGCTGGCCGTCATGCTCAACGACCAGGCGGGGGAAATGACGTCGGCGCTGGCAAGCAAGAATGGCGAGCGGTTCTGGACCTCGGTCCGGGCCTGCCTGGTCGTGCTGGCATTCGCGGTGCCGATCTACGCCTTCTACTACTATATGCGCGACCTGTTCGCGAACCAGTGGCGGCGCTGGCTGACCGGGCGCTTCCTCGACGGTTACCTGGGCGGGCGCAAATACTACGAGCTGGGCGCGAACCGCGAGATCGACAATCCCGACCAGCGCATCAGCGAAGACGTGAACACCTTCACCGGACGCTCGATCCACTTCATGCTGATCTTCCTCGGTTCGCTGATGCAGCTGGTCGCCTTCAGCGCCGTGTTGTGGTCGATCTCGCATGTGCTGGTCGGCGTGCTGGTCGCCTACGCCGTGACGGGAACGGTGGTCGCGCTGTACGTGTTCGGCAACCCGCTGATCCACCTGAATTTCTGGCAGTTGCGGCGCGAGGCCGATTTCCGTTTCAGCCTGATCCGTGTGCGCGAGAACGCCGAGTCGATCGCCTTCTATGGCGGCGAGCAGCAGGAGCGGGCGCGGATCGACAACAAGTTCAACAAGGTCATCCATAATTTCTCGCGCCTGATCAAGAAGCAGCGCGCGCTCAATCTGTTCCAGCGCACCTTCAGCCAGCTCACCTTGGTGCTGCCATTCGTGATCCTGGCCGACGCCGTGCTGTCGGGCCAGCTCGAAGTGGGGCGTGCGGTCCAGGCCGCCGGCGCCTTCACGGCGGTGCTGACGGCGGTGGGCGTGATCGTCGACAATTTCGAAAGTCTCAGCCGCTTCGTGGCCGGCATCGGCCGCCTGCAGACGCTGTCCAGCCACGTGCTGCCCGCGACGCCCGCCGCCAGCACGCCTGCGCCCGCGTCCGCCCACGCCGAGTCGCGTATCCGGCGCACGCCGTGCGCCCACCTCAAACTCGAGTCGCTTACCCTGTGTCCGCCGCAATCCGAGCGCGTCCTGATCAAGGACCTGACGCTGGTCGTGCAGCCGGGCGATGCCTTGCTGATCACGGGCGACAGCGGTTGCGGCAAGAGCTCGCTCCTGCGCGCGATCGCCGGCCTGTGGCACAAGGGCAGTGGCACGATCCACCATCCGCCGCGCGAGGAATGCTTCTTCCTGCCCCAGCAGCCTTACCTGCAGCCGGGCACCCTGCGCAGCCAGCTGATCTATCCGAGCGCCGAGACCGCCCTGAGCGATGCGCAGCTGCTCGATATCCTGGAGCAGGTGCACCTGCCGTACCTGGCCGAACGGGTCGGCGGCCTGGACGCCACGCTGGACTGGGAAAAACTGCTGTCGATCGGCGAGCAGCAGCGTCTGGCGTTCGGGCGCGTGCTGGTGCACGGTCCCAGCATCGTCATCCTCGATGAAGCCACCAGCGCGCTCGACAGCGCCAACGAATCGGCGCTGTACAAGCGGCTGCGCGACCAGGGCACGACGCTGGTCAGCATCGCGCACCGGGCGGGCGTGCTGCGCCACCATACCCATGTGCTGTGCCTGACCGGGGAAGGTTGCTGGGAGGTGCATGCCGCCTGCGACTACGAGTTCGACACGGCGGCGCCCCGGGGCGGCGTTGCGCAAGCCGCGCAGCCGACCAGCCAGCCGTGCGAGATGGCGCTGGCGGGTTAAGCGCCGGCGTCACTCCTTCAGATCGGCGGCGTACGCGACATCCTTCTGCGCGTCGAGCCGCGCCAGCCGCTCGCTCAGTGCGGCGCGGATCGATTCATACGCGCTCGAGCCCAGCGCGATCCGGCGCGGCGCGGGCGACTGGTCGGCCGAATCGATCATGGTCCTGACCATCTGTTCCGGATCGCCGCTCAGCTTGAAACTGCCGTCGGCCAGTGCGCGCCGCACCGCCCCTGCCGGCGTGCCGGCATACTCGGGCATGGCCGGCGCCATATCCAGCCCGGCGGCGAAATTGGTCGGCGTTGGCCCCGGCTCGGCCAGCGTGAACTCGATCCCGAACGGCGCTACTTCTTGCGCCACCGATTCCACGAAGCCCTCGATGCCCCATTTGGTCGCGTGATACAGGCTGAAATTCGGATAGGCCATCTGGCCACCCTCGGACGAGACCTGGATCACGCGCCCACCGCCTTGGCGGCGCAGATGCGGCAGGGCGGCGCGCACCAGCTGGATCGATCCCAGCAGGTTGGTGTCGAGCTGGCGCTTCACCTGCGCGTCCGACAGTTCCTCGGCCGCGCCGAACAGGCCATAGGCGGCATTGCCGACGATGACGTCGATCCGCCCCAGCTCGGAAAAGGCGCGCGCCAGCACGCTGCGGATGGCGTCGTGGTCGGTGACGTCGAGCTGCGCCACCCACAGGCGCTCGGGGTAGCGTTGCTGCAGTTCGGCCAGCGCGCTGGGCGTGCGCAGGGTGGCGGCGACGCGCTCGCCGCGTGCGAGCAGCTGCTCGGTCATGATGCGCCCGAAGCCGGTCGAGGTGCCGGTGATGAGCCAGGTGCGTGGGGTAGCGTTGGTCATGGTCGATCTCCTGTCGATGGTGGTCGCCGGACGGCGATCCCTTGCAAACAGAATAGCGAACCATATTGCTGTTATCATCCCTCTAATCCCGCATGCATTAGTGAAGGAATGCCAGCAATGTCCCAGCCCGATCTCGCCGACCTGCGCGCCTTCGTCGCCATCGCCCATCGCCGCAGCTTCCGCAAGGCGGCCGACGAACTTGGCGTGTCGCCATCTACCCTGAGCCACATGATGCGCGTGATGGAAGAAAGACTGGGCGTGCGCCTGCTTCACCGCACCACCCGCAGCGTGGCGCCGACCGAGGCGGGCGAGCATTTCCTGCGCCGTATCGAGCCGGTGCTGCGCGAACTGGGCGCGACGCTCGAAGACGTGAACGGCTTCCGCGAGCGTCCCGGCGGCGCGCTGCGCATCAACACCGCCGAGCCGACCGCGCGCTGGCTGCTGCAGCACGCGGTGCCCGTGTTCCTGGAGCGCTACCCGGAAGTCTCGCTCGACCTGTTCGTCGAGAACGGCCTGGTCGACATCGTCGCGGCCGGTTTCGACGCCGGCGTGCGCCTGCTGGAAGCGGTCCCGCAGGACATGCACGTGGCCCCGTTCGGCGCGCCGGTGCGCTTCCTGCCGCTGGCCGCGCCCGCCTACCTGGAGGCGCACGGCACGCCGCAGGTGCCGGACGACCTGCTGCGGCACCGCTGCATCCGCATGCGCATGCAGAGCGGGAAAATCTATCGCTGGGAATTCGTGCGCAAGGGCCAGGGTTTCGCGCTCGACGTGCCGGGCGCCCTGATCCTGAACCAGGTCGGGCTGATGGTCGAGGCCGCCGTGGCCGGAAGAGGCATCGCCTATGTGCCGGACACCACCGCACGCGATTACCTGGCGGACGGGCGCCTGGTTCCCTTGCTCCAGGAGTGGTGCCAGCCGTCGTCCACGCTGGCCTTGTACTATCCCGGCCACCGTCACGTGCCGGCCGCGCTGCGCGCCTTCATCGGCGTGCTGCAAGAGGTGTACGCGCCGGCATGAGGCGGCCGTCGATTCCCCTGCGCCCTGCACGGGAATCGGGCGGGTGGCATGATAATGCTTGACCCTCGAGCCGCTACAGGGTATTTAATAGCTGGTAGCAAAAAACGGCGCGCCGCCGTCTTTCTACCGCCAACCAAGCAAGCGATGCGACGTCTCTTCCTGATCCTGCTGCTCCTCACGATGCCGCTCCAGGCTGCCTGGGCAGCCGGTGCTGCCTATTGCAGCCATGACGAAAAGACGATGCATCCCGGGCACCATATGCACAAGCACGCGCCGTCGGCCAGCCAGGACGATGACGGCGCGCCGGCCGACGCCTGCGATGACTGCGACGCCTGCCATCACCTGTCGGCCAGCGCGGTCCTGTCGGCGCAACCGAACCTCCCACTGCCCAAGGGCGCCCCGCACCTGCGCGGCGAATTGCGGCGCTACGTCTCCCACGTCCCCGACCTGATTCCTCCGCCCGACCGCCCACGGCGCAGCTAGGGCGGCGTGAGCATCCGGGCAGCGCCAAGCGTGGCGGCTGCCTTGCTTCGCCGGTGATCCAACCGTTCGGAGCATCTTCATGAAACACTATTCGACACCGCGCCTGCTGGCGGCGATCGCGCTCGCCTGCCTGGCAGGTTCAGCATGGGCGCAGCGCGCGCCACTGACGCTGGACGCGGCCATCGACCTGGCCCTGGGCGCCAATCCGGCCCTGCGCGCGGCCGGCAATGAGGTAGCGGCCCAGCAGGGCGCGCTGGCCCAGGCCGGCGCCATGCCCAATCCGGCGCTCGACCTGCTGCGCGAAGGGCAGGGCGGCGAGGGCCGCACCACGACCATGACGCTGAATGTCCCGGTCGAACTGGGCGGGAAGCGCGCCGCGAGGGTCGAGGCGGCGCGCCAGGAAGCCCGGCTGGCGCTGCTGGCCCTGGCGGCGCAGCGCGCAAGCGTGCGCCATGCCACTGCCGTCGCCTTCCACGAAGTCGTCGCCGCGCAGGAACGCGAGCGCATGGCGCAGGAACTGGTCGTGCTCAGCGGACGGGCGCTGGCCGCGTCGGCCCGGCGGGTTGAGAGCGGCACCCTGTCGCCGGTCGAGGAGACCCGCGCCCGCGTGGCCCAGGGCAGCGCCAGGATCGATGCGCTGCAGGCCGCACGTGAGCTGGAAAGCGCACGCATCCGGCTGGCGGCCCTGTGGGCCGGCGACGCGCGCGGCTTGACCATCGTCGCGCCGCAGGCCGTCACGCTGCCAGGCGCGCCGCCGCTCGAGCAGCTGCTGGCCCGACTCGACGACGCGCCGGCGATGCGTCACGCGCGCGGCCAGCTCGCACACCGCCAGGCGCTGGCGCGCCTGGAAAAGGCGCGCCGTGTCCCTGATGTCAACGTGATCGTCGGCGCCCAGCGCGAGGGCCCGGACGCGCGCAACCGCGCGGTGCTCGGGGTCTCGGTACCGCTGCCGTTCCTTGACCGCAACGACGGCGTCGTGCTCGCAGCGCTGCGCCGGGTGGACAAGGCGCGCGATGAAGAGGATGCCGAAGGCGCGCGCTTGCGCGCCGAGCTGGCCCAGGCGCACGCGCGCCTGACCGCGGCGCTGGCCGAGTGCGCGCTGATCTCCGGCGAGATCCTGCCCGGCGCCGAGGACGCCCAGCGGGCCGCTGCGCGCGGGTTCGAACTGGGGAAATTCGGCCTGATCGACGTGCTGGACGCCCAGCGCGTGCTGGCCCAGTCGAAGAACCATTACCTGAACGCCGTGCTCGAAGCGCATCGCGCGGCGTTCGATATCGCACGGCTGCTCGGAAGCGCGGCGGTGCAGGAGAATCCATGAACAAGCAGCAAACCAGGGTCATCGCCGTCATGCTGGCGATCGCCATCCTCATCGCCGCCATCGTGCTGGTGCGCGACCGCGCCCGGCCCGGCGGCGGCGAGCACGGCGAACAGGAGCAGGAACAGAAACAGGCGCACGGCGACGCGCATGGCGAGGAGGAGCACGCCGACGACGGCGTGATCCGCTTCACCGGGCAGCAGATCGGCGTGGCCGGCATCACGCTCGCCACGGCCGCGCCCGCGCGGCTCGACACCTTCATCCGCATGCCGGGCCAGATCGCCCTCAACGAAGACCGCACCGCCCACGTCACGCCGCGCGCCGCCGGCGCGGTGAGCGAGGTCAACGCCACCCTCGGCCAGCAGGTGCGCCGCAACCAGGTGCTGGCCAGCGTCGCCAGCGCCGACGTCGCGGCCCAGCGCGGCGCGCTGGCGCTGGCCGAGCGCCGGCGCGACCACGCGCGCCAGCTGCACGCGGCCGAACGCACGCTGTGGGAAGAACGGATCTCGGCGCGCCAGGACCTGCTGAAAGCCGAGCAGGAGCTGCGCGAAGCCGAGATCATGGTCCACAGCAGCCGCCAGCAACTGCAGGCGCTCGGGGCGGTCGATGCCGGTTCGTCCAACCTGCTCAGGATCCGCGCCCCCTTCGACGGCGTGATCGTCGAGAAGCACATCACGCTGGGCGAGGTGGTCGGCGCCGACACCCGCGTGTTCACGCTGACCGACCTGTCGACCGTGTGGGCCGACGTGGTGGTGCCGGCGCGCGACCTCGACATCGTCCGCGTCGGCACCAGCGCCGTGATCCGCTCGATCGCCTCGAACACGACGGCGCCCGGCAAGGTGAGCTTCGTCAGTGCGCTGGTGGGCGAGGAATCGCGCTCGGCCAAGGCGCGCGTGGTGCTCGACAATCCCGGCGCCGCCTGGCGTCCGGGCCTGGCGGTGAACGTCGACATCGTCACCGGCTCGAGCGATGTGCCGGTGGCGGTGGTGCGCGAGGCGATCCAGACGGTCGACGCCCGCCAGGTCGTCTACAAGCGGGTCAAGGACGGCTTCGTCGCGCAGCCGGTCGCCACCGGCCGCTCGGATGGGAAACTGGTGGAAATCACGTCCGGCCTGGACGCCGGCGCATCGTATGCCGGCGCCGGCAGCTTCGCGGTCAAGGCCGAGCAGGGCAAGGGCGAGGGCGGTCATGAACACTGATACGCAGACCGCCACGACGACCTGGTTCGACCGCCTGATCGCCGGCGCGATCGCCCACCGCTGGCTGGTGATGCTGGCCGTGCTGGCGATGGCCGCCATCGGCGCCTACAACTACAGCCGCCTGCCGATCGACGCGGTCCCGGACGTGACCAATGTCCAGGTCCAGATCAATACGGCGGCGCCGGGCTACTCGCCGCTCGAGACCGAGCAGCGCATCACCTATCCGGTCGAGGCCGTGCTGTCCGGCCTGCCGCACCTGGAGCAATCGCGCTCGCTGTCGCGCTACGGCCTGTCGCAGGTGACGGTGGTGTTCGAGGAAGGCACCGACATCCATTTCGCGCGCCAGCTGGTCAGCCAGCGCCTGCAGGACGCGCGCGAGCAGCTGCCTGCCGGCGTGGTGCCGGCGCTCGGCCCGATCGCCACCGGCTTGAGCGAGATCTACCAGTGGACGGTGGAGACCGTGCCGGGCGCGAAGAAAGCGGATGGCACGCCCTACACTCCTACCGACCTGCGCGAGATCCAGGACTGGATCATCAAGCCGCAGCTGCGCACCGTGCCGGGCGTCACCGAGATCAATTCGATCGGCGGCTTCGACAAGGAATACCTGGTGGCGCCGAACATGGCCACGCTGTCGTCGTACGGCCTGGAACTGGCCGACATCGTGCGCGCGCTGGAGCGCAACAACAGCAATGTCGGCGCCGGCTATATCGAGCGCGCGGGCGAGCAGTACCTGGTGCGCGCGCCGGGCCAGGCGGCCACGGTCGAGGACATCGGCAATATCGTCGTCACCAGCCTGCGCGGCATTCCGGTGCGGGTGCGCGACGTGGCCGAAGTGGGCATCGGGCAGGAACTGCGCACCGGCGCGGCCACCGAGAACGGCGTCGAGGTGGTGCTGGGCACCGTCGTCATGCTGATCGGCGAGAACAGCCGCGCGGTGTCGAAGGCGGTCGATGCGCGCATGCTCGAGATCAACCGCAGCCTGCCGCAGGGCGTCAAGGCGGTCACCGTCTACGATCGGACCATACTGGTCGAGAAGGCCATCGCCACGGTGCGCAAGAACCTGGTCGAAGGCGCGATTCTGGTGGTGGCGGTGCTGTTCTTCTTCCTCGGGAACCTGCGCGCGGCGCTGCTCACGGCCATGGTGATCCCGCTGGCGATGCTGTTCACGTTCTCGGGCATGGTGGCCAACGATGTCAGCGCCAACCTGCTGAGCCTCGGCGCGCTGGACTTCGGCATCATCGTCGATGGCGCCGTGGTGATCGTCGAGAACTGCGTGCGGCGCCTGGCCGCGGCCCAGCACCGCCTGGGGCGCGTGCTGACGCGCGAGGAGCGCTACGCCGAAGTGTTCGAAGCGGCGCGCGAGGCCCGGCGGCCGCTGATCTACGGCCAGCTGATCATCATGATCGTCTACCTGCCGATCTTCGCCCTCACCGGGATCGAGGGCAAGATGTTCCACCCGATGGCCTTTACCGTGGTGTTCGCGCTGCTGGGCGCCATGGTCCTGTCGGTGACCTTCGTGCCGGCCGCCGTGGCGCTGTTCATCGGCCGCTCGGTCGAGGAAAAGGAAAGCCGCGCGATGCAGGCCGCGCGCCGCTGGTATGCGCCGGCGCTGGACTATGTGCTGGCCAACCGCGCGGTGGCGCTGGCGTTCGCCGGCCTGGTCATCGCGCTGGCGGTCCTGATGGCCACGCGCCTCGGGACCGAATTCGCGCCGAACCTGGACGAAGGCGATATGGCGGTGCTGACGATGCGCGTGCCGGGAACCAGCCTGAGCCAGTCGGTCAGGATGCAGCAGCAGATCGAAACCACCCTGATGCGCGAAGTGCCCGAGATCGCGCGCGTGTTCGCCCGCATCGGCACCGCCGAAATCGCGTCCGATCCGATGCCGCCCAGCGTGGCCGACAGCTACGTCATCTTCAAGCCCGAGTCAGCATGGCCCAGGCCGCGCCGTTCGCGCGCGGCGGTCGACGCCGCGATCCGCGCCGCCCTGGCCGGCCTGCCCGGCAACCGCTACGAATTCAGCCAGCCGATCCAGCTGCGGGTGAACGAACTGATCTCGGGCGTGCGCAGCGATGTGGCGGTGAAGGTATTCGGCGACGAGATGGCGGTCCTCGAGGCCACCGCCGGCGAAATCGCCGCCACCTTGCGCCGCGTCCCGGGCGCGGCCGAGGTGCAGGTCGAGCAGACCAGCGGCTTGCCGATGCTGCAGATCCGGGTCGACCGCGAACGCGCCGCGCGCATGGGCCTGAATATCGGCGACGTGCAGGAGATGATCGCCACCGCCACGGCCGGCCGCGCGGCCGGCACCCTGTTCGAGGGCGATCGCCGCTTCGACATCGTGGTGCGCCTGCCGGAAGACGTGCGCAGCGACATCGACGCACTGCGTCGGCTCCCGGTGGCGCTGCCCGGCGCCGCCGAGGGCGCGCGCAGCTTCATCGCGCTGGGCGAGATCGCCAGCTTCGAGGTGGCGCCGGGGCCCAACCAGCTGAGCCGCGAGCAGGGCAAGCGCCGGGTCGTGGTCACCGCCAATGTGCGCGGGCGCGACATCGGCTCCTTCGTGGCCGAAGCGCAGCAGCGCATCGCCCGCGAGGTGCGCATCGCGCCCGGCTACTGGAGCGCCTGGGGTGGCCAGTTCGAGCACCTGGCGGCAGCGGCCGAGCGCCTGCGCCTGATCGTGCCGGCCTCGCTGCTGCTCGTGTTCGTGCTGCTGTACCTGGTGTTCGACAATGTGCGCGACGGGCTGCTGGTATTTACGGGAATCCCGTTCGCCCTGGCCGGCGGCGTCGCGGCCCTGTGGGCGCGCGGCATTCCCTTGTCGATTTCGGCGGCGGTCGGCTTCATCGCGCTGTCCGGGGTGGCGGTGCTCAACGGCCTGGTGTTGATTTCGTTCATCCGCAAGCTGCGCGGCGACGGGCTGCCGCTGGTGGAGGCGGTGCGCGAGGGCGCGCTGTCGCGCCTGCGGCCGGTGCTGATGACGGCGCTGGTGGCCTCGCTCGGCTTCGTGCCGATGGCGCTGGCGGTCGGCACCGGCGCCGAAGTCCAGCGCCCGCTGGCCACGGTGGTGATCGGCGGCGTGCTGTCCTCGACCGTCCTGACGCTGCTGTTGTTGCCGGTTTTATATGAATGGACGCACCGCACGCGTCTGACACGGGGTTCTGTCGCATTCGTGCATAGGTTTTTTGAAAGAGGAAGTAAAAATATCCGCTAGACAACCGTACACCTTAATTGCCCAAAGTGAAAATGGTATAGTTGGATGTTTAACACAGTTCCATCCGCGTCGGCAGCGCACTGCCGGCTCCGGCGCGGCGCCAACCAACAAGACAAGGGATAAGACAGATGAGCATGAAGGATTACGCGGATCGTATCAGCCAGACAATCCTGGACCACGAGGCCGCCATCGGCGCCGAATGGCTCGCCCAGCTCGAGGCGTTGAGCGTGCGCAGCAATGCCGCCGCGCGCGAGCAGCTGCGCTCGCACTGCCGCCAGTTCCTGAAAGCCTTCGCCGGCGCCACCCGTAGCGGCGAACTGGAGAATATCGAGCACCGTTCGTGGGACGAAGTGCGTGACCTGCTGAGCGAAATCTCGTCGAGCCGCGCCAAGTCGGGGTCGACCCCGAGCGAAACCGCCACGTTCGTGTTCTCGCTCAAGCAGCCGGTGTTCGCGCGCCTGCGCGAAACCTTCGCCGCCGACGCCGAAGGCCTGGCCGCCGCTTCCTGGACCATCAATACGCTGCTCGACAAGCTGGGCCTGTACACCATCGAGGTGTTCCAGAAGACCAAGGACCAGATCATCGTGCGCCAGCAGCAGGAACTGCTCGAGCTGTCGACGCCGGTGGTCAAGCTGTGGAATGGCATCCTGGCGCTGCCGCTGATCGGCACCCTGGATTCGGCCCGCACCCAGGTGGTGATGGAAAACATCCTGCAAAAGATCGTCGACACCGGCGCCATGATCGCCATCATCGACATCACCGGCGTGCCGACCGTCGACACCCTGGTGGCGCAGCACCTGATGA
>Ga0265780_10010004_pt1 | contig 11337 bp, 12 predicted proteins | sample P1T30metagenome_FD_192432 | JGI IMG/M metagenome (GOLD analysis project Ga0265780, IMG submission 192432) | Plant litter microbial communities from East Loma Ridge, Irvine, California - P1 T30 | ecosystem: Environmental > Terrestrial > Plant litter > Unclassified | place: USA: California... | reverse complement strand
ACCACAAAGCCTCGATATCGTACATGTCCAACGGAAACCGCCGATACAACCAGCCCTTCCAACCCTCCGCTTACGGCCCATCTTACGTGCAAGGAGATGTCATTGGTGTTGGATACAGACCTCGAACGGGAACAATCTTCTTCACGCGAAACGGAAAGAAACTCGACGACGTCGCGCACGGTCTCAAGACACAGAACTTCTTCCCCACCGTCGGCGCAAACGGCCCATGCCAGGTGCACGTCAACTTCGGCCAAATGGGCTTCGTCTTCATCGAAGCCAACGTCAAGAAATGGGGTCTAGCCCCCCAAACCGGCAGCCTCGCACCCCCACCCCCCTACGGCAGCGAACAAGGATCCATACTACTCGACTCTGGTCGCGAGGGCATAAGAGAAGGTATGGGCGGAAGCTACATCCAAGCCGGTTTTGGCCACGGCCGTTCCAGCAGCCAGCAAATGCGTCTCGGACGCCAAGTACCAACGAGTCCCGGTCCGCAACGCAGTCCAACCGACATCTCATTAGCCGCCCTTAGTCTGGTCGATTCTAACGAAGATGTCGGTGAAGGGGCGAGCCATGACGATCACGCGACAACTACAATCCCCGTAGACCAACGTCAAGGTCTTGGACTTCTGTCACCTGGCGAACTCCCTCCCGAATACAGTAGTCCTGTTGGCTCGCCCAACCTGCGCAACACGGCCGACCACGAACGAAACGGATACTGGGACGAGCGAGCACCGCTTCTACAGAACCAGCAGCAGCCTGGGGAAAGAAGTCCACCTGTTCCGAGCTATGATGCCGCCATGGCTGATACACCGGAGATACGGCGTCCTGCTATCAGAGTGAGGAGCGCGACGGAGGCTGGTGTGAGACCGCGTGGACCCCGCTAGATGAGCTGGAAGTCATTTTTTCCTTTGTGTTACTCTACTCTCCATTGTTTTGACGAATCCGAGAGGAAGATTGCGTCTTTTCACTATACCCTATCGCTCACCTTTTCCTTTTTCCTATCTTTATCGGGACTGGATCCATCTCATTGCGAAAGATCATTATGGATCGAACGCACCGCTGTGGGGGCTTTCTCCATGGACTGCATGGGTGGCAGCGAAACATATCTTTTGAGCAGGTTGATTATCTCACCAGTCCAACAACCTACCTGGCGTTTATGGAAGCGAGCATTGTTACGTCTATTTTTTGCTTGCTTTCTGGGAGGAGTCACGAATGATATAAGCACACGAATACTCTTGTTGCTGGCGTTTTGATAAGGGATAGATTGGATTCATGTGCGTTGAAGCGCGTTCAAATTGGATTGCGGCTGGCTTTGGCTACTCATGTGGTAGCTTTTGGGTTGTAGTAGTAAAGCGATGAGTTGGTTGGATTGTCAATATACACGCTCTCACACTCAAAGGCCAGTTCTATTCACCATCCCGCTATGCCCATGAATTCCAGTCACTTGCCTAGGGCTTTGGCAAAGACTAGCTACTCCATTCTATCTCCAATTTCAGCACTGAGCACTAAACACGCCGTCTGCGAACACAAATCGTCCTTCTCTTACTGTCAAATCGCACGAACATACAAATTCCGTCCCTATAGAGAACCTTGGTACTCTTCCAGGTTGCCATACTTGGCGTACCAAAGTGAAGAACTAGCGCTCGCTCAATTCGTCGGAGAGCTTTGTCTCTCCTCAGTTCCTCCTGAACACACAAAACATCGCCGCCACCTTCTCTACCTTCCACAGTCCAACAACGATGTCAACAAACAATTCATGGGCAGACAGTCCACATCCATGGCGTAATCCCGCCATCATCTTCTCATCGCTACCAGAATTCCTCATCCTCGCCGACCTAAAACGCTCCTGGCACTTCCAGCGAGAAGCCCAATTCCGCTGGATGCAAAAAGTGATCTGGACCTCAGTTGACCGCTTCCGCGTCGTCCTTCGCGACGTTGAAGGCACCGTAGGTGACATAGCAAAAGATCTATGTAACAAACCCACGGCATTCTATTGGCTCCAGTCTGCACAAACAGGTGCTCCGCATGCGCGCGAGAAGACGTGTATGTCTGGTGGTGTGTTTGCTGCTATATACGAGGAATGGCGTCGGAGCTGTGTTAAGCTGGATATTGAGTTTGGGCATTTTTTCGCTGCGCCCGTGAGAGTTGCGGGTACGGGTCCGTCGAGTTTACCGCAGATCTTGGAGGCGCATTTGGAGCTTTGTGCACAAGCACGGCGTGTCTCGTTGGATATGGAGAATTATTCAGTGCATCCGCTTCTTCCTGCTGTTATCCTTGTATGCGACCGCCGTGACTCAACCGCTAGATGCGGACCAGACGGCTTCGTCAGTCTGCGCGGAGTAGCAAGGACGAAGACTGTGCTGGTTATTCTCACAGGAGGAAGAAGTCGAACCAGCACGGGTATCCGTATTTCTCTAGATCCTCTCGAGCCCTTCGCCCTACCTATCGACAGAGACGATGCTGCTGGCCTCGATGTTCTGCGCGTGCCTCTGGACATCGCTGTCAGGTTTGTCATTGAGTTGGAAGGTCGGATCGATGAGCAAATGGAACCGAGCAGTGCAAACTTAGACAAGAGTCTCTGTCTGCACCAAACACCCGTCGGATACAGTAGCGATATCAGGTTTTATCCCAACGTATGGGCGAGCATAATGCGGGCAGAGGCGATGAAGATTGGGTTTAAGGAGTTGGACGATACGAAATATGCTGCTGTGCGCGTTCATACTCAGCTTTCTGGGGAAGAGTCGGGTTGTGAACTTGAACATTCGCCTTTTGGCCAGACGTGGAAGCCTTGAACTTATATGCGTCCTTGGCCAATCCTTCCATTGCGGTAGCTTGTGGTAGCTTGTGGGATGTAGTAGTCTACTAGATACTCTCAGCAAAAACAAAAAGATGCTCCACACATGTCTTTCTTGCCATTCTTCTTTGTTTCTCCTCTGGTTAGTTGACTCTTCCTCTCACACAAGAGTATACCGGGAGTCGCAGAACATGGCAAAAGGCATAGCAATAGGGAGGCAAAAAAGAGGGTTCAAATGGCAAAAACATACAACAGCGGGGATTCCCCGGTGGTCACCCACCCGAGTACTAATCCGCCGGTATCTTGCTTAAGTACCGCTGAGCGAACGGGAAGCGCTGTGTCTCAAGATCCTGTGGTCGTATGTGGTAGGTTGTGGATTTTGGTGATATATGTAGCACAGGCAGGAAGGGGGGTGGGGCTTTAGGGATGCGTGGCAGGCGCCGGGGGAGGGGTTTGACGTGTGGGGCATGGGAGAGGGAGTGGTAAGTTGTTGGGGTTTGGCGATGGAATATTGCTTGGGCTGATCTTATGGTTTGAGGTACTTGGACTTTGGCGCTCGCACTTATGTAGCCCACGTGATCTGGCATAGCGCAAGATCAAGGGTCGCGGCTGCGACATGGCGCTACCTCGAATCACTCCAACACCACACAGCTCAGCGTTACATTCAGTGCGCAACTTTGGAACTATTCGAAGCCACTTGATGCATGGAGGACGCACCTCGTATAGCTCCGGTGAAAGACGCAGCGAGGCTGATCCGATGGCCGGTGGACGTGGAGGGGTAAAGATGATCGGTGTGCTGGGGTAGCCTTCAGCCATTTCGCTGACCAATCCTCCTGCCTTGGCTTGACGGCGTTTTAAATGATATCATCCACTATCACAAGGCTGTGCTCATCAACATCCAATTCTGATGCTTCAGTCTCTGCGATGAAAGGAGGAACGAACGCATAATGTCGGAACTTGCACTTCGTCCACTTCCCTGCGGCTCTCGAGCCCCCGAGATCGACACACCACCGAACGAAGTCAATTTGTCGAAGGAAGACGCGAACACTATAGATTCGAAGTTACTTCAGCAAGGGATCTGCACCTCCTGCCAGAAGATTACACTCGATCGTCTCTTGATGACTCACTGCGGCTCAGTCGGGGCATGCTGGCTTGAGTTCAAAAGTGGTCAGCCCATAAACTGCCCCATGTGCAGAATGATTCTTAAATCTATCAACCTTGGAGATGAGAACACCGGAATTATTCGTCTTGGGTTGAGAGTAGATGACCCTCAACCGAAAACCGACATTTATACTGGGAGACGAATCCGGGATGTTCGTGTAACAAGGGACCAAGTATTCGCTGAGGACTACTTTGCAGATGGGTTGCTTCGCATATATGCGGACCCAGGTGAGTAACCCGCTTTATCCGTCTCTGCAAGTCTGCATCGAGGTCTGATCTTGATAGATTCATACGTTTCGAAATTCGGACCGAGAATGTGTATACCCTCTTCTAATCTCTCAGATGCTACCTTCCAGAATATCTCTAGCTGGATTAAGGTATGCGACGAGACGCATACAAGCTGTTGGAACCTCTCATGGCAATCTTCAGAAGCAGAGACGCGATATTTGCCCACCAGAGTTGTTCATGTTGGCTCAAAAACTCAACAGCCACGTCTGCATATATCTCACAGACACCAGAACGATCGCTACATCGCGTTGAGCCACTGTTGGGGCAACATTCCACAAGTCAGAACGTTGAAAGCAAACATCGGACTATTTAAAGAGGAAATCATACTTTGCGATTTGTCGAAGTCTTTCCAGGATGCGATCCATGCATCACGACGGCTGAATATCGAATACATCTGGATCGATTCATTGTGTATAGTACAAGACGACGATGTGGACTGGCTCCGAGAATCCGAGCGCATGGGTGGGATCTACGCGAACGCTTATATCACCATTGCTGCAACGTGGACACCTGATGGGAGTGGTGGGCTGGACAGCATCCGCCCTCGAAGTAACTGGATTAGAATCCCCTGCGATAGATCGAATGAAGCCAAAGGAGATATGTGGCTCACTGATGCGTCGTGGACCTCTCGAATCGACCTTGACGATGCACCATTGAACATGCGTGGTTGGGTGTTACAAGAGAAGATGCTCTCCCGTCGTATCATTCACTTCGCTTCGTCACAAGTGTACTGGGGATGTAAGCAGCGCTTTGTAGGACAAGAAAGCGAAGACGAGATACATTTCAAGGGTGCAACTATGGAACCTCCAGTGTTCTGGGCTGACGTAAATGCCATTTCTCGCATTGGACCGTTACGCAAAGAAGATCTACAAGGTTTCCACCGTCCGGACTATTCTACAAGATCGCAACTCCATAAGTTCTACTATACCTGGAGAAGCTTTGCTCGCTACTACGGCACCAGAAGCCTCACCAAACAGAGTGATCGTTTGATAGCTCTGCGGGGTATCATTCGGGTTGTTGAGAAACAGACAGGGCTTCGTTGTATCGAAGGTCACTGGGACGATGGCTCATACAGTTTCATGTGTGAACTGATGTGGTTTTCAAAAGAGAAAAGAACCCTGCCGGTACTTGATGACGGTCGGCGATCTAGGCTGTGTTCTTCCTGGTCGTGGGCATCTCTAGAGGGTCTAGTAGAGTATGACTTCAGCTTCGACGGTTGCGAAGGAGACCCTGGTATGAACTATGATCGTGGTCTTCGTCTCCAGGCAATCGGAGACAGAGTTTATATCCCTTGGTCAAGCCGCCCTTTAAAGGTTTCGGGAGTACTACGATCCGTCTACAAATGCGAACTTAAATGGGGGTATGAATATCAAGATAGACGCACCTTTCCAGTAAAGGCAAGATCGTCGGTACGTGCCGATGGGCGGGTTTACTTGGACCGTGAGGATGAAGAGCTAGCAAAAGTTCGTTTTTCTCCCGTCCATATACACAACCGCAATATTGCATGCCTTGCTTTGGTCGAGAGACATCGACCCGAGAGCACAGAGCGTTGCTTTGAGCGTGTTGGTATGGGACATATTTACCAGACGAGTTCATGTAATGACTCTGGTCTGAACGTCGTCCACCAGGTTTTTGAAGCATGCGAGAGGGAAACGTTCTATATAATCTGACTATGTCGTCTTTCTGGAAAACAAGTCCGGGCGAGAGGAAACCACTGGTAAAACTCAAATCCAAAATCGGTTTCAAGCCTATCAATGCGCGAGTGTGCCCGGAGCCTCTTGAACGCAATAGCACCTAACTAGGCGAGGTGTCTGTGCGCTCATAGACACGTGCACTAGAGTCTACCTTAACTTTACTGCATCGTAAACCCGCTTGAATTTTTCTTTGCGTTGCAACCATCACTCACACGCTAACGTCATCATACGGACTAGGAGTCTCATAATCCTCCCTCTCACTCGTGAACCTGGTCCAATAAACCACAAACATCGGCCGACAAATGATTGTCAAAACATCCTCTTTGCTAATCGGCTCTTCCGGCGTGAACTCTCCAATAGAATGAGCCAAGATCGGTCGAACCTCCTCTCTACACCATTTAGCAAGCGCCTCCATCTGTAGTGGAAGAAGTGGCTTCCTGTCCTTGCGCACAGCAATCGCACTTCCTACGTCATTTTGCCACGGCATAGAACACCATCCCCAGCCCATAGATCCGGTGCTGAAGTCGAATTCGGCGTTGGGATCAAGACACTGGTGTAGGAAGGTCGCGTTTTGGTTGTTCGTGGGGCTACTATGTTCGAACATTTCGTCTTCGCTCTTGTTGGCCCACTTTGGATCTGGTGGGCAGCGGCGTGTCAGAATGGATAGACCAATGCGGTCGGCGATGTCGGAAGTATCGTGCTTGGTGAAGATGGGATCGGTGGTTGGGAGTTCGATGGCTTCGAAGGGTGATTTCTTGAGCATCTTCACGTCGCCCAAACAGTTGATCCTTACGCCCTTCACACGAGCCACATTGGCTTGGGCCTTGGGCGGTGTGTACCCGTGTGAGAGGAAGTAGTCAGTGACATGTCTGAAGTCGATCATATCAAAGTGCCTGCAAGTTGGTGGGTCCATGCCTCTTCCCACCTTCGCATAAGCGACGATGGGACCGCGCCAGTCGGTATAAGTCCCTGGTTGGGTGGTCGTGATTGATGCAACGCTCTTGTTTGGTCGAGATCCATCTATCGAGAATGTATCGCGGTATGTGACGAAGATAGTGTCCGAAAGCGGTATGTTCAGTCTCGAATTGTGTTGGATAGGCGTATGACTTGCGGAGACATCGTCTCCGATGATTGCCTTAGTCATGGGCATCTGGTAATTCTCTTCGTCATCTTCTTCGTATTCGTAAACTAAGCCGTCGTCCTCATCTTCTTCGTCGTCCTTTTCGAGCCACTTGCAGAGAAGCCAGATGAATCTGGGTTTCGCCTCGTCGGCATTGAACAAGACTGCACGGTAATGGTTGACACTCGGCCGGCTGGAGATGGCAAATGTGGGGAATGAGGGACAAAGTAACTTGTGAGTGCTCCAGTCAACTTTCTGACATGTCTTGGAGCAGTAGGAGGTACATTTGCATCGTGCGCAATAGTTCGAGTTCTGTTTGTTGCACAATGTGCACGATTGCGTGACTGGAGGGCTGGCCATGTTGGCTTATCGAGATGAATTTGAGAGATGGCGGGTTGGTTCATATATCAGCGGACGATCTCATGTTGCTACCGTTATCGGAAGGATGTGCGGGGTTTATGCGCAGGATGTCGCACAGCATTTCTCTCATCGAATAATGAGTGAACGCATAGCAATGCATGCGTCTGCATGCCGCGCGTCTATGGCATGCCTCATGTATATTTCATGGCCTTAAGTTACTGGACTTTCAATCTGACCCCTGTTCAGAGACTCACATCGACTCCGAATCGCTTAATGGAAAGTCTTCGTGATATCTAGCTAGACAGCATGATCCTACACGCATTCTACTGAGCTCCTTTCCTGACCAGTCTTGATCAAAGCAACCACGGCTCAAACTGGAGATTCCCAGCCATATTCGGGCTCTCCTCTCTCTGCTCGTCTGTTTGCTCATTCTCAAAGTCCGAAAAGTAATCACATCTTCCTGTCGCACACGTCCAGAATCCCAAGTTGGGTATAATTAACGCGTCAGCTCCTGCTTTATCCTGACGACTGGCTATTCCGCAGTGACACTTCGGATTATCAATGCTCATGCCGCAGTCATCATCCCATGTGATCCACCCTGTGTAGTGATCCCCTACACCTTGCGTGCTTCTTTTCTTGCAAAGAACACATATGTAGTACGGGCGGCCTGCGTTGCCGTTCGGGTTGGTCGCCTTGACAATGTTTCTGAATTTGGGTTGCCATCCACAACGGCGGCAGCGCGGTTTTGGGGATAGAGGGAAGTGTGGTAGTTGCTCTTCGCTCATGGCTTCTCCGATACTGAGACTTTGGAAGTCTAGGTCGCGTTAGAACGTGTCGACTCAGACATCCATGAGGGAATAGTGACTTGCTTACCTAGGTAGAAGTTTGCATCCTCTTGGACAATTACTCGCCTGCGCATCGCTGCCATGGTTCCTTGGATTGAGCTCTTTGAGCGTGCTTCACAAACGGACAGGATTATAGTCGTGATACAAAGGAATTGTGGAAGTGAGGAGAGGTTACCTGTGTCCATGTTATGAGCCCCGCGCCCAGCTCAGCCTTGTGTAACAAGGACAGCAAACATACTGCGCCTATCACCACCCTTTTGGTAACCAATGCGGCAGTGCTGCATGATAATGCTAGAATGTTCCATGGATGTTGATAAGTGGCTGTGTATCGCTTCCGCCAATAGCGCTTACGACTAATTTCGATCGGGTTTGAACTGTAACGAAATATGTATAGCATAGTCAATTGTTAGACCTCTATGTGACCTTAAACCTCGAGATAGTCTTATCAAGGAGATCATCCTGATCGTGTAAGATAAGTGATGTCACCTATTCACCAGTGCGTTCGAAATGTCTTAGCCGATTCAAACCTCAGTAGTCCAGCCTAGACCTTATGCAGCGGCTTCCAATCTTAGATAAGGCCTGAATTGGGACCCGATGCACTTCCGGTAGTCCATCGCGGCCGGATCGGTGTTGCACCACATGATTAGCAGCGTCAAGAATCTCTGTTGCCTATAGAAGTGGATGCTCGCGCTCTTTTTTTTTTTGCTTGCTGTACTCTGTGTTCCGGGGTAAAACGGACAATAGTTCGAGATGCGAAAAAATCCATATTCATCGCCACAGCAGGCACTCACATCGTGACTTTCCGTGCAAACCCAGCAACCCAACCGTCAGCGTTCACTGATGACCACAAAGACACTCCGGGTCTTTACAAGCCCGTCCTTTCCTACAAGAGTTCAAGCGAGCAACAGCACGCAAAGCAACCAACTGCTTGTCACTCAAACTCGCACCATGATCATAATTACAATTCCCGAATTTTTCCAGGAATAAACATCTTCCCAGGAGGTGGAAAGAATTGCAAACTTTAAGACTTTTTACGGCTAAAAAGTCTTTGGAGGTGAAGCGCAGAGGCGAATCCACACGTTCGCCGGCTTCGTTTAGAAGCACTGCAGTCGTCGTGCTTTGTGTGTTTGCGACAGAAGCCAGTGACGTAGAGGATGAAGGCGCTGATGAGGGCTGTGCAGCAGCCGTTGCGTGGTCTGCCGATGGTGTTTGCGGCGGCGTAGGGAGAGACATTGTTGTGCGTCGAGGGGTAACAACTAGCATCTTACTGCGAAACACGTTGTCGAATGACACTGTTCGAAATCTGTCTCGGATCGCAGCTAGCTCTCTGGCGAACGGGGGGCCTTCTAACAGGGTGATACGGCTTCGCACTGCGTAGTCTTCGGCATATGGGCCCAACAAGCGGGCATAGCCATTATCAGCTGAGCCGCCGAACAGGATCTGTTGGCAGTGCATGTCCGCTAGACTGTGCCGAAACATTGCTTTGAGGAGTCAGCATGTGCATGTCTAATTCAAGTACTGTATCGCGTACCTTTCATCTTCTCATCCGAACACTCTTTGCCGTTGCCAGCATCAACATAATCACACATGGAATCGCCCATGTTAAAACCACGTACAAACTCGTCAAATGACGCTAATTGCGGGAGAACCTCCGCGTCTTTGTATGTCTTCGCCAGCCCCTTCATGTTCGCGTAAACACGAATGACCACCTGAATGTGGTGGGCTACCGCAGGGAAAGATAATCGGAGTTCTTCCTCAACAGTTTGTTTGAGTAGTCCGGCGGCTCTTTTTCCTCCGACCAGCCCAGCCTTCACAAGGTCATCGTTGAACTAGAGTAATATTTAGAGCCGGTCGATGAACGTCGAGGAAGAACTTACCAGCATACAATCACCATCGATCAAAACGGATGCGAAGGCATGTCGAGCCTTCTCGACTTGCAAAACTTGGATCTGTTTCTCGGCCTCTTCGATACGGTTGCGCGTCAACTTGATCACGTCTTTTCGGTCACGAAGCTCGTACTCTGTCTCTGACAACCGACTAGAGAGATCTTCCACAAATGCAAACAGATTCTGTATTAGAAGTAAGTGACTGGAGGATCACTAAGTATCCAATTCCCCTACCTTGATCAAAACATGCTTCTGATCATCGTTCGCCTGGCAAGTGTTCCACACACCTTGCAAACACTCCAGTTGCACCTGCGGGTCCGACATCTTGCACTCTCGAAACGTTGAAGAAGAAAAGAAGTCCCCACAATGGCAATGAGACTCGTGCACTGAGAATGCTGAGCAGGAATGAGAATAAATAAGGGCATCAACGACTGGGCGCACTGGTAGAGACCAGCGCTGCTTGGAGGCGCAGCACAAGGCGCGTTACATAGCGTTCGTCTTGTCGAATACTCTCCGAACGCATGACAATGCAGGCGCCAACGAACCGCTTGTCCAATCGTTCGCGTAGGCAGCACATATGCGCCCATCCTAATGTACTGTACATCCTGGGCACACAGCCTCAGCGGCACGGTCCGGTGCATTGAATGTTGCCTCAGGCATCTATTCCTGAAAAGAGCGTCGAATTTAGTGATAGTTCAGGTTGCGATAGACGCGATATTACGTCGCAACAATGCGATGATGAGTGGCATGATATCACGTGGTCGCTAACCTTCACCACAGCCCAAGCTGAGGCTGATCTTTTCGGGCACTCATGATCTCGCGATTGAGTCATGGGAAGATTCTGAAGTTGTATGACAGCGCGACATGCGCGTAAGGCTGGAGGTCGGTTCCCCGCTCATCACCGCGGGACAGCTGAGCAGGCAAATGATGTACCTTTGAAGGACTGATAGCATGGAAATACTTCTTAAAAGAGATCGGTCATGTGGAAGACAAAACAGATGGAAGAACACATGCGGATCTCTGAATAGCTATAGTGGTTGATGATGCAGGTTATTGGGTAGTGCAAACGCTGATCGGCACCGGTCTAGCCTCGGCGATAGCGTGAGCGGCTGGATGATGATGGGATCACAGCAGCGGAGGAATGAGGCACAGGTCACAGCCGCTCAACACTTTCCCCTCAATCTCGGTC
>Ga0265780_10010003_pt1 | contig 11337 bp, 13 predicted proteins | sample P1T30metagenome_FD_192432 | JGI IMG/M metagenome (GOLD analysis project Ga0265780, IMG submission 192432) | Plant litter microbial communities from East Loma Ridge, Irvine, California - P1 T30 | ecosystem: Environmental > Terrestrial > Plant litter > Unclassified | place: USA: California... | reverse complement strand
GACGCGGAGGGCTCGCATGCGACACGACGGCACCGACGACGAGCGCGACCCCGCCCTCGACCCCGACCCCGAGCAGCAGCCCGGCACGCCCGCCAGCACGGCAGGCCCCGCCAGCACGGCAGGCCCCACCAGCACGGCAGGCTCCACCAGCACGGCAGGCCCCGCCAGCACGGCAGGCACGGCACCCACGCCCGGCGTGCCGGCGGCTCCTCCGGTCGACGCCGACCCGACGCTCGCGGCCGCCGTCGACCCCGCGGCCGCGGCGACCCCCGAGCTCGACGCCTGGTCGCTCGAGCGGCACCGGGAGCTCGAGATGTTCCAGCAGCTCGATCTGCAGCGCGAGCGCGAGCTGCAGGCCCAGCGCGAGCGCGAGGTCCGGGCGCGCCAGGAGCGTCAGCGCGCCGCCCTGCCCCCCGAGCTGCGCGACGCCGAGGACGACCTCGACCGCGGCCCTCGGCGCACGACGTTCGCGCGGCTCCGGTGGGTCACGGCCCTCGTCGCCCTGATCTCGATCGTCGCCCTCGTCGCCAGCGCCTTCGTCCGCTGACCCCGCCGACGCATCGCCCCGAACGCCGGGCACACGCGCAGGAGGCGCAGGTCGCGTCCGTGACGTGACCTGCGCCTCCTGCGCGGTGCGGGTGGATCAGCGACGCACGGCGTCGATCTTGAGCATGCGCGCGATCACCGAGTCGAGCTGGCTGTCGTCGAAGATCTTCTTCCAGTCGTCCTTGACGATGGACTCGCGGCCGTAGTCCATGGCGATGTGGCAGGCGTCCGAGAACGGGTTCGAGCCGCGGAGGCCGTTCGTGAGGGCGATCCAGGTGTGGCCGTAGAGCATGGCGCGGGCGGCCTCGTAGGGGACGCCGACGCCGTCGACGGTCTCCTCGAGGGCCTCCTTGAGGAACGCCCCGATCATGCAGGCCATCGTCTCGACGAGGGTCGGCTCGAGCACGGCGAGCTGCTTGACGGTCACGTAGTGCACCGCGATGACGGGCGCGTAGATGGTGCTGATGACCTGGGTGGCGAGCTCGCGCACGGGCGAGTCCGCAGGCACGCCCTCGAGCGCCGCGACGACCTCCTGCGGGGCGGCGACGCCGCCGAACGTGTCGGCCCACTCCTCCTTCGTCGTGCGCTCCAGGAACACCGAGGGGTGGCAGGGGTGCGCGACGGCGTAGTGGATGTCCTCGCGGTCGGCGAGCAGGCCCGCGTAGGCGGCGGCCGGGTCGAGGGTGAGGATGATCGCGCCGCTCTTCATGGCGGGGACGACCTGCTCGCTGACCTTGCCGAGCACCACGTCGGGCACGGCGAGGATGACGACGTCGGCGTCGGCCACGGCCTCGTCGGTGGGGGTCACGGTGCGGCCCAGGCCCTCGATGAGCTCCACGCCCGCGGGCGAGGCCTCGCTGTAGAGCGCGGTGTACGAGCTCTTGGCGAGGTTGTTCGAGACGCGCTGGCCCATCTTGCCGCCGGCGCCGATGACGGCGACGCGGACGTCGGACGAGCCCTGCCCGTCGGCGTAGGTCACGGCCTGGGTGGTGGTGTCGAGGGTGTCAGTCATGGTTCTTCCTCCTGAGGTGGTCGATGGTCGTCGTGGTCCACTCGGCCTCGAGCCGGGTGGTGGTCTCGGGGTCGCCCTGCCAGGGCAGCCAGTGCTCGACGACGCGGTTCACGCCGTCGCGGCGGACGTGCGGGTTGTCGGCGGTCGCGAGCGTCGCGGCGATGCCGTCGAGGTCGAGCAGCCCCTCGCCGAGCGGGGTGCTGGTGAGCGCGAAGCCGACCCAGCCGTCCTTGCGCGAGAAGGCGAAGTCCTTCACGTGCCAGTTGGCGACGAAGGGCGCGCAGCGGGCGGTGACGTCGTCGGGGTGCTCGAGGCGCGCGACGACGTTCGCCGGGTCGAGCACGATGCCGAGCCGGTCGCTGCCGATCGAGCGCACGACGGCGACGAGCTCGACGGTGCCCACCTGCTCGTAGGTCTCGAGGGCGAGCGTGACGCCGGCGGCCTCGTACTCGGGCACGACCTCGCGCAGCCGACGGTCCGTCTCGATGGCGTCGGGGCGGTCGTCGCCGGCGGTCCACATGCTGCGCACGAGCGGGGCGCGCAGGGCGACGGCCAGCTCGAGCCACCGGCGGAGCACCGCGGGCGAGGTGCCCCGGGTGCCGAGCTCGATCGTGAGCCCGAGCTCGTCGGCGAGGGAGCGCAGCCGGGCGAGCTGGTCGTCCGTGTACGTCACGAGCGGCGGGTGGTCGCAGATCTGCACGAGCCGGAGGCCCTGTGCGGCGGTGTCGCGGAGCACGTCGTCGAGCGACATCGGCTCGGGCACCTGCTCGGACATCCGCCAGAAGTAGGCGTAGGTGCTGAGGCCGATCACCGGGCCACCCCCGCGTCGGCCGTGGCGAGGGCGAGCGCCTCGTCGAGGATCTGCTCCACCGCCGCGACGTCGTGCGCGAAGCGGCCGAGGAACAGCCCGCCGACCGTGCCGCCCAGCGCCGTGAGCAGGCCGGGACCGGCACTGCCGCCGTAGATGACGCGGCTGCCGGCGAGACCGGGCTGCTCGGCGAGGTGCGCCTCGAGCGCGGCCACGACGGCCGCGATGTGCTCGACCGGCGCGGGCTGCGGGGCGCCGATCGCCCAGACGGGCTCGTAGGCGACGACGAGCGGCCCCTCGGTGCCGGCGCTCCGGGCGACCTCGAGCGCGGAGTCGACCTGCGAGGCCACCTCGAGCGCCGCGACCGCCGCGGGTGCCTGCTCGGGCTCGCCGACGCAGAGCAGCGGCGTGACGCCGTTGCGGAGGGCCGCGGCCGTCTTCGCGGCGACCATGGCGTCGTCCTCGGCGTAGAGCCTCCGGCGCTCGGCGTGGCCGATCTCGGCGAGGGTGACGCCGATCTCGGCGAGCTCGACGGCGCTCACCTCACCGGTGAAGGCTCCGGAGTCGTCGGTCGCGACGTCCTGCGCCCCGAGCCGGACGGGGCCCCCGGCCAGCGCCTCGCGCACCGGCACGAGGGCCGGGAAGGTCGGCACGGCGAACAGCTCGACGACGCCCTGCCGCACGGCAGGGTGCCGCTCGGCGAGGGCCGCGAGCTCGGTCGCCCAGGCGATGGTGCGCGCGTGGGTGAAGTACATCTTGAGGCTCACCCCGATCGTGAACCGGGGGCCGGGGGCGGGGGTCGTCACGATCAGGAGTCGAGGCCGACCGGGGCGCTCGAGCCGTCGTACTCGCAGATGGCGGCGACCTTCTCGGCCGAGGCGCTGCTCGTGTCGAAGCGGTACGTGAGGTACTCCTTCGCCAGGCGGCGCATGAGCTCGACGCCGATGACGCGCTGGCCCATGCAGAGCACCTGTGCGTCGTTCGACAGCACGGCCCGCTCGACCGAGAACGAGTCGTGGGCGGTGACGGCGCGGACGCCGGGCACCTTGTTGGCGGCGATCGCGACCCCGAGGCCGGTCCCGCAGATCAGGATCGCGCGGTCGGCCTCGCCGGCGGCGACCATGCGCGCCGCGTCGACGGCGACGTGCGGGTAGGCGGTGTGCCCGTCGGCGTCGACGCCCACGTCGACGACGCTCGCGACGCCGTCGTTCCCGGCGAGGTCCTTCTTGAGGATCTCCTTGTAGTCGAACCCGGCGTCGTCCGATCCGACGACGATGCGCAGCTGGTCAGCCATGGTGGTGCCCTTCGTGAGAGGTGGTGGGGGTCAGGAGGCGCGGTGCGCGACGAGCACGTCGCCCACGGCCGTGACGATGAGGGCCAGCGAGGTCGCGCCGGCGTCGGGGGTGCCGAGGCTCTTCTCGGCGTGGGGCCGCGCACGGCCCATCTTCGGCAGGAGGTCGGCGGTGGCGGCGGCGGCGCCCGTCGCGGCCGTCGCGGCCTCGGTCCACGCGTCGGGCAGGTCGGCGCCCCGCTCGACGGCGGCGCCCAGCACGTCGCTGAACGGCACGAGCACGTCGACCATGGTCTTGTCGCCGACCGAGGCGCCGAACTCGAGGATCGCGTCCGTCGCGGCGGACACGCCCCGGGCGACCGACGCCCGGGTGGGGGCGGCGCCGTCGGTGACGGCGGCGCCGAGCGCGGCCAGGGCCGAGCCCCAGAGGGCCCCGGAGGTGCCGCCGGCCCGGTCGGACCACGCGTCGCCGGCCCGGTCGAGCACGGTGCCCGCGCCCGCGCCGAGGGCGAGGACCTCGCGGGCGGCCGCGACGGCGGCGGTCGCGCCGCGGAGCATGCCGATGCCGTGGTCGCCGTCACCGGCGACGGCGTCGATGCGACCCAGCTCGTCGGCGTGCTCCTCGACGGTGGCCAGGACCGTCTCGAGGGCGGTGGCGACGAGGCGGGCCGCGTCGCGCGACTCCGGCGAGGCCTCGGGGACGTCGTCGACGACGAGCGCCTCGAGGGCCGCGTCGTCGAGGCGGTCGGCGGGGTCGACGCTGCCCTTCTTGAAGGCGGGGGCGTCGGCCGGGGCGGCCCAGAGGCGCTCGAGCTCGTCGTCGAGCCAGAACAGGGTGAGCGAGGCGCCCGCCATGTCGAAGCTCGTCACCAGCTCGCCGACCTCGGGCTCGACGACCTCGACGCCGGCCTCGCGCAGCAGCGCGTCGACCTTCGCGTAGACGACGAAGAGCTCCTCGTACTTGACCGACCCGAGGCCGTTGAGCAGCACCGCGACGCGCTGGCCGCGGGCCTCGGCGACGTCGTCGGGCAGCTCGGCGAGCAGCGACGAGACGAACAGCTCGGCGAGGCCGTCGGCGGTGGGCACGTCGACCTCGCCGATGCCGGGCTCGCCGTGGATGCCCATGCCGACGGCCATGCGACCCTCGGGCACCGTGAAGAGCGGCTCGTCGGCACCGGGCAGCGAGCAGCCCGAGAACGCGACCCCGAAGCTGCGCGTGCGCGCGTTCGCCTTCTCGGCGACGCGGACGACCTCGTCGAGCGGGGCGCCCTCCTCGGCCGCGGCGGCCGCCGTCTTGAAGACGGTGAGGTCTCCCGCGATGCCGCGACGACGGTGCCGCTCGGCGACCGGGGCGCTCGAGATGTCGTCGGTCACGCGGACCGTGCGGGTCTCGATGCCCTCGGCGACGAGCTTCGCCTGGGCGGCGTCGAAGTTGAGGACGTCGCCGGCGTAGTTGCCGTAGCTCAGCAGCACTCCCCCGCCGCTCGACGCGGCCCGGGCCACCGACCGCACCTGCTGCCACGAGGGCGAGGCGAAGAGGTTGCCGAGGGCGGCGCCGTGGGCGAGGCCCTGGCCCACCAGGCCGCCGAAGGCCGGGTAGTGGCCCGAGCCGCCGCCGACGACGAGGGCGACCGTGCCGGGGCGCGAGCGCGTGGCGCGCACGACGCCGCCGTGCACGCGGCGCACCCAGCGCTGGTTGGCCGCGACGAAGCCGTCGATCATCTCGTCGGCGAAGTCGCTCGGGGCGTTGAAGAGGCGGGTCATGTCTGCTCCAGGGCTGGTGCTGCTGCTGGTGGGCGGCCGGAGGCGCGGGTCAGTCGAGACCGGCGGTGGCGGACAGGTCCGCCGCCTCCTGGGGGCTGAGCGCGCCCTCGGGCTTCTTCATGCGGCTCAGGATCACCATGAGCACGGCCGAGACGAGCATGAAGAACCCGACGATGAACATCGGCACCTCGTAGCCGCCGGTCCAGTCGCTCACCGCGCCCGTGATGTAGGGGGCGCTGAAGCCGGCGAGGTTGCCGATCGTGTTGATGAGCGCGATGCCCGCGGCCGCGGCCATGCCGGTGAGGAACTGCGTGGGCAGGGTCCAGAAGTTCGGCAGCGCGGCGAAGATCGCCATGGCGGTGATCGCGATGACGGCGATCGTCGCGGCGGGCGAGCCGGCGTAGAGCGCGAGCGGGATGCTCACGGCGCCGACGAGGGCGGGGATCACGATGTGCCAGGTGCGCAGGCCACGGCGGGTGGCGTCCCGCGACCAGAGGTAGAGCGCGATGGCGGCGGGCACGTACGGGATCGCCGTGATGAAGCCCTTCTCGGTGACGCTGAACGAGGTGCCGTACTGCTCCTCGAAGCCGCCGATGATCGTCGGCAGGAAGAACGCGAGGGCGTAGAGGCCGTAGATGAAGCCGAAGTAGACGAAGCTCAGCATCCAGACGCGACCGTTGGTGAAGACGACGCGGATGCTGGGGTGCTTGCCCTCGGTCGAGACCGCGCCGGTCTTCGTCGAGGCCTCACGGGCCAGGGCGCCGGTGAGCCACTCCTGCTCCTCCTTGGTGAGCCACTTCGCGTCGCTGGGCTTGTCCTTGAGGTAGAACCAGGCGATGACGCCGACGATGATCGCGGGGATCGCGACGCCGAAGAACATGAAGCGCCAGCCCTCGAGGCCGAAGAAGAAGCCGTCGTGGCTGATGAGCCAGCCGGCGAGCGGGGCGCCGACGACGGTGGTGAGGGGCTGCGCCAGGTAGAAGAGCGCGAGGATCTTGCTGCGGTGCGCGGCGGGCACCCACAGGCTCAGGAAGAGGATGGCGCCGGGGAAGAACCCGGCCTCCATGACGCCGAGCAGGAAGCGGAGCACGACGAGCTGCTCGAAGTTCTGCACCCAGGTGAAGAGGAGCGCGACGATTCCCCAGGTCACCATGATGCGGGCGAGCCACTTGCGGGCGCCGAACTTGTGCAGCGCGAGGTTGGAGGGCACCTCGAGCAGGATGTAGCCGATGAAGAACACGCCCGAGGCGAAGCCGAACTGCGCCGCGGAGAGGGCGAGGTCGCGCTCCATGCCGTTCGGGGCGGCGAACCCGATGGCGGTGCGGTCCAGGTAGTTGATGAAGAACATCAACGCGACGAACGGCACCAGCCGGACGGCGACCTTCCGGATCGCGGACTTCTCGACGGGTGACTGCACCCGCGGGGTCGTGGTGGCGTCCACATCGACTCCTTCTGCTCTGACGACGTTGTGAGATGCACGGGCGACCGACGGGCTGACCGAGCGGACCCAGTCTCCGTCGTGCTCCGCTCATTGTCAAACCGGTTGACCAATTCTCTCCTGTCCCCCGCTCCCTGGTCGAGGGGACCGGCTCGGTAGGCTCCCCTCCGTGCCTGCCTTCGCCCCGGACGACCCCGCGCTCCGCCTCGAGCTCGAGGCGGTCCCCCGCGGAACGGCCGTCGCCGAGGTGGTGAAGCAGCTCATCGGGCTCCTCACGGCGGGCGACCTGCCGCCGGGGTCCCGCCTCCCGCCGGAGCGCCAGCTCGCCGACTCGCTCGGCGTCGGGCGGTCGGCCGTGCGCGAGGCCCTCGCCGCGCTCGAGATCCTCGGCATCGTCACGGTGCGCCCGGGCTCGGGCACCTACCTCCGCGACTCCACCTCCGAGCTGCTGCCCACGACGCTGAGCTGGGGGCTCATGCTCACGGCGTCGCGCACCGACGAGCTCATCGAGGTGCGCTCCGGGCTCGAGGTGCAGGCGGCCTCGCTCGCGGCGCTCCGCATCACCGACGCCGACGTCGAGGTGCTGCGCGGCCACGTCGACGTCATGCGCGACTCCCTCACCGACGTTCGGCGCTTCGTCGACGCCGACGTGCGGTTCCATCTGCAGATCGCAGTCAGCGCCGAGAACGTCGTGCTCCGCGACCTGCTGCAGAACGTCCGCTCCCTCCTCCGCGTCTGGGTGGAGCGCGGCCTCCGCTCCGAGGACCAGGCCCGTGCGGCCTACGAGGAGCACCTCGCCGTCTTCGAGGCGCTCGAGGCCCGCGACCCCGTCGCCGCCGAGCGCGCCATGCGCAGCCACATGCAGACCGCCGGGTCGCGCGTGAGCCACGCCGACGACTCCTGACCCGGGCACTGCGCGCGCAGGAGTCGCGGGCGGCGCACCGCGGGCGAGCACGTACTCCCCGGGGCACGGGGTGGAGCGCCGGACGGCAGCCTGACCGGCACCAGCCAATGTCAATACAACTTGACATTATTCTGCGTTTCATCTACTTTCGACGCATGTTCCGACACAGCCTTCGAACCGCGTCGCTGTCCGCGTCGGTGCTTCTCGTGATCGGCCTCGGGGCAGGCCTGGCCCTCTCAGACCACCGAGGGGAGGGAGCACTCCACGGGGCGCTCCTCGGACTGGCCCTGGCCATCCCCCTGGGCGTGCACCTCGTTCTGCGAACGCTCACGGGGCGCACCCCCGAGTCCCGCACGATCGAGCTCGACCCGCAGTCCTTCGAACGCCAGATCCTCGAGAGGGCAGCGGCGCGGGCGTTCGCCGACATGGTGTCGTTGTCGATGCTCGGGAGCGTGGTCGCGTTCTCGCTGGACGATCTCACGACCGTGAAGCTGGTCCTGCCGGTCGTCCTCGTGTTCACGGCGATCGACTTCCTCGTGCGAACCCTCCGCGGCCTGCGTCGAGGCCTGAGCGCGTCGTGAACAACTCCGTCAGGGCGCACCGGAACCGCCTCGGCCTGACACAGGCCCAGCTCGCCGTTCAACTGCACGTCTCCCGGCAGACGGTCATCGCCATCGAGCAGGGCCGCTTCGATCCCGCCCTTCGATTGGCGTTCGCCCTGAGCAGCGCGCTCGACGTCGACATCAACGAGCTCTTCACCCCCGACCCCGACCCCGAAGGGAGCCCCTCATGATCATCTGGGCAGCCATCGCCCTGGCACTTCTCGTCACGGGCATCACGATCCTCGCCGGCCGAGGGACGATCCCCGCGAACGGCCTGATCGGCATCCGGACACCGGCCGTCCAACGGACCAGCACGACGTGGACCGTGGGCCACAGGGCCGCGACGCCCACCCTGGTCACGCTCTCAGCAGTCGCCCTCGTCGTCGGCACCGTCGCCTTCTTCGCGACTCGCCAGAGCACTGGGGACACCGCCGACTTCGTGGGGCTGGGCCTCTTCGCGGTGGACCTGATCGGCATCATCGCCGCAGCCCTCCGCGCGAACTCTGCGGCCCGCCGCGACTTGCGGTAGACCGAATCTCGTGAGAGCCTCTTGTCCGATCCAGCCAGATCGGTATGTCAGTAAGAAATTGAGGTATCACGTGAAGAAATTCATCGGGGCGAGTGCGGTACTCGCACTCAGCGTCGCATCAGTCACCACATTGAGCATCGGGGCAGCCTCTGCGACGCAGCAGTCGTCAGCGGTCGCCACCCAAGAGTCACCGGTCGAGCTCAGGTACAGCACTGAAGACGTGCTCTCGTTCTTCGTCCTCAGTACGGGCCCACTGTTCGACACGCACGCTGCCCTCGCGGACAAGCTGAACCTCCAGCAGCAAGAAGTCCCGGAAGCACTGGTCACGGATGTCGTCAGCCGCTTCGAAGCAGCCGATCCCGACTTGCTCGAGCGGGTCATCGAACCAGTTCAGTCTGGCGACCCCCTTAGGGCACAGGCCGGCATGGAAGCCCTCAGTGAGGATGCGGAGATCGTCAATGCGCAGCTCCTGAAGGAACAGGGCAGGCAGGCAAGCGACCCGAACCGCGCTTCCGCCCGTGGTTGGCTCTACACGACCAGCTACGTAGCCACTGTTCAGATCGGGGCCGCAGCGGCGTATGTCGCAGCGCTCGGAGCCGCTGTGGTCGCTGGTGTCGTCGTCGTGCTCTACCAACCCAACGGCGAAGCCACCGAATACGACCGCCAGCTCGCTGCGCGGGCGATCAGCGGTGCCCTCTGAGATCGACGCAGTAGGCACGGCCTCCATCGGCGGTGCCAAGGCAGCGATGACCACCATCGCGGTCCTTGGCGCCGCCATCGGCGCAGGTGTGCTCGCTGCCATGCCAACCACTGTCATCACAGAAGACTGGGGAGCGTCTCGGGCCCTTATCGGCACAGTCCTCCCGGAGTCTTGGCAGTTCTTCACTCGCGATCCCACAACGCCGTCATTGGTGGTTTACGACGTGGACGAGGGGGCCAAGGGCCACCTCGCACAGGAAGGAACTCTTCCTCAGACGTCCGCGAGCAATATGTTCGGCATCACCCGTAATCAGCGATCTCAAGACACAGAGAAAGCTGTCCTCGCCAACGAATCAACTGCCTGGGTCGAGTGCGGGGGAATGAAGGCCTCGGAGTGCCTCAAGGCCACTTCCTCGGCCAGCCCCGAAAGCATCGATGCCCCGAAGCGCACCCGACATTTTTGCGGCGACCTCATTCTTGCCGAACAAGCTCCAGTTCCTTTTGCGTTTCGCAACTCCACAGACGAGACGATTCACGTCCTGAAGGCCACTCGGATCGAGACACGATGTTGAGCCCTCTGTGCCGACGTGTGACGAGAGCCATCCAGGCCTTCGGCTCCGAACGCTCCGTCCAGGTAGGGAGGAGCTTGATAGCCCTTGCGCAGTTGTCGGTCCTGCTGCTCACGTCATGGTCGAACCTCACCCCCGCGATCGTTGGCCAGCGGATCGCACCGCATTGCGTCGGGGTGATCCAAGGCTCACTTTTCTGCTTGGACCACACTCCAGACGCATTGTTCGCGCGTATCGGGGCTGTTCTTGCGTGCCTCCTAGTCATCAGCGGCTTCGTCCCGGCCATCAGCGGGGTTCTGCATGCCTGGGTGTCCTTCTCGTTATCGAGCAGCATCGGGCTCCCGGACGGTGGCGAATCGGCAGCAGCGGTGACCACTCTCATCATCGCGTTCGTACTCCTCCGAGACTGGCGGTGGAATGCGTGGCGACACGGCCCCAGCGCGGGCTCGTCATGCGCACTGGACGGCGTGGCCTGGGGTTCGTGGTGGATACTCCGCCTGCAGATGGCCTTCATCTACCTCGAGAGCGGGCTGTCCAAATTTGGGACAGACGAGTGGGTCAACGGCAGTGCTCTCTACTACGTCGTGCGCGATCCCTCGTTCGGGGCGAGCGGACCAGTAGGCGAAATAGCTCGGTCCTTGACCGAGATCCCGATCGGCACGGCATTGCTGACATGGGGCACCATCGCACTAGAAGTCGCTGTCGGAGCCCTGCTGCTGGGAGGCCCAAGAGCCCGCAAGGTTGCCCTCGGGCTCGTCATCGCGCTGCACCTTGGCATCATTGTCTTGATCGGTCTCTGGTCATTCGCCACGATCATGATGGGCGCCGTTATCGTCGCGACCGCCCCCGAGCGGGGTATCAATCAGCACAGGCAGCTATTGAGACTAGTGACGACGAAAGGTGGCCTTCCGACGACACGTCCTCTGCCCATACCATCGGGCTGAGGTGAAACGCGGTATGGGCGCCGGCTGGTGGGCTGATCATTGAGCCACGCCGACGACTCCTGACCCGGGCACTGCGCGCGCAGGAGTCGCGGGCGGCGCACCGCGGACGCCCGGCACCGCTACGCTCGACCAGCCATGACGACGACGCCCCTGCCTCCCCTCACCCGCGGTCCCCACAGCAGGAGGCTCGGCCTCGTCGCGGTCGTCGCCACCTTCGGCGGCCTCCTCTTC
>Ga0265780_10010000_pt1 | contig 11338 bp, 4 predicted proteins | sample P1T30metagenome_FD_192432 | JGI IMG/M metagenome (GOLD analysis project Ga0265780, IMG submission 192432) | Plant litter microbial communities from East Loma Ridge, Irvine, California - P1 T30 | ecosystem: Environmental > Terrestrial > Plant litter > Unclassified | place: USA: California... | reverse complement strand
GCTGATCTCGCGCCGTGACGTGCTGCAGCTGGCCCTGATGTCCTCGGACAACCGCGCCGCTGCCGCGCTGGCCCGTACCTATCCGGGGGGCAAGGAAGGCTTCAAGGCGGCGGTCCGCCGCAAGATCGCGGCGCTGGGCATGACCCAGACCGTGATCGAAGAGCCGACCGGCCTGAATCCGCATAACCGCTCGACCGCCGGCGACCTGGTCAAGATGGCGAACGCGTCGGCCAAGTATCCCGAGATCACCGACATTACGACCCAGTCGAAGGAACTGATCAACATCAACGGCCGCGAAGTCGAATACCGCAATACCAACCGCCTGGTCGGTGCCAAGGGCTGGGACATCGGCCTGTCCAAGACCGGCTACATCCAGGAAGCCGGCCGCTGCCTGATCATGAACATCAAGGCAGGCGGCAAGAACGCGACGATGGTGCTGCTCAATGCCGGCGCTTCGTCGGCCCGCATCCTGGACGCACTGAACGTGCGCCGCTTCATCACCGGCGAAGAAGCGCCGGTGATTGCCCGCGCGTCGAACCGCGCGCCGCGCTTCAATGCTTCGTCCAGCCGCGCCCGGATCAAGGCCAGTGCAGGCGGTCCGCGCATCAAGGCCAGCGCCGGCAAGTCCAAGGCCAAGGTGGTCAAGCCGCGCGCCAAGGCGAAGGTGGTGCCGAAGCGCCGCAAGAAGTAATTTTTACGTGAGTAAAGCAAGGGGCCGCGCGGCCCCTTTTCGTTTTTGCATCATTGCGTAGTCAGCGCGGCGTCACGGTATCCCACAAGCCCTGTTCGAGCGCCTCCACCAGATCGTCCGTGTACGCTACCGGCGACGACTGCATCGCCATCACCCGCCACGCCTTGCCGTGCACCTCCACTACCCGCAAGCGCACCCGCGCCGCGCCTTCCCTGTTCTCCCCCACTACCATCCAGGACGCCTTGCCGCGGAAGTCCTCGAGCTGACCGCCGGACAGCTCGACCTCGCCCGCCAGGCGCTCGGCCAGCGCGCGCGAGTACTGGGCGATGGTCGCCTGGCCATGCGCCTCGTGAGCCAGCAGCACCACGGCGTGCTCGGTGTGCTCAGTGAACACGTGCAGCTCCGCGCCATCGTCGTCGCTGACGGTTTCGTGGCGCCACTGCGGCGGCACCGTCACCATGCGCCCGGTGGCGGGATTGGTCCAGGCGTACGGCGAGGCGGCCAGTACGGCGGCCATCTCGCGGCTGTCCTGGCGGTCCATCGCGTCGAGTAGCACCACAACCAGGAACAGCAGCAGGAAAGCGAAGGCGAAGATGACCGTGCGCCAGCGGCGAACCGTCCCGGCGCGCACCAGGAAATAGTCGCCGTCGTAGCTGGCCGGCTCGCCGCGCCGCAGCCGCAGGCCCTGACGCGCCATGGTGAGCAGCGATACGGCGGGCAGCCCGAAACCGAAGCCGGCGCACCACACGCCCAGATTGCGTCGGACGAGTTCACGAATGCCAGGCAAGCGGCCGTCACTGGTGACCACGCGCAGTCCGAGCATCGCCTTTCCCGGCGTATTCCCGGCGACTGCCTGCACAACCGCGTCCAGCAGCAGGCCAAGCGGGATGCAGGCCAGCCCGAACAGCTTCCAACCGAACGGCGTTTCCAGCCAGCGCAGGAAGCCGGACGAGGTGCGACACAGGATGAAACCGAGCACCGTCGCCACCAGCCCCGTATGCCACCAGACGTCGAAGGTGCGCGCGAACCAGCGCGGCCAGGCGCGTGCCGCAACATCGCCCGGCCCGGCGAAGCGCGCACCCGCCAGCGCGCGGACGTCAAACCGGGAAGCGTGGGATACCTGGTGCGTCGGCTGCATAAGGGCTCCGGATCGGCCCAGGCGACGCGCGGTATGGCCATACAGCGATGATGCGGTGCGACAGTCGTCCAAGCAAACAACAGTAAGACCGGACGACCGGGTGCCTGGTTCAACCGTGGAAACGCCTCCACAGTGACGCCTTACGGTGGATCAAGCCAATACGCTAGCAGCCGACGGTGTGCTCGCTCTTGCCGGTCTTGAGGTCCATGCCGACCCAGCACTGGTAGCTGCCGCTCCCCGGCTTGCTTGAAGCGGTGAAGCGGCATTCGACGCCGCCTTTGACGCGCTGCCTGTCGCCCTTCTCGGGATTGCAATTGTGGCGTTGGTCCGGTCCGATCTCGTCGAAGATTTCTTTCGCTGCCTTGCCGTCGATGACGATAGACAGCTTGCGGTCATTTTTCGACGGCGGCTCCGGCTCGTTGACGGAATTGCCCGAGAAAATCATGTATTGCGCGGACTTGAGCGGTTTGAACTCGTCCGGGGTTTCGGCGGAATGCGCCGCCGCCATCACGGCGAACAGCATGGTCGAAGCGAATGCAAGTCTCTTCATAATGTCTTTCCGGCTTTGATGGAGAAATCGATATATCTATTGCGCGATCATCCCGCGTAGCCCACTGGTACGGTGGGTGCGCTGGGCGATCGCCTCCGCCAGCACCGCACCCGCCGGCGAAACCAGGGTGAACTGCTCGCTGGCGCGGGTAATCCCGGTGTACACCAGCTCGCGCGTCAGGACCGCATTGCGCTCGCGCGGCAGCACCAGCACTGTGTGACGGAACTCCGACCCCTGCGACTTGTGCACCGTCATGGCAAACGCTGTTTCCACATTGCGCAGGCGGGTGGCGAGCACGCTGCGCACCGTGTCGCCTTCCATGAAGTAGACGCGCAGCGCGCCGGCCCGGCTTGGGTCGGGCAAGGTCACGCCGATGTCGCCGTTGTAGACACCGGTACCGTAGTCGTTACGGGTGACCATCACCGGCCGCCCCACATACCAGTCGCCGCTTGGACGCAGCAGACCGGCCTGCGCCAGGCGGCCAGCCACGGCCCCGTTCAGCCCCGACACGCCCCACTCGCCGTCGCGCACTGCGCACAGGATGCGGAAGGATTCGAAGCGCTGCAGCACCTGGCGCACCCATTCATCACGATTCGTGTTCAATCCGGCCTTCAAGCCCGCATTCAACACATCCAGATAGGCGCCATAGCCGTTCAGCGCCAGCTGCAGCACCTGTTGCTGCTGGGCGTGCTCGATCCAGCGCACGCCCTCCTGCCCGCCTCTGAGCACGCTCTCCGTACGCGCGGCGTCGCCGGCATTCACTGCGAGCGCCAGCTGGCCGATCGGGCCGCCGAAGCGGCGGCTGTGGCGCAGCATCACGGTCTGCTGGGCCAGCGGTCCGCCGTCGCCCAGGAAGTCGGCAGGCAGTTCCTCGCCGCAGGCCGCGCGCACGTAGTCGCGGGTCTGCACGCTGTAGGCCCCGGCCTGGGCATCGTGGCACAGGTCGCCCAGCACGGCGCCCGCCTCCACCGACGCTAATTGGTCCTTATCGCCCAGCAGGATCAGCGTCGCATTCGGCGGCAGCGCGTCGAGCAGCGACGCCATCATCTCCAGGTGCACCATCGAGGCTTCGTCGACGATCAGGACGTCGACGTCGAGCGGATTGCCGGCATGGTGGGCAAAAGCGCGGCTGTCCGGACGCGCCCCCAAGAGGCTATGCAGGGTGCGCGCAGCCCCCATGCGCTGGGTCAGTTCACGCAGCGGCAGGCGCGCGCCGACGCGGTCGGCCAGTTCGCCCAGCGCCTTGTCGATCGACTGCTTCAGGCGCGCGGCCGCCTTGCCGGTCGGCGCGGCCAGGGCGATGCGCTGGCTGCCGGCTTCCGGCGCGGTGGCGAACAGCAGCGCCAGCAGACGCGCCACGGTATAGGTCTTGCCGGTGCCGGGGCCGCCGGTGATGATGGCGACCGAGCCGCGCAGGGCGATGGCGCAAGCGAGCTTTTGCCAGTCCGGGCCTTCTGCTTGAGGCTGCGAGGTGAACAGCACATCGAGCCAGTCGCGCACGATTCCCGCATCGACCTCGCGCACCTGCCGCGCACGCGCCCCCACGGCATCGGCGACCGTGGTTTCGTCGCGCCAGTAGCGCCGCAAATACAGGCGCTCGCCATCCAGCACCAGCGGCTGGTCGTAATTGAAAGCGTCGCGGTCCCACACCTGCTCGCAGCCGGCCAGCAGCTGGGCCCAGGCCTTGCCGCTTTTGGGGAGCGGACCGGCGGCGCGCGCCAGCAGCTTCCACTGGTCCTCGCTCCAGCCCAGCAGCTCGGCGGGGCCGGCCGCCAGGTCGGCCAGCTGGAGGCAGCTGTGGCCGTGGCCTTCGAGTTCGGACAGCACGGCGCAGGCCAGCACCACGGGCGGCGGCGCCACGCCGAGCGACGCGACGAAACGCGCGAAGGCAAACGACAGGCGCCGCAGCTCGCCCTCTTCCGCCAGGCGCGCCAGCTCGGCCCACAGGGTATCGATGTTCGCTTCAAGCTTCGCCATGGCCATCCTCGTCCAGCAGTGCTTCCAGCCCGTCGAGCAGCGCGAAGTTCGGCGCCAGCACGCAGCAGCCGCGCGTATCCTCGTTGGCGATCCCGCGCAGGAACAGGAACAGCGCCCCGCCCAGCTGGCGCTGCGGATCGTAAGCATCGCCCAGGCGCGCGCGCAGCAGGCGGTGCAGCGCCAGGGTATAGATCGTGGCCTGGATGTCGTAGCGGTGGCCCAGCATGCCGAGTCCCATCGCGGCCTGGGTGTAGGCCGCGTCGCCCGGCCCCAGCGCATTGGTCTTGTAGTCCAGCACCCAGTAGCGGCCTTCGTGTTCGAACACCAGGTCGGCGAAGCCCTTGAGCATCCCATTGAGCACCTTCTCCGGCAGGATCGGCCGCTCCAGGCCGCGCAGGATGTGCTGGCGGCAGAGCGCGTCGAGCTTCTCGGCGTCCAGGCGTTTGCTCGGGAACCAGAATTCCAGCTCCGGCACGGTGTCGCGCAAACCACATAGCGCTATGCCGAGCGGGGGCAGCAGCGTGGTCGCGGCCATGTGCAGCCAGGACAAGGCATCGTCGAGGCGATTGCCCCAGCCGGCGCGCTCGATGCGCTGGCCGAGCCGCGCCAGGAACTCCGGCTCGTCGGCCTGATGAAAGCCTTCGCGCGCCATCCACTCGAGCTGCTCGTGCATGAAGTTGCCCGGCACCGAGCCGCGCGGGAAGCGGTGCCAGGGCGCGTCTTCGATGCGCGGCGGCGTGCTCAGTTGCGGGTCTTCTTCCAGCAGGGTCGCTTCCTGCGCCGTCATCGGCGTCGGCGGCGGCGCCACCGCATGGCGCACGATCGAAGTGAACGAGCCGATCGACCAGTTCTTCTCGAAGCGCGCCTCGTAGCGCGGCGGCGTCAGCAGATCGGGCCGCACGTCTTCGCGCTGCAGCAGGGTGCGCGCTTCATTGGCGGCCAGGTCGTGCAGCACGATGCCCTCGACCTGCCCGCGCACCGCTTCCATGCGCTCGCGCAGGCGCTCGGCCTCGATCTTCGCGCCACCGCCCAGCAGGTAGCCGAGCGCCGAATCGTGCAGCCGGTTCTCGTTCTTGCTGCGGCCACTGATCGGCGCCGCGCCCAGCCACAGGAAGTGGCGCGCGCGCGTCAGGGCGACGTAGAGAAGGCGCAGGTCTTCTTCGAGGCGCGCGCGGTCGACCGCCGCCAAAGCCTCGTCGCCCAGCGACAAGTCCAGGCGCCGCCCACCTTCTTCGGTCACGAATTCGAAGAAGGCGCGGTTGCGTTTATCGACGCGCCGCGCAGTGACGGCGAACGGCAGGTAGACCAGCGGATACTCCAGGCCTTTCGACTTGTGGACCGTGACCACCTTCACCAGTTCGGCGTCGCTCTCCAGGCGCAGCACCCGTTCGTCGCCGCCCTCGCCCACACCTTCGATCTCTTCGGCCAGCCAGCGGATCAGCGCCTGCTCGCCTTCGAGCTGGGTGCTGGCTTCCTGCAGCAGTTCGGCCAGGTGCAGCAGATTGGTCAGGCGGCGCTCGCCGCCCGGCTCGCGCAGCAGGCGCGCCGGCAGGCCGAGTTCGTGGACGAAGCGGCGCAGCATCGCCAGCACGCCCTGGCGCTGCCAGGCGCCGTGCAGGTTCTTCAGCTGCTCGACCCGTCCTTCCCATGCCGCCTCGTCGCTCGACAGGCTGGCCAGCTGGCCGAGCGGCAGGCCGGCAGTGCGGGTAGCAAACGCGGCGCGCGCCAGCGTACCGTCAAGTGGATTGGCGACCGCGTACAGCCAGCGCAGCACGTCGGCCGCCTCCTCGCTTTTCACGACCGAATCCTTGTCGGACAGGTAGACGCTGGCCACCTTGCGCTCGACCAGGGCGCGCCGCACTGCGCCGGCCTCTCTACGGTCGCGCACCAGGATCGCGACGTCGGCCGGCATCAGGCGGCGGAAACGCTCGCCGTCGGTGAAGCCGACCCGCTCGTCGCCGAGCAGGCCAACGATATGCTCCGCGCAGTGCTGGGCAAAGAACTCGCGGTACTCTTCCTGGTTCATCGGGCCAGCGCAGCACACCGACATCGCGGGCACCAATCCATCGGCGCCGACCAGGCGTTCGCGGTGGCCGTTGGCGCCCACCGCCTCGAAGGGCAGCGGATTATCGAGGCCCTTGCGGAAGCGGAAGGCTCCCGCCGGATAGCCGGCGCTGTCGTCCTCGGCGTGGCGGAACAGCTGGTTCACCGCCTCCACCAGCGCGCTGGTGGAACGGTAGTTGGTGCCGAGCTGGTAGTGGCGACCTTCGGTGTCGCGCCGCGCGGACAGGTAGCTGTGAATGTCGGCGCCGCGGAAGCCGTAGATCGACTGCTTCGGGTCGCCGATCAGGAACAGGCCCCGTTCAGGTTCGTTGGCTTCCACGCGGTAGAGCAGATCGAAGATGCGGTACTGGTCGGGCGAGGTGTCCTGGAATTCGTCGACCATCGCGACCGGGAACTGCAGCACGATGCGCTGGCGCAGCGCCTCGCCGTTCGGGCCTTCCAGCGCGCTCTTGAGACGGTCGAGCATATCGGCGAAACCGAACTGGCGGTTGCGCGCCTTGAGCTCGCGGATGCGGGCGGCGATGTGGTGGGCGGCGTGGCGCAGCAGCGCGTGCGACAGCGGATCGATCGCGCTTAGCGCCGCGCGCAGCGGCTCGGTCGCATCGAAACAGGCCGGCACCTCGGCGCTGAAGTCCTTGCTGAAGGCATCCTCGATGCCGGCCGGGCACAGGCGCTTCCAGGCGGTCTCGTTCAAATCCGGCAGCACCATCGCCGGGTCGTTGGCCCAGGCGCGCAGCGCCTCGAACCACTTGACCAGCGAATCGGGACGCATCTTGTTCCCGTTGAAGCACTTGGGCTGGCGTTCGCGGTGGCCGCCGATCCAGCGTTCCATCTCGTTCGCGCGATCGAGCCAGCCTTCTTTCAAACGCGCCAGTTCGGCGTGCTGGGCCTGCAGCATGCGCGCCACCAGAGCGCCCAGCGCTTCTTCCTCGCCCGGCCCCAGCAGGTGGGTGCGCGTGACCAGCTCGCGCACGCCGGCTTTCAAGGCCTCGACGTCGCGCCATGACTCCAGCACCGCCGACAAGGCGCCGGCGCTCAAGGGATAGATGTGCTGGCGCCAGTAGTCGTGGGCCGCATCCTCGAACAGCGCGCGCTCGTCGCTCACCAGCTCTTCATCGAACAGGCTGCCGGAGTCGAAGGCATGCTCGCGCAGCATGCGCTGGCACCACGCGTCGATGGTGAAGATTGCCGCCTCGTCCATCGTCTCGGCGGCCAGCACCAGGCGGTGCGCCGCGACGTTGCGTTCGCCCTCGCTCGGGTAGGACTCCAGCAGCTGTTCGAGGTAGGGGTCACGGGCATCAAACTGGCCACGGAAGTAGGCCGCCGCCTCGACCAGGCGCTCGCGCACCCGGTTGGCCAGCTCGCGCGTGGCGGCGCGGGTGAAGGTCATCACCAGGATCTCGGCGGGCAGCAGCGGACGCGGGAAGGCCGCGTCCTCGCCGTGACCCAGCACCAGGCGCAGGTAGAGCGCGGCGATGGTCCAGGTCTTGCCGGTGCCGGCCGAGGCCTCGATCAGGCGCGTGCCGTGCAGCGGGAAGGTCAAGGGTTCGAGGTTCACTGCGCGCCTCCGTTCAACGGCGCGACCTGCACCTGTGTCTCGATCCAGTCGGCCAGCGGCCCATACAGGTCGCGCGCGACGTGCGGCCAGTCGCCGGCCGCCACCAGGCTGGAGAAGTCCGGCCACAGGCGCGCCAGGCACAATTCGTCCACCTCGCCCGACAGCTCGTAGCCGCCGTCGTAGACCGAGCGTGCGTCACCTTCATCGGCGCCATCGCGCAGCAGCGCCAGCGCGGTCTTGCAGGCCACGGCGAGCGGACGGTCGAGATTCTTGCGCCACAGCGCGGCCAGGTCGTGCAGCATGGACGCCGCCTCGACCGGGTCGAGCGGCGCCATGGTGAGCACGGCGTCGCGCGCCACCAGGTGGCCGGCGACCGGCATGCCGGAGGCGCTAGCGGCCAGCTGGCGCAGCCAGGGCCCGATCAGTTTGTCGCCGCGCGGCCGCCCTTCCTTATCCAGCACTTTCGAGGACACCTGCATCAGCCAGGCGGTCTGTTCGCCATCGGTGCGCAGGCGGTCGATCCAGTCTTCCAGCACCAGGCCATCAGCGAGGGCCAGGCTTACCGCGCGCTTCGGCGCCGGCAGCGGGAAGCGCGCGCCCAGGGCCAGCCAGGCACTGCGCACCGGCACCAGGCCCTCGACCAGCTCTTGCTGCCATTGTCGGCCCAGCAGGCCGATCGGCAGCACGCCTTCGCGCGCCAGGCGCGCGGCGCGCTCGTTCAGCGTGCTGCGCACCGCGTCCGCGGCTTCGGGCTGGCCGCTGTCGTCGAGCAGGTGGTCTTCGATGAAGTAACGCTCCAGCGCGTCGAGTGCGAACGGCTCCTCGTCCTCGCCGACCACGGCGGCGTCCGCGAACACCACGCCCAGGCGGCGGCGGAAGAAGTAGCGCGCCGGCTGGCGCAAGAACGCGGCCAGCTCGGCCAGTTTCAGCACGTACCCCGGTTCCAGCTCGTAGGGCGGCAGCGCATCAGTCAAGCGCTCGCCCTCTTCCAGCCCGTGCGCCGAGCGCCATTCGCCGGCATAGGTGAGCAGGCCGCCACGCTCGAAGTAGCGCCGGCTGAAGGGCTGCAGCGCGTGTTCGACGGTGCGTTCGTCGAGCTTCAGATTCCAGCCCGCGACCAGGTAATCGCGCAGCTGCGCCACCAGCACCGAAGCCGGCTGCTCGCTGTTGTCGCGCACATTGCGGCCGACCCAGCTCACGTAGAACTTGTCGCGCGCCGCCAGCAGCGCTTCCAGCATCAGGTAGCGGTCGTCGTCACGACGCGAGCGATCGCCGGGACGCGTCATGCCGGGCAACGCCAGCAGGTCGAAGTCGGCCTGGCTGGCCCGGCGCGGGAAGTCGCCGTCGTTCATGCCGAGCAGGCACACCACGCGGAAAGGCACGGCGCGCATCGGCATCAGGGTGCAGAAGGTCACGCCGCCCGACACGAACTGGTGGTTCAGGGTCGGCTGGTCGAGTTCCGCCAGCCAGGCTTCGCGCATCACGGCAAGCGGCACCGGCTCGTCGAACTCCGCGTTGTCACAGGTTTCGAGCCAGCATTGCAGTGCCTCGTTCAGCTGCGCCAGCGTCAGGCGGTCGGCCTCGATACTCGGATGGAAGAAGGCATGCAGCAGTGCGCGCGCGGCGACGCCCCATTCCAGCGGCGTGCGCGGCTTCACCAGTTCCGCGCGCCATTCCAGCAGGGTTTCGATGAACTGCGCCAGCGAGCCGGCCAGCGCCGCATCCAGGCCGCCGACTTCCGCGTACGGCTCGATGTCGTTAAAGCTGCCGCCCGCGCCGCTGGCGTAGCCGAGCAGCATGCGGCGCACGCCGAAGATCCAGGCGTTCTGTTCACCCACCGAGGCCAGACCGAGGCCGGCGCGGTGTTCGCGGTCCAGGCCCCAGCGCACGCCGGAGCCTTCGATCCAGCGGCCAAGCGTCGGCAAGTCCTCGGCATCGAGGCCGTAGCGCCCCGCCACCGCCGGCACGTCGAGCAGGTCGCGCACCTCGCTCTGGCGGCAGCGCTGCTGCGGCAGGCGCAGCAGCCACTCGAGCGCGACCAGCAACGGGTTCACGCTGCGATCGCGCACGTCGCCGATCTCGAAGGGGATGTAGCGCGGGTCGGTGCGGCGATGCTGGTCGAACACCGCGTGGATGGCGGCCGAGAAGGTGTCGATGTCGGGCACCATCACCACCACGTCGCGCGGACGCAGGCTCGGTTCCTGGGCGAACCACGACAGCAGCTGGTCGTGCAGCACCTCGACCTCGCGCTGCACACTATGGGTGATGTGGAACTCGATCGACTGGTCGTCGAACGGCGGCACCTGCGGGTGTTCGGACAGCGGCAGCAGGTCGCGGATGGCGGCCTGCACCTGCGACAGCAGCGAACTGCCCTCCTCGTCGTCGAACAGGTCGACCCGCATGTTCTCGTAGCGGCTACCCTCGCCATTGTCGAATTCGTCCAGCATGCGGATGAAATCGCGCCCCTGCCGACCCCAGCTCGCCAGCAGCGGATGGGTGTGGGCGTGCAGCTCTTCCAGCGGGACGGTGGCCAGATCCGCGCCGGGACGCGACGGCTGCCTGCGCCGAGCGGCCTTGAGCAGCTCGCGGCCCTCGATGATGTCGCCCCAGTAGAAGCGGCAGGGGTTCGGCACCGCGAACAGCACCTGCGTGTGGCGCGACAGCGCGGCGATCGCTTGCAGGGTCTGGTACGGCAGGGTCGACATGCCGAACAGGATCACCCGGCGCGGCAGCTTCGAGGCCGGCTGGCGCCCGGACTCGATCGCGTGCACGAATTGCTGGTGGATGGTGGCGCGGCCGGTGACGCGGTCTTCCGGCGCCAGGCTGGCGTGGATCTCGCGCCAGAGGCAGGCCTGCCAGCGCAGGTCGGGGCCGAGCGGCAGCGGGTCGCCCACCGCGCGGCGCAGCTGGTCGCGGCCGGCTTCCCAGTCTTCCAGCCAGTCGGCGCGGTAGACCTGGTACTGGTCGTAGAGGTCGGCCAGGCGCTGGGCCAGTTGCAGCCGGCGTTCCGGGCAGCCGTCGCCCAGGAACTGGGCCAGCGGTTCGTAGTGCTCGTCCTGCAGCAGCCCGGGGAGCAGGCGCATCAGGCGCCAGGTCAGCGGATCCTTGTCGAAGGGGGCGCGGGTGGGCACGCGGTCGCGCCCGAGCATGCCGCGATAGGCTTCCCACAGGAAGCGCGCCGGCAGCGCCACCCGGGTGGCGGCGCACACGCCCATGTCCTCGGCCAGGGCAATCTTGAGCCACTCGGCCACGCCGTTCGACTGCACCAGGATGGTCTCCTGCTCGAGGGGGCCGAGCGGGTGGCTGCGGATCCAGTCGAACATGGCGCTGCGCAGCAACTCCATCTGGTTGCCGTGCAAA
>Ga0265780_10009998_pt1 | contig 11339 bp, 15 predicted proteins | sample P1T30metagenome_FD_192432 | JGI IMG/M metagenome (GOLD analysis project Ga0265780, IMG submission 192432) | Plant litter microbial communities from East Loma Ridge, Irvine, California - P1 T30 | ecosystem: Environmental > Terrestrial > Plant litter > Unclassified | place: USA: California... | reverse complement strand
ATTCGCCCTGTCATCTACACCGCCGTTTGCCATACCCTCGGCAGCTCGTCGAGCATCAACTTCGTTGTCGCGACAACCGTCAATACCACAATTGAACGCTTTCCCGCCGTCGAGCGGATACACACATGAGTCTTACCGATATGGATCTTCGCCCACTTCCTATCAAGCCGGTAGTGCGCTTGCTAGGGCATTGACAAATACCGCTATCCGGATCATTGGGTCGTCGGCAAACTCAGCTGCCACTGCTCTAGTGAGGGCAGCATCCAAGCGTCGTCCAACCATCCACCGCACCACCGAAGTCAATGCTGCCGAGGACGACTTGTTACGAAAAGTCGAGGATCTCGCCCGGAAAGCGTTTGTCCTGTTTGAACTTGCAGACAGTAGGCTAGTCCGATGGCAAGAACTCGGTACTACCTTACCGACCGGGTCAGCCCACACCCCGCCATTCGCAAACACCTGGCGACGTAAATCATCCAGCTCATCTGCCAACTCTGAAATCATGGTTCTACGACAACAAGAAGCTGCTTCAGGTGAAGCTGTACTTCTATATGCCAAAGCCATGTCATTCATCACCCTTGGTACACAATGTGTCAAGACTTTTGTCGATGATCATCGCGGTTACTCGGACGGGTTGTTATCATTTGATAATGCCAACCCTAGTCCGGAACTGGTCGAGAGTAAGCTAGGCCAGGCCGGTCATCTGTGCAGAGCTGACGTCTAGTTGCCAGCTGGCTTCGTCATCGATTCAACGAATGCCTGGAAAAGATTGAATGGGCCAAAGAGCGATGTGCGGATGAGCTGCCTTTCGTTGATCGAATCATCCATGACAAGGCCAAGGAATACGTAAGTCACCTTTTTCACAGTGGGTGAGAGGAGGTTGTCCGACTGGCCGGACCTTGGCCATCCTAAGATCAGTTTTTTGGATTTGCTATCCCAGAGCTTCTTCAGCTCCTCGTCCAATCCAATAACCTCACTCGTGTCATCGACACATGTGCTTCCTCAGTTGCCAAGCGCCACCGACCTCTAGTTCGATTTCATCAGGACAGAGCTGATGTCAGTCCCGCCATGCAGCTTTAGTTGAATTGGAAGGAGGCTACGCAGCAGCTGAAACGGGGTATGAAAATGCCTTGTGGTTGCTTCACGTCTTACTGGATGATCACTTCTACGATGGCGGGAAGATTAAGGATGAAGATCGGGTAGGAGTCGAGAAATGTAAGCTGTCATCCCCTTGAGCCAAAAGCTGATGCCCAGTGCTCGTACCCATCCAGTTCCGATTGGAAGCCTTGAGGAAGAAGATGGAAGCTGCTTCGACGTAATCCAGGCTGCGTCGTTGGGAGGTAAGCCTCATTAGCATTTTCGAATCCTCTTTATCTCGAATCCTCTCCATCTCGAATCCAATCCCGAACCCATGCAATATCCTCGTCCTTTCCACCTTATCCACTATTTTCGAAACCTTTCAATCAACACTCGAGACAGGGAAGTACTCACTGGTCCGGTGTTGGGGAGGAGGACTATAATCAGCCACAATGCCTCGATCCAGCCCCTGGTCTGTAGCTGATCGTTAGAGAGCAACTCGGAGAAACACCAAAAACAGGATCAAATCCACAAAAACACAGATATCGATTGCATTAGAGTTTCATACCGCTACCACCATCACTACCACTACCACTACCACTACCACAGATATTGTCCTTTCCATCGCTCCAAATCGCACTGCTCGCTCCTTTCGTTATTGTATGTTGATTTACCATTACCACTTTTACTATCACTCCAACAACCTCTCACGAGTCGTAAATTTCATTTGTTGTTTATACCTGTATCATTATGCGTAGGAAGTCAAGAAGTATGAAGCAATTTTCAGAGATGCATTTTGATCCCCACATACTTGCATTGTATCCCGTTTAGATTTGACTAGGTCTCGGTTTTTTTCTATATGGAGGCGCAGAGGATCATTCCAGAAATCGCCAGTTAGAACACCGGCGTTATTGTTAAATACATTGGACAAGCCGGATCACCGAGGGATGGCATTTAAATCTTTGGGCTGATACGCCTCACGCGGTAGGTGCCTTCAACGAGGATGCATTTCAATTCATGTAACTTACGCTGCTCAAGCTCTTCCGGGATGAAGAGCGGACACTTCGAGATCGTTACGTCAGAAACTTTACACTGTATTTCACTACCCTTGTGATAGCAGTCCTCAGCCGATGCAACCCATCCTTCAAAGCACATCATATGACGTTCTCCTGGAGAGCTACGCCCCTGACGCGTCGATGCTGGTAGTCAAAGCGCGATGCTCATGTTCTACAATCGATCGATTGTTGACTCTGCCTATGATGCCCGCTCAAGGGTAAACACCCTATACTCCCTGGACTACGGGCTTTATTCGGGCTTGCTGACCTGAAAATGTAATCCGATCGCAACCCACGGGGTAATTATCAGTTCGTACTCTCCTCGATTTCCACGCCATGAAACCGGGCTTCTATGGGAATCAAGCCATTACGTTATCTCGATACAGGTACCGATTCCGGTAAACCAGACACACACCACAATACACCATCGTTGGCACTTGTTGACATCATCCCGCCCCTTGTTGGAGCGTCATTACAACATGGAATCGTCGATCTAGTATATGATCTCCATATCCGGTCGATGGTCAGTGGAAATTAGCCGGATATGAGGTCATAGTCCAATCAACTATGCACTAAGGTTCATGACGACGTCGTGTTGATATGGTTGACTGGACTGGGGATTAAGCTATATATACTGGTCATTCAGAGTACCGTTTCTTTCAACCAACTCCCACTTCACTTCAACTACCAAACAACAACCAAATCAATCAACATGTCTACCTACAAGCCTTCTGAGGTATGTCTTATCATACCTCGTTCGTTGGATCCAGCACTGACATCCAGCACGATGGACTAAAGCAGGACGGAACTCCCGACAAGCGAGTCTCCTCCGAGCACGGTTTCGGTGGATCGTAAGTCATTCCCCTCAACCTTCATCGAATCCGACTAACATACAGTGACGGACCCGACCCCCACGTTGAGGGTGCCAAGGGCGGACAGTCCAACACCGGTGGTGAGAACTACAAGCCCTCTGAGCACGGAGGTGTCAAGAAGGACGGATCCGAGGACAAGAGGACCTCTTCCGAGCACGGCTTCGGTGGATCGTGAGTTGTTATCTTATCACATATCCGCAAAGCTGACTTTCAGCGACGGACCCGACCCCCACGTTGAGGGCCAGAAGGGTGGATCCAAGTAAACCGAGGATTGCTTTGGTGCAGGAGTAGAATAGCAGTATATAACAAATATGAATAAGTGAAGTCGAATTATGTTGCCCTGTCTGTCATCCTGTTATCTTGATCACACGCTCTTTGTCGGGTGGAAACCACATACTTCATGTTATATCATGTCGAAGTTGTTCTTGTTTATTTACACTGAGTGCTCTGATTGTACTGTACACTTACAAGCCGGACACCACCGGTTGACGATGAGCGGAGTGTTTAGGCTCAATGATATGTTGGCAGATGGTATCTCATAAACATCTAGTCAAACCTATCAATCTCGATAATATCATCGTCGTCTTCATCGTCATCATCCATAACCTCGTCATCCCAGAACTCCTCTTCTTCCAGCATGGTAGCATCGATGATCTCCTGCTGCTGCTTGGCTTTGGCCTTTTCCTCTTCCGTCTTCTCCTTCTCCTTCTTGACAGTCTTTGCCGATAACGTATTTCCACCACCGAGCTTTGCCCATGGATCAGCCGCTGCTGGCTTCTCGCCTTCAGCTTGCGTTGCTGTTGTTCCACTCTTTGCTTGGGACCGTAATGAGGTTCCTTGACCACCGAATGGTTCTGCTGGAGTTGCATCGATTTCTTTCTTGACTACCTTTTCTGGGTCAAAGGGGACGTAGGTGTATCCGAAGAAGAATTTGCCTTGTGGTAGATTGAGAGCTGCGGGGACTTTACGATCCTCGTTATATGAATCTGGAGTAATGATCCGTGGGCCACTGTCTATTAGCACTTACACCAAAGGTTGAACTTACTCGGCCCTATTGATCTTGCTACTTGGATCCACAGTTTCAATAGCTTTAGCCAATCCTTTTCCCTTGACTCGTTTCCCACTGAGACTATGTCCATATCCAGTAAACACTTCGTTCCCATTATCAGGTGCTGAACTAGCCGCACTGGATGGTCGTGAAGTACTGGCTGATGCCGAGGTGGTTCCTCCAAGATCGATCTTGAGTTTATCGGCCATGGTAGGAATGGGTGCTGCTGGTTTACGTTCTGGTTCCACGTATCCTACTGGTGTTTCGAAATCGACTTCGAGATCTGTATCGATGATACTGATACCGGGACCTTCTGGCGTTGTGGTCATGATTAGGAATTCGAAGGTGAGGTCGTTATAGGTGATTTCGATAATGTCGCCTTTCGTCAGGACAGAGTAGAATCGGAGCGCGGACTCCAGACTGGTGATTAGCATGCATCAGAGTGTGATGGAAATACTCACACTGCCTTTGGATCTGATACCTGAAGGAACTCGGTCGACTGAGCCTGAATCTTGACCATTTTGCCTTTGGGTAAAGCAGCACCATTGATCCTGATTGGATCTCCCTCATTTAGCTTGAGCGTGTTCATCATCTATAGTTCAGCTTGGGCTGTATGTTCAAGTCGTAGACAGCTGACTCACCCATGCTGGTAGGTGAACAATCCCCTCTTCGGCGATGAATTCCAATACACCAGCATGTGTGGCTAGTTGTTTTGGGTTCTTGGGGTTACGCAGGTGAAACGTCCATGGTCCTTCGATATCAAGAGCAGCTATACGTCAGAAAGTGACCATTCTAACAGAGAAGAGGACTTACATAGCTTAGCTAAAGCCGATGGCGGCATCACGACTATCTCGTTAGCTTCATTCCTTTCTCTCGGCTATTGAAATTTACTCTTGCCACCATACAGCAATTCAGGCCTATCTTTCCTATCCATAACTGCCACCGAGTATGCCTTGAAATAATCATCATAAGCCCTATACCATCAGACAAGTTCCTCCGATCAGTACTGGCGACATACTCTGGAGGAGCCGCTCGGTGGAATCCCCCAAATCCACCCGCGGCGCCCATACCGCCCATACCACCCATTATCTGATTAAAGATATTTGAAGGACCTGCTTGGTGTCTGCGAGGTGGGGGTGGATCCATATCCAGGTCGTCTTGCTGTTAGCTTTGCGCGTAGAAGCGATATTCATAGCTCACCTTCATCGTCGTAGCCGTGATTCATATTGCTGTTTGATGTTGACTATTTGATGTGTTGTTTGATTGGTAGTGTGATAAGGTGTCGTGAGTTTGGGCTACTGTTGTTGTTACAAAGCTGGAATGCAAGACAAGGTCCATTCGATACAACACGCAAGCATCACTACTCAGATAGACATTCATTGACGTAATATTTACACGTGGCAAATCAGTACCAGAGATTGTTGATGCCCCATCCCAACCAACACCACCCATTCCCCCATGTCACTCTGATGTCTAGGCCGTCAACGTCCTCGCCAGCGGATACATCGATACAACCAGTAACAAGATCTAGAACACTCTTATATCTTTCAATAAGAGATAGTATTACCCCAACACATAATCGAGGGACGATAAAGACTGGGCAGTATGGAGATACGCTGGACATTGCGGATAATGAGGAGGAGGAAAGGTTGATTGAAGGGAATGGGAGAGGAAAGGGACTTCCTCCGAAATGGTAAGCTATGTGATGTATTTTGATCCAATAGCTGACAGGCAGGGTTGATATAAGCGACGAAGTCGAAGAAATCCTCAGTCGAGTTAGCAACAAGAGTAAGCTTTTTGACAATGTGTCTCCTCCAAAGCTGATCATTCAGTCGCTGCTCTAGATAAGCTACACGCCAAGCATGTGCTACCAGGCTTCACGGACCGTACAGCAGAAGAGAGAGAGATAGAGCGTCAAACGCAGGATATCACAAGAGTAAGTCCAATGCATGGTAGAGATCTGGTCATCTTATCCATATTCTCGGCGTACCACCCTACCTCACATTGCTCCTCTCCCCTTGTCTCCTTGCCATAAATGATCGCACCTGTCACACCTATTTCCCGACCGAAGTCGCCAAGTTCTGGCAAATACCGTCGAATACCATATCGTCTTCGGGTCGAGGGTTCATGTCCGAAGTAGATCAAGAACCTATACGTCCTTGACTAGGGCATCAACCTCGCTGTCCCCGGGTTCTTCCAGCTGTCGCTGACAATACAGGACTTTCGTAAATGTACGACACTGATCACAGCGATTAGGCCCGCTCCTAGATCAACAAGGGTAGAGACGACAACAGCAAAGAATGTCCAGCGGGGCTTAGCCCAGAAAGTGCAGGATACTTCTGGGATGTTTCGAAAAAAGCAGAGGGTGTACATGCAGAGTAAGCTGGCGCAGAACCTCTGATATAGAGCTGAAAGCTGATTATCAGAGCTACAGGGACATGCAACCAAGAATAAGGATATTCTAGCTGCGAGCGGAGCTATTCCCATCAAGGGAGCAGAATCATTCAATGAATTACAAGAAGATGTTCAAGCTGTATGTCCCTAACCCTCGTGCGACTAGGCTGATGATAGTCACAATCTCAATTACAATCGCAGTCACAGCTTCAGAGCGGTCCTGGACTCGATATCGAAACTCGTTCTCGCGAGATTACGCAGATTGCAACTTCAATATCTGAGCTGGCAGATCTGTTTCGTGATCTCGGAAACCTGGTCGTTGAGCAGGGTACGGTGCTGGATAGTGTGGAATACAACGTCTCTACCACAGCGAGGGAATTGGAGGGAGCAGTGGAGGAACTCAAGGTTGCTCAAAAGTGAGTCCTAGCTATTTGGATTGGAGCTGACGGGTAGATATCAATCAAATGCGGGTAGGAGGAAATGTATCCTATTCCTTCTCCTTCTCATTGTGGGGCTGGTGATCGTACTAGTCTACAAACCTCGCTCGGGCAGTGTGGCGACCCCAGAACCACCAGATCAGAATGATGGAATCGTATTAGATCCATTACCGGATATACCACCGCGACCAGGATTAGAAGATGGGAGTGAGACTGAAGACTTCTGGCAGGGCGAAGCAGAGCCGATAGGGGATGATGATCTTAGACGTACATGGCGTGAGGAAGATGGCATATTATGAATGTATTTTTGGGTCTACAGAAATGGGACCCCAGAGTGGAGGTGGTCCAGGTCCGTGCGCTGCGGTTAGGGTACTATAAGTTGTATTCATTTTCTAATTATCTTTCTCTTCTGTCAATATCACTTTCATTTCCATTCTGTGTAGTAGCTAATAAAGTAAGTATAAGTAAAACATAATTAGTATTTAGTAGTATACAATGACTGAATCTACTCTACAAACCGCCGGATTACCTGAAATTAGGTTGTACGGTCTTCATTCTACTAGTAAGTATTTCACAATTTACATATACTACCTAACTTAATTCTCTTCCTTCTCATATTCCTTTCCTTCTTCTATCTTTTTACCTGACTGAATAAGCTCATGAATAGCTGATGATTAGTTACTTCTGAGCAATTAATCGCATTCTTCTCTTATGGAGGTGAGCTTTCGAGCTCGTGGTGAGAACTTTGAGCTAATGATCAGTACTGGTACAAGGAGCAGCTCTCTTTCCTTCCGCCGATGGATCCCAATGGGCTCGAATCTGGGTAAAAGACGAGAAAGAAATCAGTATCTGTATGGAGCGAAAAGCGAAACTCGCCGAGAATGGAATGTAAGCTAATCCGTGATGGGAATTGTGTTCAAGCTGACTCTCAGTACCATGATTCGTGCCTCTACCGCTCCTGGATGGATGACCCCCGACTCTGCCCGAAAACCCATTCTTCCCTTATCCGCCTTCACCCCTACTCCCATTCAACCCCCTTTCCAAGGGGTGAAGACTAGTCCTCCCGAGCTCTCTCCCTCCTGGCCTTCTCATGTCAGGTATAGGACTGTCAGCTCTGGCGGGTCATCGTTTGGACCTATTACTTCTCCTCGACTCGATCATGGGGGTCTGGGGTATAGGCATGTTGATCCTAGTGGTCCTTCGCCCAGGAACCTCTATATTATGGGTTTACCTCTCGATCTTACTCAGTATGTCCTATTGGGCGATAGATGCTGATGATAGGATTCAATTCAAGGCTTTATTCACCGAGTTTGGCATGGTTGAACATTCAATCTTATTGTCTCAGCTCGACAGTATGGGTAGAAGGAGGTGAGCTACACGGGGCCCAGTCCTTTAGTTAATCTGACCTATAGGGGATTCGTGTTGATGTCGACTCATCGAGAGGCTGTTCTCGCCATGAATAGTATGAACGGAAAGCAGATCGAGTAAGCTCAGTGCCGCACAGTCTCGCCCAAGTTGATGCCCAGGGGCCATGGGGTAGACGTGTCGTGGGCACTCAGGCAGCGAGAAGCCCAGCAGATCGGTCCTGGTAGGTCCACATACTTAATGAAGCTTACTCCTAGGCGTAAGCGGAATGGGCAATAGAGTCCTTCACCCCCCTACTTCTCCCGTTCGAAGGCAGTCATTCAATGGCTATCCAGTCGTTGTCGAGAACCTCGTGAGCTTACATTTCCTTGTATACTAAAGCTGAGATCAGGACCCCAATTACTTCCCCTCCACCGCAAGGATTCAAGATGTCTTCGTGGTCTTTGGCCCTATCATCAAAGTCGCTGTCCTCTCTGGATCGCCAATCAAGGTCGTCGTCCACTTTGAACACGAGATCTCTGCGACTGCCCTCATCAACTCGAGTGGTCACGAGATTGGAGGTCAACCCATCCACACTTATGCCTATCAACCTACCATTTCCCAGTTCACTATCCCTCCTCCCGCCATTCCCGAACGAAGGTCCCCTCCCGTCAATACCGAGCGAAAGTCATTCACGTTTGACCCGTTCCGAGATTCCTCCCCTGCTCCCAAGTTCTCGCTCGACTCCCAACTCAGTGCGGCTTCGAATCCTTTTATCCCTCCCGCTTCCATCCAACTCCCCTCGAGCGAGCGAACAGGCTCATCTGGGAAACTCTCTGAACTCTCTGGCTCGACCGGAAACGGTAACTCTCACTGTGCCAGCAGGACAGAGTTGAAGGCTTTCGAGACCTGGCAATAGACACGATGCCTGGTGTAGGTGAGTAGTCCGTTCTATTACTGACTGTTTAGCGATCTTGGAGACCCTCACCTTGGTGGACTGACTTGATCTGACCATCGAATCACTAGTGCCCGCAAGAGATACCTATACCCTTACCTCCTTACCTTACCCTTCTACCTTCTTTCAACTTATGCGATAACTTACTCCCCGCCTATATTGCCTTGAAGATCATCAAGACCATCAAGACTGTAACTCTCAAGACTCACAAATAACAAAAACACATCGACCCCCTATTTCCATATTTCTCGCTCTTACTCTCAATATTCGTCCTTCACTCATACCTTTCACGCTCATTAGTCGCTCTTTACCTCATTCACTCAACAACCGCAATTCCCCATATTGTCTCGTTTTCGTAGAGTACATGTATGCATCGTTATCATGACCTGTTACATATCTATCTCCCAAACTGTCTGTCAGCATATTCTATTCTCACGTCGCGTAAGAGGGACTTGCCAGCTTCTCCAGAATCCAATTACCCTTACCTTCCTCTTCTTCCCATCCATACCCCTCGTCCCGCTTAGCCTGCTTGACTCCACTTCCAGGAGCCTTGAGCACAGAAGAAGTTTGCATCCTAATCGGAGTTCCAATCTGCCTCTCATTTGTCCTTCTCGCAACTTCATTACCCCTGAAATCAGGAGGAGGAGCAGCTGAAGGAATTCCAACATCCCCAACCCTTACTCCTAGTATATATCGCCCAGCAACCACTTCTCCATGTTTCCTTAGTGCGTAGGCTGCTGATACTGGATCTTCGTATTCGAGGATATACCATTGACACGCTTCTGGTCCTGGGCGGAAGGAGCGCACGGGACCGAGGGACTCGAATAGATTACGAAGTTGATCGATTGTTTCTAGCGGTGGACCAAAGATGAGGAGTGTGGTGTTGTCGGGCGTGTGGGTCATGGTAGATGGGCGGATGATGCTATTGATCAGTTCACGCCAGAGGACTTTGTGTGAAGGAGCTCACTCTTGAAGTGGTTGTGAAGGGACGGCACGGGTGGGAGTATCAGTACTATCCCTCAGACTAGTTGTAGGTGGCATATCCTCATCCACCATATTAACCTGTCTCATCCTGGAAGCCCTAGGCGAGCTGCAATTAGCTCACATCAATCTAGCCAACACACCTAGCATCCCCAAACCGAGTATTAGGGCTCCGTCGAGAAGACATTCCAGGCGGACTAAAACCCCCAGGACTCCCAGGTCCAGCTCCACTTGAGCTACTCATTCCTAATCCATTGCCTGGGGTCGCACTGCTTCCTCCTAGGAGTTTACCAGCGGTTGAAGCCGAGAAGGATGGGAGGAATTTCACTCCGTCTGCCATTTTCGCATCTTCATCGTCTAGTGCATCGTTGAATCGATTGTTTTGATTGCTTGATCGACCTAGACTGTTTTGACGTAGTGGTGTGGACGGGCTGGCCGAGTTTCCCCACCAATCGTTTGACATTGTTTACTGTACTGTAGGGTTGAGTGTATACTTGATTCTCTACTTGCTTGACCTGGAATACTGTCTGTTACGTAACTAGGCTGAGTGACAGCATAGTGGTATCCTCAAATAAGTTACTATGTGTTTCCACCTTCCTGAACAATGACCGAAGACTGATGAAACCTCGCTATCCCTTGTTCAAACACAGCAATGCACAAAGTACCATAACACACTACTACTGGACTGATATGAAGTCCATTCGCACCATGTCTTCCCTAATTAAGTCTTCCTTACTATCCCAATCCTGTACTCTCGCAGATGGAAGGATACTCAGTTATGCCGAATTCGGTGATCCCACCGGCTACCCTTTAATGTTCTTTCACGGATTCCCAAGTTCTCGACTCGAAGCATGGTTTCTCGACCCTATCGTCCAACGCAAAGGTATCCGACTAATCGTACCTGACCGACCTGGTTTTGGGCGATCCACTTTCCAGCCTAATCGACAGTTTGGTCATTACCCCTCCGACATCCAAGCTTTAGCGGACCACTTGGAATTGGATCAATTCGCAATATTAGGTGGATCAGGTGGTGGACCTTATGCTCTTGCTTGCGCGAAAGATATCCCTGGGAGACTATCGGCAGTGGGTCTATTTGCTTCGGCTGGACCATGGGGACTTGAGGGGAATAGAGGGATGAGGAAGGAGTTGGTTAAGGATATAAGGCCAATGACAAAGTTA
>Ga0265780_10009997_pt1 | contig 11339 bp, 10 predicted proteins | sample P1T30metagenome_FD_192432 | JGI IMG/M metagenome (GOLD analysis project Ga0265780, IMG submission 192432) | Plant litter microbial communities from East Loma Ridge, Irvine, California - P1 T30 | ecosystem: Environmental > Terrestrial > Plant litter > Unclassified | place: USA: California... | reverse complement strand
CCTCGGCGCGGTCGATGCTGCGTTTCCCCTGGAAGAACAGCTCGAACACCTGCTCGCGCATTTCCGGCGCCAGGCCGATGCCGGTATCGCGCACGCAGATCGCGATGGCGTCGCCATCGCGCCGCGCGCTCAGCCAGATGCGGCCACCGGGTTCGGTGTAGCGCGCCGCATTGGTCAACAGGTTCGACACCACCTGCGCCAGGCGCACCGGATCGCCCTCCCACACCAGGTCTGCTTCGATCTCGACGTCCAGTTGATGGCGGCGCTGCTCGACCAGCATGCTGGCCATCTCGACCGCCTTGCCGATCACCTGCCCCAGCGCGACGCGCTCGGCCTTGAGTTCGATCTTGCCGCGCGTGACGCGCGAGACGTCGAGCAGATCGTCCACCAGGCGCACCAGGTGGTCGACCTGGCGCTGGATGATCTCGCCCTCGCGGCCATGCGCGCCGTCGCCACGCATGCGCATCAGCTGCAGCGCGGTGACGATCGGCGACAGCGGGTTGCGCAGTTCGTGGCCCAGCATGGCGAGGAATTCATCCTTGGCCTGGCTGGCCGCGTTCAACTCGTCCACCAGCTGTTCGCGTTCGCGCTGGGCGCGCTCGAGCGCCTGGCGCGCGCGCACGTGCTCGGTCACCTCGACCTGGACCAGGATCACGCCTTCGGGCTGGCCGTCGCCATCGAGCAGCGGCTCGAGACTGAGCCTGAAAAAGCGCTCGACCGGCACGCCGGCGGCATCCGGCAGCACCAGCGCCAGCTCTTCGTCGTCATACGGCGCACCGGTGTGCAGCACGCGCATGATCGCCTGCGGCACGCCGCTGCCGGCCAGGCTGGGGAAGGCTTCGTCGAACGTCTTGCCTTTCAGGTCGCTGCAGTCGACCAGTTCGCAATAGCGGCGATTGGCGAGCTGGAAGCGCGCCTCGGGTCCGGTCAAGAGGGCCGCCGCCACCGGCGCGCCCGTCAGCATGGCATCGCGCTGGGCCAGCGCCAGGTCGCGCTGGTGGCGCTCGGTGGCGTCGCGCGTGAAGCAGCGCGTGTAGCGCAGTTCGCCATCCTCGAAATGGCCGTTCGAATGGATCAGCACCTGCACCACCGATCCGTCCTTGCGGCGCAGCCGCGCCGGCTGGTCGTACAGCGACCCGCCCGACAGCAGCGTGGTCAGGATGTGGTCGATCACCGGAGCATCGACGTGGAAGTCGGCGATATGGCGGCCGACGTATTCTTCCCAGCGATAGCCGAGCATCTGCAATTCGGCGCGGTTGGCCCACAGGATGGTGCCGTCAGGGCCGACGCGATGCAGCCCTTCGACGGCGTTTTCGACGAAGTCGGCAAGCTCGGTGGCCGCTGCGTCGGCGGCCGGACGCGCGCCGGAATCGGAATCGCCGTCGCGTGCAGGAAGCGGTTTTTCTGGTGTCATTGGGATCAGGCAGTGCGGCGCTGGCATGCAGCGCTGGATGGATATCCAGTTTAACAGATCATTTCCCCCTGGCACGTTCCATGAAGCATATCTGCAGCCATTAGGCAACATCTTGCTGCAATGACGCCCCCGCCGGAAACGCGCTACACTCCCGCCTGTTTCTGTAGGTCACCATCCGCTCAATCATCTTCGTACGACCACCATGCCAAGAATTATTTCCGCCAACCTGAATGGCATCCGCTCGGCCCACAAGAAGGGCTTTTTCGACTGGCTGGCCGCCCAGGATGCCGATTATGTCTGCGTCCAGGAACTGAAGGCCCAGGAAGCCGACATGACCGAGGACTTCCTGCGTCCGCACGGCTACCACGGCCGCTTCCACTACGCCGAAAAGAAGGGCTATTCCGGCACCGGCGTGTACAGCAAGACCGCGCCGGACCGGCACCGCATCGGCTTTGGCTGCGTCGAGTTCGACGCCGAAGGCCGCTATACGCGCTGCGATTTCGGCGACCTGACCATCATCTCGCTGTACGCGCCGTCGGGTTCTTCGTCGCCCGAGCGCCAGCTGGCCAAGTTCCGCTTCATGGAGGTGTTCCTGCCCCACCTGATGGAACTGCAGGCCGAGGGCCGCGAGATCGTCATCTGCGGCGACTGGAACATCGCCCACAAGGAGATCGACCTCAAGAACTGGAAAGGCAACCTGAAGAATTCGGGCTTCCTGCCGGAAGAACGGGCCTGGATGACGCGCATCTTCGACGAACTGGGCCTGGTCGACGTGCACCGCGGCCTCGATCCGCGTCCCGAGCAGTACACCTGGTGGAGCAACCGCGGCCAGGCGTATGCGAAGAACGTCGGCTGGCGCATCGACTACCACGTGGCCACCGCGGGCATCGCCAGGTGCGCGAAGACGGTCGCGGTCTACAAGGACGTCAAGTTCTCGGACCACGCGCCGCTGATCATCGACTACGAGCGCTGATTCAGGCGTCGGGCCAGTCGAGCGTGAAGGCGCTGTCGAAGCGCCGCGGCGCGCCCGTCAACGGGTCGTCGAAGGCGATCGAGCGCGCCAGCAGCTGCAGCGGGGCCTGGAAATCGTCGCCCTTGCACGGCTGCGCCACCGGATAAAAAGCATCGTTGAGGATCGGCGCGCCGAGTTGAGAGAGGTGCAGGCGCAGCTGGTGCTTGCGCCCGGTGTGCGGATGCAGCCGGTAGCGCGCCACGTCGCCGCGGGTCTCCAGCAGCTCGATCAGGGTTTCGGAATTCGGCTCCCCGGCCACTTCTTCGCTGACAAAAAACTGCGCCGCATCCTGCATGCGGCTGCGGTAAGTGAACGGAAAATCGCGGCCGGGCAGCACGCCGGCCAGCGCCTCGTAGGTCTTCTTCACCACCCGTTTCTGGAACATCGACTGGTAGGCCCCGCGCGAATCGGGATTGTGCGAAAAAATCACCACGCCCGCGGTCTCGCGGTCGAGGCGGTGGATCGGCACCAGGTGCGGCAGGTCGTGCGCGCGTTTCAGGCGCACCAGCAGCGTCTCTTTCAAAAACCGCCCGGTCGGGATGGTCGGCAAAAAATGCGGCTTGTCCGCCACCAGCAGGTGCTCGTCCATGAACAGCACACGTTCCTGGAACGGCACCGGCGTCTCGGCTTGTTCCAGTTCGCGGTAGTACCAGATGCGCATGCCCTGCCGCACCTGGCTGTCAGCGTGCAGCGGCGTGCCGCTGGCGTCGACGATCTCGCCGCGCGCCAGGCGCGCGGCCCAGGCATCCGGCGTCACGTCCGGGAAGCGCTCCGTCAAAAAGCGCAGCATGCCGCCGGCGCGGGTCTCGGTCAGCCACAAGTAGCTGGGGGCGACGCCGTCGCGGGTCGGCAACGGCACGAACGCATTGGCCGCGGCCTGGTGGCCCTTGATGGCGCGTCCCATCAGCGTTCCATCAGCGCTTGAGCTGCGTGCCCTGGTAGGCCGGCAGTCTGGCGACGGTGGTGTTCTTCGCGCGCGCGTACAGCGGCAACAGCACGTTCATGTGCGCTTCCATGTCCTTGATGCGGGTCTCGCCGCCCGGGTGGGTCGACAGCAGCTCGATCGGTGCGCTCTGGTTCAGGGCCGCCATCTTGCGCCACAGGGCGATGCCGGCGCGCGGGTCGTAGCCAGCGCGCGACGAGATGTCCAGGCCGACCAGGTCGGCCTCGCGCTCTTCGTCGCGCGAGAATTTCAGCACCAGGAACTGGCCGGCATAGTTGGCCGCGGTGCCGGTGATGTTGGGGTCGACCCCGAAGATCCCCGACAGCAGCGCACCGCCGACCCGCGCACCCAATGCGGTGACGTTGGTCTTGGCCAGGCGTTCGCGCCCGTGCTCGCGCAGCGCGTGCGCGATCTCATGGCCCATCACGGCGGCGATTTCATCGTCGTTCAGGTTCAGCTGGCTGATGATGCCGGTGTAGAAGCCGATGCGTCCGCCCGGCATGCAGAAGGCATTGACCTGGTCGGACTGGATCAGGTTGACCTGCCACTCCCAGTCCTTGGACACCGGATTCCAGCGCGCCGTATGCGGAATGATGCGCTGGGCGATGGTGCGCAGGCGCTTGAGCTGCGCGTCGCCTTCCGGCGCCAGCACGCCCTTCTGCTTGGCCTCGCCCATCATTTGCGTGTACTGCTGGCGCGCGGCCTCGTTGACCTGTTCTTCCGGCGCCAGCACGCGCATGCGCGACAGCGGCTTGACCGCGATGCCGTCCTGGACGACGGTGGCGTTGTCCTGGGCCGCGGCCATGCCGGTGGCGGCGATCAGGGACAGGCACATGGCAAGGTGTTTCAGTTTTTTCATCTTGTCATCGACAGGCTGTTGTTGGCAGCCTATCCTCGCAGAAATTATTCGAAACGGGCGACACGCCCGCACAGGTTGCCGGGATCATGGCGGATTTGCAGGGTTTGCTCAAGGGGCGAACGCACATAAGGACCATAGCCGCCACCATTGGTGGACGGCTTGTCCGGCCGTGGGGTGGACGGCTTGTCCGGCCGTGGGGTGGACGGCTTGTCCGGCCGTGGGGTGGACGGCTTGTCCGTCCACGCGTTCAACCGCCGCCAGCCGGCCGCACAGTCATTCCCGCGTCGGCGGCAAAGCCGCCGACCCTACGCCGGCCTGGCCTTCTTGCGCAGCCTGAACACGGCCAGGCTCCCGCGCAAATTCGGCAGGAAGGTCACCACTTCGCCCTCGTCCAGCGCCACGCACTCCAGCACCTCCAGCCCGCATTCCTCGGCCAGTTCCTGGAAATCGTAGATCGTGGCGCAGCGCACGTTGGGCGTGTCGTACCACTGGTACGGCAGCGAACGCGAGACCGGCATGCGGCCGCGCAGCAGCGCCAGGCGGTGCGGCCAGTGGGCGAAGTTCGGGAACGACACGATCGCCTCGTGGCCGACCCGCACGATGTCGCGCAGCAGCGGCTCGACATGCTGCATCATCTGCAGCGAATTCAGGCACAGCACCGTGTCGAACGAATTGTCGCCGAACAGGCCCAGGCCCTTCTCCATGTCGTGCTGGATCACGCTGATGCCGCGCCGGGTACTCTCGAGTACCTTGTCGTCGGCGATCTCGATGCCGTAGCCGCTGCAGCGCTTGCCCGATTCGAGGTAGCGCAGCATGGCGCCGTCGCCGCAGCCGACGTCCAGCACGTGCGACTTCTCGCCCACCCAGTGGGCGATGAAGGCCAGGTCGGGACGCAGCGTATTCAGGTCGTCGAAATTCATGCGGCCTCCGTGGCTGGCGCCGGCGCCAGCGCCAGTTCGGCGCCGATGCGGTCGTAATAGGCGCGCATCGCGTTCATGTAGCGCGCGTCTTCCAGCAGGAAGGCGTCGTGGCCGTGCGGCGCGTCGATCTCGGCATACGTCACGCGGCGGCGGTTGCAGATCAGCGCTTCGACGATCTCGCGGCTGCGCTCGGGCGAGAAGCGCCAGTCGGTCGTGAACGAGGCGATCAGGAACTGGGCCCTGGTGCCGGCCAGCGCCTTGGCCAGGTCGCCGCCATGTTCGCGCGCCGGGTCGAAGTAATCGAGCGCCTTGGTGATCAGCAAATAGGTGTTGGCGTCGAAGTATTCCGAGAACTTGTCGCCCTGGTAGCGCAGGTAGGATTCGATCTCGAAGTCGATGCCGAAGTCGAATTTGTAGTCGTTGGTCTCGGCCGCATTACGCAGCTTGCGGCCGAACTTCTCGGCCATGTCGTCGTTGGACAGGTAGGTGATGTGGCCGACCATGCGCGCCACTTTCAGCCCGTTCTTCGGCACCACGCCATGTTCGTAGAAATCGCCGCCGCGGTAATCCGGGTCGGACAGGATTGCCTGGCGCGCCACGTCATTGAAGGCGATGTTCTGGGCCGACAGCTTGGGCGTGGAGGCGATCACGATACAGTGACGCAGGCGCTCGGGATACTTGATGCTCCACGACAGGGCCTGCATGCCGCCCAGCGAGCCACCCATCACCGCCGCGAACTGCTCGATGCCGAGGCGGTCGGCCAGCAGCGCCTGGGCCGCGACCCAGTCTTCCACCGTCACCACCGGAAAGGCCGCGCCATACGGTTTGCCGGTGGCCGGATTGACGTGCATCGGGCCGGTCGAGCCGAAGCAGGACCCGAGGTTGTTCACGCCGATGACGAAGAAGCGGTCGGTGTCCACCGGCTTGCCCGGGCCGACCATATTGTCCCACCAGCCGGCGCTCTTGGCCGTGGCGTAGTGGCCGGCCACGTGGTGCGAGGCGTTCAGCGCGTGGCACACCAGTACCGCGTTGGAGCGCTCGGCATTGAGGGTGCCATAGGTTTCATACATCAGCGTGTAATCGGCCAGCTGGGCGCCGCTTTGCAGGCGCAGCGGCTCGGCGAAGTGCATCGCCTGCGGAGTGACTATTCCAAGAGATCCCATGGGGGCAAATTCGACTAGGGTTGGTACGGCGGCGCCACGCGTGGTCGTGCGCGCGGCGCCGCGAAAAAATCAGAGTGCCTGCAGCTGCTCGACCGCGCTGGCGATCTCGCCCGGTTCGATGGCGCGCAGGATGCGCCGGGTGCGGGACGTGATCGCACCCAGGTCGGTATTCAGGATTTCCTGCTTCACCGCCAGCAGCTGGGATGGATGCATCGAGAATTCACGCAATCCCATTCCCAGCAACAGGCGGGTGAACTTGGCGTCGCCCGCCATCTCGCCGCATACCGCCACGTCCAGGCCGGCCTTGTGGCCGGTGGCGATGGTCGAGGCGATCAACTGCAGCACCGCCGGATGCAGCGGATTATACAGGTGCGCCACTTCGTAATCGACGCGGTCGATCGCCAGCAGATACTGGATCAGATCGTTGGTGCCGATCGACAGGAAATCCATGCGCCGCACGAACAGCGGCAGCGCCAGCGCCGCGGCCGGGATCTCGATCATGGCGCCGACCTCGATGCCTTCGTCGAACTTCACTTTTTCAAAGCGCAGCTCGGCCTTGGCCTGCTCGATCATGTTCAGCGTCTGGTCGATCTCGAACGCATGCGCCAGCATCGGGATCAGGATGCGCACCTTGCCGAACGCCGAGGCGCGCAGGATCGCGCGCAGCTGGGTCAGGAACATCTGCGGCTCGGCCAGGCAATAACGGATCGCGCGCAGGCCCAGCGCCGGATTGAGCGCGGTCTGGTCGGTCTGGTCGAGCGGCTTGTCGGCGCCGACATCGAGCGTGCGGATCGTCACCAGGCGGCCCTTCATGGCCAGCACCGCCTTGCGGTACTGCTCGAACTGTTCGTCCTCGCCCGGCACCTTCAGGGTCTGGGCGCCGCGTCCCATGAACAGGAATTCGGAGCGGAACAACCCGACGCCGGCGGCGCCGGCTTCCAGCGCCGGCGGGCAGTCTTCGGGCAATTCGATATTCGCCAGCAGCGTGATCGCGACGCCGTCTCTGGTGACGGCCGGCGTCTTCTTGAGCTTGAGCAGGCGTTTGCGCGCCTTGACCATTGCCAGCTGGCGCTCGCGGTACTGCTCCAGCACCAGCGCGTCCGGATTGCACACCACCACGCCGGCGTCGCCGTCGACGATCACCCAGTCGTCCTGCTCGATCAGGCGCGAGGCCTGGTCCATGCCGACCACCGCCGGGATGTCGAGGCTGCGCGCGACGATCGCGGTATGCGAGTTCTGGCCGCCGACGTCGGTGACGAAGCCGATGAAGCTGCGCGGTGCGCCGGGGCGGTCGCGGAAGGCCAGCATGTCGGCCGGCGAGATATCGTGCGCCACCACGATCATCTGTGGCGGCGGCTGGTCCGGATCGACCGCGATCGGCGGCACGCTCAGCGCAGTGCCGGTGAGGACTTTCAGCACGCGCTCGGCGACCTGCTGGATATCGTGCTTGCGCTCGCGCAGGTACTCGTCCTCGATCTCGTCGAACTGCGCGGACAACTCGTCGATCTGGGTGGTCAGCGCCCATTCGGCGTTGTAGTGGCGCGCGCGGATGATGTCGAGCGGCGCTTCCGACAGCATCGGGTCGGACAGGATCAGCGCATGCACGTCGATGAAGGCGCCCAGTTCGGTCGGGGCGTCCTTCGGCAGGTCGGTCCACAGCTCTTCGAGGTTGCGGTGCACGGCGGCGATGGCGTCCTGCAGGCGGCGCACCTCGGCCTCGACCTGCTCTACCTGGACCAGGTAGTGCTGGACATCGAGGGCGGCGGGCGTGAGCAGGTGCACGCGGCCGATCGCGATCCCGCGCGAAACCGGGATGCCATGAAGGAAGAAGGATGCCATCGCTTAGTTGTCCGACGATGCGCTGCCCGACGATGCGCCGCCGAACGGATGGCCGGCGCGCCGGGCCACGCGCACGGAACCCACGCGCGCGCTCATTCGCCTTCGCCGAACTTGTCGTTGACCAGCGCGCTCAGGGCCGCGATCGCCGCCTCCTCGTCCTTGCCGTCCGCTTCCAGCGTGACCTTCGCGCCCTTGCCGGCGGCGAGCATCATGACGCCCATGATCGACTTGGCATTGATGCGGCGGCCGTTGCGGGTGAGCCAGACGTCGCTCTGGTATTTGGCGGCCAGTTGCGTGAACTTGGCGGAAGCGCGGGCATGCAGTCCCAGCTTGTTGATGATCTCGAGTTCTTGTTGAATCATAGTCGCTGTATCGTTTTAATTATTCTCGGACAGGCCTGGCGCCCTATCCTACCCGGATCCTGTTATCCACCCGCACGGCCCCGTTCTGGGCGCCGGCCAGCGCCATCTCGACCACCACGTCGAGCGTGTCGCGCCGGTAGGTGATCGCGCGCAGCAGCATTGGCAGGCTGATGCCGGCAATGACCTCGACCTGGCCGGCGTTCGCCAGCGAATTGCAGCAGTTCGACGGCGTGCCGCCCTTGACGTCGGTGATCACCAGCACGCCGTCGCCCTCGTCGAGACGGGCGATGGCCTGCCTGGCGAGCTTGTTGACCTCGCCGATGTCCTGGTCCGCCGCCACGTCGATCGCCTCGAAGCGCTCGGTCGGGCCGCGAAAGACATGCGCCACCGCGGCGATGAATGCCTGGCCCAGCGGTGCATGGGTCAGGAGAAGAATGCCTACCATGATGTCCTATCCATTGCCGCCACAGGCGGCCTCGACCGCGTCGACAAACATCGCGGCCACGTCAAAACCGGTCTGGTCGAAGATCTCCTGGAAGCAGGTCGGGCTGGTCACGTTGACCTCGGTCAGGAAATCGCCAATCACATCCAATCCTACCAGTAACAGGCCGCGGGCGGCCAGCACCGGGCCCAGGGCTTCGGCGATCTCGCGGTCGCGCTCGCCGATCGGCTGGGCCACGCCGATGCCGCCGGCCGCCAGGTTGCCGCGCACTTCGCCGCCCTGCGGGATGCGCGCCAGCACGAACGGCACCGGCTTGCCGCCGATCACCAGGATGCGCTTGTCGCCCTTGTCGATGGCCGGGATGAATTTCTGGGCCATGATGGTCTGCGCACCGTAGTTCGTGAGCGTCTCGATGATCGACCCCAGGTTCAGGCCGTCGCTCTTGACACGGAAGATGCCGGCGCCGCCCATGCCGTCGAGCGGCTTGAAGATCACGTCGCCGTGCTTGGCGTGGAAGGCGCGCAGGCGCGCCGGGTCGGAGCTGACCAGGGTCGGCGAGGTATAGTCGGCGAACTGGCCGATGGCGAGCTTTTCGTTGTGGTCGCGGATCGCCGACGGGCGATTCACGATGCGCGCGCCCTGGCGCTCGGCCAGTTCCAGCAGATAGGTGCCGTAGACATATTCCATGTCGAACGGCGGGTCCTTGCGCTCGACGATGGCGTCGAATTCAGACAGGCGCACGTCTTCGGCCGGGTCGGCGCGATACCACGCGTCGGCCTCGCCGGTCAGGTGGATGCGCGCCACGCGCGCGCTGACCACGCCTTCTTCGAGCACCATGTCGCGCTGTTCGAACGCGTAGATGGCATGGCCGCGCCGAGCCGCCTCGCGCATCATGGCGAAGGTCGAATCCTTGTAGATCTTGAATCCGGACAGCGGGTCGGCGAGAAAAGCGATTTTCATGGGGCTTCCAATAGACGAGATACGTCGATTTTAGCCGGAAACCCGGAAGGTCGCCGCCGGCGCCTTCGGCGAGATCACCCGGCGCGCTATCGGCGCCGGCAACCATCACCGCGTCGGCGGGAAACCCGCCGACCTGCGCTAGTAGACTTCCGGATTCGGGTCGGTCCGTTCCAGCTCGAGCGAGGCGGCCAGCATGCCCAGGCGCGCGACCACGCCGTACACATAGAAACGGTTCGGCGCCGCCGTGCCCGGCTTGGCCTTGGGATCGGGCATCGCGTGCTGCTGGGCAAATGCCAGCGGCACGTATTGCGAGCCCGGCGCATTCAGGTTCTGGTCGACGCCGCGCTCGGCGTGGATGCGGTAGAAGCCGCCCACCACGTAGCGGTCGATCATGTACACCACCGGTTCGGCCACGGCGTCGTCGATCGATTCGAAGGTAGGAACGCCTTCCTGGATGATCAGGTCGGTCACGGCGACGCCATCCTTGATCACCGACATGCGGGCGCGCTGGGCCGGGGTCAGGTCGCGCACTTCGCTGGCGTCCTTGATTGTCATGACACCCATGCCATAGGTGCCGGCATCCGGTTTGAGGATCACGAAGGGCTTTTGTTCCTTCATGCCGTATTCCTTGTACTTCTTCTTGATCTTCGACAGCAGCGCCGACACATTGTCGGCCAGCGCTTCGGTGCCGACGTTCTCGCGCAGATCGACTTCACCGCACTTGCTGTGCAGCGGGTTGACCAGCCACGGATCGATGTCGATCAGCTTGCCGAACTTCTTGGCCACCTCGTCGAACGCCTTCAGGTGGTTGCTCTTGCGGCGCAGCGCCCAGCCGGCGTGCAATGGCGGCAGCAGCGCCTGCTCGTGCACGTTTTCCAGGATGGACGGGATGCCGGCCGACAAATCATTGTTCAGCAGGATGGTGCACGGGTCAAAGTCGGGCAGGCCGACGCGGCGGCCGTTGGCCGAGCGCACCAGCGGCTCCAGCACCAGCATATTTCCGTCAGGCAGCGCCAACGGGGTCGGCTCGGTGATGTCGGGTGAAAAGGTTCCCAGGCGCACGTGCAGGCCGGTCTGGCGGAAGATCTGCATCAGGCGCGCCACGTTCTGCAGGTACATCGGGTTACGCGTTTGCGTTTCCGGCACCATCAGCAGGTTGCGCGCATCCGGGCAGTACTTGTCGATCGCCGCCATGGCGGCCTGCACCGTCAGCGGCAGCATTTCGGTGCCCAGGTTGTTGAAGCCGCCCGGGAACAGGTTGGTGTCCACCGGCGCCAGCTTGTAGCCGGCGTTGCGCAGGTCGACCGAGCTGTAGAACGGCGGTGTATGTTCCTGCCACTCGAGCCGGAACCAGCGCTCGATGGCGGGCGTGGCCTCGAGGATTTTCTTTTCCAGGTCGAGCAAGGGGCCGGTCTGGGCGGTGAC